>ULVD01046744.1_pt1 | contig 50285 bp, 46 predicted proteins | sample 1959101 | NCBI WGS metagenome assembly ULVD01 (sample SAMEA4835777, study PRJEB28245) | human gut metagenome | biome: gut microbiome; material: fecal sample | place: Denmark | collected 2008
CTCTCGGGATGACAGAACCACGGTTCTGAACATAAATCCTGCGCTGTACAGCGCGGCGGCAGCCCGATATGCTTCCCGGCGTGTACTTGCTTTTGCTGTCAGATAAAAAATGCGGTTACCCAAGCCGTTTCCGAGCGCGCGCGCCGCACCGTACATAGTTGATACCGTTTTTCCAATCCCCGTTGGCGCTTGCGCAAACAAACGTTTTTTGTTTTTTATTGAGGAGTAAACTGAATTTATAAGCTCTTTCTGCCCCGGACGAAGCTCAGTATATGGAAATCTGGCATCTGAGGCAGAAGCACGCCGCACAAGTACACGGTCGCGCTCGTCCAAAAGCCTTTTTTCAACCTTTGAAAGCAGGGAGTAAAGGAAAAATTCAAGCTCGTCAGCAGAATATGATTTCAAAAAGGTTCGTGTTTTCGAACCATCCGGAGAAACATAGGTCAGTCGGCACCCGACGGACATAAGATCATCTTCGCGGCAGAGCATAAGTGCATACAACTTTACCTGAGCCATATGCGCCAAAGACGGTGAAGAACCAAGCATCTGCGGCGGGACGGTTTTTATCTCCTCAACTTCCGGAGGAAGCGAGTGTATTCCGTCATCCGATGCCTTATGGATAATATCAGCTCTGCCCCTGAGGCAGACAGCAAAATTTGCAAAAGGAACAGCGAGCGAAAGCGGGCGCTCTGTTTCCGCATTTTCTCCGGCACGCGATTCAAGAATTTTATGATTGTCTGATCTAAGTTCTTCCGAACTCCTTCGGACATCAATGTCGCCCGCGGAGCAAGCTATGCGGCAAAGCTCACGCACACCGACATGAAGCCGGTTGGTTTCGCGGTCAAATTCCATTGCGTCCTCCTTGGTTTCAGTACGCCGGTTTTTCCAGCATCTTTTTGAATTTGCAGGCAAAAATAATTCCACAGGTTATTGCGGCTGTTGCATCTGCAATCGGCTCGGCACAGTAAATACCGAATGCGCCCAATCCAAGTCTCGGAAGAATAAGAGCAAGCGGAACAAGCAGAATAACCTTGCGAAGCATAGCAACAAAAAGCGATATCGGAGCTTGTTCAAGAGCCAGGAATGTTGTCTGACAGCTGCGCTGAACACCGAATATCAGCATACCTGACATGAATACCGGCATTGATCTGACTGTAAGGTCGATAAGCTCGGCATTGTCGGTGAATATACGCGCATAAAAACCCGGGAAAAGCATTGATGACAGCACAAACAGAAAATTATATGTGATCATTACACCGAAGATGATTTTTATTCCATGGATCACTCTCTCTTTGTTTCCGGCACCATAGTTGTAGCTGATTACAGGTGTTACCCCCTGAGTAAATCCGCTTATCGGCACACTGACAAACTGCATTACGCTTTGCATAACTGTAAGACATCCTACATATGCGTCGCCGCCATAGGTTTGAAGTCCGCTGTTCATTACGAAGCCTATAAGACTTTCAGTGCTTGACATAACGAACGGCGAAACACCCAGTGAGGCTATCGAACCCAATATGCGCGGATTAAGCATAAGATTTTGCGGTCTTATCCTTATGGAATCAGCTTTACAGCAAAGGAAAAACAGGAAAAATACCGCGCTGACCGTCTGGGATACAACTGTTGCAACAGCCGCACCTTTAACTCCGAAATCGAAAACATTTACAAGCAACCAGTCAAGCAGAATATTTGTCGATGCAGATGCAATCGTTGTAAACATGACAAGCTTTGATTTGCCCTGCGCAACTATGAACGGAGCCAGTCCCATTGTCATAAGCACGGAGATCGTTCCGATAAGATAAATTGAAAAATACTCCGAGGCAAATCCATATGTGGTCTCACTTGCGCCGATCGCATAGAGCAGAGGCTTCATGAAAATATATACAAGAATCGAAAGCACCGCAGAAAGGATGGTCAGCATGGAGAAACAGTTTCCGAGGATCTTCTCGGCGCGTTCACGTTCGCCTTTGCCAAGCGCTATTGCCGCCAGCGGCGCTCCTCCGTTTCCGAAAAAGGCACTGAACGCCGATACTATAACGATTATAGGGTGAACAACACCGACTCCGGTGAGGGCGGCATCGCCGACACCGGGGATATGACCGATAAAGATACGGTCAACGATGTTATAAAGCAGGTTTACAATCTGTGCGGTGACAGTAGGCAGCGCCATCATAAAGATGAGCCGCCCCATTTTTTCTTTTCCGAGTTTGTCGCTTTCCATAAGTAAGGGGTGATCCTTTTCAATATTATATTTATTAATTATATCACTCATCGGGTGTTAAGTCAATTGTTTCCGCCGAAAAATACCGTGACCGCAGCGCACAGCACTGCGGTCACGGTATTTATGATCTTCAAATATGCGAAGAACGAACGCCCGGTAAGTGTTACAGGAAGCTTGAGATCAGTATCCAGCTCTTGCGGTCAAGCGCGGCAAGACTTTCTATTTCGTATCTGTTATCGCTTGAATCGCGTATGATGACCCTGTCTTCAGGATATATTTTCATATCGCTGTGACGGTTACGTATTCTGAACTCTGCATTTCCGTGGTCGGTCTCAACCTTCATTGTAAGCGCGCCGGTGGCATCCGAGCACTCAAGGATCTTTGTGATCTTCGGAATCAGATAGTAATCGTTGAAGCAGGCTTTCACTGCGGCGGCAGATTCCGGCGTAATATCGTCATAGCTGCGTATCATCGCTATTTCCTTTTCGTTCTTGTCGATCAGGGAAATATAATGATCGCGGTCAGAGATCGGAAAGAGCCGACGAAGCTCAACATCATTGTATGTTGTACCGTCGCCAAGAGTCAGCGAAACATTGAAAACATCGGTAAGCGTGATCTTTGCGCTTTTATCAAGAAACATGATTGCCATTGAAAATCGCCTCCTCTGTTAATCAAAGCGGCTTTCCGCTTTTGCCTTTGTGAGCTTGTCCGACATCGACTGAATTTCAACAAGACGATAGTATTTGCCTTTTGCTGCAAGCAATTCGTCCGGTGAACCGCATTCAATTATCTCTCCGTTATCTACAACTACTATCTTATTTGCTTTGCTGAGTGTAGAGAGTCGGTGAGCTATCATTATAGTTGTTCTGCCGGAGATAAGCCGTTCGATGGCTTCCTGGATCAGATGCTCGGTCTCGGAGTCAACGGATGCTGTTGCCTCGTCGAAAACAAGTATGCTCGGATTCTTAAGCACTGCGCGGGCGATGGAAACGCGCTGCCTCTCGCCTCCCGAAAGACCTACGCCGCGCTCACCAAGCACCGCGTCGTAGCCATCCGGCTGGCGCACGATAAATTCATGGGCGTTTGCTATATCTGCCGCCTGAAGCACGCGTTCCACTGGGCAGTTTTCAACTCCGTATGCGATATTGTTGAATATTGTATCGTGGAACATCAGCGGCTCCTGCTGAACAAAGCCTATCTGACCGCGGTAAAACTGCATATCAATATCCTTGATATTCACACCGTCAACAAGAATATCGCCGTCATAGTGATCGTAATATCTCATAAACAGGTTTATGAGCGTTGATTTTCCCGACCCGGTAGTTCCGACTATACCGACTATGTCGCCGGGATTGATGGTCAGATTGATGTTCTTGAGAGTTTTTTTGGTGCGGTCAAAGGAAAAGCTGACATTTTTGAATTCAATCTTTCCCTTGATCTCCGGGAGTACATGACCTTTTCCGAAGTTGTGCTCAGGCTCGGCGTCAAGAATATCAAGTATCCTCTCAGCGGAGGCAAGCGCCGCCTGATAGGAATCGTTAAGGTTTGCAAAGAAGTTTACGGGGCCGTAGAACATCGAAGCATATGATATAAACGAAACAAGAAGACCGGTGGTAAGGTTGGCGCTTCCGGATATTACCATGTTACCGCCGAAGATCCATATCACAACAGAACCGATGCTGATAAGTGTATTGACGATGGCGGGGAATATGTTGAGTATCGCCGAGGCTTTGGCGTCGGTTTCATACCAATCCTGGTTTTCTTTTTTGAAACGGTCAACCGTTCCTTCCTCGTTGGTAAAGGATTTCACGACGCGTATCCCGGGTATCGTGTCTGTGAGTACCGATGAAACGGCTGTCCAGCGCCGCCAGATACGCAGGTAAAACGGACGTATCTTTTTGCCGAAGATCCTCGCTCCAATAACCACAAGCGGCACGGGAACCAGAGAGAGCAGCGTCAGCTTGGGGTTCATGATGAGCATTACAACAATAATGCCTATCATTTTGAAAAATTCGACCACAACTTCCTGCGTGATGCGAAGCATAAAGGCGCGCAGGGTATTGCTGTCACCGCTGATGCGGTTGATAACAGCACCGGTGGAAGTCTTGTCATAGAACCTCATCGGCAGGTACTGCGCCTTTTCATACACATCATTGCGGAGTGACATTACTATCCGGTCGCCGGATTTGCGCAATATCGTTCCGCGCACAGCGCCTATGGCGTGTGTCAGTATGTGAAGCAGTACAAGACCGCCTGCAACATAAAGCAGCTTCTGGGCATCCTTATTGGGCAGGATGTCGTCAACAAGGCTTTTGGTCAGCAGCGGCGGCACAAGTGAAAGGGCAGTCGATGCCACGGCAAGCAGAACGGAAAATACAAGCTGCTTCCATTCCGGAATAAGATATTTTCCAAGCTGTGCCACGACCTTTTTTTTGCTTGCGCAGTGTATACAGGTGGCTCCAGGGGAGGAAAGGGTCCTTCCGCATTTCGGACACACCGACAACTGCTTTTCGTATACCGCCTTGACACAGTCGTAGGCTTCGTCCACACTCACGCCGTCGGAAATAGCCTGAATGAAGCCCGCGGCTGCCTCACTGAGTGCGTTTACACTGAAGGTATAACGGAAGATATTTACCGTTTCACCGGATTTCAGCGTGAGTCTGAAGATTGCGTTTCCGTACATACGCTTGTTCTGCGTAGATACGATCTCGTCAAGCGCAACCGATCTGCCGAAGTGGTCTGTGTCCAGCTCATAAGTATCAATGCGTTTTTCGCTTACGAGCAGGACGTTGCGGCAATATTCCGATTTTATCGAAATATCACCGACAATGGCGAAGAGGTATGGGAATGCCGGGTCTTCACGGGAACGAAGTCTTTTCATTTCTTCTTCGTTAAGCACCGTGTTGATTAAGAGTTCTTTCATAGCTCTGTTTTACGGCGTGCTGTGCCGGCAAGACACAGTCAGCGCCGGCGGGATGCCTCACCGCACCGAGGATGTCCGGATGCTCAGACATTATTTTAAAAATTCTGATATCCGATATTACGAAGATGTAAGCTGCGGCGGCGTTGTTGTCCGATATTTGTTAAAATATCATCTAATTTTAGCATCAAAAATATCGGGTGTCAACAAAATCCGCGATTTATAGTCAAATTGCCCAATTAATCAGTAAACACTCACAAATATTTAGCTTTGAATCTTAAAATACAGGTCAAAAACAACAAAAATAAATTGATTCAGAAAAAGATCATACCGCTCGGCGGCGTTTTGCCGCTCTTGCTCTTGCAGACTTTGCGCGCGGCTTTCCAATAAACGCCCCCAAAAGATATGCTCCAAAAACACCGGCGTGAAGCGCCAGTTTGGGAAGCAGCAAATACGTGTAGTGTTCTTTCATAAATACGGACACAATAAGCATAAGCGCGCTTTGAATAACTGCGGCGACCGCCGCAGGACCATATGCAACTCGCCTTCCGATCTTCGATGCCGCAATACCGCCGAGCATTGCTCCCAAATAAAGAGCAACCGCCGCCATAGGAAAGGAAAGTGCATCCGGATCGGACGCCGAATAAGCTACAATAGCGGCAAAGATCAATAATATCAAACCAAGAATCAAGGATGTTGCCGCACCCACCAGAGACAAAGTAATAAATCCCGGCTCATTACCGACGCTTTTGCGCTTTTTTGACAACGGAATTACCGATTTACCCGACATTGCAGTTTTTTTAGTTACAGTTGTCATTTATACAGCCGACCTTTCAGATAAAAATATTTTGCGTATTTGATTTTATGATACAAGCCCAAAAAATATTACGGCGGACCGATGTGCCTTGCATCGATCCGCCGTAGCGCGTAAATTATTTGTCTGAATTATCAGAGTCGGATTTTTTATCTTCCTTGTCCTTTTTGAATAATTTTTTCTTTTCCTTTTCCGGCTTAGCGGGCGCGTCTGTTTTTTCCTTCTTGGCGTCGGAGGACTTGTCGTCATTGCCTCCGTTTACCGGAACAGTTACTCTTGATATCGCACTTTTCAGAATATGCATACGAGTTCTGTCGCGGCTGGTGACGATGGTTACAGTATCCTCGCTGCTTATTGCAATAATTATTCCTATTATTCCGCCGATAGTTACGATCTCATCTCCGACCGCAAGGTTGTTGCGCATTTCATTGGTTTCCTTTTCCTGCTTGCGCTGAGGACGGATGAAGAAGAGATAGAACACGGCGATCATTACAACGATCATCAGGATCGTTATCCAACTGCTTGACTGATTGACTGCCGATGTATCAGCTGTTAAAAAAACTGGCATTGGTATGTTCCTCCAAATAAAAATGTTACTCCTATTATACACCTTATTGTTCGACGTTTCAATAACGAATTGTAAATTATTCCGATTCGTAAATAAAAGACATCAACAAATATTGAAAAAAAGGCGCATTTGTGATATACTATATCTGTATAAATGTCCGCATGTGATATATCAGGGGAAAAACAATGGAAGAAAACAATAAAACACAGGCACGTATTCTTGCCGAATATCTTGAGTGCGGCAAAATAATAAACACACACGGTATCGACGGCACCTTAAAGCTTGAGTCGTGGTGTGACTCTCCTGCCGTGCTGGCATCTCTTGACCGGATTTATTTAAGATCAGGCGAAAAATATATTCCCCGTACCATAAAACGCGCTTCGGTTCAGAAGCGTTTTGTGCTTGCAAAAATTGAGGGTATTGACTCTCCCGAGGCGGCAGATGAGCTTCGCGAGCAGGTGATATATGCTGCGCGCTCAGATATGCCGCTGACCCCTGGAGCGCATTTCATAGTCGATCTTATCGGGCTTCCGGTTATTGACGCCGACAGCGGAAAAGAATACGGTACGCTTTCATATGTTTTCAACGCCGGAGCTTCTGATATATACACCGTTCTTACACCGGACGGCGAGCGTATGATGCCGGCGGTTCCTGAATTTGTTGTGTCGATAGATATTGACAAGGGAATTTTCATACGTCCGATTGAAGGAATGTTCGACTGATGATGAGATTTGACATTATGACGCTTTTTCCCGATCTTGTGGATTATGTGCTGTCGGAAAGCATTATCGGGCGGGCGCGAAAAAGCGGAGCTATCGAAGTCAATACTTATAACATACGCGATTACAGCGAGGACAAAAACCGGCGGGTGGATGACACTCCTTACGGAGGCGGCAAGGGGATGCTGATGGCTGCACCTCCGATTTACAATTGCTATGATGCTGTAAGAAAGCTCGCCCCCGATCATGAAAGTCTTCGCACGCGCGTTATCTTCATGTCTCCCAAGGGGCGCGTGCTGACTCAGCAGCGGGCGGAGGAGCTTTCCGCCGGGTATGACAGACTTATCATCCTTTGCGGACATTATGAGGGCGTGGATCAACGCATCATTGACGAGATAATAGACGAGGAGATCTCAATAGGGGATTACGTGCTTACCGGCGGGGAGATCCCTGCCTGTATTCTTGTTGATGCAGTGGCACGCACGGTGGACGGAGTTCTTGCTGCACCGGAATGCTTTGAAAGCGAAAGTCTTTCTGACGGGTTGCTCGAATATCCGCAATACACACGCCCATATGAATTTCACGGCGTTAAAGTGCCGGACGTGCTTATTTCGGGTCATCACGCAAATATTGATCGTTGGAGAGCGGAAAAAGCCGCAGAGCTGACCGCAAAAATGCGTCCGGATCTGCTTAAAAAATGATGACTGTAAAATTTTGCGGAAGGGAGGAATAACGGTGGCTGATAGTCCTGAAACCAAAAGCGAAACGAAAGAAAACAACCTGGAAAGCGAGAGCTGCTTCGGCGCATTTTGCGACAGCTGCACAGATGCTTTCAGAAACGGCGCGGTCGGGAATGTTCTTACCGATTATTCGCGTGAGGAACGTGCATTTGAGTCGTCTGCAATTGCAACTGTTGTACGTCGCTCCGATCAGGGTCACGGATTGCTACGGAAGCTGAGACGCGCTGTGGCAAGAAGCTTTGAGGAATCGTTTATAATGGGCTTGCTCGAAAAGCTCAAGGGCGCGGTGCTTGCTTGTTCCGCAAAAACCATTGGGGTGTTTTTTGTTACATTCGGTATATATTCCTCGCTTATTTACCTTATAAAGAAATATGCCTTATATACGGACGGTATGGATCTGTCTGATCTTGTCTGCGGCATTGCAATGATCATTACTTCTTTTCCGCTGCTGTTCAGTTCAAAGACGGTTGCCGAGGCACTTTGCCGCAGTGTGTTTATGAAGCCGGTATTTTCGGACGCTTTGGGAATTGAGCCGGAAAAGATGGTCGGAAAGAAGAAAACGACTGAAAACGGACAAAGCTGGGCTGTTATCGTAGGCATAGCGATTGGAATGCTGACATATTACATTCCTCCGATTGCGTTTATTGCCGTATTTTTCTGCTCGGCGTTTTTGGCTGTCCTTATGACATATCCGGAGTCCGGTGTAATGATCCTGATGCTTCTTGCGCCGTTTTTCAGCCTGTCGAGTCATCCCTCGCTGATACTTGCAGTCATTACGCTTCTGTCCGCTGCCGGATTTACCGTAAAGTATTTGCGCGGTAAAAGAATCGTCTCTTTCGGTCCGTCCGAGGCTGCCGTTGCCGCTTTTATGCTGCTGACGCTTGCCGGTGGACTTTTTGTACCCGGAGGTAAATCAACGGCACTCATGCGGTCTGTGCTCATACTTATATATTTTCTTATTGTAAACACAGTCAATACCCGCCAAAGACTCAACACCTGCGTGTCGCTGTTTATCGGCTCTGCCACGATCATTTCATTTATCGGAATTGCGGAATACCTGCTCGGCAAAGCCGTTTACGATTGGCTGGACGTTGATATGTTCTCGGAAATATCGGGACGCAGCACCTCGCTGTTTTCCAATCCCAACACTCTCGGATATTTTATTATCCTTGCGTTTCCTTTTGCTCTTGCTGCCGTCGTGCTTGGCAGAAACAAACGCGAAAGGTTTGTTTCCGGATTCTGCGCACTTTCAATGCTTTTGTGTGCGGTATTCACATGGTCACGGGGGGCATGGATAGGGCTTGCAGCATCTTCAATACTGTTTATGCTTATTCTGACTCCGCGCTCAATTGCCGCGATCCCGGCAATCACTGCGGCAGGCTCGCTGCTTTGCATTGTTTTTCCGGGTACTCTCGGAGCAAGAATTGACAGTATTGCATCCTTGGCTGACAGCGCCAATTACTATCGCATACGTATCTGGAACGGTGTGTGCCGGATCATAGGCAAGTATGCCGCAGGCGGAATAGGCGTCGGAGAAGAAATATTCAGCCGTGCTTATATGCGTATGGCAGCGCCTGAAGTCTGGAATGCCTCTCATGCTCACAGCTTGTGGCTTCAAACACTCACCGAGCTTGGAATACCGGGGCTTCTCATGCTGGTTCTTGCTGTCTTTCTGCTGGTTCAGAAAAGCATGGAATGCATAAAGCTGTGCCCGGACAAAAAGCTCTCATTGCTTTGCGGCGCAGGAATATGCGGTGTCATGGCTGTTGCTGTATCCGGATTTTTTGATTTTGTTTGGTATAACTATACTGTATTCTTTGCTTTCTGGGCTGTTGCAGGAATTGCATCGGCATCGGCTCAGATAAGAAAGCGGGAAGTCTATTTCGTGAGTGTTGAAAATATATCCAATCACAGTGATGAAAGATCCGCCGACATGATGATTTACCTTGGGCGTGATATCTGAAATTCAATTTACTTTATTACTTGAAAGACATGGTGAACAATATGAATAATGCCGACGGTTCTGTTAAGAAGGCTTCGCGCAAGGGACGCTCCGGAAGGCGCTTCAATCTTCTTGATGCGCTGATAATTCTGATAGTTGTCGCTGTCATCGCTCTTGCACTGCTCGCTTATCTGCCCGGAGGGCTGTTCCGGCTTGCTGAAAGCAGTGATGTTACAATAATATACACCGTTGAGGTCACAGGCGTAAAGCGTGAACTTGCAGCGGGAATAGCGGTTGGAGACAAGGTAACGGAAAAGGGAACAGCAGTATTCCTCGGAAATGTAAGCGCTGAGGTCGAGGTCACTCCGTTCAGTCAGGTCAGATATGACGCAGACTCAGGAGAGGTGGTCATGGACGAGTATGATGAGCTTTCCACTCTTCTGATCACCGTAAAATCAAATGCAAAATCCAACTCCTCAAGCGGATACAGCATCGGTGGACGAAGAATTGCAATAGGCGCTGAGTATGCGCTTAGTCTGCCCGGCTTTGAGGGTACGGGAAGCTGTATAAGCATTACCGAAATTTCCGGCAAAGGAGGCTCGTAATGAAGCACACAGGAGAAACAGGCGCGGGAGATACCGTGAACACAAAAAAATATAATGTCAGATTCAGCGCCGCCGATGTGGTTATTATTCTGCTTCTGATTATTTCCGTTGCCTCAATAATAATCCGTTGTGTTTCCGATTCCGCCTCGTTCGGAGGCAAAACCGACAGCTGCAGAGTTGAATTCAACGCCGCAGAGGTAAGGTACACAACTTATGACGCGCTGGAAGCCGGAGGTGACGTTTATCTTGGTGACGAGCTTATCGGCAGACTGGTAGAGCAGCCGGCGTACTCACCGGCAGTGCTTCACACCTCGGGTGCAGATGGAGCTCCGATTGACGTTCATTATCCCGAAAACACGAAAATTGAAATAAACGGCGCTATTGAATGTGAGCTTGTTGCAACAGATGGCGGATATGTTACCCCAAAGGGAGTTCATATTGCACCGGGATGCGAGCTGACACTGAAATTCCGTACTGTGGATCTGACTGTAACAGTAACAGCACTGACAAACATTAGCACCGACAAATGACATGATTGGAGTTATTTTGAAAACCAAAGCACAATAATTACCGAATTAGTCTATTAATCCGTGCCAAATATCATCATTTTGTCTATTGATTTTATCAAAAGGCTTTGTTATAATATTAACTAAGACCAAAAGTGTCCCGAAAGGGCTTGATAAGGAGTCGGAAATGATCTCACGCGAAGTTACCATAAATAACAACGGCGGACTGCACGCAAGACCCGCAACATATTTCATTCAGAAAGCCAATTCATACAACTGCTCTATCTGGATTCAGAAGGACGACCGTAAAATGAATGCCAAAAGTCTGCTTGGCGTTCTCTCCATCGGCATAGCCAAAGGAATGACTGTAACGCTTATTGCTGACGGTTCGGACGAAAAAGAGGCGCTTGACGGTCTTGAGGAGCTTATTAACACCGGCTTTGCCGAATAAATCCGGGATAGCAGGAAAACTTTCCTGTGCCCACTCGGAAATGCGAGCCGATATGCAGCGGAACTATGCCGTTTTGCACGGTTCACATAAAACCAACGGGGCTGGTGCGCCTTTGCGCAGCGGCTCCGTTTTATCATAAAAAGGATCCTGCATCTGATTATGAATATTGAAAATCGTACAGAAGCCGATAATTCCGGTGATGAGCGCAGGGAGCGTTTGCTGAGAGAAGCCTGCGCGCTGCCTTTGTGCCCCGGCGTTTATATCATGCGAAACGCGCGCGGCAAAGTGATATATGTGGGAAAATCACGTAAACTGCGCGACAGGGTATCTCAGTACTTCCGCAATGGAGAAAAAAATCTCAAGACCGAGCGCATGACAGCGGCGGTGGATTCATTTGAATATATAGTCTGCGATACAGAAATTGAGGCTCTTACACTGGAGAACACGCTGATAAAGCAGTATTCTCCGAGATATAATATCAAATTGAAGGACGCAAAGTCCTATCCTTACATCAAAATCACATCAGGCTCTTATCCGCGACTTGCAATGAGCCGTAAAAGGGAAGACGACGGAGCGCGATACTTCGGTCCGTATTCCGGTACATCAACGGTTTTTTCTGTCATTTCCCTTGTAAACAAGACATTCGGACTTCCGTCATGCAAAAAACGTTTTCCTGCTGATATAGGAAAGGACAGACCTTGTCTTTATTACCGTATAGGTCAGTGCCGTGGCGTATGTACCGGAAATGTAAGCGAGGAAGAATACCGGGACGTTATTGACTGTGCAGCCGATGTGCTACGCGGAAACACTGCGGCGGCGCGCCGGGAGCTTGAAGAAAGGATGTACAAATACGCCGACGAGGAGTCATTCGAGGCGGCGGCGCGATGCAGAGATACCATCAAAGCGCTTGAAGCGCTCTCGCAGAAGCAAAAAGTGGTTGCATCTCCGGACTGTGAACAGGACGTGTGCGGTGTTTATTCGGATGCGACCGGTGCTGTTCTTTCTCTGCTGTCTGTTCGCGGCGGGGCGCTTGTGGATAAAATTGATTTTCCGATCTCCGGTGAAGCCATTGCCGATTCACACGCTTTCTGCTCACTGCTTTGCGAGCACTACAAACTTTGCGATTCAGCTCCCGGGCGTCTGCTGCTTGGCTTTGAATGCGATGATGACGATATATCGCTTCTGTCAGAATATCTGAGCGGAATTGCCGGAAAGCGCGTGCAGGTGACAGTTCCCATGCGCGGGGATAATCGCAAGCTATGTAATATGGCGTCCGAAAACGCCCGTGAGGCGGCGGCGCGTCTTAGCCGCGACACCGAACGTACTGAAAACGCAGCGGTAAGACTTGCGTGCCTGCTTGGGCTTGAAACAGTACCGGAGCGTATTGAAGCATATGATATATCAAATTACGGCGACGAACATATCACCGCCGGAATGATCGTTTCCGATTGCGGGCATTTCCGAAAGCGGGATTATCGAAGCTTCAATATCAAAACCACCGAAGGCGCTGACGATTACGGCGCCATGCGTGAGGCGCTGAGGCGCAGATTTGCGCATTTGGAGGACCCGGACGGATCGTTTTCTCTAATGCCCGATCTTATCCTGCTTGACGGAGGAGTGGCGCACCTTGGGGTTGCTCTTGAGGTAATGAAAGAGATGAATATTGACATCCCCGCCGCCGGGATGGTCAAAGACGATTATCATAAGACACGTGCGCTTGTTACAGCTGACGGCGAAGTCAGCATTGCGCGCGAGCGTGAAGTGTTTGCGCTTATTTACCGCATTCAGGAGGAGGTTCACAGATTCACCGTCTCCAAAATGACGCGTGCAAAGCGCAAAACGTATAAAACATCAACGCTTGAGAAGATTGACGGGATCGGACCTGTAAAGGCAAAGCTGCTTTTATCGGCGCTCGGCGGTCTTGGCGCAGTAAAATCTGCTGAAATAGATACGCTGGCGGCGATAAAAGGAATATCCCGTGCTGAAGCCTCAGCGGTTTACGTATATTTTCATCCGGATGAAGACAACGCGGGAAACAAAAGCAAGGACGGTCATGGAACATGATGAGAATAATAACCGGCAGTGCCAGAGGAACAAAGCTTTACACGCTCGACGGTGACGCAACAAGACCGACAGCCGAGCGGGCAAAGGAAGCGGTCTTCTCTGTATTACAGTTCAGGATAACGGGCAGGCGTGTGCTTGATCTGTTTGCGGGCTCAGGTCAGCTGGGGCTTGAAGCGCTCAGCCGCGGAGCAGGTTATGCGCTATTATGCGATAACTCCCGCGAGGCGGTCGAAATTATAAGAAAAAATGCCGACAAGACCCATCTTTCCCCTAAATGCGATATAAAATTGAGCGATGCATTATCATTGCTAAGCGGGCTTGGAAGCTCTGCCGATGAAAAGTTTGATATGGTTTTTCTTGACCCTCCGTACGCTTCGGGACTTGTTCCAAAATGTCTTGAGATTCTTTATGAGCGCGAGCTTTTGACTCATGATGCGGTCGTGGTTTGTGAAACGGCACGCGAGAGCGATCCTTTCGGCACTGATGAAAAACCAAATGATCGTTATGAGATATTGAAAAAATCAATTTACGGCGCTGCGCGCGTGACATTTGTTCAGCCTCGCCATGCGCGTGATGTGGCAGAATGAGGTGTAATTATGTCAATTGCAATAGTACCAGGAAGTTTTGACCCCATGACCGTGGGTCACAGAGACCTTATCGAACGAGCCGCAAAATTATTTGATCGCGTAGTAGTTGCGATCATGATAAATCCCGACAAAAAGGGGCGTTTCAGCTTCGCTGAGCGAAAAAAAATTGCAGAGATTACCCTATCAGGTATGAACGGCGTAACGGTTATTACCGCCGACGGATACCTTGCCGACCTTGCAGCGGCGTTGAGAGCCACCGCAATAGTCAAGGGCGTGCGCAACCCGGATGATTATGCGTATGAGCAGGATATGGCGGTCTTCAACCATGACCGCAATCCGCTTTGCGAAACTGTTTTTCTGCCCGCTTATGATGAGATGGCATCAATAAGCTCAAGCCTTGCCCGTGAGCTTATTGACGCCGGCATGCCGACTGACGCAGTGCTTGCAAGAGAAGCGGCTGAATATATTTCCGGGATAGGAAACAAAAATACTTCGGAAACTACCGGTTCCGAAGGATGACAAACTGTATTAAAGCAAAGGAATTAAAAAATGAAGGACGGATTTGTAAAGGTAGCCGCGGCAATACCGGAGCTGCGCGTTGCTGACTGCGTTTTTAACGCCGACAAAACGATCGAGCTTGCAAAAGAGGCAGCAAAAGAGGGAGCGGCAGTAATTGTTTTTCCTGAACTCGGTATCACCGGTTATACATGTCAGGATCTTTTCTTTCACAATACATTGCTTGCCGCTGCCGAACGCGAAGCGGCGCGCATAGCAGCTGAAACCCAAGACCTTGAATCACTCATATTTATCGGTCTGCCGCTGTACCATCTCGGAAAAATATATAATGCCGCCACTGCAATATACCGCGGCAGGATACTCGGACTTATTCCCAAAACCCTTATTCCGAATTACTCCGAGTTTTATGAGGCAAGACAGTTTACTCCTGCTTGCAGTGAGACAGCAGACATTGAATTTGCCGGTCAGACCTGCCCGTTCGGTACTAAACTTCTGTTCTGCCACACAAAGCTCAAAGATCTGATAGTTGCAGCCGAAATTTGTGAGGACGTATGGGGGCAGAATCCTCCTTCCGTGTCGCATTGTGCGGCAGGCGCGACGCTTGTCGTTAATCTTTCGGCATCAAACGAGGTAATAGGCAAACCTGAATACCGGATGAGCCTTGTCAAACAAAATTCCGCGCATAACATCTGCGCCTATGCCTACACGTCTGCAGGACCGGATGAATCCACTACCGATCTCGTGTTTTCCGGACATTCGATGATATGTGAGGACGGATCGCTTATTGCCGAAAGAAAGCCTTTTGCAGAAGAAAAACTGCTTTTCGGAGATGTTGACGTACAAAGGATCACCTACTCGCGTGCAAAAAACAATGTATTTGTATGCCGCGAAAATTTAGATTACCGCAGGATACCGTTTGGACAGTCACTTGCAGAGACCGATCTAACGCGCACATTTGCCCGTCGCCCGTTTGTACCGGACGATGATGCAACGCGCGGCAGCAGATGCGGTTTGATACTTGATATGCAGTCTGCGGCTCTTGCCAAACGTATAAAGCACACGGGTGCTGCAACGGCAGTTATCGGCGTATCCGGCGGACTTGATTCAACGCTCGCGCTTCTTGTTGCGGTGCGAGCTATGGAAATGCTGTCACGTCCGGCGTCGGATGTCCTGACGGTTACAATGCCTTGCTTCGGCACCGGAAAACGCACAAGGAGTAATGCCGAGGAGCTTTCCTTACTGCTCGGAACTGACTTCCGTTGCATTGATATCACCGCTTCCGCCAAACAGCATCTTGAAGATATCGGTCATTCACTTGACAATTACGATGTGACATACGAAAACGCTCAGGCACGCGAGCGCACGCAGGTACTGATGGATCTTGCCAATCAGAGCGGTGGGCTTGTTATCGGCACAGGTGATTTGTCCGAAGTGGCGCTTGGCTGGTCTACCTACAACGGTGACCATATGTCCATGTACGGTGTCAACTGCTCTGTCCCCAAGACGCTTGTGCGTTATATTGTCAGATATTACGCTGAAACGTGCCAAAACGAAAAACTTGCGGCAGTCCTTTATGATATCCTTGATACTCCGGTCTCTCCGGAGCTTGTGCCTTCAAAGCCCGGAGAAATAAGTCAGCGCACGGAGGAGATACTCGGCAACTACGAACTGCATGATTTCTTTCTTTACCATATGTTCCGTAACGGGTGCTCGCCGGATAAGCTATTCCGAATTGCAAGGATCAGCTTTGCGGGAATGTACGATGATGAGTATATCAAAAAAACTTTGCGTCTCTTCTGCCGCCGTTTCTTTGCACAGCAGTTCAAGCGTTCCTGCGTGCCTGACGGCGTGAAAGTGGGTACCGTTGCGCTTTCTCCGCGCGGAGACTGGCGTATGTCTTCCGATTCCTGTGCGGCGGAATGGCTTGCAAGACTTGACTGACAGAAGAATATGCAACAATGACTTATATCACAAACAAATCAGGACAGCGAGATGAAGTTTCGCTGTCTTTTGCAGACAAAGTGATGCTTGCCGTATCAAAGATACCGCGCGGACGGGTCGCGTCTTATGCCGCGGTTGCGGCTGCTGCCGGAAGTCCGCGTGCGGTGCGCGCAGTAGGGAATATTCTTCATAAAAACCGCGATCCTGTCACATGCCCATGCCATCGTGTGGTAAATATTGAGGGCAGACTTGCGCCGAGGTTCGGAATGGGTGGTCCTGCCGTTCAGAAGGAACGCCTTGAAGCGGAGGGCGTTCCTGTTAGCTGCTGCGATGACGGGTATTATGTTGATATAAAAAGATACGGATACAGTTTTGTATCAGAAAAAACGAAAAAGGGGGAGTTTTAATGGCGTATATCAGTTTTGAAAATGTATGTAAATACTATAAAATGGGCGATAATGTAACACGCGCCGCAGATAATCTTAACTTCACCGTTGAAAAAGGGGAATTCTGCGTTATTGTCGGTCCTTCGGGTGCAGGCAAAACAACACTGCTTAATATTCTTGGCGGAATGGATGTCTGCGACAGCGGAAAGATCATGCTCGACGGAGATGAGATAAGCGCATTCAGTAAAAAAAGACTGACCGATTACCGCAGATATGATGTTGGCTTTGTTTTTCAGTTCTACAATCTTGTTCAGAATCTTACCGCGCTTGAAAATGTAGAGCTTGCCGGAGAGATAAGCCGCAACCCTCTCCCTGCGATGGAGGTACTGCGTTCCGTGGGACTTGAGGAGCGCGCCTCAAACTTTCCCGCGCAGCTCTCCGGCGGAGAACAGCAGAGAGTATCCATTGCCCGTGCGCTTGCAAAGAATCCAAAGCTGTTACTCTGCGACGAGCCTACCGGAGCGCTTGATTACCAGACGGGTAAAAGCATTTTAAAGCTTCTGCGGGATACCTGTAAGGATACAGGTATGACCGTTATTGTGATAACACACAACAGCGCGCTGACCAAGATGGCAGACCGTGTGATAAAAATAAAAAACGGACAGATCATGTCCTGCGAGATAAATACCGATCCTGTACCGGTCAGCGAAATAGAGTGGTAAGGTCAGAATGAAAAAAACATATTTTCTGATGATCCTGCGCAGTGTCAACCGCACAAAGTCAAGATTTCTTTCTATCCTCTTAATTGTCGCCGTTGGAGTGGGATTTCTTTGCGGTCTGGTATCCACAGCGCCCGATATGCACCTGACGGCTGATAAGTATTATGACGATTACCGCCTTTTTGATATTGACATTAAAGGAACTTCAGGTCTTACCGACGACGACGCGTCGGCTCTCGGCGCTCTTGATTATGTGAGTCAGGCAATGCCCGCGCGTGTTACCGATATGAGTCTTGACTGCAACGGTGAGTCGTTTGTTACAAGGCTATACGGAGTTGATTTGTCCTTACGCGGAAGCGACTCATTTATAAACGATTTTGAACTTGTTGAGGGCAGAATGCCGAAAAACGCAGGAGAGTGTCTTATAGCTTCCCCCAACGGATACACAGCATCACATAATGTCGGTGAAGTATTTACGCTTACAGAGCCTGAAGCCGACAACGGAGAAACATATGCTTTTGAATCGCTGACCGTGGTTGGGATCGTCAGATGTCCGCAGTATATGTCAGTTGAAAGTGAGCCGTCCACAGTGGGAAACGGCAGAGTAAGCGTGATAATGTTTGCCTATCCGGAATGCTACAGCCTTGAGCCTTATACCGACATATTCCTGAGACTTGAAGGCGCGGCGGAGCTTGGAACTTTTTCGGACGAATATTTTGAACTGATTGATACGGTAACGGATAAGCTCGCAGACATTGGCATCGGACAAAGTGAAATAAGGTATGCTTCCATCAAAGAGGAAGCCGAGGAAATAATAGCTGATGCCCGCGAGGAATACCGGGATTCCGAGGAGGAAGCACGCGCCGAGCTTGAAGATGCAGCATCAAAAATAGCCAAGGCGGAAGCAGAGCTGGCTGACGCAAAGGCGGAGCTTGAAAAAAATCAAACTGAATTTCAGAATAATGAAAGTGCAGTCAGCGACAAGAGGGCACAGTATAACTCTGCTTTTGAAGCATTTGAGCGCGGAATTGCCGCCTCAAAAGCAAATGCGGAACGTCAGTACGGAAATGATCCCGCGGCACTTGCAGCAGCGTTTTCGGCGATAGATGCAAGTACCGCTCCTCAGCGTGCGCAGTTTGAAGCACTTGATGCCGAACTGAAAAAATATGAGGCCGAGCTTGAAAACGCAAAAAAGTCCATTTCCGACGCCGAAGCAAAAATAGCGGAAGCCGATGCTGAAATTGAGCGTTCCAAGGCAGATTATGAAGATGCAAAAGCAGAAGCAAAAAGTAAGCTTGATGAGGCAAGCGGGAAGATCTCAGAAGCCGAGGCGGAAATTGAAAAAATTCAGACCCCGGAATGGTATATTTCCGACCGCCGAGGAACTGTGAGCTTCAACAGCTATCTTGAAAATTCAAACAAGATAAATGCGATCGCGCGCGTATTTCCGGTGTTTTTCTTCTTTGTAGCCGCACTTGTCGCCCTTACCACGATGACAAGAATGGTTGAGGAGGAGCGTACTCAAATGGGTACGCTGAAGGCTCTCGGATATTCCGACGGGGTGATAATGCTTTATTACCTTGTTTACTCGGTTCTGGCAAGCGCGCTCGGCAGTTTTGTTGGTGCAATTGCAGGATTCAAGACACTTCCCGCAGTTATTGCCGGGGCATATTCAATGCTTTATGACATCCCGGCAACTCTTACACCGTTCAGGTGGAACTATTTTGCCATTATCACGCCGATTGCTGTGGCATGTACCGCCGCGGCAACGCTTGCGGCAGCACTGTCACAGCTTCGTGAGCGTCCGGCTTCTCTGATGCGTCCACGCGCTCCGAAAGCAGGAAAGCGCGTCTTTCTTGAACACATCCCGGCGCTCTGGAACCGTATGGGCTTTACCGCCAAAGTAACGGCTCGTAATATTCTGAGGTATAAAAAGCGCTTTTTCATGACTGTTTTCGGAGTTGCAGGCTGCACCGCTTTGCTTTTGACGGCATTCGGGCTTCGCGATTCAATCCATGATATCGTCGATAAGCAGTTCAGCGAGCTTTACAAATATGATATGGCACTTTATCTCGCCCCCGACACGGATATAGAAGCCGACGAGCATCTGTCAGGATTTCTTGATTCAGATCATTCGCGCGGATACCTCGGACTTCATTCCGAGTCGTGTAAAATAAACGGCGAAAGCTTCACCGTTCAGGTGACTGAAAGCATCGGTGAGCTGAGGCAATTTGTTACTCTGCGCGATCGCAAAAGCGGTCTGGATCTGACATTTGACGATAATTCAGACGGAATAATACTTACCGAAAAATTCAGTGAAAATCTGGGGGTATCAGTCGGGGACAGCGTTTCGGTGTGCGACGCAGACGGTAAAGAGGCGGTATTCGAGGTTGTGGGAATTGCCGAGAACTACGCTTCCGGAGCGGCATATATGGCAAAAGGAGCATTTGAGCGAGCATTCGGCAAAAGCGCAGATATTAATACTTTGTTTGTCTGTATCTCTGCGGATGATCCAGCCTCGCGCGATATTGTTGCGGATATGGTGCTTGAAAGTGACAACATCCGTATGATATCGTTCCTTCAGACAATAAGGGACAGCTTTTCAAACACGGTAAAGAAGATCGACTACATTGTTGTCGTGCTTATTTTCTGCGCCGGGCTGCTTGCCATAATCGTTGTTTACAACCTCACAAACATTAATATCTGCGAGCGTCGCAAGGAGCTTGCCACACTGCGTGTTCTGGGATTTCACGACTCCGAGACTGCCGCATATATCTACCGTGAAACCGGTATCCTGACCTTCATAGGTATAGGGGGCGGTCTTCTGTTCGGAATATGGCTTCATGCCTTTGTGGTGCGCACCGCAGAGGTGGACGCGGTAATGTTTGGAAGAAGCATATACGCACCAAGCTATCTTTGGGCGGCTCTTGTTACAATAGGATTTACGGTATTGGTTGATATAATGATGTATCCTGTTGTTAAGAAAATAGATATGGTGGAGGCAATGAAGGCGAATGAATAATGTATTGCCTTGATTCCTTTATGCAAGCAAGCTCCATAATGACGCTACGAAAACAGTAACAAGGAATCCGGCAAGAGATGGGATAATTGCCGCCAGTAGAGTCCATCTCATGCTGCCGGTTTCCTTTTTCACTGTCAGCAGGGTGGTTGAGCAAGGCCAGTGCATCAGTGAAAACAATACAAAGCAGACAGCAGTCCGCGCGCACCAACCGTTAGACAGGAGTATACCGCGCAGAGCCTCGATACCGCCAAGCTCAGGCAGACTTCCCTCGGCAAGATATGTCATAAGAGTTATGGGGAGAACTATCTCATTAGCCGGGAATCCAAGTGCAAATCCCAGAAGTATAGGACCGTCAAGTCCCATCAGTCTGCCCACAGGGTCTATAAATCCGGCAATGTCGGACAGCAGGCTCACTCCGCCGATTTTTATATTGGCGAGAAGCCATATTATCAGGCCAGCAGGAGCTGCCACTGCCGCTGAACGTCCGAGAACGAACAAAGTCCGGTCAAAAAGCGAGCGTACTATGACTTTTCCTATTTGAGGTTTACGGTATGACGGCAGTTCAAGCGTAAAAGATGACGGTTCACCGCGCAGCAGTGTTCTCGAAAGCAGGTACGTGACAAGGAACGTCATACCTACTCCAAGAAGTATCACAGCTGTCAGAAGCACAGCAGAAAGTACTGAGGCTCCCAATCCGCTTCCCATCGCAAAGAAAACAGTAAGGATCGTAATGATAGCAGGGAAGCGTCCGTTGCACGGAACAAAGTTATTGGTGAGGATTGCAAGCATACGTTCACGCGGTGAATCAATTATACGACAGCCGACAACTCCTGCAGCATTACAGCCAAAGCCCATACACATCGTAAGCGCCTGTTTGCCGCAGGCATGACAGCGGCAGAACGGTCTGTCAAGATTGTAAGCAATGCGGGGGAGATACCCTGAATCCTCAAGCAGCGTAAAGAGCGGAAAGAAAATTGCCATCGGGGGCAGCATTACTGCAACCACCCATGCGAGCACCCTGAAAACTCCGGAAACAAGCGCTCCGCGCAGCCATCCAGGCGCTCCGATGTATATTAGAAGATCGGAAAGAGCTGTTTCGATATATCCAAACAGGTGAGAAAGCAGCTCAGACGGATAATTTGCCCCCACTATTGTTATCCAGAACACCAGCGCAAGCAGCAGGATCATCACGGGATATCCGACGGCTTTCCCGGTAAGCAAGCGGTCAAGTTTGCGGTCTGTCGGTGAATATCCTGCGCCGAGATACGATTGACAGCAAAAGGCTCGTTCTTCATCACCAAAAGTTCTTACCTTAACAGCGTCCCGGCATATCTCCTCCGAACGCTCCACAATGGCTGACACTATTTCTCCCGAAAGCTTTTCTTTGTCATATCCTGCATCACTCAATAGCGTCCACGAGGCATCAAGAGCCGAACTCAGTGTACTCTTGTCTGACAAATCAGAAAATTTATCTGATTTTTCAATGAAATCAATTCCGTTTTCAAGCAGGCGCAGACTAAGCCAGCGCGTATTATAACCGTAATCTGTTTTGCTTTGCATTCGTTTCAACGCCGATTCGGTTATTCCAACGGCTTTTTCGATCGCATTTGAATAAATCAAAAGATCGGGTGTGCGCCGTGCCGGAGAGCGCAAGGCAGCATCAAGCGTCCGCAGAAATTCACCAAGACTACTCTTTTTCCGTGCGGTAACTCCTACCACCGGAACTCCAAGCCGTTTGGAAATAAGCTTTGTGTCTATTTCAATACCTTTTCGCTTTGCCTCATCCATCAGATTTATGCACACCACGGTGCGACGGGATATTTCCATTGTCTGAAGCACAAGATTAAGATTTCTTTCAAGGCAGGTTGCGTCGCAAACCACGACAGTGGCATCCGGTGGCTCTCCCTCTCTGCCGAAGCAGATAAAATCCCTTGCCACCTCCTCCTCTGGCGAATGTGCAAAGAGAGAATAAGTACCGGGCAGATCCACCAGCAGATATGTACTGTCCCCGGAGCTTACATATCCCTCGGCGGTTGCTACGGTCTTACCCGGCCAGTTTCCGGTATGTTGATTCATTCCGGTCAGATTATTAAAAAGCGTGCTTTTTCCGACGTTGGGATTTCCTGCAAGCGCTATCACCGCGCTGCAGGCTGTGATTTTTTTATTCCTGCGAGTTCTTTCGGCATTTCTGCCTGTAGAATTATAAGTAAGTCCCATAAATGTGCTCACAGCGGCAAAACCGTAATGTCGCTGCAATCCTTTCCCCTCAAGGCTATTACCGCTCCGCGTATAAGGTATGCCGAAGGATCTCCGCCTGGGCTTCTGCCGACACATTCTACAACAGTGTCGGGAATCAGTCCGAGGTCAAGCAGGCGACGCCTCATGCTCGAAGGCGCGCTTACGCTTATTACCCTTGCAAAATGTCCCGGCATTATTTCGTTAAGATGACTCTGATTTTTCATTACCGTTAAACCTTTCGGATCATATTGACGTCATTCGCTTTGCCGCCTGTTAACAGCATATTCCGCACATTGTCGACACGACACAGCATGATCTGTGATTTTTCGGTACATGGCTCGGATATGTAAATTAGTTTAGTAAGGAAATTGTGCTTATTACGGTTGCATTATTTTTTATATTATGGTATAATACCTCTCGCTGTTCAAACAGAGGGTTTTGAGAATACAGCATAACAAAATTATTTTTCATATTTTCCTGTGCTTGTGGCACAAATGCAAAGAAAGGTATGAATTGCAATGATCAAACGACTTTACGCATGCGTAAGGGAATTCCGCACGGTCACATGGCTGACACCGTTGTTCATTTTAGGTGAAGCAATAATTGAATGTCTGATTCCTTATCGCATTGCAAATCTTATCAACAGCTTGAATAAGGACGGGGTCATACTTGAAAACATACTCCGCGAAGGGCTGATACTTGTTGCGATGGCGTCGTTGTCTCTTGTTTGCGGCGCTATGGCGGCGCGTACCGCGTCGAAAGCGGGAGCGGGCTTTGCCAGAAACCTTCGTCACGATATGTACAACCGTATATGCACCTATTCATTTGCAAACATCGACCGTTTTTCGTCCTCATCACTGGTCACAAGAATGACAACAGATGTCGGAAATGTTCAGATGGCATTTATGGTGCTAATAAGAATGGCGATACGCTGCCCGCTGATGCTGATCTTTTCGGTCATTATGGCATATATCATGGGCGGGGCGCTCTCGACAATGTTTCTTATAGTCATACCGGTGCTTGCGGTTGGTCTGTTTTTTATTGCCAAAAACGCAATGCCCGCATTCAGACGGGTCTTCCGCAAATATGATAAGCTCAATGAATCGATCGAGGAAAACGTTTCCGCAATGCGCGCCGTGAAAGGCTTCGCACGCGAGGATTATGAGAAGGAAAAATTCGGACGCGCCGCAGATGAGATACGCAAGGATTTCACTCATGCCGAGCGAATTGTGGCTCTTAACACACCTCTGATGCAGATATGTCTGTATTTCAACATGGTGTTTGTGCTCTATATAGGCTCAAGACTTATCATTCGAAGCGGAGGGGAATATATCGACGTGGGGCAGCTTTCGGCTATGCTCACCTACGGATTCCAGATACTTTCCTCTCTTATGATGGTGGCAATGGTGTGCGTGATGCTGACAATGTCGGCAGAATCCGCGCGTAGGATATACGAGGTACTTGACGAAAGCTCGTCGCTGCACAACCCCGAATCTCCGGTTGAAAAAGTAAAGGACGGCTCGGTGGATTTTGACGGCGTCAGCTTCAAATACTCCGAAAAGGCAGACAAAAACGCGCTTGAGGGAGTAGAGCTTCATATAAAGTCCGGAGAGACCGTAGGTGTGCTCGGAGGCACCGGTTCGGGAAAATCGACCTTGGTACAGCTGATACCGCGGCTTTATGATGTCAGTGAAGGCAGCGTAAGAGTAGGCGGTATTGATGTACGCGAGTATGATATTGAGGCACTGCGCAATCAGGTTGCGGTGGTGCTTCAGAAAAATCTGCTATTTGCCGGCACTATAAGCGAGAATCTGCGTTGGGGCAACGAAAACGCCTCTGACGATGAGCTGAGGGAGGCGTGCCGTCTGGCTCAGGCGGACGAGTTTATAAAAGGTATGCCTGACGGTTATGATACAATGATAGAGCAGGGAGGAACCAATGTATCCGGCGGACAGAAACAGCGTCTTTGCATCGCGCGGGCGCTGCTCAAAAAGCCGAAAATTCTTATCCTTGATGACTCGACAAGCGCGGTCGACACCAAGACCGATGCGCTTATACGCCGTGGCTTCAAAGAATATATTCCGCAGACCACAAAAATCATCATCGCCCAGCGCGTTGCCTCGGTAATGGATGCGGACAAAATTGTCGTTATGGACGGCGGACGTATAGCTGACGCCGGAACTCACGATGAGCTGATGTCGCGCTGCGATATATACAGGGATATTTACACACAGCAAACGAGAGGAGGAGAGAGCAATGAGCAGGAATGAGAATAAGAAAACGCAGAGTAATCCTGCACCTCACTCGCGCCCCAAGGCTGACCCGAGAGTGCTCGGCAGAGTCATACGTATGCTGTATGAGTGCTACCCTACGCTTGTAATAATCACTGCGGTATGCATAGTGTTTTCGGCGATCGTTTCCTCAATCCCGTCGCTTTTCTTACAGCAGATAATCAAGATCGTCGGTGAATATACCGTTTCAGGTGACTGGGAAACGGCACGCGCCCTGATAATCCCGAAAGTCATTCTGCTTGTAAGCTTTTATGTGCTTTCAATACTCTCTATTTTGGCATATACGCAGCTTATGGCGTATATCACTCAGGGCTTTTTGTCCAAGCTGCGCTGCCGTATGTTTGACGGAATGCAGAATCTTCCCATCAAGTATTTCGACACCCACAAGCACGGCGATATCATGAGCTACTACACAAATGATATTGACGCGCTCCGCGAGCTTGTTTCTCAATCGCTTCCTCAGATGCTTTCATCGGGAATGATCGTGCTTACGGTACTGATGATAATGCTTTATTTCTGCTTCTGGCTTACCCTGCTTGTGCTGCTCGGCGTTACTGTGATGATGCTCGTATCAAAGAAAGTAGGCGGCGGTTCTGCCAAATACTTTGTACGTCAGCAAACGTCAATGGGACGTGCCGAGGGTTTCATCCAGGAAATGATGAACGGCATGAAGGTAGTCAAGGTCTTTTGTCACGAGAAAAAAAGCGCCGACGATTTTGATAAGATCAACGATGCTCTTTATGAAGACAGCAGACGTGCGCACGAGTATGCAAGTATGCTCGGTCCTATCATCATGAACATCGGTAACGTGCTTTATGTGCTGACCGCAATCGTCGGTGGAATCCTGATACTTGCTAAAGTTCCGAACGTAAGCCTTTCAATGATGCCGCTCGGAATAAGTATTCTTGTTCCGTTCCTCAATATGACCAAGCAGTTTACCGGAAATGTCAATCAGCTTTCCCAGCAGATGAACAACATTGTCATGGCAATGGCGGGAGCGGGGCGCATTTTCTCTCTCATGGATGAGAAGCCTGAGGTCGACGAGGGATACGTCACGCTCGTAAATGCGGAGATCGACAGCGATGGCAATATCACCGAAACGGATAAACACACCGGAATGTGGGCGTGGAAGCATCCGCACGGGGACGGAAGTCTCAGCTACACCAGACTCCGCGGTGATGTGAGAATGATTGACGTGGATTTTGCGTATGAAGAAGGAAAGGACGTACTGCACGACATTTCGGTTTATGCCGAGCCGGGCCAGAAGGTCGCCTTTGTCGGAGCAACCGGAGCCGGAAAAACAACGATAACCAATCTTATCAACCGTTTTTATGATATAGCCGATGGTAAAATAAGATATGACGGTATCAACATCAACAAGATCAAAAAATCCGACCTTCGCCGCTCGCTCGGAATCGTGCTTCAGGAAACAAATCTGTTTACCGGAACGGTCATGGACAACATCCGTTACGGTAAGCTCGACGCCACAGATGAGGAATGCCGCGACGCCGCAAGGCTTGCGGGAGCCGATGACTTCATTACGCGTCTGCCTATGGGATATTCAACGATGCTGACAAACAACGGTGCGAATCTTTCTCAGGGTCAGCGTCAGCTTATCGCCATAGCACGTGCTGCCGTTGCCGATCCTCCGGTAATGATACTTGACGAGGCTACCTCCTCCATTGATACACGCACCGAGGCGATAGTTCAGCGAGGCATGGATAAGCTGATGGACGGCAGAACTGTGTTTGTCATAGCTCACAGACTCTCCACCGTCATGAATTCCGATGTGATAATGGTACTTGACCACGGTCGTATCATTGAGCGCGGAAGCCACTCAAAGCTGCTGGCAGAAAAGGGAACCTATTATCGCCTTTACACCGGAGCTTTTGAGCTTGAATAATTCTTTTTTCAGATAAATAATCCCGTTCCTTACCTTTGGGGTGTGGAACGGGATTTTATGTTTACTTTATGTAGGTAAGACGGTCATAAAGACCTATCTCTTGATACGAATATGCCATATGGCTTCCGGTAAGCGTTCTGTCGTAGAAAAACAACTGATCTGTCGGGTAAAACCACTGGTAGACTCCGTTGACGTCGCGGGGTGCATTAGAGACAATAAATTTTCCGTTGCTTTCCGATGCGTAGAAAATAAAGCCGTAATCTTGGTTTTCGTCCGTCAGCTTCAAAAGCTCCTCTGCGGTGCACTTTACAAGATAATTCATTGTCCCGTTTATTGCATTTATACTTGAGTATGAAAGCTTTATCATCTGCAAATGATACTGCCACTCGGCGGTATAGGGATCGCAGCAAAGCTCGATTCCAAAGCCGGCAAGATACTGCGCCGACGCCGGTATCTCTCCGGCTGAGTGTCCACGGCAAAGATAATCGGCATATGCTTCACACCTTGCCTTCTGATATTCAAAATACATTGATGCGGCTTCCCGGTATTCCGCAGATGCAAGTACCTCAGACGGTGTCATCCCCTGTCCCAGATTTGCGGAAAGAACGGCATAGGGACCCAACCCGGAGTTTGTATCTGCAATATATTTGCTGTAATCGAAGTCCACAAGATATTCGCTGACCTTTTTGCCGTTATAAATGTGATCCTCAAACGGCGTCTTATCCGCCGAAGCGTCGGACTGTTCCGGGGACGAGGTCACTCCGACAAGGAAGTACAGCTCCTCATCCTTTGAGGCAGTGTTTGCAAGATATGAGGCAAGCGGCGTAAGCTTTACCGAGCCCGGTCCGGGTATATCCGGACTGTCGCCATACGTGTTTCCGTATTCAGCGTTGTCAATGCAGCTTCCGAGATATCTACGTGTGTCCCCACTCTGAGAATCAGCGGTTGACTGTTCGCTTCTCGGAGGATATGTACGTGAACACCCGAAAAGCAATAAAGAGATAAGCATCATCAGGGTAAGGCGAATAAAAAACGTTTTTTCATCATTTTTCCTCCTCACAAATTTCTTGATAATATTTAACACTGCTGTCGGTTTCAAAAATATTATATCATTTTTTTGCGATATGTCAACCGATAATAATTAATGAAATGATTCCGATTAGGCAAATTTACAAGGAATTTTATTGTTCTTGCGTGAGAAAATAAAATATGAAACCTGAAAAAGAGGTATTATCATGAATAAAAAAATGACCCACAGATCAATTACAGCGTTTATGGCGCTTGTATTGTTTATACTGACAGCATCGTCATCAATAATTTCCGGCACAGCAGAAAACGCATATAACTGGTACTGCATCAGGACGCCGGGTAACAAAAGACCGCCATGTCCGGCGGAAATGTTATTTGTTGAGAAGCTCGGAGGGTTTTTTATTGACAAAAACAAAACCGATTCGGATACCGACAAGGTGGTGTACCTCACTTTTGACGCCGGATACGAGAATGGTAATGTTGAAAAGATCCTCGACACTCTCAAAGACAAGGAAGTAAGAGGCGCGTTTTTTGTTCTGGGCAATCTTGTGACCTCCAACACCGACCTTGTAAAGAGGATGGCAGATGAGGGACATCTGGTATGCAATCACACCTATCATCACCGTGACATGAGCAAGTATACCGACAAGGCTGAATTTGCCCTTGAGCTTACGTCTCTTGAGGACGCCTACCGGAAGCTGACCGGGAGGGAAATGTCAAAGTACTACCGTCCACCCGAGGGAAGATTTACAGAGCAGAATCTGAAGCTTGCGCAGGAAATGGGCTATTCGACCGTATTCTGGAGCTTTGCATACGCCGATTGGGACAACAACAAGCAGCCCCCCGCAGAATATGCGCTTAAGAAAATTCTTTCCAATGTTCATAACGGCGCTGTAATATTACTTCATCCGACCTCATCCACAAACGCAGAGATAATGCCTCAGCTTATAGACAGTCTGAAAAGCTCCGGTTACCGGTTCGGAACTCTTGACGATCTGTGCGGGGCTGAACCGCGCGGCGGGCTTGTGGAATGAAGCGCATACTTGCAGGGACGGCTATCTGCTTTACGCTGCTTATGTGTGCTGCCACTATTTGCGGAAGCACGCGCACACAACCAGAAAGCGGCAGCTTTACAGGCGCATGCTGTTCCGAGCTTGATTCAACCGAGCCTGAATGCCGTGTGTTTTCACACGGTGAGCCGGGCAAGTGCAGAGTTGCGCTTACTTTTGACGACGGACCCGACCCCAAGCTTACGCCGCGTATTCTGGACATTCTGAAAGAAAACGGGGTCAGGGCAACCTTTTTCGTGGTCGGAAAAAATGCCGAGAGATATCCCGCGCTGATAGACCGGATAATTGCCGAGGGGCATGAGATAGGCAATCACACATACAGTCACAAATATCTCGGTAAAGCCGGGGCGCGTCTCACCGAAAAGGAAATATCCGAGTGCGATGCACGCATTTTTGAGCATTCGGAGTATTGCACAAAGTTTTTCCGTCCGCCCGGCGGCATTATGAACGCTGAAATATCAAATGTTTGCTCCGCTTACGGGTACGACGTGCTGCTTTGGAGCATTGACACAATGGACTGGAGCGGGCGCAGCGCAGACGGCATCTGCCGGGAAATATTCAATAATATAAGCGACGGCTCGGTCATTCTGATGCATGACGGCGTGCGCGGACATACCGCGGAGGCTCTTGAGAGCGTAATTCCCGGACTGCGCGCAAAGGGATATGAATTTGTAACCGCGTCAGAGCTGCTTGAATGACAATTTATAAATTACGAGGGACTGCCGCATAAGCAACAGCCCCTCGTTTTTTTCAGTTGGATCTTATTTCTTCTGTACCGTCGTTGCCATCCGACTCCGAAGAACCATCCTCGTCCTCATCGTAGACATATCTGTACTTGACATCGTCTTCGTCTCCGCTGTCGTCGCCGGAATCGGTAACGGTGGTAATCATGTACTTTTCAATTACAGGATAAGCTCCGTAGGTGGTGAGCAGGGTAATGCTCGGAAAAAGATAGAAGAAGGGAAGAATCAATGGAATTGTCAGGTTGAAGGGTCTCAGCACAATGAACAGCAGTACATTTACTCCCACCAGTGCCGCAATTCCAAGCACCGACATCAGGTTGCGCTTGATTCCGAGTATCGAGAATATCAATGCGTTTTTGTATATCTTTCTGATGCTGAGGTCAAAGGTAACAAGCATGAGGTAAATATAAAAACGCATAAAGAAATAGATTATGCACAGCGCGCAGGTAGTAAAGAACATCAGGTCAAGCCAGAAGCTGCCTCCGACCTGCGAGCAATAGAGGATATCTATGGTTAAAATGACCACTATAAGCGCGTCAATGATGCCCATAAGGAAGCCCTGCTTCCAGTTGCGCTTGATAGCGTAAAAGAAATCGCTGAAAATAAACACCGGTTCCTGCCTCAGCATACTGCGTGTACAGTAGGCTGCACCGACATGGACAAATCCCCACAAAAGGAGCGTTATTACCGCAAGAGCTATCAAAGTGTATATCTGTCCGACGTTCAGAACGTGCAGATCAAGCTGCTGTCCAAATATTCCGAGAAATGCCTGAAGCGACGCCGAGGGCTTCAGCAGATTTGAACCGTAAAGGGTTGAAAAAACCGTACTTTCCTGTGACGGAGTCGTTCCGCTGTTTATGTAGATATAAACTGCAATGATAGCCGGGATCACAAGCAGTATCATAAGAATATTTAGCGAAAGCAAACGGTTGAAATTGCGGAAATAAAATTTCGGCATACTTTTCAGATTCGGAACAAAGGGCTTTTCATCCTTTGATACCCCTTTGCCGTCACGGTTGGAATTGAAGAAGTTGTAAAGCTTACGGCTTAAATTATTTTTTTCTTCCTTATCTTTCATTTCATTCTCCGTTTATTTGGTAAATAAATAAATTAAAAGCAGATATATCGCTTTAAGCAGGATCACAGCACCTACCGAAGCGGCACACGCAAGCGCGTATGCGGCAAATCGGGCAGTAAAAATCATGTTTGAAGAACGCTCGGAAAGTCCGCGAAACAGCACCGATGCGCGTTGTGCAAAGCAAGAGACCAACACAAAAAGTACTGAGACTGCGCAAAAAGCACCGAGAAAACACACGGAACACACAACAGGATGCTCCGTTTCAATTATTTTTGACGCCGCAGACGAGGCAAGTACGCCGACAGATACTCCGAGAGCCACACCCCGCAGTATAAGGATAGCCGAGCACCCCTGACGGCAGATATACGTAAGCCCGAAAAGATAGATCAGTAAAATCAGGACAATGTCAACTCCCGAGGAACTGAGTATCACGCGGAATACCGAAATAGGACTGTCCGCTCCGTCAAATGGAGGCGCAAAGCAATTTCTGACACGGTCGAGAAGGGAAGAACTGTATTGGTATCTGCAAATAGCGTTGAATATAAGACCGAGAGCAATTCCGCTTATAAGAAGCGCAAAGAAACGCAGAAGCTGTGTATGTTTTTCAAACAGCGTATGCAGCTTTGCCGCCCCGGTGTTGACGCTTTCTTCCATAACTCCACCATACCTTTCCCGATACCGCATATGAAAATCTCATATAAAATATACTGCGGTCAGGGAAAAGATATGACCGAAAGAAAACAGTCAGTCGCTATTGTGTGTCGAGTTGCGCAAAACTTCAAAGGCGAGCACCGAAACAGCGCACGCGGTGGAAAGAGAACCCATAAAACGCCGTCCGTAGTCGATCCTTACGCTGCCGTCGCAAGCGGAAATAAGAGCTGATGAGATGCCGCGTTTTTCTCCTCCCATCACAATAAGCAGGGGTGAACAAAGACCCGCCGAAAGATATGACACTGAATTGCGTATTTCGGAGCACAGAACACGATATCCACACGCCCGGAATTTTTCAACAGCGTCAACAGCGCCCGCTTCCGCCGAAAAGACAGGCAGAAGCTCGTATGCGCCGGCTGAGGCACGGGATATTATTCCGTCGGCAGATATCAGATGTCCTCCGGGTATAATAACGCCGTCGACTCCCGCGGCGTAAAGCGAGCGCAGGGAATACCCGAAGCTGTAAGGATCCTCGATGCCGTCAAAAAGCATATAGAAACCGCCTTGGATTATGTCGGATGAGTCAAGAGGCTTGACGTGACGGCGGCTTACAAGCGCCGCAATCCCCCCGTGAGTATTACCTGATGTAACGGAGGATATTTCCTCACCCGTACAAAAGCGCAGTGTAAATCCGTGCTCAGCGGATTTTGCCTTGAGGTAGGCAATCCGGCGGCGCGTGCGGTCGCTTCCGCCGGATGCTTTGGCGGAATCAACGAGTATTTCATATATTTCACGTGACGGTTTGCCGTCATCCATGGCTTTTATACAGGCAGAGACCGAGGTTATGCCCTCAATTACCTCCGGTGCTTGCGCTTTTATATTACCCTCAGGTTGATATTCATGTTGTGTCATTATCGGCACACCTCAATTCATATATTATAACATAAATATGTTTTGCATCGGTGAACGTTTTTTAAAATAGGATGCAATACCGGCTTTGATTATACGTTCTCCGAATAGGCTGAAAGGATCGTTTCATGTACATAAACGAAGGCAGAGAGCGCTGCATTGCTCTGGCGATTTATATGCTTGAAAAAAAGGCAACCGTTCGTCAGACCGCCGAACATTTCGGGATCAGCAAAAGTACCGTTCACAAGGATGTGACGATATCGCTTGAAAAAGTAAACCGTGTCCTACATGGGCAGATAGGTGAATTGCTTGACACAAACAAACGTGAACGTCATATCCGCGGCGGTGAAGCCACGAGGAAAAAATACGCCGCTATGAAGCACAAAAACGCTCAGTAGAGTCCGCCGCTTTTACCTCGGCACATTTCTCGGACGGCAGAAGTTGTTTGCGGAAAGCATAAGAAGGTTGAAATCCGTTTCGCCGAGCGCTCGTTTCAGGAGCTTAAAATGAGGCTTCATTTCAGCTTCGTATTTTCCGACGCAACGTGCGCCTGTTCCAAATACCACCTGTTTCCCTTCGGATACGACTGAGATAACAAATTTAACAGTGTCCTTATAGTCAAGGGATCTGACATTGAATTGAAACGCCGCTCCGGGAACTTTAAGGAGCTTTTTGATCTCAGTGTCGGAATATGTAAGCAGATAACGGTTAAATTCGGTAAATACCGGACGTAGCCCTGTGTGATAAACCAGCTTATTGATGTCCTTCCATATCTCATCATAAAAATTCGGAAAGGGAAGCGATACCATTACATACCTTGAACCGGGCAAGGTCAACCGTTCCGTCAGCGGGTCATTGAAGCAGCCGGGATACATAAGGATATCCGCCGCAAGTGAATACCGTATTCCGCTCGGAATATGCGGTTTGATAGTACGGAATATATTGTTGCGCACACGCAGAAAGACCCTTATCGAACCGTCCCCGGTAACATATCTCGGTGAAAATCTCGGCGCAAATATAACCCTGCCGATCTCGGCATCCCTTAGTCCGCTGAGCAGCTGAGCGGCTTGGTATACGTTTGACGGTCCTTCGGTGGGCATAGGAAGAGACTTGTTCTGAAAGTCCGTAAAAATTCCGTTCATACGTTTATCCTCACCTCTTGGATCTTTGTAAATAATTCTGCGCCGAATAATGCCGCCGTTTACGCAATTTCATTGACAATGAAAAGTAACCCATATCAGAACCATTTTTTGCTCGGGCTGAACACAGGGAACAAACCGAGAATAGTTTCCATGATTCCAATAAAACCATGCATCCACTTGCGCAAAATCAAAGTTTTGCGCAAGTGGGGGAACAGAAATACGCTTATAAAGCTGATTTTTGCAGATATATGTCCGTTACCGGCGTCAGGTCATGTCGAAATCTGCACAGCGCACATTAGCAACTGTATGCGCAAGATCACTGAGCAAAAACGCTGAAGTATGATTCGTCGGTTATTGCGAAATTGCCGTCGGTTTCTTTTATGGTCAGATATTTTATCCTGAGCGCATCGCTGCCCATGTCGTCCCTGAGCGTTCCGTTGTTGTTCTTGATCATATATTCAATGCCTATATTGTAATACATCACAGAGCTGCCTCCGGATTCATCGTACCAATAATCCACGGCAACCAGCTTTATTCTGTAAAGCTTCTGCTGCGTGAAATTTTCCTTTGGTTGTCTGCCTCCTGTGTAATAGCTCGGATCGAAGCATGAATTGTATTTTTCCACATCGCCGTTTATCATTGCGTCAATGTAATCCATCATGAACAGTATAACTTCACGGTATGCCTCATTTACATCATCCATATTTTCGCGGTCGATAGTTACCGTCATATACCCCTCGGCATCCGTGTAATAAATGCTCCGGTCATACCCCATGTATTTTGAATCTTCAAAAATATTTTCATCGTAATTGGCATAATCAAATTTATAAACATTTGAGGTTTCGGTATTACCGCCGAATTTTATTTTTGAAATACCATAAGATACCACAAAATACAGTATCATAAATATGCACATCGCAGCAAAGACAATAAGTATCGTCTTTTTTGCTGTTTTTTTATCTTTTTTGGGGTTGCAATTATTACCAATATCAGACATTTTTGCTTTCTCCGGACTCACAAACTGGCTTATTATTGATTTATTTTATCACATATACTGCAAGATTTCAAGTAAATTCGCAGTCAGAAGAATTATATTTTCATTTTTTCTTGCGCAAACGGAGGTTTTATGATATAATATAATGAATTATTTTTTCCTGGAGACTGCAACTATGAAATACCTTGTTTTGATACCCGATGGAATGGCTGATGAACCCGTAGCGGAGCTTGGCAACAAAACACCCATGCAAGCTGCAAACAAACCCATGATGGACAAGCTTGCAGCTGTTTCGCGCGTCGGGACGGTGCTGAATGTTCCTGCCGGAATGGTTCCTGAATCCGATACAGCCAACATGGCTATACTTTCCTTTGATCCGAAGGTGTATTCCAAAGGACGTTCACCGCTTGAAGCTGTGAGTATGGGAATTGATATGAAACCCGGAGATGTTGCTGTGAGATGCAACACTGTTTCGATATCCGATGAGATACCCGGTCAGCCGTTTGAAGAGCGTGTGATGCTTGACCACAGCGCGGATGAAATATCAACCGCCGAAGCCGCGGAGCTTATAAAAACGCTTAACGAAAATCTTTCAGATAGCCAACGCAAATTTTATACCGGGGTCAGCTACCGCCACTGCCTTATCTGGAACGGTGCAGACGACGGATACGATTTTGCACGTCCGCACAATATTATCGGTCAGAAAATAGGTGCTTATCTGCCTGACGCGGAAAAAGCAGGTGGATATCTTGAACTGATGGAGAAAGGCGCAAAGCTGCTTGAGCATCATCCGATAAACGAAGCACGCCGCGCCCGCGGACTTAAGCCCGCCAACGCCATATGGCTTTGGAGTGCCGGAAGAAAGCCTGCACTTCCCTCTTTCCGCGAAAAATTCGGGCTCAATGCCACAGTTGTCTCGGCAGTTGACCTTATCAAGGGGATAGGCATATGCGCCGGAATGAATGTTGTTGATGTTGAAGGCGCTACCGGAAATATTCACACCAACTTTGCCGGAAAAGCCAATGCCGCCATCGACGCGTTCCGCGGCGGAGCAGATCTTGTTTACGTTCACATCGAAGCTCCGGATGAATGCGGTCATCGCGCCGAGATCGAAAACAAGGTCAAAGCCATCGAGCTGATCGACGAGAAGGTGCTCTCACCGATATTCTCGTACCTTGAGGGCTGCGGTGATGAGTTCGGCATTATGGTGCTGCCTGATCATCCTACCCCCCTGCGTCTGCGCACTCATACATCAGATCCGGTTCCATACTTCATGTACCGCAGCGGCAGAACCGGTTCCGGAGTACAGTGCTTTACCGAAGCCGAGGCAGAAGCGCGTAATTCTTTCATGCCCGACGGCTCCGGACTGATGCAATCGTTTATCGACTACTGCAATAGTTAAACTGAGAGGTAAAAAATGTTTGACAAGCCCGAAAAGCAATCCGAAAAAAGCAATGAGGAAAAGCAATCCGTAATCGCCGAAATATTCGATTATTACGAGCTTTGCATATTTTCCATTTGCGCTGTAATAGTAATTTTCAGCTTTTTCATCCGTCTTTGCCGTGTTGACGGTCAGTCAATGGAGGATACACTGCACAACAATGAAATGCTCTTGGTTACAGATGTATTCTATACGCCCGAACGCGGGGATGTTATTGTTTTTCACCAGACGGGCGGACAGAACAAGGATATTTATTCTTTTTCGCTAAATGAGCCGATAGTCAAGCGTGTTATTGCAACAGCCGGAGAATGGATAGACATTCAGCTTTCCGACGGACGCCTTAAGGTTACAATATACGACAGCAACATGGAAAATCCGTATACGCTTGAGGAAGATTACGCCAAATACAGCGGCTCGCCGTCATGGAATCCTACCGGATATCATGAGTACCCGATGCAGATACCCGAGGGATATGTTTTTGTGATGGGTGACAACCGCTGGCACTCAACGGACAGCCGTTCGACACTTATCGGTCTTGTTGACACACGCCGTATACTCGGACGCGCCGTGCTTCGCGTCACGCCGTTCAGTAAGTTCGGAACCATAGACTGACGTTTGTCTGAGTAAACATGGGAATACATTCAAAACAAATCCAGTGGTTTCCGGGTCATATGGCAAAAACGCGCCGCTTGATCTCCGAAAACATCACATCCGTTGACGCTGTAATTGAGCTTCTCGACGCAAGAATACCCGCAAGCTCGCGCAATCCGGAAATAGACCGCCTTTGCGGTGACAAGCCAAGACTTGTTCTGCTGAACAAAGCAGGTCTTGCCGACGAATCCATAACCGCGCGCTGGCTTGAGCGATATACCAAAAACGGCGTTCAATGTATATGGTGCGACTGTGTAAGCGGCGAAGGAATATCGCGTATCGCTCCCGCGCTTCGCGAGCTTTGCGCGGCAAAGCTTGAAAAATATGCGGACAAAGGTATGAGCGGCAGAAAGCTCCGTGCAATGGTTCTGGGGATCCCCAACGTCGGTAAATCTTCATTGATAAACCGTCTCACTGGTTCAAAAAAAGCAAAGGTGGAAAACCGTCCTGGAGTGACGCTTGATAAGCAATGGGTCGCAACGTCGGTCGGCATCGACCTTCTTGATATGCCCGGCGTGCTTTGGCCCAAGTTTGACGACCGCCGGGTAGCTGAAAACCTTGCGCTCACCGGAGCAATCAAGGATGCCATCCTTGACCCTGAGGAGCTTGCGTCGGTGCTTTGCGGAAGACTTTACTCTCTCTGCCCCGCTCTGCTTTGCGAACGGTACCGTCTCGGAGCGCCCGAGGAGCTTTCACAGCTCAAGAATTATGAGATCCTTGAAATGATCGGTCGCCGCCGCGGATACCTTGTCTCCGGCGGAGAGGTAGATCTAGAACGAACGGCAAAAATGCTTATCGACGAATTCAGAAGCGCCAAGATCGGACGTGTTTCCCTTGAAGCCCCGAAAAAACAAACGGAAAGCGTAAAAGCAAATGGATAACGAAAACTCTGCACGCGCCGCCGCAAAAAAACAAAAGAATCCTCCGCTTGACTTTACCATTGAACGTGAGCTTGCCACCTCCGGTTTCCTGCGTGTTTGCGGAATCGACGAGGCAGGGCGCGGACCGCTGTGCGGTCCTGTGGTTGCTGCTGCGTGCATACTTCCCGTCAACGCCTGCATAGATGGGCTTAATGACTCAAAAAAGCTGTCACCCAAGCGGCGCGAGGAGCTGTTTGATATAATTTGCAACACAGCAATTGATTTTGCGATTGCAGAAGCATCCGTGGAAGAAATAGATAGGCTGAACATCCTTGAAGCTACTCTGCTTGCCATGCGGCGAGCAATCTCATCGCTCCGCGAAGCGCCGGATTATCTGATAGTTGACGGAAATGTTTTCCGCGGCTTTGATATTCCGGGGAAAGCCGTAATAGGCGGAGACGCGATCTCCCCCTCTATTGCCGCTGCGTCGATATTGGCAAAGGTTACACGTGACAGACTGTGTATTGAGCTTGACCGTGAGTACCCACAGTACGGAATTGCGGTTCACAAAGGATACTGCACTCCGGCACACCGCGCTGCGCTTGAAAAGTACGGTCCTGCGCCTATACACAGGCGTCAGTTCATACGTTTTCTTGATAAAAAATTATGAAGCGCGAAAAACTTACCGCGCGGCTCGACAGCCACGTAGATACAGTTGCAAGTCACTCTGACACGACCAAAGCAACACGCGGTCGTTTCGGAGAGGATGCCGCCGCCGAATACCTTGAGCACAATGGGTATATAATTAAGGAGCGGAATATACGTTTCGGTCGTCATGAACTTGATATTATCGCCGAGGACGATATGTATATTGTCTTTGTTGAAGTAAAGACCCGCACCGAAGCACCGGAAAACCGGCTTTACACATACGGACGTCCCGCAAGCGCGGTAACATATGAAAAAAGGCAAAACACTGTGCTTGCCGCAAGGGAATATCTGCACCGTTTTCCTTCGTCAAAGCGAGCAAGGATCGACGTTATCGAGGTTTATCTTGCGCGCGATAACAGCATTGCACCAAAGGTATCAAAAATTAATCATATACGCAACGCCTTTGGTTCAAGATAAAACGCTGAAAAAAAGTTCACCTATTTAATTTAATTTTGAAAGGATCATTTCAGATGAAACTCTTTGATCTTCACTGTGATACCGCATACCGCATGTATACGCGCAAACAGCCATTAAGCGATAATAATCTGCACATTTCACTTGAAAAAGCCGGATGCTATGAGAAGTACGGTCAGGTAGCGGCTGTATGTGCCGAATACAAGAAGGATGACGCAACTGCGTTTGAGCGTTTTATGCAGATATCCGATAACTTTTTTTCCGAGCTTGAGCTTAATCACGACCGAGCAACACTCTGCTGCACAGGTGCGGATATTAAAAACGCATGGGAGAGCGGAAAGACGGCATATATACTCGGAGTTGAGGATGCACGAATACTTGAAGGACACCTTGAAAGGCTCGACTTTCTTTATGAGCGTGGCGTGCGCGTGCTGACTCTGATGTGGGCAGGTCTTACAATTATCGGAGGATCGCACAACACCGATGACGGATTAACGGAGTTCGGCAAGCAGGTGGTTGCACGATGCTTTGAGCTGGGAATAATCCCGGACGTGTCTCACGCAAGCGCTGCATCTGTCGATGACACTGCCGCCATAGCCGCCGAGTACGGGAAGCCTTTTATCGCTTCTCATTCCTGCGCATATTCGGTTTACGGACATACGCGGAATCTTCGTGACCGGCACATTGACGCTATAATCTCTTCGGGGGGACTTATCGGGGAAAGCCTGTGCCGTTCCCATCTTTCGCCCGACAGTGCCGGAATTGACGATATTGTAAAACATATTGAATATTATCTTTCCCGCGGCGCGGAGGATAATCTCTGTTTGGGCTGCGATCTCGACGGCACCGACCTTCCGGACGGAATCGAAGATGTAAGAGATCTTTGCAAGCTCATTGAACCCCTGCGACGCGTCGGATGCACCGACGAACAGATAGAAAAGCTGTTCTGGCGCAATGCATATGAATTTGCAGTCAAAAATATAGGATACGGAACAAAAAGCAAATAAAATTTTGTGAGGATATATCAAAAAATGAAATACATCAGCACCCGAGATACACGAAAAGATCCCGAACGCATCGGCTCCGCAGAGGCAATAAAGCGCGGTCTTGCCCCTGACGGCGGGCTTTATCTGCCCGAAAGCATCCCTGTCACCGATAAGGCATTCATTGATTCCCTTGCGGGACTGTCATACAGCGAGGCGGCGGTCAAGATCCTCTCGCTTTACCTTGACGATTACACCGAAGCCGAGCTTACCGAGGACTGTACAGCCGCATACGGAACAGCTTCCTTCGGCAATGATCCCGCCCCCGTTGTTAAAGCAACCGACGGAGTATATTCTCTTGAGCTGTGGCACGGGCCTACCTGCGCGTTCAAGGATATGGCGCTTCAGCTTATGCCGCGACTTCTGTCCCGCGCTTTGAAGAAAACAGGCGAAAAAAGAACCGCGCTTGTGCTTGTGGCTACCTCAGGCGACACCGGAAAAGCGGCGCTCGAGGGGTACAAGAATGTCCCCGGCGTTGCCATTAAGGTCTTTTATCCCGTAGACGGAGTCAGCCGCATACAAAAGCTCCAGATGATGACCCAGGAAGGCGAAAACGTGGACGTTTGTGCCATAAAGGGCAACTTCGATGATGCACAGACCGGAGTAAAGCGGATATTCTCAGACCCCGCAATGCGCGCCGAGCTGAATCTGCGCGGCTACTTCCTTTCCAGCGCCAACTCAATAAACTGGGGGCGGCTTGTTCCGCAGATAGTTTATTATTACGTTGGATATTCAAAGCTCGTTACAGCGGGAGTTATTAGCTCAGGCGAATCAATTGACGTAGCAGTGCCTACCGGAAATTTCGGCAACATCTTTGCCGCATATCTTGCCAAGCGCATGGGACTGCCTATACGCCGCCTTGTCTGCGCCTCAAACTCCAACAACATTCTCACTGACTTTCTCGCAAGCGGCGTTTACGACCGCAACCGTGCCTTCCACACCACAATGTCACCGTCTATGGATATCCTGATATCCAGTAACCTTGAACGTCTTATCTATCTTATGACCGATGCCGAGACCACTTCAGGGCTTATGAAGCAGCTGTCAGAAGCCGGACGTTACGAGCTGCCGAATGAAGCGTTCAGCAGAATATGCGACGTTTTCAAGGGCTTTTACGCCGACGAGGATGATACTGCCAAGGCTATAAGAAAATATTTTGATGAAGATAAATATCTCTGTGATACACACACGGCAGTGGCGCTTTCCTGCGTAGGCAAATATCTCGATACACTTCCCCGCGGCGAAAGGATACCCGTTCTCACTGCATCGACTGCAAGTCCCTATAAATTTGCCGCCGATGTACTTGCCTCACTTGGCGACCAAAGCAAGATCAGCGGTCCTGAGGCACTTACCGCCCTTTCGGCTTTCACCGGAACGGACATTCCCGCACCTCTTGCCGGACTTGACAAACGCCGCATTCGCTTTGAACGCGTTGCAGAGGTTCGGGATATGCCCACCGATGTTCTGGCTCAGCTCAAGTAATAGTATTCAGTCAAACTGACGCTAATACCGTGCTCTTTGACACGGTATTATGCCACAGGGCGGACATATAAAAAACGACAGGGCTGTCGCATATGCGGCAGCCCCATGATCAAGTAACGTATCAGCCGTTGCTTCTCGGCTTGAAGGTAGCGCAGGCAGTTCCGGCGCTGGTCTCGGCGCTTGAAGGACCTACAACGATCTGATTTGCAGTGCAATAGCTCTCACCGTTATGGTGTGTGCAGTTCTTGACGTCGCAGATGATGCCTTCGATGTGCTTGCAGGTGCAGCCGTTCTTGCTGTGTTCGCTGAATTTTTCTTCCATGTTCAATACACCTCTTTTTATGTCTGCCGCATTTGCCAAAGCTCGTCGGCAGCAATGCAGCCGCCATTACGGCGGTACAGCTTTATTCTGCCCGGGTTGCCGGATTATTATTCGCGTCAGCGACGCCGGAGTGTAATTATGTCATTGTTTACAATCGCAGACCTGCACCTGCCGGGTGCAGACGGAAAATCCAAATCAATGGAGGTCTTCGGTCGGCGCTGGGCGGACTATCGTGCCCGTCTTGAACGCGGATGGCGCGCCGCCGTTGCCCCCGATGACTCGGTGGTCATTCCGGGAGATATTTCATGGGCGCTTACGCTCGATGAAGCACGCTCGGATCTTGCCTTTATTGATTCCCTGCCCGGACAAAAATATATCGGCAAAGGAAATCACGATTTCTGGTGGGCGACCGCCGCAAAAATGAAGGCGTTTTTTTTGGCAAACAATTTTACCACGCTGAATATCCTGTACAATAATGCATATCTTGCAGGCGGAGCCGTGATATGCGGTTCACGCGGATGGTTTTTTGACGAAGCCTCGCAAAAGACAGTCGGAGACGTAAGCTGGGAAAAGCTCGTAAACCGCGAAGAAATGAGACTCAGAATGAGCCTTGAGGAAGGCACGCGGCTGTCAGCCGGGATGGGCGCAGATATGCCGATGATAGCTTTTCTTCATTTTCCTCCGGTCTGGGGAGACAGTGTTGCCCGTAATATTATTGATCTTCTGCATGAGTTCGGCATACGTCGTTGCTATTTCGGACACATACACAGCGAATATGTATCTCAACAGCCGTTTTGCTTTGAGGATATTGAATTCCGTCTCATTTCAGCCGATCATCTTGCGTTTTGTCCTATTCGTGTTTTTATTTGAATAAAAAACACTGATGCAACGCTTTTTTTACTGCAAATTCTGACAAATTTCAAATTTGGGTCTTGACATATAATTATTTTATAGTAAAATATATTAATGTGAAAAATTGTGCCCGGACATAAAACAAATCGGGTACATCGTAAGAAAGGTATGGTCACAATGACAATCAGAAAAACAGAAATCAACGATAAGAATCTTTGCGTCGTTGAATTTTCAGAGGACGCCGCGGTACTTGAAGCGGAAAAATCAAAGGTATTCCACGCCCAGTCCAAAAACTTCAACATTCCAGGATTCAGACGCGGAAAAGCTCCCCGCAGCCTCATTGAAAAAATGTACGGTACAGGTGTATTCCTTGAGGACGCCGTGAATAACATTATCAATGCGCATTATACCGAGATAGTTGATGCCGCCGGCAAGAAGGTAGTGTCACGTCCCGAATTTGACATTGTTTCTATGGATGAGAACGAGATAGTTCTCAAAGCCGAAATGTATGTAAAGCCTGAAGTCAGCATTGAAGGCTATAAGGGCATCGAAGCATCCGTTGTACTGGCTCCCGTCACCGACGAGGAGATCGAGCGCGAGATCAACACCGTTCGCGAGAGAAATGCACGCGAGATCGAAATTACCGACCGAGCCGCAGAGATGGGCGACACTGCCGTCATAGACTACGAAGGCTTTGTGGACGGCGTTGCTTTTGATGGCGGTAAGGATTCCGGTCATCACCTCAAGCTCGGCTCAGGACAGTTCATCCCCGGCTTTGAGGAAGGTATCGTAGGCAAGAATGTTGGCGAAGAATTTGACGTCAACGTGACATTCCCGGAAGAATACGGAGCCAAGGAGCTTGCCGGAAAGGCTGCCGTCTTCAAGGTAAAGCTCAATGCTCTTGAAAAGACCGAGCTTCCCGAAGCGGATGACGACTTCGCAGTAGATGTTTCTGAATTTAATACATTTGCTGAATACCGCGCCGACCTTGCGTCAAAAATCGAAAAGAGACACAAGGACACCGCTGACAACGAGCTTGCTGAGAAGGTTGAGGATGCACTTGCCGAAAAGCTGGTTGCCGAAATTCCCGAGAGCATGGTCGATGCTGAGGTTGAGGCCCAGGTCAGAGAGAGCGAAAGCAGAATGCAGATGCAGGGTCTGGAGCTTTCCATGTATCTCAAGTACTTCAACATGACTCTTGACCAGTACAAGGAACAGATCCGTCCTTCCGCCCTTAAGCACGTCAAGACCGAGCTGGCGCTTGAAAAGATCGCGGAGCTTGAATCGGTTGAGGTAAGCGAGGACGAGATCAACGAAGAATATAACACGATCGCGTCGGCTTACAGCGTCGAGCTTGATTATGCCAAGGAAAGCATTCCGGCTGATGACATCAAGCATACGCTTATGATGCGCAAGACTCTTGAACTCGTCAAGGATGCGGCAAAGGTCACATATCTTGATAAGGCTCCCGAGGAAGCTCCCGCCGCCGAGTGATCATTCGCCGTCACTAATTTTTAAGATAATAAAGGCAGGGTTATCAAATGAACAAAAACGGTTCTGATATTATCCGCGCGGCAAGTATGCCGTACGTCATCGAGCAGGATGGGCGCGGCGAGCGCTCCTACGATATTTTTTCCCGTTTGCTCAATGACCGGATAATATTTCTTTCCGACGAAGTTAACGACCTCACATCCTCTCTCGTTGTGGCACAGATGCTTTATCTTGAATCGGTTGACCCCGATAAGGATATTTCATTCTACATCAACAGTCCCGGCGGATCTGTCACCGCAGGAATGGCGATCTATGATACCATGCAGTTCGTTAAGTGTGATGTTACAACTATCTGTATAGGCATGGCTGCAAGCATGGGCGCGTTTCTTCTTGCTGCGGGAACCAAGGGAAAAAGACTTGCTCTTCCCCACAGCGAGATCATGATCCATCAGCCATCGGGCGGAGCACAGGGTCAGTGCAGCGATATTAAGATACGTGCGGATCTTCTTCTGCGCACACGTGACACGCTTAACCGTATTCTTGCCGAGCGCACCGGAAGATCCATCGAGGAGATCGAGAGGGATACCGAAAGAGACAATTTTATGACCGCAGAGCAAGCGCTTGAGTATGGTCTTATTGACCGCATAATCGAACGTCACGCCTGATTTTGTTCCTCTGTAATATCACTTGCAATTCAGCCGCTGCGCGGCACGGAGATTGATATGCCATCAAAAAATAACGAAACCGTTCATCGCTGTGCATTTTGCGGACGCACCGAAGACGACTGCAACTTTCTTATACCGGCAACCAACGGACTTTTTATCTGCGATTTTTGTGTAAGAGCCTGCGACGAAATAATTGATGAAAACGAAGCTGATGCCGAAACCGCCGAAAAAGCAGATCTCAGCTTTGAAAAACTTCCGAAGCCGCGTCAGATAAAGGAAGCACTTGACGAGTATGTTATCGGTCAGGATGAAGCCAAGATCGCACTTTCGGTAGCCGTTTACAACCATTATAAACGCATTCTTACAAAATTCCCACAGCAAAAGTCCCGCGGTCGCCGTAAAACTCAGGAAAAATCCGATGATGAAGCTGAGATACAGAAAAGCAACGTGCTTCTGATCGGTCCCACCGGCGTCGGAAAGACCTATCTTGCTCAAACGCTCGCCAAGACCCTTAAAGTTCCGTTTGCAATTGCTGACGCTACAACTCTTACCGAGGCTGGATATGTCGGCGAGGACGTTGAAAACATTCTGCTGAGGCTTATACAGGCGGCGGACTACGACATTGAACGCGCCGAAAAAGGTATTATCTATATTGATGAGATCGACAAGATCTCACGCAAAAGCGAAAATCGCTCCATCACCCGCGACGTTTCCGGGGAGGGCGTGCAGCAGGCGCTGCTCAAGATCCTTGAGGGCACTGTATCAAACGTCCCGCCTCAGGGCGGCAGAAAGCACCCGAATCAGGAATTCATACAGATCAATACCGAAAACATCCTGTTTATCTGCGGCGGAGCTTTTGACGGGCTTGACAAGATCATTGAAAAGCGGCACGGTAAACAGGTCATAGGCTTCAAAAGCGAGATTTCCGAAGCCTCATCAAAACCCGGAGAGATCTTTTCCGACGTTACGCCTCACGATATAGTCAAGTACGGTCTTATTCCGGAGCTTGTCGGTCGTCTTCCCGTGATCGTTCCGCTTGCAAAGCTTGACCGGGATGCACTGGTGAGAATAATAAGCGAACCCAAAAACGCGCTTATAAAGCAGTATGCAAGACTGTTTGGAATTGACGGAATAAAGCTTGATTTTGCACCGGGAGCAATTGAAGCAATTGCCGAGCTGGCTCTTGAGAGAAATATCGGGGCACGCGGTCTTCGCTCAATACTTGAGTCGCTTATGACCGGACTAATGTACGATCTTCCCTCACGCACCGATGTTGACGGCGTTACGATCACCGCGGATTTTGTACGCGGAAAAGGAAATGCCGAGCTTCATCTCAAGGAAAGCGCTTCGTAAATAAATTAAGCAGTGGGTTGTCGAAAGTTGTAAAACTTACGACAGCCCACTCGTTTTTTACTGTCTTATTACGCGGAAGATCGTACTCCGTGTTTTATTTTTGTGTCATCCGCATCGGTTGCGGTCGCAAGGTGTCTGGGGCGTCAGCGGCGGATTGAACTCGTTTACCGGGAAAGACATCGTTCTGAATATCGCGCACGGGTTTTCTTCCTTGGGCATGACACACTCTTTGTCAGGAACTGCGTATTCAGTTGCGCTTACAAGAAGCTGTGCGGGGCGCACAAGCCTTATAACAGAGAAAAGCCCTACTGACACGGCAAGATAGCGCCCGTTGTCTCCATCGCGCTGAGAGAGCTGTCCGTCGATCCTGGCGGCAACCTGAGCAGGTATCTCACAGCTGCAGCAACAGCAGCAGTTATTTGTGCTTGTGCGTTCATAAACTGCCGCTCCGAGAATTATCGGATCAACGACCTCCACAACTGCTTCAGGCATATTCCTGACGGCTTCTGTGTGTTCATCGGTTCGGCAGAAATTATATGAATCATCTCCGGATCTGAAAACGTTAACGTTGCTTTCGCCGCCGTAAAGAACTACGCGCTTATCAAGTACGGCAACTCCTTCAAACTCCTGCGGCTTGCATCCGCCGGTGCACGCCTCAAATGTAATCTTAACGAAAAAACGAATATTTACCGTATAGAATCCCCGGTTAAAGCGCACCGGATCTATTCCGATATATGTCCATGCGATGCTTGCGTCCTTGGCTCTGACATTTCCTGTGCGATTAATTATATCACAACCGCAGTCGGTCAGGCTGACACGCACATTTTCAAAGCAGTCACGGTCGCGGCAGCTGTCGAATATCCTGCCTGTTTCAATACAGCAGGTTTCTCTGGTCGCTCCGCCTCCCGGACATCCAAACCTTGTTTCGGCCATTTAGTGTATAACCTCCGTTCGTATTCAAGAATCCGGGCAACAAGGATAGATCAGAATCATGCCGTTGCGTCGGTTCTCTCACTTTCATTGTATGCAAAATTACAGAATGTGACATTTATTTTGCTTTGATGCCGTGAGACAGAACATATAAAAGGAACTGAAGCCCCCAAGACTCTTCCGAGCTTAAAAAGTTGTATTTGTCTTCTAAGTATATTGCAACTCATTGTGTTTTGTGATATAATTATAATAGATGCCAAAGGATAACTTAACAAACTATGGAGGAGACTAACATGAAAAGGTTTTCTTTGATTATGGCGATCCTTATCGTCACTCTTTCCGTGGCAGTTCCGACGTTTGCTACCGGAAACACCTCTGTTTTTTCGGACGGTGAAATAATCTACTGCGAAACCTTCAACGGAGTTCCCGATACCGACGATCTTGCAGTGATCGAGTCAACCCTCGGTTATCGTGTGGTAAAGGTAAACACTGATGAAGATACCCTGGGATACAGGATCACCGAAAAAAACATCAGCGATACGATCATTTATTCCATCAAAGACGGCAAGCTGTGCATTGATAACTCCGCTGAGGGCGGCGCATACAGCTACCTCTTCATTTATGATAGCGATATCATGAAAGAGCTTATCAAAACCACATATACCATTCAGTACGAGATCACATATCTTGCCGGGACACAGAACTACTGCAACCCAATATTCAACTGGGACGGTGAGTTCTCTTTCCAGACTCCTATGCTCCGCGGTAACGGTACATACCGCAATCAGGTAAGATATACCGACAGAGAATCCAAGACAAACAAGTGGTACGACTGGGACGGAATGGGCGGCACGTGGCTTGAATCTATGGTCACAGAAAATGCAACTGCACTTCTTCAGAATGTTGTTGTAAGACTCGTTTCGGTCCCCGATAAGGGCGTATATATCTATGCAAATGAATATCTCATTTCAGAGCCGAATGAGATTGCTACAGCTCCTGCGTCCTGTCTGCCCGGCAATCTTCCCTACTCTGCCGTCGGTCTTCGTCTGCAGCGCGGAGCAAGCGTAACTGTTGACAACTTTGCAATCTATGCCGGCGACGGTTCAAAGATCACACCTGATTTTACCGCATACGGCTTCAAGGGACTTGCCCCGGTCGAGCTGACCACCGAAGCACCCGAAACCTCAAAGGCTCCGGTCGTTACGACAGAAGGCCCCAAGGTGACGACCGCCCCCGAAACAACCGCTGAACCGGCAGAAGTTACTTCCGCTCCCGCCCCTGTTGATTCAGCAGATGTCACCACTGCCCCCACCTCTCAGGAAAAGAAAGGCTGCGGTTCTTCCGTATCCGCGGGCTTCATTGTGATCGCAGCAATGATTCCTGCCGCAGTATTTTTCAGAAAAAGAAAATAAGCTTTAACTTAACCCGCCCGCCGCATTGAACGGCAGGCGGGTTAAGTTTTTGCAAAATTGCCAGTACTTATTTTTCAATATATTTAACGGCAGCTATTGAATTCAACTCTGATTTGTTGTATAATAATATAAACGTATCGAAAGGAGGGTATCACGGTGTCGTCAAAAGGCGGAACAAAGTTAATTGCCACAAACAAAAAAGCATATCATGAATATTTTGTTGATGACAGATATGAAGCCGGGATAGCTCTTTACGGTACTGAGGTCAAAAGTGTCCGTCTGGGACAAGTCAACCTCAAGGATTGCTACTGCTCCATCAAGAATAATGAGATCTTTGTCAACGGAATGCATATCAGCCCATACGAAAAAGGCAATATATTTAACCGCGACCCGATACGCACAAGGAAGCTGCTTATGCACAAACGTGAGATAATCAAGCTTTCATCCTTGGTTGCGCAAAAAGGCTTTTCACTTATTCCTCTTTCGCTTTATTTCAAGGACTCACGCGTTAAGGTAGAACTTGGTCTTTGCCGAGGCAAAAAACTGTACGATAAACGTGAAACCGACGCCAAAAATCAGGCTAAACGTGAGATCGAACGGGCAGAAAAATCATCAAGGGAGAAATGGTGATGGAATTTTACGACGTAATAAAAGCAAGAAGAAGCACACGTAAATTTACAGATGATAAGATAAGCTCCGAACAGATTCTTCGTATGCTTGACGCTGCGATTTCAGCACCCAACGCCTGCAATATGCAGTCGTGGCACTTTTATGTTGTCACCGACCCGGATGTCAAGAAAAGAATGGCTGATGAAGGCGTAATGGCTTCATGGGCAGCTACTGCTCCGGTCATTTTTGTGGTTTGTACTGCGGCGGCGGAAATAACCAGCCGCTTCGGAGAACGCGGAGAAAAGCTGTTTGCAATTCAGGATACCGCCGCGGCTATTGAAAATCTGTTGCTCTGCGCCGCGGATATGGGACTCGGCGGATGCTTCATGGGCGCTTTTGACCATGAAAAATGCTCTTCTATTCTCGGAATCCTGAATGGTCATCATCCTGTGGCTATGGTGCCGGTGGGAAAACCTGCACAGACCCTTCCGGCAAGACCCAGAAATCCGCTTGAAAGCGCGGTCACATTCATCGGTGATCCTGAGAGCGCAGAATATACCGCACAGAATACTCAATTCCGCGGTTATGAAGTCAGAAATTCCAAGCTGCCGAATGCTGTTTTTGAGAATCTTTCAATTCCGGATGCGAAGTTTCATAATGTAAATATGCCGTCTGCTTTGTTCGATGACATTAATTTGTCCGGAACAAAATTCAACAATGTGAATCTTTCCGGGACTGAATTTTCAGATATCAACATGGAAAAATGCACCTATGGCGGAATGAATATGAAGCATTCTTCATTCGGATGTGTTGAGCTAAATGAATCAGTATTTCAAAACACTGTATTTGACGGTGCATCGTTTAAGAACTGCTCTTTTAAAAACGTAACACTTGAAAATTGCGATCTTGAAGGAATGACTTCAGACGGAAAAGAGTAAAATAAAAATGAAATAACCGGCAGCGGATAACTTATGTCGCTTCCCTGCCGTTTATATATGGGGGCGTAAAGGTTTCGACGGGGATTTTGAGGCATAGTAAGCGGGTAGAGCCGAGTAAGCTCTTAAAACTGCTCAACTTAAAAATAAACGCTAACGATAATTTAGCATACGCAGCCTAAGGCTGTGACGCAGTCCTGAGGGACTGCCCGTTCCGCCCGGGAGCACCGCGACCCGGGACGGGGCGTCATTCAGCGGTGAACGTGCATTGCCCTTTTGCTTTTGAGGCAGTCATGAATAAAAAAGCTACCCGAGACGGCAGAGTGACGGCTCTCGGCCGCCGCGGGG
>ULVD01090596.1_pt1 | contig 49522 bp, 55 predicted proteins | sample 1959101 | NCBI WGS metagenome assembly ULVD01 (sample SAMEA4835777, study PRJEB28245) | human gut metagenome | biome: gut microbiome; material: fecal sample | place: Denmark | collected 2008
TAATATAAGATGTAAAGATATAAGTCCAAAGGAGAGAAAAATATGGATTCTGTTGATAAGAATGAAGAGAAGTGGGTAGGCATCGAAGAGGCTGCTAATCATCTTGGAGTAAACAAAGACACTATAAGAAATTGGATAAAAAAAGAAAATGGAATACCAGCTCATAAAATAGGAAAACTATGGAAGTTCAAATTATCTGAACTTGATGAGTGGGTGAAAAGTGGGAAAAGTGCTATTGAGTAAAAATAGTAAAAGATAGTAAAAAATAGTAAATCATAGTAAAAAATGGAGGAGATTGAAAATGGCAAGTAACCGTGAAAGAGAAGAACTACATAAAGCAATATGGTCTATTGCTGATGATTTAAGAGGATCTGTTGATGGATGGGACTTTAAGCAATACATATTGGGTATTATGTTTTATAGATACATATCAGAAAACATAGCAAACTACATAAATGAAGGAGAAAGAAAAGCGGGTGATACTACTTTTGATTATGCTAAATTAAAAGATAGCGAGGCTGAATGTGAAAGAGTTAATCTTGTAAAAGAAAAAGGTTTCTTTATACGTCCATCAGAATTATTTTGCAACGTAATAAAATCAGCAAAAAGTGATAGTGCTATATTCATTGATGTTGAAGGTAAAACAAAGAGTGTAAAAGATAACCTAAATGAATATCTAGAGATGATATTTAATAATATAGAAAACTCAGCAAAAGGTGCGGAAAGTGAAGATGACTTTGCAGGTCTATTTGATGACATCGATGTCAATAGTAATAAGCTAGGTTCAACAGTTACTAAAAGAAATGAAAAACTTGTAAAGATTTTAGATGGAATTGCTGGAATCAAACTTGGTAATTATCAAGATAACAATATTGATGCGTTTGGTGATGCTTACGAATTTTTAATGTCAATGTATGCATCAAATGCTGGTAAATCAGGAGGAGAGTTCTATACACCACAAGAAGTTAGTGAACTATTAACAAGACTTGCTATTGTAGGAAAAACAACTGTTAATAAGGTTTATGATCCTGCCTGTGGTTCTGGATCACTTTTGTTAAAGTCAGCAAAAATACTAGGAAAAGATAACGTTAGAAATGGATTCTTTGGACAGGAAATAAACTTAACTACATATAACCTTTGTAGAATAAATATGTTCTTGCATGATATTGATTATGATAAGTTTAATATTGCTTGTGAAGATACACTTGTATCTCCTCAACATTGGGATGATGAACCATTTGAAGTCATAGTTTCAAATCCTCCATATTCTATTAAGTGGGCAGGAGATGATAATGCAGTTTTAATTAATGACCCAAGATATTCTCCTGCGGGAGTGCTTGCTCCAAAATCAAAAGCAGATTTTGCATTTATTATGCATTCATTGTCTTGGTTAGCAACAAATGGGACAGCATCTATAGTTTGCTTTCCTGGTATTTTGTATAGAACAGGGGCAGAACAAAAAATTAGAAAATATTTAATTGATAATAATTTTATTGATTGCATTATCCAATTACCTGATAATTTATTCTTTGGAACGGGTATTGCTACTTGCATAATGGTCTTAAAGAAAAGCAAAAAGGACAATAGTACATTATTTATTGATGCGTCAAAGGAATGTATAAAAGTAGGTAACAATAATCAACTTACTGATGTAAACATAGCAAATATAGTAGAAATATTTGAAAATAGAGAAAATGTAAATTATACTGCAAAAGTAGTACTAAATAAAGAAATTGAAGAAAATGATTATAATTTATCGGTATCGACTTATGTAGAACAAGAAGACATAAGAGAACATATAGATATTGATAAATTAAATACTGAAATAGATGAAATAGTTGAAAGAGGACAAGTGCTTCGTGATGAGATAAAAAGAATTATATCAGAGATCGAGGTGTAGTGAATGAATAAGTTAGAAGAGTTAATAAATAAACTATGTCCAAATGGTGTTGAATATAAAAAACTAGAAGGCATTACCAAAAGCGTGAATATAGGAATAAATCCTAGAAAGTTTTTTAAATTAAATCCCGATGATGCAACAGGTTTTTATGTTACTGTTAGGGAATTAAACGGATTAAAAGGTGTAAATCAAACAGAAAAAACAGATTTAATTAATGATGAAGCTATTAATATAATTCAAGCTAGAGCCAATATTGAAAATGGTGATATTCTTTTTTCAAACACAGGTACAGTTGGGAAAATGGCTTTAGTGAATTATGATACATTAAATTGGGGAGTTAATGAAGGAATATATGTTATAAAACCAAATAACGAGATAATAAGCTCAAAATTTTTGTACTATTATTTAGATAGTAATTTATCATATGCTGATTATTCAAAATTATTTACTGGATCTACAATGAAACATATAACACAAAAAGCTCTGTTATCAATTAGTATTCCTGTACCACCATTGGAGGTGCAAGATGAAATTGTCCATATTTTAGACGATTTTACATCACTTTTATCAGAACTTTCATTAGAGTTGACAGCTAGACAAAAACAATATGAGTATTATAAAAATAAATTATTAGTATTTGATAGAAACGATACAAAAATTTCATGGATTAGTTTGGGAGAATGTTGTAAACGACTAAAAGGAACAGCAATTACAGCAGGTCAAATGAAAAAAATTGCTTGTGAAGGTGGTGAAGTAAGGATTTTTGCTGGTGGTAAAACAGTAGTAGATACTACGCCTGAAAATATTAATCAGGGAGATATAATTACTGTACCAAATATTATCGTTCAATCTAGAGGTATAATAGATTTTATATATTATGAAAAACCTTGCTCTTTCAAAAGGGAAATGTGGTCATATACAAACGACAATAAAGTAACCTTAAAATACATATATTATTACTTAAAAAAGAACGTAGAATTTTTTAGAAAAAGGGGTAGTCAAATGGGGTCGATGCCTCAAATTTCATTAGATGTAACTGAAAAATATATGATTCCAATACCATCAATAGCTGAACAAGAACGAGTTGTAAATATTTTAGAAAAGTTCGATGAATTGTGTAATAATATTTCATATGGGTTACCTGCGGAAATAGAAAAAAGACAAAAGCAATACGAATATTATAGAGATAAATTATTGAGTTTTAAGGAGGTTGAAGTAAATGAGTAAGTACAATGTAGTAATGGAAATGACAAATTCTACTGTAGTTGCTGAATACGAGCCAGAGAAAAAAAGGTCTGACGCATATCAAAGTGAAGCAGCATTAGAAAATGAACTTATTAGAATGCTTACTGAACAAGGCTATGAATATTTAACAATACATGATTCAGTATCACTTGTTAATAACCTTCGTACTCAATTAGAATTATTAAATGATTATAAATTTAGTGAAAATGAATGGACTAGATTTTTCAATAATAATATTGCTAATAACAATGAAGGTATAGTAGAAAAAACTAGAAAAATCCAAGAAGACCATATCCAAGTATTAAAAAAGGATGATGGTACAAGTAGAAATATTTATTTAATTGATAAAAAGAATATTCATAATAATAGGTTACAAGTTATCAATCAATATGTAGAAAATGATGGAAATCATGATAATCGCTATGATGTTTCTGTTTTAGTTAATGGATTACCTCTTGTTCATATAGAATTGAAAAGAAGAGGAGTAGCATTAAAAGAAGCATTTAATCAAATAAATAGATATCAAAGAGATAGTTTCTGGGCTGGTTGTGGACTATATGAGTATGTTCAAATATTCGTAATTTCAAATGGAACAAATACAAAGTATTATTCTAATACAACAAGAGAAAGTCATATAAAAGAACAAACTGCAACAAAGAATAAAAGTAAGAAAACAAGTAATAGCTTTGAATTTACTTCTTACTGGTCTGATGCAAGTAATAAGGTAATATCAGATTTAGTTGACTTCACTAGAACATTCTTTTCTAAACATACAATTTTAAATATATTAACTAAATATTGTGTATTTACATCGGAAGAATTATTACTTGTAATGCGTCCATATCAAATAGTAGCAACTGAAAGAATTTTAAATAGAATTGAAGTGTCATCAAATTATAAGAAGATGGGAACTTTAGAGGCTGGAGGATATATCTGGCATACAACTGGTTCTGGAAAGACACTTACTTCATTTAAAACTGCACAACTTGCAAGTAAATTAGATTATATAGATAAAGTATTATTTGTTGTTGATAGAAAAGACCTAGACTACCAAACAATGAGAGAATATGATAGATTTGAAAAAGGTGCAGCTAATGGTAATAGAAATACAAAGATATTACAAAAGCAAATTGAAGACGATAACACTAGAATTATTGTTACAACAATCCAAAAGTTAAGTGAGTTTGTTAAGAGAAATCCAACACACCCAGCATTTCAAAAACACTTAGTTCTAATATTTGATGAATGTCATAGATCCCAATTTGGAGATATGCATAAATTAATAGTTAAGAACTTCAAGAATTACCACTTATTTGGATTTACAGGAACTCCTATATTTGCTAAAAATGCTACAAATAAATCTAATCCTGACTTCTGTACAACAGAGCAGGCATTTGGAGATAAGCTACATACATACACAATTGTTGATGCTATTAACGACGGCAACGTTCTTCCTTTTAGAATTGACTATGTAAATACGGTTAAAAAGAAGGAAGGAATGACTGATAAAGAAGTCCAAGCTATAAATACAGAAGAAGCACTAGCATCACATGAAAGAGTAAGTAAAGTTGTTGAATATATAATAGAGCATTTCGACCAGAAGACTAAACGTAACTCCTTCTATGACTTAAAAGGTCAAAGACTAAATGGTTTCAATTCCATGTTTGCTGTAGCATCTATTCCTATGGCAAAGAAATATTATCTAGAGTTTAAAAAGCAGTTAGAGGAAAAACAAAAGGACTTAACAATTGCTACTATTTATTCATTTGCAGCAAACGAAGAAGATACTACAGATGGCATTTTAGATGATGAAGGATTTGAAACAGAGTTATTGGATCAAAGCTCTAGAGAGTTCTTGGACTTTGCTATAAAAGAATACAATAAGAAGTTTAAGACTAACTTCTCATCTGAAGGTAATGGGTTCCAGGATTATTACAAGGACTTATCTGATAAAGTAAAACATAGAGAAATAGATTTATTAATTGTTGTTAATATGTTCCTTACTGGATTTGATGCAACAACACTTAATACCTTATGGGTAGATAAAAACTTGAAACAACATGGATTGATTCAAGCATATTCAAGAACAAATAGAATATTAAACTCTGTAAAATCATATGGAAATATAGTATGCTTTAGAGATTTACAACAACAAACGAATGATGCCATTGCTTTATTTGGAGATAAAAATGCAACTGGAATAGTTTTATTAAAATCCTATGAGGATTACTACTATGGATATGAAGATGATAAAGGTAGAAAGCAAATGGGCTATGAGGAAAGAATAGCAATGCTACTTCAAAAGTATCCATTAGGAGAACAAATTATAGGAGAATCAGCTAAAAAAGACTTTATAGTTTCTATGGGTAATATCTTAAGATTAAGAAACATACTATCATCTTTCGATAAGTTCCAAGGCATGGAAATATTAAGCGAGAGAGACTTCCAAGATTACATAGGTACTTATACAGACCTATATGAGGAATTCAAACCTAAACCTGGAGATAGTGAAAGCATCAAGGATGATTTAGTATTTGAAATGGAACTTGTAAAACAAGTAGAAGTAAATATCGATTATATTTTAATGCTAGTTTCAAAATATCATCAATCTAACTGTACTGATAAAGAAATACTTGGTTCTATCGATAAAGCAATTAAGTCAAGCTTAGCTTTAAGGTCAAAGAAGGACTTAATTGATAATTTCATCGCTAGAATAAATGCTAATACAGATGTAATGAACGATTGGACTAAATTTGTTAAAGAACAAAAGGAACAAGACTTAAAAGCATTAATAGAAGATGAAAACCTAAATGAAGAAGAAACAAGAAAGTTTATTGATAATTCGTTTAGAGATGGACAAGTTAAAACTACAGGAACAGATATTGAAAAAATACTACCACCTATGCGTAGATTTGGTGGAGGAAATAGAAATGAAAGAAAACAAACAATTATAGAAAAGGTACTAAAATTCTTTGAAAAGTACTTCGGATTAAGCATATAAAAAAAAGCTGCATTAATTTGCAGCTTTTTTTGTTTCATCATTTTTCACGGTTTCAATTATATCCTCAAGGTTACATTCTAATGCCTCGCATATTTTTAAAAGAACATCAGTTGTTACATTTGCACCTTTTCCAAGTTTAGCAATTGATGCAGGGCTTATATTTGCGATTTTTCCTAGGTCTTGCTTATTCATTCCTTTATCAATTAATAATTTCCATAATTTATTATAACTAATATGCATAAATTTTTCCTCCTTATTTATTATCAATATAGTTTCTTAAAATTTCAACATCCTTACTGATGTCCCTAGGCTTAATTCTATTTATAACTTTTTCTTCTACTTCTGGTGTCCAGTAGATTTTTAATTTTTCTCTTGCTCTTGTTATAGCAGTATAGAAAACATTATGCGTTACTAATTCCTCAACTTCATCAGTTACTACTATTTTGACGGATTCAAACTCTAATCCTTGTGCTTTATGGATGGAAACTGCATAAGCAACTTGAAATGGAACTATAGTTCCAAAATCTTCTCCTTCTTCATCAGCACTTTTAAGTTTACGTACATAAAATCTAATAAGAGATTTTTCTTCTTCCTCATTATTTTCAAGAAGGTCAAGACCTGTACCAAACGTATCTCTTTCATATATTAATTTAGGAATTTCAATATCAAATCGAATGCGTTCAGTAGGGGTATCTACATCAATGACTTTTACGTCACGGATTATTCCTTTCATATTGTTATATATGACTGGTCTAAATCTATCCGAATCAAGAAATAGTATAGGATCGCCAACTTTATATTGTTGAACATCCCAAGTAACTGCTGGGTTTGGATTACTTTCTTGCAAGAACCTATTAATATTATTTATACCGTATAGTCCATCATAATTAAGGCATAGAATTGCCTCGCCAGGTTCAAGTGAAGAAAGTAATGTCTCATCTACTTTTAGAGAATAACTTTCTCTTTCAATTACTTCTTTAGCTGTATCATCCATGCATCTAACTTTATCCCAAAGCTCTAGCAGTTGTTTGTTTTTAGTTCTATGAGGTTTTTTTAGTTCAAAAACAGCAGTTTCAGGTAAGAACGCCCTTAGTACTGAGAACCAGTTTCCAAATTGTATTGCATCAATTTGATAAGTATCTCCAACTAATAAAAGCATTTCAAAATTTGCTTTTTGTAGTATTTCAACCATATCTTTATTGCTGACAGTACTACATTCATCAATGACCAATAATTTATAATCAATTGAAGAAGTTTGGTGCTTAAAACTTTCGATTGTAGAAAATGTAGTATTTTCTGCATCAATTTTTCTAATTAAATTTTCTTTTGCTGGATTTGTTTGAGTTAAATATAGTTTAGGCTCATCGTTTAGAAAGTGTGAAACATGGTTTATTAATGTGGATTTTCCTACACCAGCAGACCCGTATATTACACCAACTCTTGAATCGGAAAATATCTGTCTAATAATATTCTTCTTTTCATCACAATCGATTTCATAATCATCAAAGAGTAGCCATGAGTCAACATCAGTGCTGTAGTTTTCTATACCTGACTCAGCTAATTTTTGTAATTTTTCAATTATGGTACAAGTATCTAGTTTATAATCATTTATAAATACTTGATTATGTTCTAACATTAAATCATTTGCAGGTCTATGACCAGAGTAAAGATTTTCGTTATATGTTTTTATAAGTTCTGGATAATCAGGGTAATTAGTCAATTCACTAATATCAGTGAATAATTGTCCCTTGCCTTGTGTATTATTTTCTATAAATCTTGCAAATAATTCATGACGATTACCATTACAAGGAATGCACTCAAATATTGCAGATAATTTTGGATTATGTCCAAGAGGAGAGCGGTTAAATGGTAAATCATCAAATGGCTTACTTCCAATATCTAAATACAAGTAAGATAGATGGCTGTTTCCAGCTTTAATCCATTCTTCATAATAACTACTATAGTACCCTGATGAATATTGACTCCTTATTATAACGTTATTCATATTATAAAGTAAGTATCTTAATATATTTTTTCCGTTCTTGTCGCTTAATATTAAATTTCTACAATAATCTAATATTGGAATAAATATAGGATTTTTAAGGCTACTTTTCCATTTAAGAGTAATATCATTATATGCAGCATCTGGAAAGTCTATTAGATTATTTAAGGTGTATTTTGTTTTAGTAAGAAATTCACAAATTAATCGTTGTTCTGGATAACCTACTTTTATTTTATCTCCATTTATTATTGATATGAAATTTTGAAATTCACAATCTCTTATAGAAACTTCCCAACCATCAATAACAATGATAGGCATTGTTTTGCCTAATATTTCGATAGTTTCATTTATAAGGTGAAATTTAGATGCATAGTTACTTTTGACTGGAAGTTTTGTAAAAGCAATAACTCTGTTTGTCTTAGATTTGTTCTTCCTGTCATCAATTGGAGTAAATGTAACTTCATAATATATCTTTCTATCTACAAATAGAGGTTTGATTTTTTGGATATAATATTTATCTTTACTATCTGTGTGTAATGCTGCAGGATGATGTTCTATTTTTTCTGCAATTTTTTTATAGTATTCCTGTAGAGTATCATCTAAATGTAAAGGAAATTTATCTAAATTATGCAGTACCTCAATACCAAAGTGTTGACTAAGAAGATTTTTGGTTTCTAGTAAGTACTGATAATACTTTAACATTAAACGTTCTGATCCGTCTTCATCTAAAGTGTATTGCGTAGTTACAACCTGTAGATAGTTACGAAACTTATATAGGGTATATAGGTCACTATTTACTTGGCAATACTCGATTGCCTTAGTTAAATTTTCTTCATTAATGTCGATTTCTTTGCCATTGGCATAAAATTTAAGCATTACATGATTAATGAATTTTATTAGTTGTTCTAATATATCTTGTGAAATTGCACCACGAGAAGAGTCTTCGATTTCATCTAAGTGTCTACATATAACACTGTCTATTCTTTTTATAGAATTATCAATTGTTGGCATTTATTATCATCCTTTCTAAAAATCACTATCATTCCAATCATCTAACAAAACATCATATGGGATGTTTTTGTCATATTTTTCTGGATGAAGTTTAACATATAAATTTCTTATTTTTATTCTTTGACTTTTGATTACACTTGTATTTGAATTACATGAAATGAAACTTGTACTTAATTCATCAAGAGTTCCTAAAATCCCAAATATATCTGATTTTAGTGTTGGATTTATAAAATCATTAGATTTTTCTTCCCATTTTTCCTGGTATAGTTTTTTAATCTGGTTAGGAATACTCATATCTACTAGATGGGCTGCATAATCTCCACCAATTAAAGTAAGCACGATTTCCTCATAATCAGCATTAAATTCAGCAAGTAATTTATTATCCTTTTCCGTATAAGGATTGCTAGTAGCAGTATGCTCAATAGGAATATTAAGCTGTTCATCATTATTAGATGGGCTTTTTCTTTGAGTTGCTGATGCTTTTTTTATGATTTCATCAAAGCAACTTGCTATTTTGTAATTAACATTTTGTAAGTCTATTTCTTTAATGTATCCAGAAAAGGCTTCACAAAGTTTCTCTGAAACTGAGTCTCCAAAATTATCAAGGAAAGATACAAAGTTCTCTAGGTCAGCAACAGGTGATATCTTTCTTGCTATACCATTTATTGATGATTTTCCATTGTAATAAGCTTTAAAACTACTATTTCCTATATCTTCAATTATTGGAAAGTTATCTTCTCCAATTATGGCAGTAAATAGTTTTACAGTAAATTCTACTGTGTTGTCTGATCCGCCAATAACAGGCTTTAATAGATGAGCAAAATTTGAAAACGTCATTAATTATCCCCTCATTTCTCGTATTACCGATACATACCGAAGACTATCCATGACTACCCGAGATTTTATAGCAAAGCTGTTAAAATCTTAAGTGTAAAAAGCAGAAGTAATAACTTCATAGATAGCACGATATGATTTTTAAATTGGTAGGAAATATTTTATCAGAAAGTTATGAAGAAATCCATGCTTTTGCATAAAAAAAATATGCAATCGTGAAAAAAATATACAAAGACGAATAACTTTTTGCTTTTTATAAATTTAATGTTTTGATGCCTGAGTTTGCAATAGGGCAGAAGGATACGAATAAAAGCTATTTAATACCCATAAAGGTAAAAATGCTTATTTTTAGTACCCTCTCTTTATTGCACCCTAAAATAGGCAGTAGGAGTCCGTGTACTAAAAAGGCACGGACTCTTTTTTCCTTTCCTTCTGCACTGAAGTAACAGGCAAAAGGAAGGGAGGACTTTTATATGAAAAGTCATAAAACAAAACAAGAAAATAGAGGTACTTACACCTACATCTTTGACGATGGAACTAAAATCACAATCAAACCAGGAGAGGAAGGAGTAACAGAGGAGTTCATCAAGAAATTACATTCTTTAGATGATTCAGAGGTTTATTACAACCATAAGAATTGGCATAGACCCATATCTGAAAAAGAAAAACAAGATATTAAGGAATGGGAAGATAAACACCCAGGAGAAAAGTATCAAGAGGTTTGGAACGTATCTATTGATTCAATCTTTGATGAAGATGGAAACCAAGATAAGTGTATCTATCTTGCAGATAATACAACTGCTGTAGAAGATACATCAGATGAGGTAGATAGATTAAGAGAAGTTGTTTCAATGATGACTGAAAAACAACAAAGAGTATATGAACTTCATTTCCTAGAAGGTTATTCACTTACTGAAGTAGCTGCCATTATGGGAACTTCTATACCAAGTGTTCATAAGCACAAAGAAAAAATTTTGAAGTTTATAAAAGAAAATTTCAAGAGAGGTTAAAAAAGATAAAAAATTCTTTGCCTAGTACTTGTAAGGCAATGGACTTACAAAAACGAAGGGAGGCTCAAGAGGATGGCTATAAAGCATAAGGTCACAATCAACGTAACTGATGAGAATGGCAACAATGTGAAAATACTGCGAGGTGGTCAATTAACTTTGCCACAGAAAATCATCAAGTTTTTATTTGGAGATTATAGACAAGTATTTTTATTAGACCCTGGGCAATCAGTCCAATCCGTTGATGTCAAAGAAATTAAGGAAGGAGGAAGTACCGATGGGCAAGATGAATAATTTATCTTTAGAACTAGAAGAACTAAGAAAGAATACTAACAAGTTAAGTGAAATACTTTCTACAGTTAGTGAAATCATAACAACAATCAACGATATTGTAGGAACTATTGAATCAGCATTTTCAAGTTCTCCAGAAAAACCTAAAGAAATTAAAAAGTCTGTAACTTTAGAAGAAGTAAGAGCAGTTCTAGCAGAAAAATCAAGAGCAGGAAAAACAGCTGAAGTAAAAGGGCTACTTACTAAATTTGGAGTTAACAAGTTATCTGAATTAGACACATCAAAATATGATGAGCTATTAAAAGAAACGGAGGGAATTTAATATGAGCAGTCATGCAATATTATCAGCATCTAGTAGTAAGCGATGGCTGAATTGTCCTCCTTCTGCAAAGTTATGTGCTGAAGTAGAAGACACAACATCTGAATATGCTAAAGAAGGTACAGATGCACACACACTTTGTGAGTATAAAGTTAAGTCGATGCTTGGAATTAAAATGCAAGATCCAACTGATAGTTTATCTTACTATAATGAAGAAATGGAACGATGTACTAACGATTATGCCAGTTACGTCATGGAAGTTATAGAAGATGCAAAGAACTATTGTAAAGACCCACTTGTTTTAATAGAACAAAAACTGGACTTTTCAAAGTTTGTTCCAGAAGGATTTGGAACAGGAGATTGCTTAATCATAGCAGACAAAATGCTTTATATAATTGATTTTAAGTATGGTAAAGGTGTAGAAGTTGAGAGCGAAGACAATTCACAAATGATGTGTTACGCAATTGGAGCTCTAGAACTATTTAATAACTTATATGACATTGAAGAAGTATGCATGGTGATTTATCAACCAAGAATAGAAAACATCAGTGTTTCAAATAAGAGTGTTACAGAGTTATATAGTTGGGCAGAAAATACACTTAAACCAATAGCAGAACTTGCCTACGAAGGAAAAGGTGAGTTCAAAGCAGGAGACCATTGTCAGTTTTGTAAGATAAAAGCAACTTGTAGAAAAAGGGCTGAATACAACATGGAACTTGCAAAGTATGATTTTGAAGAACCTGCTGAACTAACAGATGAAGAGATATCATCAATTCTTATTAAATCAAGTGACTTGGTATCTTGGGTATCTGATGTAAAAGATTATGCTTTACAACAAGCTTTACTCGGAAAGAATTATCCTAAGTTAAAACTGGTGGAAGGACGTTCTAATCGAAAATACTTAAATGAAGAAGAAGTAGCAACAGCAGTTAAAAATGCAGGATATGATCCTTATGAAAAGAAAGTTCTAGGAATTACAGCAATGACCAATCTTCTAGGAAGAACAAAATTTAATGAGGTATTAGGAAATCTAATTTATAAACCTCAAGGAAAACCAACGCTTGTACTGGAAAGCGATAAAAGACCAGCCATGGAAATAAATGATTTTATAGAGGAAAGAGAGGAAAATAAGTATGAATAATAGTTTTAATTCGACAAAAGTTATCACAGGAGTAAATACAAGATGGAGCTACTGTAATGTATGGGAGCCAAAGTCAATAAATGGAGGAACACCAAAATATAGTGTGTCATTAATAATTCCAAAAACAGACACAGTAACAGTTGAGAAAATTAAAAAGGCAATAGAAGCGGCATATAAAGAAGGAGAAAGCAAACTAAGGGGTACAGGAAAAAGTGTGCCACCTTTACAAGCAATAAAAACACCTCTTAGAGACGGAGATTTAGAAAGACCAGATGATGAGGCTTATAAAGGATGCTACTTTATAAATGCAAATTCAGCAGCAGCACCTGGAATAGTTGATGCAGCTTGTCAACCTATTATCGAACGTGCAGAAGTTTATAGTGGAGTATATGGACGAGCAAGTATTAATTTATATGCTTTCAACTCAAACGGAAATAAAGGTATAGCTTGTGGATTAAATAATCTTCAAAAGATTAAAGATGGCGAAAGTCTTGGTGGAAAATCAAGAGCTGAAGATGATTTTGCTACAAGTGATGAAGAAGATTTCTTGGGATAGGAGGTTAATAAGAATGGAGACAGTTTTAGCAATAATCGTAATAATTGGTTTCATATTCTTATTAGGAATATGGTCATTAACTGCACTTTACTCATTAGCTTGTGATGTTAATGCTGAAAAGAGAAGAGAAAGACAAGAAAAAAGAGATGCTGAATACCACAAAGCTAGAATGAAAGAATTAATGAAATAAGAAAGGCGGTAGTTATGCTACCGCTTTAATTATAATTGGAGGTAAAGAGATGAATGATATTAAAACAATTTCAATTGATATAGAAACATTTTCTGATATAGACCTATCAAAGTGTGGCGTTTACAAATATACTGAATCAGAAAACTTTGAAATCTTGCTATTTGCTTATTCAATAAATCATGGAGAAGTACAGGTTGTTGATTTAGCAGTAGGAGAAAAAATACCAATGGAGATTATAAAAGCACTCGTTGATAATAAAATCTTAAAGTGGGCTTATAATGCTAACTTTGAAAGAGTGTGTCTATCTCGCTATATATCAAGATATTATCCAGATATCTTTATATCTTATAGTATTCCTGAAGACACAGTTAATGAGTTTTTAGACCCTAGTTCTTGGAGATGTTCTATGATATGGTCGGCTTATTTAGGACTTCCTTTTTCACTTGCAGGAGTTGGTGCTGTATTAGGATTAGAAGAACAAAAACTAAAAGAGGGTAAAGATTTAATCAAGTACTTTTGTGTTCCTTGTAATCCAACAAAAACAAATGGAGGTAGAACAAGAAACCTACCAGAGCATGATATGACTAAATGGGAGCTTTTCAAAAAGTATAATAAGCGAGATGTTGAAGTTGAAGTATCTATCCAGGAAAGATTACAAAGTTATCCTGTGCCAGAGTTCTTATGGGATGAGTATCACTTGGATCAAGAAATAAATGATAGAGGAATTGGGCTTGATATGGAGCTTGTAGAAAATGCTATAAAGTTTGATGAGATAGCAAAGCAAGAAACATCAGAAAAACTACAAACCCTAACCAACATAGAAAATCCAAACTCAGTCATGCAAATGAAAGAATGGCTCAACAATAATGGAGTTGAGGCAGAGTCACTTGGTAAAAAGCAAGTGGCTGAAATGATAAAAGATGCACCAAAAGAAATAGCTGAAGTTTTAGAACTAAGGCAACAAATATCTAAATCTTCAGTAAAGAAATATCTAGCCATGAAGAATGCAGGTTGCTGGTGTAATCGTGCTAGAGGTATGTTTCAATTCTATGGTGCTAATAGAACAGGAAGATGGGCAGGAAGGATTATACAATTACAAAACCTACCACAAAACCATATAGAAGATTTAAAAGATGCAAGAGAGCTAGTTAAGTATGGCGACTATAATGCTTTTGAAACTCTATATGATGTTCCAGATACCTTATCTCAACTTATCCGTACAGCATTTGTTCCAAGAAAAGGTATGAAGTTTATAGTAGCAGACTTTTCTGCGATTGAAGCTAGAGTTTTATCTTTTCTAGCAAATGAAAAGTGGAGGATGGATGTATTTGCAAACAATGGTGATATCTATTGTCAGTCAGCCTCTGCTATGTTTAAAGTCCCAGTTGAAAAGCATGGAGTAAATGGACACTTAAGACAAAAAGGAAAAATTGCAGAATTAGCCTGTGGCTATGGTGGTTCTGTTGGAGCTTTGAAAGCAATGGGAGCCATTGATATGGGACTTCAAGAAGAGGAATTAGAACCTCTTGTTAAATCCTGGAGAGAAGCAAATCCACACATCGTGGAAATGTGGTGGGCAGTAGATAAAGCAATAAAAACTGCAGTTAGAAATAGAACTAAAACTGAAACTCATGGATTAAAGTTCATTTATAAAAGTGGGATGCTCTTTATTGAATTACCAAGTGGTAGAAGACTAGCCTATGTAAAACCTAAGATTGAAATTAATCAATATGGATCAGAAAGTGTAACATATGAAGGTGTAGGTGCTACTAAAAAGTGGGAACGATTAGAAAGTTACGGTCCAAAGTTTGTAGAAAACATTATACAAGCCATTAGTAGAGACATCTTGTGTTATGCAATGCAAAGGTTATCTTATTGTTTTATAGTAGGACACGTCCATGATGAAATGATAATTGAATGTAGTAAAGAGATGTCGCTTGAAAAGGTATGTGAACAAATGGGAGAAACCCCTCCTTGGATTAAAGGCTTACTTTTAAGAGCTGACGGGTATGAATGTGAATTTTATAAAAAAGATTAAACGAGAGGCTAAAATATAGCCTTTTTTCTTTGACTGTTATTTAGGAGAAGGTGTTTCTCCAAAACCAAAGAAAGGAGGCAAGAATAATGGCAAGTGACGGAGAGATTCTTGATTATAAAGATTTACTAAACAAATTCAATCTAACTGATGAGTTCTACCCACTTGTGTATGTATGTTCTCCATATAGAGGAAACATAGAAGAGAATACTCAAAAAGCTAGAGAGTATAGTAGATTCACATTTGAAAAGAAAAACATACCAATAACACCACATCTTTTATACCCGCAATTCATAAATGACGATGACCTGTTTGAAAGAAACATTGCGATTCACAAAATCAACTATGTTCTTTTAGGGCTTTGTAAAGAAGTGTGGGTTTTTGGTGATGTCATTACAGAAGGAATGAAACGAGAAATATCTGTTGCGAAGAAGAGAAAAAAGCCAATTAGGTATTTCAATCACGATTTAAAGGAGGAGAGTTAAAACTATGTTTACAATTTATTATTCAGATGTTACTGGAGTTCCAAGTAACTGCAGTTATCCTCATAAGAAACTGGTAACTGATGAGGGTAGCTTAAAAGAGGCTATTAGTCATGATTATGTATGTGCTGAATATAAAAACAGCTATCGTAATGGTGACAATTTCATAGGAAGTGATTGTCTTCCTGTTGATTGTGATAATGACCACTCTGATAATCCAGAAGATTGGATAACACCAAGTATTATAAGAGAGGCATTTCCTGATGTTTCATTTGCTATTCATTATAGTAGGTCAAACAACAAGGAAAAGAACGGAAAAAGTGCTCGTCCAAAGTTCCATGTTTTATTTCCAATTGATTATGAAACTGATGCAACTAAATATAAAGACATCAAATTAAGGGTTAATTCTATATTTCCATACTTTGATACAAATGCTCTTGATGCTGCAAGGTTCTTCTTTGGTACAAAAGAGGCTGAAGTTGAAATCTATCAAGGAAGTATAAACTTAACCGAATACTTAAACTCTGATGAATTTGAAAACATGGAAATGAATAAGATGCCAGAGAGTTTGGTAATCAAAGAAGGTAGTCGTAACTCCACATTATCTCATTTCGCAGGTCGAGTTATAAAGAAATATGGAGACACCGAAAAAGCATATGAAGTATTTATGGAAAAAGCTGCTCTTTGTGATCCACCACTAGAAGATGAAGAACTAGTTTCTATTTGGAATAGTGCTAAAAAGTTTTATAAGAAGTTATCCAATCAAGAAGGCTATGTTGACCCAGAACAATATAACCAAGACTTCCTTTTAAAACCATTGGATTATTCAGATGTAGGACAGGCAACAGTACTAGCAAAAGAATATGAGAACCAATTAAGGTATTCTCCATCGACAGACTTTCTTGTTTATAACGGAAGTTACTGGGAAGAGTCAAAGTCTAAGGCTCAAGCAATATCACAAGAGCTAACAACAAGGCAACTTGAAGAAGCGGAAATAGGAATAAAGAAACTAACTGATGTAATGCTTAAAAATGGTGCTTGGGATATTTTATCCTCTGTCGGTCCTAAAAAGGCAGTTGGATTATTTAATGAAGAACAAGCTAGAGTTTTCAAAGGCTATGAAGATGTTACAGCTTATAGGAAGTATGCGATTAAAAGAAGAGACTCCAAGTATATTTTTGCATCATTAAAAGAGGCAAGTCCTATGGTTGAAATCAAGCAGGATAGATTAGATAGTGATGAGTTCTTGTTAAACACACCAACAGCAACATACGATTTAAGGTTTGGTGCTGATAAAAAGCATGAACATTCAGCTGATGATTACATTACAAAACAAACAACACTTGATCCATCTAGTGAAGGAGAAGAAATATGGAATGATGCTCTAAACACATTCTTCTGTGAAGATAAGGACTTAATAAGATACGTGCAAGAAGTAGCAGGACTTGCTGCAATAGGTAAAGTGCATCTTGAAGGTCTTATTATTGCTTACGGTGGTGGTAGAAATGGTAAGTCTACATTCTGGAATACAATCTCCAAAATACTAGGCACTTATAGTGGCAATATGTCAGCTGATACTCTAACTGTTGGATGCAAGAGAAATGTTAAACCAGAGATGGCAGAGATAAAAGGAAAGCGACTTGTAATTGCAGCAGAACTTGAAGAAGGTATGAGGTTTAATACTTCCAATATAAAGCAGTTGTGTTCTACCGATGAAATCTATGCCGAGAAAAAATATAAAGAGCCTTTTAAGTTTGAACCAACACATACTTTGGTACTTTATACAAATCATCTTCCAAAGGTAGGAGCTATTGATGAAGGAACGTGGAGAAGACTTATAGTTATTCCATTTAATGCTGTAATTGATGGTTCATCAGATATAAAGAATTATGCTGATTATTTGTATGAAAATGCAGGTGGTGCAATTCTTAAATGGATAATGGAAGGTTCTAAACGAGTAATTGATAATGAGTATCACTTAACTAAACCAGCAGTAGTTGAAAACGCAATTAATAAGTACAAAGAAAGCAACGATTGGTTTTCACAATTCCTGGATGAATGTTGTGAAGTTGATAATTCATTTAGTGAAAATTCTGGAGAAGTTTATAGTGCCTATAGGGACTACTGTTCGAGGGTAGGTGACTACATAAGAAGTACTACTGATTTTTATACTGCTCTTGAAAGTGCTGGTTTTCAAAGAAGAAAAACAAAAACAGCAAGGCTAATTTATGGCTTAAAACTCAAATCAGAATTTCTAGAAAATTAAAAAGGTGACACTCGGTGACAGTCTTTTCTATAAATATTCTATAGAGTTAAAAAAATTAATATATAAGAAAAGTTATGGAAATGAACGTCACCGACCGTCACCATCACTTTAAAAGACTGATGGGAGTAAGGAAAAATGAGAGAAAAGTATATAGAGCAAAAATTAGTTAGTGAAGTTAAAAAGCGTGGTGGCATTTGTTTGAAACTTGCATCAACAGGATTAGATGGTATTCCAGATAGACTGGTATTAATGTCAAAAGGTAGGGTTGCTTTTGTAGAGTTGAAAGCACCAAAACAAAAACCAAGAAAACTCCAACTTGTAAGAATTAAGAAGTTAAAAGAACTAGGATTTAGTGTATATGTGTTAGACACTTTAGAAGATATAGGAGGTGTAATCGATGATATACAAACCACATAATTATCAAAAGTATGCAACCGAGTTTATTGAAACTCACAACGAGTCAGCTGTCCTACTTGATATGGGACTTGGAAAAACATCAATAACACTTACTGCAATAAATGATTTATTATTTGATAGTTTCGATGTTCACAAAGTTTTAGTAATAGCACCTTTAAGAGTTGCAAGATTTAGTTGGAAAGCTGAAATAGAAAAATGGGAACACCTACATAACTTGAAATATGAGATTGTAGTAGGAACAGAAAAAGAAAGAATAGCTGCTTTGATGAACAATGCCGATATTTATATTATTAATCGTGACAATGTTAAGTGGCTAGTTGAAAAAATGGGTTCTAAATTCGATTTTGATATGGTTGTAATTGATGAATTATCATCTTTCAAGAATTACAGCTCACAAAGGTTTAGAAGTTTTATGAAAGTAAGACCTAGAGTTAAAAGAATGGTTGGATTAACAGGAACTCCATCAAGTAATGGATTAATGGACTTATTTGCTGAATTTAAAGTGCTAGATATGGGAAAAAGACTAGGAAGGTTTATTGGAGAATATAGAAATAACTACTTTGAACCAGATAAGCGAAATGGTCAAATAATATTCAGTTATAAACCATTACCAAATGCAGAAGAACAAATATATAGGCAAATATCTGATATTACGATTTCTATGAAATCAACTGATTATTTGGAAATGCCAGAACTGATAAAAAGCAACTATTCTGTAACTTTAGATGATAAAGAGTGGAATAAATATCAAGAATTAAAAGAAGATTTAGTACTGGAACTTCCTGGAGGAGAAATAACAGCTAGTAATGCTGCAGTACTATCAAACAAATTAATACAAATGGCAAATGGAGCCATATATGATGAAAATGGTGAGTTCGTAGATGTGCATAGTAAAAAATTAGAGGCTTTAGAAGATTTAATTGAATCAGCAAATGGAAAACCTGTACTTGTTGCATACTGGTTCAAACATGACCTTGAAAGAATTGAAAAACACCTAAAAAGTAAAAAGATTGAATTTGTAAGACTTGATAGTGACAAAAGTATCGAAGATTGGAACAATGGGAAAATATCAGTTGCACTTATTCATCCAGCATCAACAGGACATGGCTTAAATCTTCAAGATGGTGGTTCTACAATTATATGGTTTGGACTTACTTGGTCTTTAGAATTGTACGAACAAACAAATGCAAGATTATGGCGTCAAGGTCAAAAGGCAAAAACGGTAGTAATAGAACATATTGTTTCAAAAGGCACTATTGATGAACAAATAATACAAGCATTAGAAGGAAAACACAAAGTACAAGACTCATTGATTAGTGCAGTAAAAGTAAATCTTAGTAAATCAGAGTCAATCCGAGGGTAATCAAAAAGAATCGGAGGTTAAAATATGACAGCAAAAGAATACTTGTTACAGGCTCATTATTTAGATGAACGTATAACATCAAAGACACAACAGATAGCATCCTTAAACGAATTAGCAACCAGATGCACTTCTACCATTTCTGATATGCCAAGGAGTCCTAATCGTGGTGGATCAAGAATGGAAGATTGCATTATTAAAATAATTGATTTGGAAGACAAGCTTAAGGAAGACATAGAAAAGTTAATAAACCTAAAGCAAGAGATAATGGAAGTTATAAGAGCAGTTCCTAACATTGAATACCAAACACTTCTTGAAAAGAGGTACTTGTGTTTCAACACTTGGGAACAAATATCTGTTGATATGAACTACTCAATACAGCATATACACCGTATGCATAGTTCAGCTTTGAAAGAAATTGTAGTTCCAAGTTAAGATGAGAGTAAATGTGATAGTATGAGACTATGGTCTTGTGATATTATTATAATGGAAGAAATTAGAATGATGAAAGCCTTATGGGGAAACCTGTAGGGCTTTTATTATGCAAGAAAGGAAAAAGAAAGATGCCGAAGAAACCAAAACGTCCATGTTCTTACCCAGGATGTCCACGATTAACGGACGGTAGGTTTTGCTTAGAACATGAGAAACAAGAAAACAAAAGGTATGAACAATACGATAGAAGTCCAGAAGTAAAGAAAAGGTACGGACGAGTTTGGAAAAGAATAAGAGATAGCTATGCAAAAGAGCACCCTTTGTGTGAGTTGTGTTTGGAGCATGGAGTTTACAAACCAACTGAACAGGTACACCATAAGCTACCACTAGCAGAGGGTGGAACACATGATAGAAAGAATTTAATTTCACTTTGTAAATCATGCCATGCTACGATTCACGCTGAACGAGGAGATAGATGGAAAACCAAACCTAAATATTATAGGTAGGGGGAGTCAAATCTCTAAAAAGTATGGGCGTTGCAACGGGCGTGGGGTCTTATGTGTAAAAAAGGCGAATTCAAAAGGGTATTAAAGGGAGGTGAGATTAAATGCCCACAAAATCAAACAATATTGGTGGTAGAGGCGGTGCTAGAATTGGTGCTGGAAGAAAAAAATCAGCAGTAAAAGAAAAAATACAAAACGGTAATCCTGGTGGTAGAACTTTGGAAACATTAGACATACCAGAAATTGAAGGAGCTGAGATGCCAAAGCCACACGATTTCTTATCTGAAAAACAACGTGATGGAAATGAACTACAGGCAAAAGAGATATATCAGGAAACTTGGGAGTGGCTTAAAAAAGTAGGTTGTGCTCAAAAAATCTCACCACAACTTTTAGAAAGATATTCAATGTGTAGTGCTAGATGGATTCAATGTGAAGAACTAACTAATAAGTTGGGACTTTTATCAAAACATCCCACTACTCAAAAACCAATACCATCGCCATTCATAAATATAGGTATCAATTATATGAATCAAGCAGTTAGATTATGGAATGAGATATTCCAAATAGTAAAAGAAAATTGCAGTACTTCTTATGAAGATGCTGCACCACAAAATGATTTGATGGAGAGACTATTAAGAGCAAGAGAGGAGAGAAAAAAATGATAGAAAAGGTTAATCCAAAGCACCCAGATAAAATTGCAGATAGAATTGCAGGTGCAATAGTTGATTTAGGATATAAGTTACAAGACAATCCTAAAATAGCAGTTGAGGTTTTAATAGGACATGGAGTTTGCCATGTAATTGTTGAAACATCAGTAGATTTTAATAAGGAAGATATAGAAAATATCATCACAAGAATAGCAGGAGATATGACAAAAGATATCGTATTAGTTCCACAAGATATACACTTATCTAAAAACCAAGAGAAAGAGATAAGATGTGGAGATAATGGAATATTTAAAGGGACACCTTTAACTGACGAGCAAAAGAAGTTATCTGAAATTGCTCGTTTTATTTATGAAAAATATCCAAGCGATGGTAAGTACATTTTAGATAATGAAAAACTAATTATTTGTCAAAGCAATTGTAAGACAGAGGAATTAAAAGAATTGTATCAAGATGCAACAATCAATCCATTAGGTGATTGGACAGGAGGCACTGATGTTGATACAGGTGCTACAAATAGAAAATTAGGATCTGATATGGCAGATGGTGTAACTGGTGGAGGACTTCATGGTAAGGACTTATCAAAAGCCGATGTATCAGTAAACATTTATGCATTCTTGAAAGCACAAGAAACAAATGAAGTAGTTAAAATTTGTTGTGCTATTGGAGATAAAGAAATAGATGGTAAACCTTATGATGAAGTAGTAAAGATTGCTAAAGAATATATTGAGTCTGTCGGTGGATTTGAGAAATTCGCTGAATGGGGACTTTTCTAGGAGGTGGAGAATATGTCTAAAACAACAACAGAAATGCAACTAATATCAATTGATAAATTAGTGCCATATGTTAATAATGCCAGAACACACTCGGCAGAACAAATTATAAAACTTCGTTCTTCACTTCGAGAGTTTGGTTTTGTTAATCCTATCATAATAGATAGGGACTTTAATGTAATAGCAGGTCATGGAAGATTAATGGCAGCAAAAGAAGAAGGAATAAATGAAGTTCCTTGTGTATTTGCTGACTTCTTAAATGATGCTCAAAAGAAAGCCTACATTTTAGCAGATAACCGTATGGCAATGGATGCAGGTTGGGATGAAGAATTACTTAAAATTGAAATGGAAGAATTACAAAATCTAGGATATGACTTAGGTTATACAGGATTTGATGAAAAAGAACTAGAAGACTTATTTGGAATAGATGATAAAGAAGTAAAAGATGATGACTTTGATTTAACAGCAGCCCTTGAAAAAGCAAGTTTTGTTGAAAGAGGGGATGTGTGGTTTGTAGGAAAGCATAAGTTGATGTGTGGTGATGCAACATCAAGTGAAGATGTAGCAAAACTTATGGAAGATAAAAAAGCAAATTTAATCTTAACCGACCCACCTTACAATGTAGCTTTCAAAAGTTCAGATGGATTAACAATTCAAAATGATAGTATGAAAAATAATGACTTTTATGAATTCTTATTTTCATCATTTAAGAATATGGCAGAGCATTTAGAAAATGGTGGAGCTGCTTATATATTCCATGCTGATACAGAAGGATTAAATTTTAGAAAAGCATTTATTGATGCAGGATTTCATTTAGCAGGTTGTTGTATATGGGTAAAAGATAGTCTAGTACTTGGACGTTCTGATTATCAATGGCAACATGAACCTGTTTTATATGGATTCATGCAAAATGGAAAACATCCATGGTATTCAGATAGAAAACAAACTACTATCTGGAATTTTGATAAACCTAAAAAGAACTCAAATCATCCAACTTCTAAACCACTTGATTTATTAGCTTATCCAATAAACAATTCAACTCAAGCTAATGCAATTGTTATAGACACATTTGGTGGTAGCGGATCAACACTTATGGCTTGTGAACAAATGAATAGAATTTGTTACACAATGGAACTTGATGAAAAATATGCATCAGTTATTTTAAGAAGATATGTTGAAGATACTAACGATAGTGAAAATGTGTATGTAATTAGAAATGGTGAGAAGATACTGTACAAAGATTTAGTTAAAGAGGTAGAAGTTAATAATGGATAAAGAACTAACACTTGCAAGTTTATTTGATGGAAGTGGTGGTTTCCCACTAGGTGGTATGTTAGCAGGAATTAAACCTGTATGGAGTTCAGAGGTAGAGCCATTTGCAATTAGAGTAACAACTAAAAGACTATCTAAAGTAAAGCATTATGGTGATATTACTAAAATAAAAGGAAATGAAGTAGAACCCGTAGATATAATTACATTTGGAAGTCCATGCCAAGATATGTCGATAGCGGGTAAAAGAGCAGGATTAGACGGAAGTAGGTCTAATCTTTTTTATGAAGCAATAAGAGTAGTAAAAGAAATGAGGTGTGCAACTAATGGAGAAAAGCCAAGATATATTGTCTGGGAAAATGTCACAGGAGCCTTCTCTTCAAACAAAGGAGACGACTTCAAAAGTGTCCTTGAAGAAATCTGTAAAGTCAAACATCAAGAATTGTCTATTCCTAAACCTGCAAAGTGGCAACAAGCAGGAACGATTATGGGAGATGATTTCTCAATCGCATGGCGAGTATTTGATGCTCAGTTTTGGGGAGTTCCCCAGAGAAGAAATCGTATCTACCTTGTCGCAGATTTTGGAGGAAACAGTGCCTCAAAAATATTATTTGAGTCAGAGGGCTTGTCAGGGTATTCTAAGGCGAGCTTCAAGTCGTGGCAGGACTCTTCCAGAAACATTGAAGATAGCATTAGAGAATCAGGCAAGTTAGATTTATTTGAAAATCACTCGCAAGATTTAAGATATAAAGGACCATTGAATGTTGCACCAACGGTTCTTTCAACTTATGGAACTGGTGGTAATAACCAACCATTCGTTGTTCATTCAAAAAATTATGATGTAAGACTAACATCTGAAGGGACAAAGAATGCAAGAAATAATGTCTACGAAACTGAAACATCAAGAACACTTGATACAAATGGGAACTTTCCTAATTCAAATCAAGGTGGAGTAGCAATTGTTTATTCAACAAGTAAGAGTTCATTTCATATTAGAGCAAGTGAAAATCTAGCTAATACATTAATCGCAACTGATTATATGGATCCACCAATAGTAAATGATAAATTGAAGGTTAGAAGACTTACACCAAAAGAATGTGCAAGACTTCAAGGTTTCCCAGATTGGTGGTGTTCTAATTTGGAAACAAAAGAGCCAACCAAAGAAGAGGTTGAATATTGGAGAGAAATATTTAATGAAAGTTCAAGAGCAGAAGGAAAGAATAAAAGAGAAAAAACTGATAGCCAAATAATCAAATGGTTACAAAATCCACATTCTGATTCAGCTGAATATAAGTTATGGGGAAATGGAGTAGCACTTCCATGTGTTTACTTTGTTTTATCTGGAATTGAGTATTATGCACACATGACTTGATAAATATGTGTTTTAGAGTGATATATGTAGTGCAAGGAGGTAAACAATATGATGTTTCCAAAAAAAGAAATAGTTGAAAAAATAAGAAAAGAATATCCAAAAGGAACAAGAGTAAAACTTGTAAAGATGAATGATTTTCAAGCACCACCAGTTGGAACTTTAGAAACTGTAATTGGTGTAGATGATACTGCATCAATTATGGTTGCCTGGGATAATGGTAGCTCTTTAAATGTTATTTATAATGTCGACAAATGTGTCAAAATATAACAAAAAAATATACACTTATTTTGCCTAAATGACTTGATATATATGCCTTTTAGAGTGATATATATACATAACAAAAAGAGGAAATCTTATATAAAGAAAGGTGAGTAAGATGAGTGAAAAAGCAATAAGACAATCCGAAAAAATGAAAGAACAAACAATCGGAGTAGAAGTTGAAATGAATAACATAACCAGAGAGAAAGCTGCAAAGATAGCAGCGGAGTTATTTGGGACAGGCAGATATGAATACACAGATAATAGAAATGGATACTTAACTTGGTCTGCCTGGTCAAGTGACGGAAGAGAATGGAAGTTTCAAAGAGATACAAGCATTGCAGGAGTTGATAATAAAAAATGCGAATTGGTAACACCAATATTAAAGTATGACGATATTGAAACATTGCAAGAGCTAATAAGACTTTTAAGAAAAGCAGGAGCAAAGAGTGATGCCACAAGAGGATGCGGAGTTCACATCCACATAGGAGCCGATGGACACACACCTCAAACAATGAGAAATCTAGCAAACATTATGGCAAGTCATGAATTGTTGATAGCAGATGCATTAAAACTTGATTCAATGAGAATGGCTAGATATTGCAGAACAGTTAATCCAGAGTTCTTAAGAGTACTTAATAGAAAGAAACCAAAGACAATGTCAAAATTCGCAGACATTTGGTATCAAACACAAAATGCTAGTTATTATAGAAATCAGCATTACAACGATAGCAGATACCATATGCTAAACTTCCATGCGACATTTACAAAAGGAACTATTGAATTTAGATTATTTCAATTTGATCCACCAGCAGAAGGAAAACAAAATGGACTTCATGCAGGACAATTAAAAAGCTACATTCAATTCTGCTTAGCATTAAGTCAGATGGCAAAGGATGTAAAATTTGCATCAGCTAAAAGACAACAAAATGAAAATCCAAAATATGCAATGAGAACATGGTTATTAAGATTAGGATTCATTGGAGATGAATTTAAAACAGCAAGAGATGTATTAACAAAAAGGCTTGAAGGTGACACAGCATTTAGACAAAAAAGAGTAAGCTCAAGGAGTTAGCCTCCTGGTACTTTAATCGGCAGCATTGACTGTCCTTAAGGTGGTAGAAGGGTAATCCCTTGAAAAAGAAAGGAGGATATCTTATGGAGAGGAGATATTATATAGCTTATGGTAGTAATTTAAATGTTAGACAGATGAAATACAGATGTCCAACAGCAAGGATTATTGGAACATCGGTTATTAAGGATTATGAATTATTATTTAAAGGTAGTAAGACAGGTTCTTATTTAACCATTGAAAAAAAGAAAGGCGAACAAGTACCAGTAGTAATTTGGGAAACAAAAGAAAGTGATGAACTTGCACTTGATAGATATGAAGGATGCCCACAGTTTTATTACAAAACTGAAATGTATCTTCCAATCAAAGGAATTAAATCAAAAAAGATAAGAATTAGAAAAGCCTATGTTTATATAATGCATGAAGATAGAGAACTTGGAATACCAAGTCAACATTATTTGGGAACTTGCCTTGAAGGATATTTAAGGTTTGGTTTTAATCCAGATTATTTAGTAGATGCTCTGAATAAAAGTAAAAGTGGGAGGATAGAAGATGAAGAAGGAATTGAATAGGACAAGAAAATGTCCAAAATGTGGAGCAGAATATCAAGGACATCCTGCAATATCAAGAAGAGATAATAAAACACCAATATGTCCCGATTGTGGAACAAGGGAGGCACTTGAGTCAATAGGTGTTGATATTAAGGAACAAGAACACATCATTAAAACAATACATAGAACTCAAGAAAAATAAAACTAAATAAATATTTTTTGAAAGCACTTCATTTATGGAGTGCTTTTTGTGTGGAAGGGAGATGATAAATTGAGAAAGTTAAAGAACTATAAGCCAACAAAGTTTATGGCTAAAACAAGCTACTATGATGAAGATGCAGCAGATTTTGCAGTTGCTTTTATTGAGAGCCTTTGTCATACAAAAGGAACGTGGGCAGGAAAGCACTTTGAATTAATAGACTGGCAAGAACAAATCATCAGAGATATCTTTGGTGTACTTAAACCTAATGGATACAGACAATTCAATACTGCTTATATTGAAATTCCTAAAAAGCAAGGTAAGTCAGAACTTGCAGCGGCAGTAGCACTGTTACTAACTTGTGGTGATGGAGAAGAAAGAGCTGAAGTGTATGGGTGTGCTGCAGATAGAAACCAAGCGAAAATTGTATTTGATGTTGCAGTAGATATGGTTAAGTTCTGTCCTGCATTATCAAGAAGAGTAAAAATATTAGAGTCGCAGAAAAAACTAATATACAAACCAACAAATAGTTCTTATCAAGTGTTATCTGCAGATGTTGCTAATAAACATGGTTTCAATACTCATGGCGTTATATTTGATGAATTACACACACAACCTAATAGGAAATTGTATGATGTAATGACTCAAGGTTCTGGTGATGCAAGAATGCAACCTTTGTATTTCTTAATTACAACAGCAGGAAATGATACTAACTCAATTTGTTATGAAATACATCAAAAGGCAAAAGATATTGAAAAAGGAAATAAAATTGACCCTACATTTTATTCAGTAATTTATGGTGCTGATGAAAGCGAAGATTGGACTGATCCAAAAGTATGGAGAAAAGCAAATCCGTCACTTGGAATAACAGTTGCTGAGGATAAAGTAAGAGCTGCTTGTGAATCAGCACAACAAAATCCTGGAGAAGAAAATGCATTCAGGCAATTGCGACTCAACCAATGGGTAAAACAATCAATAAGATGGATGCCTATGGAAAAATGGGATTTGTGTGGTGGAAAAATTATAGAAGAAGAATTAGAAGGTCGTGTATGCTATGGAGGATTAGACTTATCATCCACAACAGATATAACGGCTTTTTCTTTAGTCTTTCCACCAATAGATGATGAGGAAGAATATATTGTTCTACCTTACTTTTGGATACCAGAAGATACTCTTGATTTGAGAGTTAAAAGGGATCATGTTCCTTATGATGTATGGCAAAGACAAGGTTTCTTACAAACAACTGAAGGGAATGTAGTTCATTACGGTTATATTGAAAAGTTTATAGAAAAGTTAGGAGAAAAATTTAATATTCGAGAAATTGCATTCGATAGATGGGGAGCAGTACAGATGGTTCAAAATTTAGAGAACATGGGATTTACTGTTGTTCCATTTGGACAGGGATTTAAAGACATGAGTCCACCAACTAAAGAATTAATGAAACTAACACTTGAAAAGAAACTTCGTCATGGAGGTCATCCAATTTTAAGATGGAATATGGACAATGTCTTTATTAAAACTGACCCTGCTGGAAATATAAAAGCAGATAAAGAAAAGTCTACTGAAAAAATAGATGGAGTAATTGCAACTATTATGGCACTTGATAGAGCAATTAGATGTGGTAGCAGTTTAAGTGAAAGTGTCTATGATAACAGAGGAATTTTATTCTTATAGAAGGAGATGATTAGATATGGGAATTTTTAGTGGCATATTTAGGTCGAGGGATGCACCTAAAGATAGAACGACAGGAAGTAATTATAGCTTTTTTATGGGAGGAACAACAAGTGGTAAAAGAGTAAATGAGCGTTCAGCAATGCAAATGACAGCAGTTTATAGCTGTGTAAGAATTTTGTCAGAAGCGGTAGCAAGTTTGCCTTTGCATTTTTACAAATACGATGAAAACGGAAGTAAGAAAAAAGCTATAGAACATCCATTATATTTTTTATTGCATGATGAACCTAATCCAGAGATGACATCATTTGTGTTTAGAGAAACACTTATGACTCATCTTTTATTATGGGGTAATGCTTATGCACAAATCATAAGAAATGGAAAGGGAGAAATCATAGCATTGTATCCACTTATGCCAGATAGGATGACAGTTAATAGAGATGAAAAGGGAAAACTTTACTACGAATATTTAACAAGCACAGATGATGTTCCAATTAATAAAGAAACAACAGTGAGATTAAGTGAAACTGATGTCTTACATATTCCTGGATTAGGGTTTGATGGATTGGTTGGATATTCTCCGATTGCAATGGCTAAAAATGCGATAGGTCTTGCAATTGCAGCAGAAGAATATGGTAGTAAATTTTATGCAAATGGAGCAGCACCAAGTGGTGTGTTAGAGCATCCAGGCACATTAAAAGACCCTACTAAAGTAAGAGAAAGTTGGACTGAAACTTTTGGAGGTAGCCAAAATTCTCACAAAGTAGCTGTACTTGAAGAAGGTATGAAATATACTCCTATTTCTATTTCTCCAAATGAAGCTCAATTTTTAGAAACTCGTAAATTTCAAATAAATGAGATAGCTCGAATTTTTAGAGTCCCACCACATATGGTTGGTGACCTTGAAAAGTCGAGTTTTTCTAATATAGAGCAACAATCATTGGAGTTTGTGAAATATACGCTTGACCCTTGGGTTTCAAGATGGGAGCAAACACTTATAAGGTCGTTATTAACTAAAGAAGAAAAGAAAAAATATTTTATTAAGTTTAATGTTGATGGCTTACTTCGTGGAGATTATCAAAGCAGAATGAGTGGATATAGCATTGGTATACAAAATGGATTCATGTCACCAAATGATGTAAGAGAACTTGAAAATCTAGATTTAATTCCAGATGAAGAAGGTGGAAATACATACATGGTAAATGGAAACATGATGCCAATCACAGAAGTAGGTGCAGCATATAGACCTAAAGGAGAGGAGGAAAAAGATGAGAAAGTTTTGGAATTGGAAGAACAAGACGATAACAAATCAGGAAACAATGACTCAAAGTCAAGAAAGAATACTATTCCTAAATGGAACAATAGCTGAAGAGTCATGGTTCGATGATGAAGTTACACCTGCCTTATTTAAAGATGAATTAAATAGTGGCGAAGGAGATATTACCGTATGGATAAATTCTCCAGGAGGTGACTGTATTGCAGCAGCTCAAATCTACAATATGCTGATGGATTACAAAGGTAATGTAACAGTAAAAATAGATGGAATTGCAGCAAGTGCAGCATCTGTTATTGCAATGGCTGGAAACAAAGTAATTGTATCTCCAGTATCAATGATTATGATTCACAATCCTGCAACAATAGCAGCTGGAGATACATCAGAAATGCAAAAAGCCATAGCAATGCTTGATGAAGTTAAAGAATCAATCATCAATGCATACGAAATCAAAACAGGATTATCTCGAGCAAAGTTATCACACCTTATGGATGCAGAAACATGGATGGACGCTAATAGTGCCATAGAGATGGGATTTGCAGATGAAATAATGCAAAGAAATACAGAAGATGATGAGCTTGAAGTTCCTAATGTAAGCATGACGTTTTCTCGTGCATCTGTTACTAACTCATTAATTGAGAAGATGGCAGAAAAGTGCAAGATATCACAGAAAACAAAAAATGAAATAGCATCAGACAGTTTATTAGAACGTCTGGAATTAATAAGAAATTGGAGGTAATAAAAATGACTATTTTAGAATTAAGAGAAGCCAGAAATAAAGCTTGGGAAGGTGCTAAAGCCTTTGTAGAAAGTAAAAGAGATAAGGACGGACTTCTTTCAAAAGAAGATACTGAAACTTATAACTCAATGGAAGAAAAAATTAAAAACTATAGTAAGGAAATTGAAAGAATGGAGGCAATGGAAAATATGGAGAATGAATTAAATAAACCTGTTAATACTCCTATCGTTACAAGACCATCAAAAGTTGATAACGAAGTAAAAACAGGAAGAGCATCAAATGAATATAAAGATGCAATGTTAACTGCATTACGTTCAAACTTTAGACAAGTATCAAATGTCTTACAAGAAGGTGTAGATGCAGATGGAGGATATTTAGTACCAGATGAATATGACACTAGATTAATCCAAAAATTAGAAGAAAATAATATTGTTCGTAGTTTAGCTACAAATATTAAAACAAGTGGAGAACACAAAATAAATATTGCAAGTACTGCACCTGCAGCAGCTTGGATTGAAGAAGGTGACACTTTATCTTTTGGAGAAGCAGCATTCGACCAAAAAATCCTAGATGCACATAAATTACACGTTGCAGTTAAAGTAACAGAAGAATTATTATATGATAACGCATTCGGTTTAGAGAATTTCTTGATTGATAGCTTTGGTAAGGCAATCGGAAATGCTGAAGAGAATGCGTTTTTAAATGGAACAGGAGAAGGACAACCTACAGGTATATTTGCAACAACTGGTGGTGGTACTTATATAACAGCAAAAACAACAGGAGCAGATGCAATTATAGAACTTGTATATAACTTAAAAAGAGCATATAGAAAAAATGCTGCATTTATTATGAATGACAAAATGATAGCAACAATTAGAACTTACAAAGATGGAAATGGAGCATATATGTGGCAACCATCATTAGTACAAGGAGAACCAGATAGATTACTTGGTTATCCAGTATATACTTCTCAATATGCACCAGAAGACTCAATTGCATTTGGTGATTTTAGTTATTACAACATTGGTGATAGAGGTGTAAGATCATTCAAACAATTAACAGAATTATTCGCTGGTAATGGAATGATTGGTTATGTTGCAAAAGAAAGAGTTGATGGAAAATTAGTACTTCCAGAGGCAGTTCAAATCTTAAAAGTTGTTGCTGAAAAAACAACTACTACAAATACAACAACAACTACTACAAAATAGTGAATGGAGGTAAATAGCAGTGATTGAAGAGTTATTAATTAAAGTAAAACAAAATCTTATATTAGAACATTCAGTAGATGATGAATTACTAAAACAATTCATCACTGCTGCAATCTCTTATGCAGAAAGCTATCAGCATATAGAAGAAGGATACTATCAAGAACATGAAATGTCAGAAACAACAAAACAAGCAATTATTATGCTTGTAAGTCATTTCTATGAAAGTAGAGATGGCTCAACTGGTGGTTTCTTTGCTGACAATGTAAATGCATCAAGCCAAGTATGGAACACAGTAAATCTACTATTAAGACTTAATAGAGATTGGAAGGTGTAGCCCATGAGCTTTGGTAAAATGAATAAATTTATTGAAATAAAAAGTATCCAAAATGTAAAGGATGAAGATGGTTTCTCAACAAAACAAGAAATAACAGTTGCAAGAGTTAGAGGATATAGAGAGGGCAGACACGGAAGTGAAAAGTGGGCAAATAGAACTACTTTTACTGAGGCGACTGACCTCTTTATTATTCGTGCTATTCCAGGAACAAAACTCTCAACTGATATGACTATTTTATGTGATGATGAGAACTTTGAAATTACTTCAATTGAAGATGTTAAAGGAAAAAATATGTATATTGAAATTCTAGCAAAGAAGGTGATTCAAAATGGCTAAGGCTTATGTGCAATTACCTGAAGAATATCTACAAAAATTATCAAAGCTTGGAAATAAGACTGATGAAATTTGTGAAAAGATGCTAAAAGCTGGAGGAGAGGTAGTTCTTTCAAAAGTAAAAAGCAATTTAAGTTCAGTAGTGGGGAGTGGTACAAAATACAAATCAAGATCCACAGGAGAGCTTGAGGGAGCATTAGGACTATCAGAAGTAAGGCTTGATAGGAATGGAAATTACAATATTAAAGTTGGATTTGCAGAAACAAGAAGAGATGGAACTAGCAACGCAAAATTAGCCAATATTATTGAATATGGAAAATCAGGTCAAGTTGCTAAACCATTTATGAAACCTGCAAAAGCATCATCAAAAGCAAAATGCATAGAAGTAATGAAATCAACATTTGATAAGGAGGTAAACAACATATGACAGTATTATCCGAATTAAATACACTTTTGAGTGATATGTCGATACAAACTGAAACAGCTAAATTAAGCGACAAAGCATTAGATGAGTATGTTGTTTTAGTTCCTATATCAGATAACTTTTCATTATTTTGTGATGACAAACCAAAGTATGAAACATCAGAAGTAAGACTATCTATTTTTACAAAAGGAAACTATATGCAATTAAAAAAGAAAATCGTAAAGGGCTTATTAAATAACAACTTTACGATAACAGATAAACGATATGTTGAATATGAAAACGATACTGGATTTCATCATTACAACATAGACGTAGCAAAATATTATGAAATGGAGGAAATGTAAATGGCTACAATAGGTTTAGATAAATTATATTATTCAAAAATTACAGAAGATGCATCTGGTAATGAAACATATGCTACACCAACTGTCCTTGCAAAAGCTATATCTGCTGAATTATCCGTAGAGCTTGCAGAGGCAACTCTTTATGCTGATGATGTTGCAGCAGAAATAGTAAAGGAATTTAAAAGTGGTACTTTAACACTAGGTGTTGATGATATTGGAATTAGTGTGGCAGCGGATTTAACAGGAGCTCAAGTAGATAAAAATAATGTTTTGATATCAGGTGGTCAAGATGCTGGAAGTCCTGTTGCAATTGGATTTAGAGCAAAAAAATCAAATGGTAAATATAAATATTATTGGTTATATAGAGTTAAGTTTGGAATACCTGCAGCAAGTCTTGCAACAAAAGGTGATTCAATTACATTCTCTACACCATCAATTGAAGGTACAGTATTATGCAGAAATAAACCAGATGCAAATGGAAAACATCCTTGGAAAGCAGAAGTAACTGAAGGTGATACAGGTGTAACAGCTGCAACTATAAATGATTGGTACAACTCTGTATACGAGCCTACATATGCAACAACAAGTACACAAACTAGTGGAAAATAGAAACTGGAGGTAAGTAATGGAAACTGATAGAGTAAGTAAAATTAAAGTTGGTGATAAGGAATATGAGCTAATCTTAACAACAAAAGCAACAAAGGAGATAGCAGGAAGATATGGTGGTTTAGAGAATTTAGGAGATAAACTAATGAAGGCTGAAAACTTTGAAATGGCTCTAGGAGAAATAGTATGGCTTATATGTCTTTTAGCAAATCAATCAATTTTAATTCATAACATTAAAAACAAAGATAATCAAAAAGAGTTATTAACTGAAGAAGAAGTTGAAGTCTTAACAACTCCGTTTGATTTAGCTGATTATAAACAAGCGATAACAGATTGTTTATATAAAGGAACAAAAAGAAATATTGAAAGTGAAGAAAATTCAAAAAACGTGGAAGTCGAGTAAGTGATGAAGAATTATTTACTCGACTTTTATATTACGGTTTAGCTCATCTAAATCTATCTTATGACGAAGTATGGCTTATGCCTTTTGGATTATTACTAGATTTATGGGAATGCCATAGACAATTTAATGGAATAGCTAAACCAAAAAGAGAGGTCTTTATAGACGATATTATTCCAGATGGGATTTAAGGAGGTGAGTTATAATGGCAGATAATTTCGGATTGAAGATTGGTGTCGAGGGAGAAAAGGAATTCAAAAGTGCTCTTTATAGTATCAATCAAAGTTTTAAAGTTCTAGGATCTGAAATGAAGTTAGTTGAATCCCAATTCAGTAAAAACGATACTTCTATACAATCATTAACAGCTAAAAACCAGGTGTTAAATAAGGAAATAGATACACAAAAACAAAAAATAGAATTATTAAAAAATGCCTTAAATAACTCTTCCGAGTCTTTTGGAGAAAATGATAAAAGAACTCAAGAATGGCAAATTAAATTGAATAATGCAACTGCTGAATTAAATTCTATGGAAAAAGAGTTGAAAACCAACGAGGCTGCACTTGATAGTGCTGGAACTGAAATGGACGATGTATCTAAAAGTGCAGATAAGATGGGAAATGATATAGATGATGCAGGAAATAAAGCTGAAAATAGCAATGGCAAGTTTGAAAAACTAGGTTCAGTCTTAAAAGGAATAGGTGCAACAATGGGAGCAGTAGCTGTTGCGGCAGGAGCTGCGGCAGTTGCTCTAGCATCTAAAGTTGTATCAGCTTATGCAGAATTTGAACAGCTTGAAGGTGGTGTTAAAACTCTATTTGGTACAGAGGCATCTTCGGTTGAAGAGTATGCAGCAAGTGTTGGTAAAAGTGTAGGAGAAGTAGAAGGAAAATATAACTCACTTCTTGCAGCACAAAAACAAGTTTTTAATGACGCCAACAATGCTTATAAAACAGCAGGACTTTCTGCAAATGAATATATGAATACAGTTACATCTTTTAGTGCTAGTTTAATATCATCATTAAATGGAGATACTGAGGCAGCAGCAAGAGCAGCAAATCAAGCCATAGTTGATATGTCAGATAACGCTAATAAGATGGGTACTGATATGTCCTTAATTCAAAGTGCATACCAAGGTTTCGCAAAACAAAACTATACAATGTTGGATAACTTAAAATTAGGATATGGTGGTACTAAAACTGAAATGGAAAGGTTATTGAAAGATGCCGAGAAAATCAGTGGTGTTAAATATGACATCTCTAACTTAAATGATGTTTATAGTGCAATTCATGTTATTCAAACTGAAATGGGAATAACAGGTACTACAGCGGCAGAGGCTGAAAAGACAATATCAGGATCAGCAAATGCTATGAAAAGTGCATTTGAAAATTTACTAACTGGATTTGGTAATGCTGATGCAGATATGCAAGTTTTGGTTAAAAACCTAGCTGACTCATTAAATACGGTTATTAAAAATATAACTCCAGTTTTAAATAATATAGTATCAGTTCTACCAACGGTTCTGGATGCTCTTTTAGGTGCAATAGGTCAAATGTTGCCAACCTTATTAGAGGCAGTCACAGAACTTTTTTCTAGTTTACTTGAAACTATATTGAATTTAATTCCAGAGCTTATTCCAACCGTAGTTACGGCATTAACCACAATAATAGAAACATTGGTGGAAAACCTACCACTATTAATGGATGCAATTGTAGTTATATTTACTTCTTTAATAGAAGGAATAGGAGAGTTACTACCTACATTAATACCAACTGCAGTTCAAGCAATTATCACAATTGTTAATGGCTTAATTGAAAACCTACCGATGCTTTTGGATGCAGCACTTCAATTGATAATGGGACTAGCACAAGGATTAATCACTGCACTTCCAATTCTTATAGCAGCACTTCCAGAAATTATAAATGGTATCGTGACATTTTTATTAAATTCAATACCACAAATAATTCAAACTGGAATAGAACTTCTTACATCGTTAATTGGTGCTTTGCCAGACATTATAAAAACAATAGTTGAGGCAATACCACAAATAATTGATGGGTTACTTACTGCTTTGATGGAGTCAATACCTCTTATTATTCAAGCAGGTATCGATTTACTTATTGCACTTATACAAGCACTTCCTCAAATTATAACAACCATTGTAAATGCTATACCAAAAATAATAACTGGAATAGTTAATGCCTTAATTGGGAACATCGATAAAATTATAATGGCAGGAGTTCAGTTATTTGTTGCATTGATTAAGAACTTGCCTACAATCATTGTAGAAATAGTAAAAGCAGTACCACAAATCGTATCTGCATTAGTTAATGGATTTAAAAATGGTATAGGGTCATTAGCTGAAGTAGGTAAAAACTTAATTCAAGGTTTATGGAATGGTATCAATAATGCTAAAGATTGGGTGCTTGATAAAATCAAAGGTTTTGGTAAGTCAATTCTTAATGGTATTAAAAGTTTCTTTGGTATTCATTCTCCATCAAGAGTATTTAGAGACGAGATTGGTTCAAATCTTGCTTTAGGTTTAGGAGAAGGTTTTACTCAAGAAATGAATAATGTTTCTGATATGATGGAAGATGCAATTCCTACTGACTTCAATGTTGGTATGACTGCTGATGTAGATAATATTGGAATGAATGCTGACTCATATTCAAAAGATAATTTGGTTAGTGCTTTTCAACAAGCTCTAAATGGTATGAGTATAAGAATATCAGAAGACGTGTTTGGAGAATTAGTAATTGATAATGTAGAAAAGGTGGTGTATGGATAATGGCAGAAATAACATGGAAAAATAAATCAAGTAAAGAAATAGAAGGACTTATTATCACAAATACGCCACCAATTACTAAACCAAAAATGAAAGTAGATAAAATCGAAATCGATGGTAGAGATGGAGATATTATAGAAAAAGTAGGATATGAAAGTTATACAAAAAATGTAGGAATAGGACTAGCTAGAAATTATGATATTGATGAAGTAATAAAATACTTCACAGGAGATGGTGAGCTCATATTAAGCGATGAACCAGATAAAGTGTATATTGCTAGTATATTTGATGATGTAGATTATGAAAGACTGTTACAAATTAGAAAGGCAACAGTTAAATTTCATGTTCAACCATACAAGTATTTAAAAGATGAAAGCAAGGTTAGTTTAAGTATTACTACTCAAACATCAGTTGAAGTTGAAAATAAAGGCTTAGAAGTTTCCAAGCCTATTTTTATGCTTGAAGGTTCTGGAACAATTGAAATAGCAGTTAATGGAATAAACATATTTAAATATACATTCCCAAATGGAGAAAACAAAGTAATAGTTGATAGCTTAAAAGAAGAGGCATATTTGGAAGGAGTTTATAAGAATAGAAATATGCTTGGAGAATTTCCAAAACTAGAAGTAGGAAATAATACTATTTCTTGGACAGGAACTTTAACCAAAATAGAAATTGAACCGAAGTCGAGGTGGTTGTAATGATTAAAGTTTATGATGCAGACGAGAGGTTATTTGACCACAATGGATTAAAAATATTACATCCTAATAAAGCAGAAGTCTTTATAGAAGACAATGGCGACTACTATATAACTATTGAATCATCAATTGAAGACTTACCATATCTTCAAGAAGGAATGATTATAAGAGCAAAAACAAGATGGGGAGAGCAAGGATTTAGATTAACTAATCCAGAAAAGAAAAACACCAAAGTATCTGTAAAAGGATATCATCTTTGGAAAGACTCTCAAAACTATGTAATCGTTGATTCAAATGTCGTTGATAAAAATTGCAATGATGCATTGGATCATTTAAATAGTGCTTGTGATGTTGGTACACCTTTTACAACAATATCAGATATTACAAGGATTAATTCTACTAGAGTGATTAGAAAAAGTTTAGAAGAGGCAATCTCAATCGTTGTTGAAAAATGGGGAGGACACTTATATAGAGATAACTGGGTTATTGGAGTAAAAGAAACAATAGGAGCTGACAGAGGCATTGTAATTAAGTATGGAAAAAACTCAACTGACATAGAGGTTAAAGAAAACTGGGATAATGTAGTAACAAAAATACTCCCAGTTGGTTATGATGGAATAACTTTGCCAGAGGTTTATCTTGAATCAGCAATGCAATATTCAATTCCTTATACAAAAGTTATTAAATTTGACCAGGATATAAATCAAGATGATTACAAAGATGAAGATGGAAACCTAAAAGAAGATGAGTATAGAGAGGCATTAATATCTGATTTAAGAACTCAAGCAATAGCATACCTTGAGGAAAATCAGTACTTCAAATGTAATTATAAAGTAAAAGCTCATATAGAAGGTGTAGTAGATTTAGGAGATGTAATCGTAGTAGAACATGAAAAGCTTGGAATAAAGATAACAACAAATGTAATCTCATTAAAATATGATTGTATACGAGATAAATACACAGAGATAGAGTTTGGTAATTTTAAGACTCAATTAAAGGATCTTGTTAAAACTATAAAAGGAGATACAAAGGAACAAATATCATCAGCAAATGAAGTGGTTAAAGTAACATTAGAAAATGAACTAAATGAGGCAACCTCTAAAATATGGGGTAAGCTTGGAAACAGCTATGTTATTTATGAAGGCGATAGGATTTTGGTGGTTGATAGTCTACCAAAGGAAAAAGCTACAAACGTAATGATGATAAATGCTCAAGGTATAGGGTTTTCAAATAATGGAATTGACGGAAATTTTAATTCTGCATGGCTTATTGATGGAACACTAGATATGCAAAATATCAATGTTATTAATATGACAGCAAACCTAGTAAAAGGTGGAACTTTCAAAGTTGGTGCAAAGATTAACGAGGCAGGTAGAATTGAAATCTATGATATTTCAAATAGATTAATTGGAACATTTGATGAAAATGGAATATGCGTTTATGGAATTGATGGAAGTAGAGTTGTAATAAATCCAGAAGAATTTACAGGATATGACCACACAGGTGCAAAGGTGTTCTGGATGAATGGTGATGAGTTCCATATGAAGAAATCAGTAATAGAAGAAGAAATAACGTTGTGTGGTTTAGCAAGATGGCTAGGAATAGAAACCACAGATAATACAGGAATTGGAATAGTTCCATTAATATAGGAGGTGAGTAGATGGCAAGTAGTGGTTCATTTAATACAAGTGCATATAGCGTAAGATATTTAGTGTTTAGTTGGAGCATAGCATCACAGGATATTGGAAACAATAGAACAACAATAAACTGGTCATTGAAAGCTGCTGGTGGTTCAACTACATCTTGGTATAAAGCAGGTAATTTTAAAGTAGTTATAAATGGAAGTACTGTTTATGAAACAGGTCAAAATGATCGAATTACTCTTTATGGGGATACTGTTGTTGCAACAGGACAGGCAACAATAGGACATAACTCTGATGGTTCAAAATCCTTTAGTGCGAGTGCAGAAGCGAGTATTTATACTTATGCAAGAAATGTTAGTGGTAGTGGCTCGTGGTCTTTAACTAACATACCAAGACAAGCTAACTTGACATCAGCACCAGACTTTAATGACGAACAAAATCCTTCGATTGGCTATTCAAATCCTGCAGGAAATAGTGTATCAAACTTAGATGCTTGTATATCATTAACAGGTTCAAAAGATGATGTTGCATATAGAGGTATTTCTAAAACTGGCTCATCCTATACATTTAACTTAACAGAGGCTGAAAGGAATGTTTTAAGGAATGCTTGTACGACGAGTAATAGTAGAAATGTTACTTTTTATGTTAGAACAATAATAGGTGGAAACACATTCTATTCAACCATTACAAAGAAACTATCAATAGTAAATGGAAATCCAACCTTTTCATCAAGTAATATTTCTTACAAGGACAATAATAGCACTACTACAGCTGTCACAGGAAACAACCAACAATTGGTTCAAAGTTTATCTAAGTTATTAGTAACGATTACAAGTGCAACTGCAAAGAAAGGTGCAACCATCACTAAATATGATGCAACAATAAATAATGTAACTAAAAGCATAACAAGTGCAGGTAATATTGACTTTGGAACTATTAATTCATCAAACAACTTAACGTTATCAGTAAAAGTAACAGATAGTAGAGGTAATACAACTACAGCTACTAAGACTGTTACTTTTTTAGCGTGGTCATTGCCTACTGCTGTAATATCTTTGAAAAGAAAAAACAATTATGAAAATGAGACATATCTAACGGTTAATGCATCGTTTTCAAGTGTTAACTCTAAAAATAAATTAACAATTCAATATCAATATAAGAAAACAACAGATAGTTCATACTCGTCATTAGCTACAATAAGTAATAACACTAAAGTGACAATGTCTAAGGATAAGAACTATGCATGGGATTATAAAGTAATATTAAAAGACTCGTTTGGAACAACAACTTATAACCTAACATTAGCAAAAGGTAAGTTCATCTTATTTGTAGATACAAAAAAGTTATCAGTAGGTGTCAATTGCTTTCCAGCAAAAGCCGAGTCATTAGAGGTTAATGGAATAGAATTTCTGGAATACGATGTTGTTTCGACTTGGTAGGAGGTATTTATGAGTAAGTCAATTAAGTTTAAAAATAATACATATTTGGATACTTCGGGAATAGTGCATGAGAAAAGTGTTATGAAAGACACAATTAACTATAACAATAAAAGCCAAAATGGTTATACAAAACTTCTTAATGGCTTAATTCTACAATGGGGAGCGAAATCAATCTCTAATATTACATCGACAGAACAAAAAGTTGATGTAAGTTATAACATTACTTTTCCAAATAACGTATTAAATATACAAACCACGATGAGTGATGTTGGATATGGAGTACAAAGATTTACATCAGGAGTAGGAGTAATCAACCCGTCAAAATCAGGATTTACTGCTAATGTAAAAAGTACATCTGACAAGTATGGCACAGTTTCTTTTACTTTATATTGGTTTGCAATTGGTTATTAGGAGGTAATATGAGTAAAGCTATTCAATTTAAAAATAAGTCAGGCGAAAAAATATATCCTTGTCCATATTATCCAGTTGGAAGTATTTATTTATCAGTAAATAATGTTAATCCAAGTTCTTTTTTTGGAGGAACTTGGGTACAAATAAAAGATAGATTTTTAGTAGGAGCTGGAAATTCTTATTCAGTTAATTCTACAGGAGGAAGTACATCACATAACCATGGATATAGAGTGGGTTTTCATCCATATTATGGTGCTTTAATTGGAGAAGATAATAATGCCATTAGTTTATATGACTATGAATCTGGTGCTTGGAAAAATGGTGCTAGTGATTCGGGAGTACCTGATACAGGTGTTGGAAACACAGGTGTAGAATCATCAAGTAAATCACAATCTTCAGCTAAATATAGTGTATATGCAAAAACTACAAATACTAATTCGCTGCCACCATACATGGCGGTATATATGTGGAGGCGAACTGCATGAGTAAAGGTATTAGATTTAAGAATAAAAACAATGAACACATCTATCCATGTGCTTATATGCCAGTTGGTGCTATTTATAAATCTACATCAAATACAAATCCATCGACAATTTTTGATGGTACTTGGACATTGGTTCATAGTGGATATGAAAGGCAACAAATAGGAACTCAAGTTTTATATGATGAAATAAGTGGTAGTGGAAATGTTGGTAAAACAAATTTAATAGGTGCATATGGTTACGAATTAATAAATGGTTTATTTAGCAATATATCTGTCCCAAGTGGATGTCATAAAGAATATAGAATAACATTCCAAGGAAGAACAGGTGGAGATAATAGGATAACAATATATCTTAATAATATTGCTACATCGAGTACAGGAACATGGTCGTCTGAAACTTTTAGGATAATTGGATCAAGTAAGTTTTTTAAAGAGTCAGATATAACTCAAGAAACTACCATGGGATATTCAAATCCAGGATGCAATTTAAAATATCAAGTTACAGGTGCATCGAATCAATGGAATATTCGTAATATATCAGTTAGTGGATTTATTGTTACAGATGCACAAATATATACATGGAGGCGAACTGCATGAGTAAAGCAATTAAATTTAGAAATAATACATATCTTGATACCTCTAGCATTAGCCATAACAAGCACAATTTCAAAGATAAGTTTCAAGAAACTAAAATGAATACGGGGGCTATGAATAATAAAAACTGGGTAAAAATATGTAATTTTAAATTCGATAATCATAACCAAGGAGAATTTGCTTATTTCAAGATATTTATAGGTGCAGGAAATAATGGTAACACAAATCAAAATGCTTATATTGATTTAATAATGCAGTTAGGGTGGACAGGGAGTAATGATGGTCGATTAGGCTGTAATGCGATATTGTATCCATTAGAAACACCTTTTAATACAAGTAATACTAATATAAAAGTAATAAGTAAATCTAATACGGATTATGATTTATGGATATATAGTACGCAGACTTATTGTAAGCCTAATTATATTGCGAATGTTTCGGAGAGAGTTACAGTAACACCGAAGTGGGAATTGTCAGCGAGTGAACCATCTGGGACTTCGTGTAGTTTGTCATATATTCAGAGATAGGAGGAAAAAATGAAATCAATTTTTAATTTTATAACTGGTACGGTACTGACAACAGTAGTGTACTTTTTAGGAGGTTTAGATGTGGCACTTAAAACATTGTTAGTTTTCATATTACTCGATTATATTACAGGAGTATGTGAGGCAATAACAAAGAAAAAGCTCAATAGCATCATAGGTGCTAAAGGAATAGTAAAGAAAATAGGTTACTTGATAATAGTTGCTTTATCAGTTCAGTTAGACAGAATAACTGGAGAAACTGGTGCAATTAGAACTCTTGTAATCTATTTTTTTGTAGCAAACGAAGGGATTTCAATTTTAGAGAATTGGGGATCTATGGGATTGCCACTACCTAAGGTAATAATGGAAACCTTGGAACAATTAAAAAATAAGAATGGAGGAGAATAGTATGGAAAGAAAAGGTTTAGATATATCTTCATACCAAAAAGGAATCAACTTTGATGAGATAAAGTCAAAAGTTGATTTTTTAATTTTAAGAGCTGGATTTACTGGTTGGGGTGGAGATGGCACTAATAAAAATAAAGATAGTTGCTTTGAAGATTTTTATAGTAAATCAAAAGCAAGAGGAATACCAGTAGGTGCTTATTGGTATAGCTGTGCTAATACTTATGAAAAAGGAAGAGCAGAAGCGGAATACTTATATAATAATTGTTTGAAAGGAAAGCAATTTGAATATCCTATTTATATAGATGTTGAAGAAAATAGACATCAACAAATAGGAAAATCAAGAATGGCAGAGGCAATAAAAGGTTTCTGTGAATACTTAGAAGGCAAAGGGTACTATGTAGGTATTTATGCTAATAGTAATTATTTTAATAACTTCATAGATACTGCAAAATTATATATGTATGATAAATGGTTAGCAGTATGGACAAGTAATAAACCATCATTTAGATATGGTGATTATGGTTTGTGGCAAAATTCATCAAGTGGTTATATTTCTGGAATGAGAGTTGATACAGATTATGCATATAAAGATTATCCAACTATAATTAAAAAAGCTGGATTAAATGGTTATTCAAAAGGAACACCAGAAACTCCAAAAGTCGAGCCAACAAAAAAGAGCAATGATGAAATTGCCACAGAAGTCATTAATGGAAATTGGGGTAATGGTGCTGATAGAAAAAATGCACTTACTAATGCAGGTTATGATTATGCTGTAATTCAATCAATAGTAAATGCTAGATTAGGAGTTACACCAAAACCATCTGCAAAATATCACACAGTAGTAAAGGGTGATACTTTATGGGCTATCGCTAAAAAATATTATGGTGATGGAAACAAATATCCAGAGATAGCAAGAGCTAATAATATAGCAAATCCAAACATCATAAGCGTAGGTCAAAAATTATTAATACCATAACAAAAGGGCAGCTTATTCGCTGTCCTTATTTTTTTTGCTCATTTTTTCAATGAACTCTCCATACTCGGTATAGTCTTCAAATAATTTTTTGTCTAATTCTTCAATGTCTTTTTTTGTGTAGTGAACTTTGTTTTCCCAATCACGATGTAAAGATTTAAAAAGTTTAGGAGGTTCACTTTGTTCTAACTCTGCTAAAAAATTATGTCTTGATTTAATTTGTTCTTCTAATGCTTTGATGGAAATTTCGGTAAATTTATTATTTTGTATTTCCATTAAATCTAAAAGTTTTTTGTTTAAATCTTGTGATTCTTTTAGTGCTTCGATTAGCTCTTCTTTAGACAATTTTTCATAGTCCATACAATTACTCCTTTCCTTTTTTGCTTGATTCATAAATAGTATACCATAAAAATGGAAATTCGGCACGAAAGGTCACTTATTTTTTGTAAAAAAAATGGAATAATATCTATTAGGGTGATTGATATGAAAGAATATAATTTCAATAAAAACATCAAGTCAGTCATATGCCAAAATATTAAAAAGTATAGAAACGAAAAGAATGTAAGACTGATGGATTTAGCTGAAGCTGTGGATGTAACTCCTGATCATTTGAAAAGGATTGAATCTGAAAATGACAGAAACAATATATCATTAACAACTCTATATAAGATATCCATAGTTTTAGATGTCAGTATTGAAAAATTTTTTGAAGAATAAAGAGATATGAAAGCAAAATCATATCTCTTTTAATTTTAATGGATTTTCTTCAACTATTTCTAATTTATACTTTTCTTTCAATATTTGTTTTATATCAGTGATAACTTTATCAGTATTTTCAAAATAGATATTGAAAACATCTGCTGCCGAATTAAAATGCTGTTTCAATGATGACGTGCCAAGAACATCTAATGAATAACCTCTTGCCAGATAAAATGCAATATAAGGTGCAGCAACATTTTCTTCAATATAATGTTCACATTCACGCACAAATTTATCTTGATTTATTTCATCGTACATAAAATTAATCCTCCTAGCTTTTATATATCACTCTTTTTTTGTAAAAAGTCAAGTGATAATAAAAGCTATTTTTTTGTTTATAGGCTAAAAATCGCATACTAATTTTTGACTGTTATTTAGGAGGTAATAGTCAATGGATGAAATACAAAGACAAAAAATTAGAAAGCTAAGAAGTCAAGGTTATGGATATTTAAGAATATCATCCTTGTTAGAGATTTCTCCTAATACAATAAGATCCTTTTGCAAAAGAGAAAATATAGCAGGATACATTAAAACTGGAGAGCAATTAAGGGGAAAAGATAACCTTCAAGTGTGCAAACAATGTGGAAAGAAGTTCTATCAAATAGCAGGAAGAAAAAATAAAATATTCTGTTCAGATAGCTGCTGTAAAGTTTATTGGACTCTTCATAAAGATAAGCAACGTAGATTAGTTCCACAAAAGTATAACTGCATTATTTGTAATAAAGAATACTTTGAATACCCATCAAGGAATAGGAAGTATTGTTCCAGGGAGTGTTACTACATTAGCAAACGTAAGGTGGTGGGCTCTGATGAAACTTAAAAATGAAATAGCATATCAAATCACAATGAGACATTTAAAAGATATGTTAGATAAGAAGATTATTTCAATCGAAGAATACAATCAAATGATGGCTGAATTTAAAGAGAAATATACACCAAAAATAAGCAGTTTATTCTTTGAAATAGCCCAATAAGACTTGATATATACATCATTTAGAGTGATATATAGTAATGATAAAAATGGAGGTGTAAGATGCGAAAAATAACAAAATTAGAAACAAAAAACATAGAACTTCCTAAACTTAAAAGAGTGGCTGCTTATGCAAGAGTATCAGTTGAAAGAGGAAGAACATTACATTCTTATTCTGCTCAAGTTAGTTACTACAATGATTTAATACAAAAAAATCCTGAATGGGAGTTTGCAGGAGTTTATGCTGATTTAGGTATAAGCGGTACTGGTATCGAAAAGCGTAATGACTTTAAAAGGCTGTTACAAGATTGTGAGGAAGGTAAGATTGATATTATTCTTACAAAGTCAGTTTCAAGGTTTGCTAGAAACACGGTTGACCTCTTAAAAGTAGTAAGACATTTAAAGGAACTAGGTATTGAAGTTAGGTTTGAAAAAGAAAATATCAATTCATTAACTGGAGATGGAGAACTTATGCTTTCTATTCTTGCTTCGTTTGCACAGGAAGAAACTATTTCTATAAGCAACAATGTAAAGTGGGGAATTAGAAAAAGGTTTGAAAAAGGAATACCTAATGGTGGTTTTATTATATACGGCTACAGATGGAAAAATAAGAAACTCGAAGTAGTACCAGAAGAAGCTGAAGTAGTTAGATATATTTATGATAATTATTTGCAAAATAAAGCATATCAAAAAGTAGCATCAGAATTAAACGAACTTGGTTATAAGGCATATAAAGGTGGTAAATTTAGCCCATCAAGTGTACGTGAAATATTAAGTAACATCACTTATACTGGCAATTTACTACTACAAAAATACTATATTGTCGATCCAATAATTAAAAAGGAAAAGAAGAATACTGGAGAACTTAATCAATACTATGTTGAAAATAGCCACGAGGCAATTATATCAATGGAGCAATTTGAGGCTGTTCAAAAAGAATTTGAAAGAAGAAATAAACTAGGTCAAAGAGCAAACCAATCCCTGCACATTACTTGTTTTACTTCCAAAGTTAAATGCCCACTATGTGGCAAGAGTTATAGAAGAAGTGGTAAGAAAAACAGAATGGGAAAAGATTATACCTATTATGTTTGGGTATGTCGAACTAAAAGTGAAAAAGGTGCAAAGTATTGCGGTGCTAAGGTTATACCAGAAGAAGAATTGAAAATCGCAGCGTGTAATGCTTTAGGTTGGAATGAATTTGACTATGACTTATTTGATGAAACAATTGAAAAGGTTGTACCAATTGGAGAAGATATGATAGAGTTCTATCCTTATGATGGAGGAGTTATAAAACAAGAATGGCATTCAACTGCAAGACAAAGAGGATGGAATGAAGAAAGAAAACGTACAACCACAGAAAAAAGATTAAAAACACTGGAGGCGAGAAAAAATGCCAAAGAATGTTAGAAAGATACCTGCATCAGTAAACTTGTATAATGCAGTACCAATTACCAATAAGAAAAAAAGAAAAGTCGCTGCATATGCCAGGGTTTCAACAGACCAGGAAGAACAATTAACGAGTTATGAGGCACAGGTTGATTATTATACAAATTACATTAAATCGAGAGATGATTGGGAATTTGTCGACGTATATACTGATGAAGGTATAAGTGGAACATCTACAAAGCATCGTGAGGGATTTAATAAAATGGTTGAATATGCTATGGCAGGTAATATTGATTTAATTATCACGAAGTCAGTATCAAGGTTTGCAAGAAATACAGTAGATAGTTTAACAACCATAAGAAAGTTAAAAGACATAGGATGTGAATGCTATTTTGAAAAAGAAAACATCTGGACATTTGATGGCAAGGGAGAATTATTACTTACAATAATGAGTTCATTAGCTCAAGAAGAAAGTAGATCCATATCAGAGAATGTTAAATGGGGTCATAGAAAAAGATTTGCAGATGGTAAAGTAACTGTGCCGTTTGGACATTTCCTAGGATACAAAAGAGGAGAAGATGGAAACCTTGTTATTGATGAAGAACAAGCTGTAATTGTAAAGCGAATATATCGAGAGTATTTATCTGGCTCAACTGCTGTAGCTATAGCAAAAGGTTTAACTAATGATGGAATTGAAACACCTGGACATAAACAAAAGTGGCACGCTTCAACAGTTAGAAGTATTCTTACAAACGAGAAGTATAAGGGAGAGGCGTTACTTCAAAAGTATTACACACCTGACTTCTTAACTAAAAAACAAAAAGTAAATAATGGCGAGATACAACAATACTATGTAGAAAATAACCATCCAGCAATTATAGAACCAGAAATCTTTGAAATGGTTAGAATTGAAAAAGATAGAAGACTAATGCTTAATGGAAAATATAGTGGAACTGATATATTAACATCTAGAATTAAGTGCGGAGAATGTGGAGGAAGTTATGGTGCTAAGGTATGGCACTCATCTTCAAAATATAAAAAAGTAATTTATCAATGTAATAGAAAGTATGCAGAAAAGGAAAAATGTAAGACTCCTGCAATAAGAGCAGATGATGTTGAGACAAGATTTGTAAACGCAGTTAATTCTATAATTGAAAACAAGGACGAGATAATTTCAAATCTAGAAATGGTGCTTGATAAAATATGCAATAAAAAAGAATTATCTGAAGAAAAAGAAAAGTTGGAAAAAAGTCTAGCAGAACAAGTAGAAAAAATACAAGAACTTATTGATATGAATTCAAGAGTAGCACAAAACCAAGAAAAATATAAAAAAGAATATGATGCCATGATAAAAACTTATGATGAAACAAAGTTTAAGTATGAACAGTTAGAAATTGAATCATCACAACAAGCAGCAAAGCATCAGATGATAAAAGACTACATTAATACTTTAAAGAAACAAAATAAACCTTTGACAAAGTTTGATGGATTAATGTGGGGGAGCTTACTAGAAAGTGCAACAATTAAAGATAAAGATACTATAGTGTTTAAGTTCAAGGATGGAACAGAAATAAATGGATAAAAAATATAAAAAATTTTTGAGCAAATGTAAAAGTTTGCTTTTTTTGTGTTATAATATGGTTACAGATAAATAGTAATTTACCAAAAAGATTGTCAGTAATGACAGTCTTTTTTGTACGACAGGCAGTTATACAAATAAATTAGTTCAGTGCAACTAATCTATTTTTTTATTATATATTGACTTTTAACGATAACTACTATAAAATATAGTAGTGTAGTTTATAGTAGAAAGGAGGACATTAAATATATGAAAAATTATGACAATTATTTTCTTCCTGTAGATAATATGGAAGAAGCAAAAAGATACTATGAGGAAATATTGGGGTTAAAAAAGAAATTTGATTTCTCTGATAAGGGAATGGTTGCTTATAATATTGGAAATGAAGA
>ULVD01064184.1_pt1 | contig 48115 bp, 40 predicted proteins | sample 1959101 | NCBI WGS metagenome assembly ULVD01 (sample SAMEA4835777, study PRJEB28245) | human gut metagenome | biome: gut microbiome; material: fecal sample | place: Denmark | collected 2008
TTTTTTCGATTTCAAAAAAGTTTTTTGAATCACGTCTTTGATTTCTTGAATTATATAAGAAATTTTTTGTTCGGCTCAAAATTTTGGCGGCAAAGTGTGATGCCGAAGTGCTTTTTGTGAACTGAAACATGGTTAAAAGTGTCGAGTTTTGGCAAAAAAATTGTTTATATTTGTTTGATTATTTTTTTAATTGAGTGTTATATTATTATTAATTATACATAATAGGGGAAAACATATGAAAAAATTGAAAACCTTTTTTGCGTGTCTAATTTTGCTTTGCTCATGTGTGATTTTTGCTTCATGTCAGAGCGGAGTTCAAAAAGTCGAGTTTGGCGAAACCTCGCCGGTTGTTATGGAAGTTGGTGAAACATATTCGCCAAATATTTCTGTGACGCCAAGTGGTGCGGAAGATGTTGTGCTTTCAACAAGTGACGCACGAGTTGTTGTTATTTCCCCAGACAACAAACTTGTTGCAGTTGGAGCAGGTTCAGCTCAAATTGAGGCAAGAGTTGGCGACAAATCTGCAAACCTTGTTGTTGAGGTTGTTGAAAAAAGACAGAAACTTGAAACCCCTGTTGGCTTTCACTATGAAGCAGCAACCAATAGGCTTGTTTGGTCTCCAACGAGCAATGCAAGTTCATACGATGTTGAAGTCAACGGCGAGATTGTTGCAAAAAATTTGACGACAAACTTCTATGAAATCACTTCTTCTCAAAATGTTCAAAAGGTTAGAATCAAAGCGAACGGAATAAACCGTTATTCAGATTCAGATTTTACACAATTTTATCAATTCAAAAACCTTGAAAGCCCAACCAATTTGGTTTTCGACAAATCAACTCAAACACTTTCTTGGAGTTATCCAACAAATTCTGCAAAATTCAAAGTTTGCATCAACAAAGTGCTTATGGACGTTGCAAGTCAAAAGTCTTTTGTTCTTAATCTTGTTGAAGCAGGAACTTATGATATATCTGTTGTCGCAGTTGCTGAAAGTCAAAGCGAAAACGGAGTTCTCTTGTTTGATTCACTTCGTTCAGAAAGCCTTGAAATTGTTCGTCTTGGTGGCGTTGACAAAGACAGCATTGTTTGGAACGCATCAGAAAACTTGCTCACTTGGGGAGAAGTTGAAAATGCGAAATATAAAATCGTTATTGACAACAACGCACCGATCCTTGCAGAAAAGAACAACTTGAGAATAACAAACCTTGAAAAAGGTATTCATGAAATTAAAATCACACCTGTTTCAGACGAGAATCTTGTTCTTGATGCAAATGATATTGCAACAAGCAATGTTGCGATAACAAAACAACTTTCAACACCTGAAATTGTGGGATTTGATGCAGACACAAACAAACTCACACTCACAAATATTTCAGAAGCGCAAACTTTCAAAATTTTGAGCGGTGGCGTGGTGATCTATGATGGCCCAGCAGAAATTGTTGGCGGCAATGCACTCATCACTCTTCCAGTTGGTTGTTTTGACCAAGCGGGAGAATATAGACTTGCGGCAATATCAACTGAGGATGCAGCGAGATTTTATACTGAATCAAATTTGAGTGAAACATACATTATTACAAGACTTTCTGCACCAACTTATCTCAATATTGAAAACGGAACAACTTTTGCCTTTGCAACACTTCCTCAAGCAACATTCGGCTACACAATTTTTGTTGCAGGCGCAGAACAAGAACTGAGTGAACCAAAATATGAATTATATAATCTTGTTCCTGGCAGATATGAAGTCAAAGTTAAATATCTTGGAAACAAAAATACAATTTTGGAAAGTGCATATTCGTCAATGACTGTTGAAAAACTCAGCACACCAGTCCTTGAATTCGACAAATCAACCATGTGGCTTTCAATCAACAAAGATTCAACTGTCATGTCTGGTTATGACATCACAATCAATGGTTCTCTCCACAAAAATGTTTGGCCATATCCAGGCAACGAACATGACAATCAATTTTCACTTGATGGTCTTCTTGCGGTTGGACAAAATCAGATAACCGTTCAAACTTTGCCACAAAACAATGAAATTTTGAGCAATGTTGCAACAATCGACATCTATAAACTTGAAGAAATTGCAAACATTGAACACGAAACAAAAGACGATGTTTCCTATATAAAATTTGACACCAATCCAAATTACACAAATTATGTTGTCAAGCTCAATTCTTTGACAAATCTTGACCACACGGTTTCAAGTGACGGTGGCAAAACAATTCTCAAACTCAAAGATGCAACATCTGCAATTTTTGAAAATGCAGGCAAATATACTCTCACAGTTGAAGCTCATTCGACAGACAAAAACATCATCAATGCTCCAACCGAACAAATTCAAATTGAAAAACTTGCCGAACCTTTGGGGCTTGCGTTTGAATTTCCAAACAAACTTTATTGGAATAGATTTGTTGAACTTGACAACAATTTTGAACTTCTTGTCACAAAAGACGAGGCAACCATTCACTCTCAAACAACAACAGAAAATGAGTTGTCACTTTCAGACCTTGCCCTTGGCACTTTGAAAGCAAAAGTAAAACTTTTGGGCAACGGCAAAGATGTTTTGGATTCAAACTATTGTGCAGAAATTGAATTTGCACATGAAAAACTTTCAAAACCTCAAAATGTTGAGTATTCTGACGACTTGATTATTTGGAGCGAGGTTGTTGGAGCGGATTATTATGAAATTTCAATTGGTTCTCAAAAATTTGAGAGCGAAAGCAATTCGTTTGTCACAGCCGACCTTTCTGTTGGACAATATCACGCAACAATCAAAGCACTTTGCAGAAAAGATGCAACAATCACAAGCGATTATGCAGAACTTACTTTCAAAATCACAAGAAAACTCGCAAGTCCAACAAATCTGCAATTCGATAAAGCAACAAGAACTTTGACATTTGGCGAAGTTGCCACAGCAACAAATGGTGCACACGCAACTGCATCAAAATATATGGTTTATATCAATGGAAGCCCAGCATCTAATGAATCCACCAACAAAACATCATTCATATTCAATTCCGATGCATTCCTCAATGCGGGAACATACGCGATTGAAGTTCAAGCATTTGGCGAAGGAATTTATACAGATTTGAGTGAAAAATCAGAAGCACTCGTGCTCGAAAAACTTGCTGCTCCAACAGCAATCAAGATTGAAGGGGAGTATGTTGATTGTTTGTTTAATTCCGAGATTGTGGATCATGTTGAAATTTTAACAAACGGCACTGAGAACAAAGATCTTTCAAAGCTCTCAGGTGAAATTAATATAAAAGCAAGATACATTGGCAAGACGAATGAACTTATCGATAGCGAATACTACGAAACAACAATATATCGCCTTGGAAAAATTTCAGATTTCATGCTAAAAAATGATGCAATAACATGGAGTCCTGTTGTAAATGCTTCGGGTTATGTACTTTCAATAAAACCAGAAAACGAAAACCTCGAAAAATTTTATCTTGGCAGTGATGTGTCTTCATTTTCTTATGAATTCCGCTATGAAGGCTCATACACGATTGAGATTTATGCACAAGGCGGAGAGGTTGACGGAAAACAATATCTTGATTCCGCTCATGAAACGCTTGTTGTCACAAAAAACATCGCACCAACAAATGTTCAACTTGTTGAGAACCCCGAAACTGGCATCATAACCATCACCTATGATTACAATAATGAAGAAAACTCTGCAAGCAAATACGGAATTTATGTTGACGGCGTATTGCTTGGTGAATCTGTAACAAAACAGTTTCAATGTGAAAGTGTTGTTTTCTCGACTGTAAAAATTTACGAAGTTCAAGTCAAAGCTGTTGGAAATAACACAAACAATTTTGTTTCTTCCGCACTTTCGTCCAGTTTTGTAACCGAAAGATTGTTGTCGCCGCTTGATGATCCATATGCTCGCGAATTTGATGGATATAACTTCACTTTCTTCTGGGAAAATGTAAACACCAACACTGCATATCAAGTTTTCATCAAACAATATATCAACAACGAAGAGATCGCTGAAATTAAATCGGCATATATTGAAGCATCCAACTCCCCAAAATTATCTGTAAGCTTTTATGACGAAATGCAAACAAATCAATATGTAGAAGGAGAAGTTAGAATATATTGCTACGCCATTGGAGATAATTCAAGATATCTTGGAACATCAAAGACCGTGTGTTTGCCGTTTAATTTTTCTCCACAACCAATTGTTTCTCATGATGCTTATAATTTGTTGTTAAAAAGAGCAAATGAACAATATGCAGTTTCTGTCGAGTATTTTATAACCAATGAAAATGGAGTGGAAAGTGAACATATAGACACTGGATATCAAATGATTGATTCCATTAATGTCAATGAGGTTCTTAATAATCCGGAATTTGCTTCAGGAGAAATCACATTTATCATAAGACAATGGAAAGATGGCGGAGAAATGCCTTCTGCACCTCTCACATACAAAGTAAAAAGATTTAAGGATACAACTTCTTGTGAATTCCTTAGAGATGAAACTGATTCAGACATAATTTATTTGAAATGGGCACCAGTCGATGGAGCAAGTGGATATTTGGTCGCAATTGGAGATGACTATGGCGAAATGAAAATAATATATAATGGTGTTGATTGCCAATTTGCACTTCCAATTCCAGAGATGTTTGATTTGCGTAATTATTTCTACATCCAAACATTGGGGAGCCCAGAAACAGGATTTTCTTCCGTTGGACGTGCAAAAGCATCAAAAATAAAACTTGTTGCAAACCACTTAAATTTGAGGAATGAAAATGGTGTTATTACGTGGAGCGATGGACTGATAGGAAATATTCGTTCATTCAGTTCGGGATTTAAATTGGTGGTTATCGATGAAAAAGGAAGCACAGCCTATTCTCTTGACAACAACACCTACAATCATTTATTGACTGGTCATTCGGGACAGCTCACCTTGAAATTAAAACGCATTGGAAATTTAATTGCTGGCATTGACTCGGATTATGCAGAACTAAATCTTGTCAAACTTCCAAAACCGACAAATATCAGAGTTGTTGAAGGTGAAATTAAATGGGATCACTCTTTCACACTTGGAGAAGGTCAAAATCTCAACATTGTTTACAACATTGACAATCAAGAATTTGATGCAACACCTGATGGAATTGCTAAACTGACTTCGGTTCTTCTTGCAAACAAGGAGTATAAGGCAACTGTTCAAGCAAAAAATCCAAAACTGTTCTTGTCAAGTGACCCTAGTGATGAAATTTCAATAAAAATTCTTGAAAACCCAAACACTCATAATGGCTCAACATACATAAAGCCGTCGTCTAAAGACATTACAAAAAGTTATTTCTATTGGGAAAGTGCCGTGGGTGCATCAAAGTACGAAGTTGAAGTTATTGGAGAAACAACGTCAAGCCCACTTCTTCAAAAGACAACTGCCACAAATTGGGAAATTCCAAGTCTTGATGCGGGAGCGTATTCAATTCGAGTTAGACGTATTGGGGGAACTGGGTTGGTTGATGGAGTTGGATATTTATCTTCGGGTTTTTCAACAGCAATCGCTTTTAATGTTCTTGCTGCGCCAGAAGTTTCTGTGTCAAACGGTGAACTCACATGGCTTTCTCAAGACGGAGCAAACAATTATTACATTTATGTTGGTGACGGACATAAGGTTTGTGGGAATGTGACATATTGGACATTTGTTGACGAATATAAAGATTTCACAAAAGAGACAAACATCAATCTGTTTATGCAAGCAATCGGCGATGGGGTAAACTTTTTGGCGAGTGCAAAAACAAGCGAAATCAAAGTTGTCAAACCTCGTCCTCCACAAATGCTTGTTGCAAAAGACGGTGCGCTTTGTTGGAACGATCTTGGCGGCTACACCTATTTTGAAGACACAGAAAACAAAAAAATCTATCTTGACTTTTTGCAAAACGACACAACATATGAGAGTTTTGAAATTGATGTCGACCTTCTCAGAAATGGTTGGCCACTTGATGACAACTATTTGCAAAAACTCACGACCAATCTTCCAGCGGGCAACTATACTCTCAAAATCAAACAAATTGGCGACAGCAAAAAAGTTATAACAAGTGAATATTCAGACCAGACTCTTGACATTGTTGTTGCACCAACCCCAACAAATGTATTTATCAACGAACACAAGTTGCAATGGGAAGGCGTGACACTTGATAATTACAGTGACACAAATGAAATTGTTTATGTTGTTTATGTTTTTGATAGCGTTGCAAATGATTGGGTTAAACTTGCTGAAACAAATGCGACTTTCCTTGATGTTGAAAACACCAATGGACTTTTGAAACCTCAACACACATCACTTGCAGTTTCTGTCAAAGGAAACACAACAGCCGAAGGCATGCAGAATTATGTGACAGGAAACATGTCAGAAAAAGTTGACATCATTGTTCTTGGTTCAACAAGCGACATCCAAACAGTTGAAGGAAACCTCACTTGGGGGATTGTTGCAAATGCCGTAAACTATCGCATCGAGTCGCAAACAAATAATATGGTTGTTGAGGGTGGAGTTCAAGCGTCTTATCTTCAAGGCTTTGACTCAGGTGTTCACAACATCAGAATCAGAGCACTTGGAAACGGCACATCAAAATTTGGCAGCTGCATCATCAATGGCGTTTGGGGTGAAAGCTCAACATTCACAAAACTTGAAACACCTGTTGTTTCAACAATAACAAGCGATGACAACAAGACAGAATGGGGTTCATTCCGTTGGGAGGCAAATAACAAGGCAGCGGGTTATAATATTTATGTGAACAACAATCTATACAATTACATTGAAGGAAATATTTACGAAAGTGATTATCCGGGGAGCGACGTAAATGTCTATGCTTTCCAAGCAAAAGGGAATAGTGTCATTCCGAGCGACGGTAATCCAGCATACATTTCTTCCAATCCATCAAACGGACTTGCTCGTGTTCGCATGGCAAAAATCACAGGCGTGAGAGTTGTTGATGGAAAACTCTATTGGTTACCTTCAACCCGTGCAGCAACAATAAAATACTACTTTGTTGAGTTCTATCAAGCAGGCGAAAGAATTGCACGTGTTCCAGTTGTTGTCAACGACAAAGATCTTGTCAAAGTCAATGAAGTTTCAATGGTTGAATTTGATGTTGCAGGATTTGTGGAAAAGGGGACGTACACTGTTCTTGTGAGAGAAGTGCTCAACAGCGACACATACATTGCAGGAGTTGAATCAGATCCAATTGAAATTTCAAAACTTGAAGCTCCAGGCGAAGTTCGTCTTGACAACGGAATTTTGACTTGGAATAATGTTGAAGATGCAACGGGATATATTCTTCGAATTGTTTCCGACACCAACACAATGGAATTTGTTGAAGGATTTAGTTTTGATGCTGACAGCAATTCATGGCGCTGGGTTTCAGAACTTGAAACAGGAATTTATCGCGTGTCACTCAGAGCAGTTTCAACTGATGAAAACAAACTGCGTTCTTCATGGACAACAAAGAATGGCGAACTTAAAGACGAGAAAAGTGATTGGCAAGTTCGTCAAATTCCAAAAATCGCGCTTAAAAACATCACAGTTAATAATGATGGAGAAATCACTTGGACAATCTCAGGATCTTCATCAGCAAACATTCCAGAGAACAAAGCATACATCATTTGGAGAAAAGGTGAAGAGACCTATATTAACACTCCAGTTCTTGAACCAAAATATAAGGCAGATGAAAACCTTTTGGGAATTGCGATTAGAACGATTCCATATGGCGAAAACGAATTTGACTACTTTGCTTCTGTGTTCAGCGAAATCAAAGATGTTGAGAAACCTGAACCACCAAAAGATTTGACATACGACGAAACAAGACAAATCTTCACATGGGCACCAGCTGGCACAAGCGATGCGACCTACATTGTCTTTTACTCAATTGATGGAGGACCTGAACAAGAACTTGATATGGAAAATGTCAACAAATTTGAGCCAACCATACCAGGGAATTATAAAGTTTCTGTCAAAGTAAAAAAATCCAACACAGAAATCGGAACAAGTTTGAAGAGTGAAGAAGTTGAAGGTGTATTCAATTTGTTTAGTGAGGGAGACGGAACAGCAAGCACACCATTCATCGTCAATTCAACAAACTTTGAGAACATGATGTATCGACCAAAAGCACATTTCAAGCTAAACGAAAATATTGTTCGCAGAAATTGTGCTCCACTTGGGGCAAATGCAAAATCTCCAACTCAATTCTTGGGCAAACTTGACGGGAACAACAAAACAATCACAGTTTGCTTTGAGGAAAACCAAAAATCAATTTGGACAGGAATTTTTGCCGAACTTGGCGATGGTGCTCAAGTAAAAAATCTCAACATTATTGTTGATGGGAATTTTAATTTGGATATGGCTTCTTCAACAGCAATTCACGCCGGCGTAATCGCGGGTTGTGTAAATGGTTCGGAAGCAATTATTGAAAATTGTCAAGTTTCGGGAACAACAACAATAATCAGAAACCGCAACAAAGAAACAAGATTTGGGACATTTGTTGGATTGTTGAAAGCTGGAACAATAAAATCCTGCACAAGCGAACTGAATATCACAACCCAAACAAACGACTTTAGCAAAGTCGGCGGAATTGTTGGAATGGTTGGCTCAGATTCAGCAACAAATGCAGTCGTTGATGCTTGCAAAAATTATGGCACGATTCATGGCGCGAACACAATTGGCGGAATTGCTGCATACAACTATGGCACGATAAAAAATTCAACAAACTTCGGAGATGTTCAGTCAGAAGCAATATCATATATGTCCGGGGGGTATGAAATTTCTTGTGCTTCGATTGCAGGTGGAATTGTTGGAGAAAACTTTGGAACAAAAACAAGTGGTGAAGTCGTTGGCGGAATTGTAAAAAATTGTGAAAACACAGGAGTTATTACTGCTGCGAACACAAGTGGCTCACAAACCCCAAATAGCTATGCCGGCGGAATTGTTGGTGAAACAACTCACGGACTCATTGATGAAAACAGAAGCCGTGGAAAAGTCGATAATGGCACAAACAACCCTTCTTCAACAAAAGCTGCACAAGCAATTGTGGGAGATTTCAAAAGTTATTCAGAAACTTCAACGAACTACAAAGCATCAGACCTTTTACAAATTGATCCAACTGGAATGAATATGAAAATCATAGATTTATGAGATTAGCAGCACCTTTTGGTGCTGCTGCTCGACAAGTTATGCAATAAATTTGCAGACTATTTACAATGTTTTGAGCATAGGATATAATTATAAAATGAAAAAAATTCATCGTTTGGCACTTGTTTTGATAATTTTGTGCTGCACATTCTTGTTTTGTGGATGTGCAACGGTTTCTTATTCTGTGATTGAAACCGAAAATGGCGGAGTCGGGCAAGTTGTTGATATTGAACTTGATGAAAAACAACTTGGCAGTGCTGGTGCAACTGCGTCTCAAATCACAAAAATGAAAAGCGACATAGCAACAATAATGAGGGACAAGCAAACCGAAATCATGAACAACTATTTGCAAAAAGTTCAAAATGATAAAAGTTTGACAAGTGCACAGCGTCAAATGCTCGCAGAAGGTGTTGATACAGATGTCAAAGTTGCAGACTCGACTGTTTCAGCAAGTTTTGTTTTTGTCAACACTGCAACATACTACTATTTTTATGATATTGACACTTCTGACGGCGATGAGCAAGTTGTTGAAAAAAAAGAAAGTTTGTTTTACTCACGATACATTCAAACAACTCAAACAATTTTTTCTAATCAAGAACTAATCAATTCATACACAAGAATTGCCGATGAATATATCGAAAGTCTAAACCTTTCAAATCCCTCAAAAATTCAAACACCGCAATATTCCTATTCCTACAAAACTACAAACACAAGATTAAAAAGTGATGCCGATCAAAAAACGGCAGAGAATGGCGCGGTCACACACACATGGTTTATGTCAAGTGACCAAACTCAACGCGAGATACATTTCTACACGGTTCAACCTCGCCGCGTGATATGGTATTCATTTGCTCTTGGCGGAGCGATTGTGCTGGTTGGAGCGTTGTTCGTGGTGAACTATTTCAAATCAAAAAAAGCGAAGCGTGATGAGGTTGAAGTCATCGAACCTTAAAATGAAGAAGACATACTCATATGCTATGTCTTCTTTATTTTTGGAACTCAAAAAAAGCAAATTAATTAAACATGTGGAAAAAGTTTTTGAAAACCTATAATAAAAAGACGATTTAATCGTCTTTTTTTGTTTATTAATTTAAAATAATCCCGAAATTTGTTCGTTTTCGTCAATTTTCATGTTGAGTGCAGCGGGGGATTTGCCGAGAGCGGGCATGAGCATCATGTCGCCAAGAAGTGCAACCAAGAATCCCGCACCAGTTCGAATTTCAATATCGCGAACGGTCATTTCAAAATCTTTTGGTGCTCCCAAAACTTTTGGATTATCGGTGAAAGAAAATTGGGTTTTTGCCATTATGATCGGAAGGTTAGAAAATCCAAGGTTATTTATATTTTTAATTGATTGTTCCGCTTTTTCGGAATAGTTGATTTTTCCAGCTCCATAAATTTTGTGGGCAATATCAAATATTTTTTGTTTAACGGAGTCGTTTGTATCATAGGCAAAATTCAGTTCGCATTGCGACTCGCATTGTTTTGTGACCAGTTCCGCAAGTTCCCCAGCGCCTTTTCCGCCTTTTGCCCAAACTTCATTCTGGACGCATTCTGTGTTGTTTTCACTCAATATTTTTTTGACAAGATCAATTTCTTTTTGTGTGTCCGTTTCAAACTTGTTGATTGTGACAATGCACGGAAGTTTATAGACTTCTTTGATTGCGTGCAGATGTTGAAGAAGGTTTGGCATTCCTTTTTTGAGTGCCGTCAAGTCCTCGTTTGCAAGTTCATTTTCGTTTGCGCCACCATTGAGTTTGAGGGCGCGGATTGTTGCAACAAGAACAACACAATTGGGTTTGAGTCCGTTCAGTCGACACTTTAGGTCGATAAATTTTTCTGCTCCAAGATCTGCTCCAAAACCAGCCTCTGTCACACAATAGTCCGCAAGACCAAGAGCCGTGCGAGTTGCGATAACACTGTTGCAACCATGGGCGATGTTTGCAAATGGTCCAAGGTGGACGAGGGCGGGCGTGCCAGCAAGAGTTTGAACGAGGTTTGGACGCAGTGCATCTTTGAGCAAAATTGTCATTGCGTCCTCGGCGTGTAAGTCTTTTGCGTAAACAGGTTTTCCGTCAATGCTTTGTGCAATCATGATGTTGCCAAGTCTTTCTTTTAGGTCAGATAAATTTGTTGCAAGACACATGATTGCAATGACTTCGCTTGCAGCAGTAATAACAAAGTTCTCTTTTCTTTCTTCGCATCCTTTTGTTTGTGAAACTGTGCAAACTCTTAGCGCTCTGTCGTTTTGGTCAAGACAGCGTTTGAAGAAAATTTTATTCTTGTCAATCTCCAGTTCGTTGCCTTGAAAAATATGATTGTCAATCAAACTTGCAAGAAGATTATTTGCAGATGTTATTGCGTGAAAATCGCCATTAAAATGCAAATTTATGTCCGCCATTGGAACAATTTGACTATACCCGCCGCCTGTTGCGCCGCCTTTGATCCCAAACACGGGACCGAGTGATGGTTCGCGAAGAGCAAGGCACACACTTTTGCCTTGTTGAGCCAGTGCATCAGCAAGGCCGATTGAAACAGTTGTTTTTCCATTTCCCGCTTTTGTTGGACTGATGGCTGTGACAAGAATTAGTCTGCTGTTTTTTCTTGGTTCGAATTGTTTTTCAATTTTTGCCTTATATTTCCCGAACAAAATCAACTCGTCCTCACATAGTCCGAGTTTTTTTGCAATATCCACAATTTTTTGTGGAGTGTGGTTCTCTGCAATTTCAATATCTGTCATTTTCACCTCGATAGAGAATTATAAAACATTTTGCGAAAATTAAAAAACAAAAAAAGAGCCGCTTGCTCTTTTTATGTTGAAAATTTGCTATTCAATAATTATTTCGTCAGGATTGTCGTTCTGTGTTTGGGTCAGTTGTTTTTTTGCTTGCTTGATTTTGTGGCTAAACACCAATGTTGTCACAAGTCTTCGGAGTCCTTCAATAATGAGTGAACAACCTGCAAAAATTATTACCGTATCAAAATTTGAGAAGACAACACAAACGCCGAGGCAAGCGGTGAGGATTGACAAAACAAAGAGAACCCACCAGCCTTTTATTTTTGCTTTTGCACACAAAATGCTGTCAGTGAGCGATGTCATTGAGTCGACAAAAATAAAGATTCCAAACAGCACTGTCAAAATGCTTTGAAGCGTGCTTGTGTATACCAAGCAAAAAATTCCCAAAATCAGCATGACAGCAGCGGCAATTAACAAGTTTGCACCAAAAAATCTGTCGACAGTGAAAAATCTAACAAACAGGGCAACACTCATCGTGAGAAGCATTGCTCCAAACACAATGCAAAGAACATCGCCTGCTCTTGTTGGCATCGCAACACACAAAATTCCAAACACAATTGTTAGTGTTGCAATGATGATGCTATCCCATTTGACTTTTTTGAAAAATCCTTGAACTTTATCCATAAATCCTCCTTTTCTTTTTTGAGTATATCAATAATGATTTTTTTTGTTAAACGAAAGACGATATTTTTCAATTTGATATTGACAAAATGGCAAAGTTGGGTTAATATAATTTTACAATCTCGTGTCATTCCAGATTGTTTTATTTGGGAATATTTGCAAAAATCTTCTTATGAATGGCAATAAAACAACAATATTTCTTGACTGTGTTTTATTGTTTTTTATAAGGTGATTTTTTTATGTTACAGTCGAAAAATTTTTTTGAAGGAGAAAAGAAATGAAAGTATTAATTGGAACAAAAAATCCAGGTAAAATCAAAGGAGCAAAAGCGGCACTCGAAAACTTTTTTGAAGATGTTGAGATTGAAAGCGTTTCAGCACCATCAAATGTCAGTGAGCAACCTGTTGACGGCGACACATATCTTGGCGCTCACAACAGAGTGCAAAACATGATTAAATTTGCAAAAGAAAACAATATTGAAGCAGACATGTTTATGGCGATTGAAAGCGGACTTGTCAATCTTTACGGCAATTGGTTCATAACAAATTTTGCAGTCATTTGTGATAAGTCGGGTTATGAAAGTGTTGGAACAAGTGCAAGTTTTCCTGTGCCTAAAAAACACGTTGACAACATCAAAAACAAAACCTTGGGCACAGTGATGGACGAATTGTTTCACGAGGAAGACCTCAGAAGCAGCACGGGCGGCATCGGACTTCTCACAAAAGAGCACATAACTCGAATTGATCTCAACACTCAAGCATTCACAATGGCGCTTACGCAATTTGTCAACGGCGAAGTTTGGACGGATAAACAATAAAAGTCATAACAAAAAAACAGTTGTTTTGCAACTGTTTTTTGTTGGTATTTTATAAACTTTTTTCATTGTCATCCATAAAAGAATGAACAATGATTCCAGCAACTGGGCTTCCCATGAGAATGCTTGCACAAATTGAGGCATAATTTTTTTCATCTTCTGAATAAGAACGAGATAAAGGTGATTTTGTTTGGGATTTGGCTTGCTTTTCACTGTAATAATCTGATGCAGACAAAGAATTTTTATATTCTTTTATTCCTTGCAAGTCTTCCTGTTCAGCCAAAACATTTTCTGCTCCAACATTGAGAAAATGCTCTTTTTCATTGTCCTTATTTCTTTCGCGAACAGAAAATCTTTTTATTTTTGTTCCGTCGGGCATTTTTTGCCAAGACCATGAATTGCCTCGCGTGAGATTTTCAGCATAAACTTTGCCGTGATTGCTGATCACACTCCAATTATACTCATAATCTGTTTTGTTGTTAAGTTGGGCTAAAAATCTATATTCACCATTGTCCATTAGACATGAATTGTCGTAATCAACATCAACAATATTGCCGGCAAGCAGTTGAGAACCGTCGGGACCAAACAGTTCAATCGTTGTTTTGTCACCATTACTAATTTTACATTGATAAACATTGTCGAGTGAATTAAAATTCCAACCAGTTGCACCATGACAAATTGCTTTTTGGCTAATGCTTAAATATTTGTGAGGAATTATTATTTTCCCGTCTAACGAAACAAGCCCACACTTACCATTTTCATCTTTTGTGACAACAAGCTCTTCTTTTGTTGTTGAAATAAATTTTTCAACTTTTCTTTCAACTTTGTTTTTTTCAATGAAACTATTTGAATTTGAATCAAAATCAAAAATTGTGGACACATTGGTTTCTTTGTCAAAAGAAACAAGCTTGTTATCCGTATCAAGTATGGTTAATTCCGAATTGTTATTAGATTTAAAAATCGTTTGTCCGTTTGTTACAAGATAAGGTGCAGTTGGAGTTTCAATTACTTCAATTTTTTTGCCGCTCATATTATAAGTTTTGCAATGCAAATTGTGGGCGTCGAAATTTTGGTTGTCAAGTGAGAAAATTTTTTTCATTTTGTCATCACAAATTGTCTTTATTCCATTGCTGTCAATCAATAAGTAACGATCATGTCCAACCTTTATTTCGTTATTATTTCCCTGTTCGTCTTGTGGGATGCGGAGGCCAGTATCTTTTGTTCGACATGAATAATCCACTGAATATATATCTCCGTTTTTCAAAACAAGATTTCCTGCGAGAGTGTCAGAAAATTCTGGAGTTACAAAACCAAGCTCTGTGTTTAATTTGATACGTCCATTTTCTGTTTTTGCTTCAACAATATTTCCGTTTTGTTCGAAAGATGTTATTGGAGGAGTGTGGATTTCTTTATTATAAAAAATTATTTTTTCATCTTTGATTTTGATTTTAAAAGCTGAATTTTTGTCAAGTTTAAATACATTTCCGTTCCCATCAGAAATTTTTGAAAAAAGTCCTGATTTTGATGCTGAAAACTTTGATATCATTTTGCCCTCCATTGTTCATAATATAATAACATTGTTTATTCCAACAGTCAAGATGTCTTTTTTTTAATTAATATGAATAAGTTGAAAAAAACTGCAAAAGATAAATTGATTAAAAGGAGAGATTATGAAAAAATCACTAAAAAATCATTTTATTACTTTTGCTCTTGCCTTGATTCTTGTTATACCATGCTTGTTTTTGTTTTCTGCTTGTGGCGAAAGTGATGTGATTCAAGTTTCAAGCTATGACCAACTTGTTGACGCAATGAAAGGAGATAAAGGTGTTATCCAACTCACTGCCGACATTGATGTCAAAGACCAAGTTTTTGCAAACAGAAAAGTGACGCTTGATCTCAATGGAAAAACCATTTCAAATTCAAGTGACATTTGGAATGAAGAAAAAAATATTTGGTCGCTTGTTGGAGCAGGGGAAGGCGGCGAACTCACAGTGACGGGTGGCGGAAAACTTGTTGCAAAAGCAGACGATTGCTATGCGCTTGATGTTCGTGACGGCGGAAAACTTATGATTGAAAACGGCGTGTTTGTTGGAAATATCAGTGCGGTATATTCATATGAAGGCAATGTTGAAATCAAAGGTGGAACATATTCCATTCAACAACAAAGCAAAGAATTTGGAAACAAGCTCATGATTAACCTTTACGACGCAAACCGCGACAACGGAACCGCGAACCTCAAAGTTTATGGCGGAAGATACAATGGATTTGACCCCGCCAACCCAATGGAAAAAGGGTATAAACTTCTTGCAGAAGGTTATATTTCAAGTCTTGTTGAAGGGACAACAACCGACTATCTTGTAACAAAGGCATAAAAGACGAACAAATTAACACCATTTTATATGGTGTTTTTTTGTTGTAATAACCAAAATTAACCAATATTTCGCCAAATGAATAAACTGCATAAGGAAAAAGGAGGGAAAATGAAGAAACTAAGCATAATTTTGGCGATCATGCTCTCACTTGTGAGTTTTGCGTTTGTTGGCTGCAAGAAAAATAATTCGAGCGTCATTCGTGTGAACGAAGTGACACACAGCATTTTTTATGCACCTTTTTATGTCGCCATAAACAAGGGATATTTTGAAAATGAAGGAATATCCATTGAATTAACAAATGGCGGCGGTTCAAACAACAGCATGACAGCACTGATTACAAATGGGGCAGATGTCGCTCTCTTGGGACCAGAAACTGCGGTTTACACTTATGCCCAAGGAGCAAAAGACCAGCCAGTTATTTTTGGCCAGTTGACAAAGCGTGACGGGTCATTTATGTTCACTCGTGACACAAACGAAAACTTTTCTTGGAACAATGTTGTTGGCAAAGAAATTCTCGCCGGACGCAGGGGCGGAATGCCATATATGGCTCTTGAATATCTCTTAAAACAAAAAGGACTTTTGGACAAAACAAACCTAAATACCGATGTTGCTTTTGCGAACATGGCAAGTGCTTATCAAGGCGGTCAAGGAGATTACACAACACTCTTTGAACCAACGGCAAGTGACATGGCGTCGAATGGTTTGGGAAAAATTGTTGCTTCAATCGGAGCGGAAGTTGGAGAAGTTCCATACACCGCATTCATGGCAACAAAAAGTTTTATGGAGAAAAATCCAAAGACAATCAAGGCGTTTTTGAGAGCGGTGTGGAAAGGATATAATTTTCTTGTTAACGCGCCAATCGAAGATGTGGCTGACGCACTTTCGCCATCTTTTGATGGAACATCAAAACAAAATATTCAAGCCGCAATCACAACTTATAAATCAATTGATGCATGGGTTTCAAATCCGGCAATGACACAAGATTCCTACGACCGCCTTTGTGCAATCATGACAAGTGCGGGTGAACTTTCAGTGAGTGTCCCAATGAATGCAATTGTTGACAACAGTTATGCAAATGAGGTTATGAAAGAACTTTTGGAATTATAAATTTGCGGCACAAAAGAACGACATGTAAAAGTGTCGTTTTTTTCACATTAACCTGATGTCTTCATATAATGAAATAGAGCGAAAAACCAGCAGGGAGATTACAAATGAAGATTGTGCAACTTGAAAATGTTGGGCTGACATACTTCAGTAAAAACGGCGAAACAAATGCTTTGGGTGACATAAATTTTGACATTGAAGAAGGCGAATTTGTCAGCATTGTCGGGCCCAGTGGATGTGGAAAAACAACCATACTATCTTTGGTGTCGGGACTGATTCGACCAACAAAAGGAAAGGTGTTTGTTGCGGGCAAAAACCCAAGCGAAAACCGAGATAAAACGGGATACATGTTCCAAAAAGACCTTTTGTTTGAATGGCGCACAATTTCAAAAAACATACAGTTGGGTCTTGAAATTCAAAAGAAAAACACACCAGAAAACAAAGAATATGCAAAAGAATTATTAAAAAAATATGGACTTGAAGAGTTTGGAACAAAATATCCAAATCAACTTTCGGGTGGAATGCGTCAGCGTGTTGCACTCATTCGAACGCTTGTTTTAAAACCCGATGTTCTGCTCCTTGATGAGCCTTTTTCTGCACTTGACGCACAAACGCGAATCAATGTTTGCGAAGACGTGAGCAAAATTTTGCGTGCGGAGAAGAAAACGACCATTCTTGTCACGCATGACATAACCGAGGCAATTTCACTTTCGGATAGAATCATTGTGCTTTCAAGTCGGCCCGCTTGCGTGAAATGCGAATATAAAATGGAGTTTACGACAACAAGTCCAAGGGAGAGAAGAGAATCTCCAAAATTTAATGAGTATTTTAAGCAGGTGTGGGGGGATTTGCAAATTGAAAACGACAAGGAATAAACTTTTCAAAAATAATCTCATGCTCAAAAAAAATGAGCAAAAAAAATTTGCAAAGTTCTTTTCAAAACGAGAAAACCCAAACTACTCAAAAGAGTTTTTGGCATACAAAAAGAGAAATGTTTGGAACAAAGTGCTTGTTGTTTCAATCCAAATCGCATTGCTTGTTCTTTTTGTTGTGCTTTGGGAAGTCCTTGCAAAAATTGGTGCAATAAACGTCTTTATCACAAGTTCACCAAGTCGAATTTGGGCGACAATAAAAGACCTTGTTGCATCAAAAACCTTGTTCACTCATATTGGTGTCACGCTGTATGAGGCGACGCTTGGATTTTTGATTGCGACATTTGCGGGCTCAATCATCGCAATAATTTTGTGGTGGAACACAACAATAAGAAAAGTGCTTGACCCATATATTGTTGTCATCAACAGTTTGCCAAAAATTGCTCTTGGACCAATCTTGATTGTTTGGGTTGGAGTCGGAACAAAAGCAATTGTTGCAATGGACATTCTCATCATGATTGTCATCACGATAATTAGCATGCTCAACTCTTTCACATCTTGCGACCAAGGCAAAATTATGCTCATGCAAAGCATGCGGGCAAACAAGTTCCAAATTCTTTTCAAGCTCATTTTGCCAAACTCGCTTTGCGATTTTATTTCAGTCCTAAAAATCAACGTTGGACTCACATGGGTTGGGACAATCATGGGGGAGTATCTTGCGAGCAAAGCGGGACTTGGATATCTCATCGTCTATGGCGGTCAAGTCTTCAAACTTGATTTGGTTATGGCAAGCACAGTCATTTTGTGTGTTCTTGCAGCAATCATGTATTTCGTTGTTGCATTTATCGAAAAGCAAGTTTATAAACACCGCGAACACTAAATTTGATAAATAAAAAAAGCCAGCGGACTGACTTTTAGGATTTGAACAAACTGTGAAGATTGCAATAAGCAAACACTGCTTCAATTTTTTCATCTTCATCAACACAAAAGGTTACAACAGGCTCGGTGCCAGGCGTCAAACGCTTAAATTGGTTTCCTTTGTTTGTTTGGAGTTTGACCCACGCAATATGATGTTCGGGAGTCATTGGGTGTGCGATTTCCCCAATGCGCACGGTCACTTTGCCACATTTGACAGAGTGGGTTGGCACATGTTTTTCTTTTGCGCCATCACTCGTGTTTGGCGACAAAACGCCCATTGCTTCTCCGCAACACATAACGGGCACCCCGCTGTCGTTGACTTTGACGACAATATTTCCGCAGTGACGACAATAACAAAAATTTTGATCCATTTTCTTCCTCCATAAACAAAATAACATAACTCTATTTTTATAAATAATATCATATCTTCGATAATATTCAAACAATTTGACAACAACTATTATAATAAACTTTCGCCACATTAACTCACGTTAACAGTTTTCAAGTTTTTTACGAACGAGTTGGTTTGAGTGAAAGCAAGTCGTTTTGAAAGACGAAGCTTGGTTGTTGGAACAAGCTTTGTTTTCAGAAAAATGCCTTGACAAAATTGGTTTAAAAAATATAAAATACTTACATCCATAAAGAGTGTGCGAGGGACAGCCCCGTTGACCACACAGCAACCTGCATGTGCAAGGTGCTAAAGGCTGACTGATGGGAACCATATTGAATTTTAATCCTATCAGTGACGATGGGATTTTTTTTTGCACCCTTTATGGAAATAAAACAAAAAGGATGTGAAAAGAATGAACAAAATTAAATTAAAATGCATTGAGCGTTCAAATGCAGAAATAAAGGTGAGAGAGCAAAACAATCAAACGCACTCAATCATAACAAGCGAAAGTGTGAATATTGGACATCCGGACAAAACTTGTGATGTGATTGCAGATGCGTTTTTGGACGAGGCACTTCGATTTGATCCAAATTCTCAAATGGCAGTCGAGTGTGCAATAAAAAACGACAAATTGTTTATCTATGGCGAGGCAACAACAAAAGCGAAAATTGATTATGATGGGATTGCAAAACAAATTCTTAAAGACGTTGGTTATAAAAATGATTTCAAGATTGTTAAAGAAATAAGCATCCAAAGTCCTGACATAAATCAGGCTGTTGAAAGGAATGAGATTTGTGCGAATGACCAGGGTATGGTTTTTGGCTACGCGACAAATGAAACAAAAGAGTTCATGCCTTTGCCCGTGATTGTTGCACACAAAATTATGCAAAAATATGATGAGTTCAGACGAGGTCGTTTTGACTTTTTTGCCGATGCAAAAAGTCAAGTTTCAGTTGAATACGAAAAAGAAAAACCAACGAGAATCGCAACGGTTCTTATTTCTGTTTCGCACGACAAATATTTGTCACTTGAAGAAATTCAACAAATCATAAAAAGAGAAGTGCTAGACCCAGTTTTGGAAGAATATCAGCAGTATGTTGCTGACACAAAATTTATTATCAACCCAAGTGGCAAATTTACAATTTGGGGCTCTTTTGGGGATTCAGGCTGTGTTGGAAGAAAAATTGTTGTTGACACCTATGGTGGGGTAGGGCGAGTTGGCGGAGGTTGTTTTTCGAGCAAAAACGCAAGCAAAGTTGACCGCTCTGGTGCATACTATTCTCGCTTTGTTGCAAAAAATATTGTTGCCCATAATTTGGCTGATAAGTGCGAAGTTCAAGCCGCATATGGAATTGGTCTTCCTCGACCAATCGCAATCAATATTGAAACTTTTGGCACTGAGAAAAAATCTCTTGCTGAAATTTATGAATATGTCGAAAACAATTTTGATTTTAGACTTTCAAACATAATTCGTGAACTTGATTTGCTGAAACCAATCTATAAGAAAACCGCCTGTTTTGGGCATTTTGGACGCGATAAATTTCCGTGGGAGATAATCAAGCCTTGAATAATTTTTTTCATTTGTTAGAACTTTTGTTAGAATAGACAACAAAAATGTTATTTTGCTTTAAATCTCATCTTTTTTGTGTTTTTAAGTAAAGATTAGATTAAATAAAAGCTTAAATTTTGTCGAATTGCGTAATTTTAATTTGTTTTTGTCTTCATTTTTGTTATGATTAACTAGATTTTGTAAAATGGTGTTTAAGGAGAATATATGGAACATTTAAATCAAAATATAAGAGTTGCAATCGATGCCGACAATCCTTCTGTAACAAGAGAAGAGTCTAAATGCATTAAATGTGGTCAATGTGCCCGAGTGTGTGATGATTTTGTTAGCGTTAATAATCACTACAATTTAAAGCAAACCTGCAATAAATCCATTTGTGTTAATTGCGGTCAGTGTATTAAAGTTTGTCCTGTGGATAGTTTACAAGGAGTGGATGAATATAAGCAGGTTGAAAAAGAAATAAAAGATGATAGTAAAGTTGTTATAGTGTCAACATCTCCATCGGTTAGAGTTGGATTGGGTGAAGCATTTGGTCTTCCTTTTGGAAGTTTTGTTCAAGGGAAAATGGTTGCACTTTTAAAAAGATTGGGCTTCAAATATGTTTTAGACACAAATTTTGCTGCCGATTTAACAATTTGTGAAGAAGCAACTGAATTAATTAATCGAATAACAAAAAAAGATAAACCTTTGCCACAATTCACTAGTTGTTGTCCTGCTTGGATAAAATTTGCAGAAACATTTTATCCAGAGATTTTGTCCAATATTTCAACCTGTAAAAGTCCAATAGGAATGCAAGGACCGGTTATAAAAACATATTTTGCAAAAAAAATGGGAATTAATCCGGAAAATATTGTTAATGTTGCTTTAACTCCTTGTGTCGCAAAAAAATTTGAAATTAGAAGAAATGAGATGAATATCTCTGCAAAAATCCATAATTCAAAAAACATGAGAGATATGGATTATTGCATCACAACTATGGAACTTGCAAAATGGGCAAAAGAAAAAGGGATTTCTCTTAACGATTTGCCAGAAGAAAACTTTGATGATTTAATGGGAATGGCAAGCGGAGCAGGAGTTATTTTTGGAAATACTGGCGGTGTTATGGAAGCTGCTGTTAGAACTGCATATAGTTATATCACTAAAAAAGAACCCAACGAATTGCTTTTAAATCTTCAACCTGTAAGGGGATATGAGGGCATAAGAGAAGCAGAAATTGATATTAACGGAATTAAAGTTAAAGTTGCCGTGGTGTATGGACTAGCAAATGCTAGAGTTATAATTGATAAAGTAAAAAATGGTGAGAAATATGATTTTATTGAAATTATGACTTGTCCAGGCGGTTGTATTGGTGGCGGTGGTCAGCCAAAGCATTTTGAAAAAGAAGTTGAAGCTCAAAAAGCGAGAATTAACTCTCTATATGCCAAAGATAACTCAATGGATTTAAAAGCCTCTCATCAAAATCCAGAAATTATAAAACTTTATAAAGAATATTTAATTAAACCTCATAGTGAGTTGGCAGTAGAATTATTGCATACATGCTATATGGATAGAAGTAAAGATTTAAATAAGGGAAAAAAAGAAGAATTTGTGGTGAAAAAGACAATGATAAAATATAGATGTAAAATTTGTGGAGAAATTTTTGAAGTAGAGAAAGGAAAAGAAGCAATTTGTCCACTTTGTCGCCAAAAGGGAGACGCGCTTGAAGTTGTTGAAACAAGAGAAGTTGAACTAAAAGAAGAAGCAAAAAACATATATGTAGGAACTGAAACAGAAAAAAATTTACACACAGCTTTTGCAGGAGAAAGTCAAGCAAGAAATAAATATACTTTTTTTGCAAGCATAGCAAGAAGTGAAGGATATGAACAGATTGCAGATTTATTTATTAAAACAGCAGAAAACGAAAGAGAACATGCAAAATTGTGGTTCAATGAATTAGGTGGATTAGGCAACACTTCACAAAATTTACTTTCTGCAGCAGAAGGTGAAAATTATGAATGGACAGATATGTATGATGAATTTGCAAGAACGGCAGAAAGAGAAGGTTTTTCGCAATTGGCAAACAAATTTAGAAAAGTTGCTCAAATAGAGAAATTGCACGAGGAAAGATATCGAGCATTGCTTAAAAATGTGGAAACAGCAACAGTTTTTGAAAAAAGTGAAATAAAAATTTGGGAATGCAAAAATTGCGGACATGTGGTAATAGGAACAAAAGCACCAAACTATTGCGAAGTTTGTGGATATGCAAAGAGTTTCTTTGAAATAAAACAAGAGAATTATTAATAAAATAAGAAAAAATTTAAAAAATAACATAAGGCGTTTAAAACGAAATATGTTATTTTTTATTTTTAAGATAATTCAGTTGAAAAACATTGAAGTTTAAAGCAAAAACGAAACCAAGATTAAAGATTTTTGAAACTTGCAGAATAATAGAAAAAACTTTACGTTTTATAAAAATTCTCTTTATGTATTAACAAATAAACATTTAGACTAAGAGTATAACAATTTTGTCAAAATGTAAAATTGAGAATTAATTTTTTGCAACAAACCATATATTGATTTATGCAATAAGATATAATATCTTAATGCTTTTCCCAATAAAAAATTGCCGTTCAACTTTTTGTTCAAACGACAATTCGGCGGCGGAATGCTGGTGATTGATAAACACATCCATTTCATAAAATTGGATATGTTTATTTTTTATCCTTTGGCACAACTATTCCAAAACAGTCATGTAAAAAGAAATACGAAACACTTATTTCTAAATGTTTCGTATGACTCTCTCTTGGCGGAAGGTTTGTAACGTAAAACGAATATTAAATTCTATCTCCATAAGGTAATGCTTTAATGTAATTTTCCATATATTCCCAATCAGGTTGATTATTATCTTTTGTAGGCAACAAAATGATTTCATCTTTTAATCGATTTCCGTTTAGTTTTCTTCCATATTGATATTTATAAGATAACTTGTTAAGTATTGTGCAGAGAAATATCGCATTATATTTATTTAACTTAAATTTTTCTTGTAATATCCCAACATCTCCATTTGCATTAAAAAATTTTTCATGAAAAGAAAAATAGCCACATGCACCATTAAAAGATACAGTTATTTTATGTTTATATGCTTGTTCAACATTATATTTACCTATAACTCCATTATTTAATTCAGTGGTTGATACAACATCAACATTTCCTTTTTCTAAAGAACTAAATGGTGGACACGCTCCTCTAATTTTTTTTGTAATAAATATATCTTCAACGCGAAATTCTTTCCATTTGTTTGTATCTAAGACTTTATTAAGTTGTTTATTATTTGATGTAATTTTTTTTATCTCATAATTACTGATTATATTATTACTGGTTGATAATTCAGGTATTTCAATATCTGGAAATGTTTTATTTGCAGCTCTGCCATAGCTATATCTATAAGAATTTTGATTTATGCACATAGCATAAAATAATTTTTGCTCTAATGACAAATTAATTTTAGGTGTTAATACATATAAATCTCTTCCGCTATAATAATCTTCGGTTTGAACAAAACATGATAATACCGAACCACTGACAGCAAGGCTCAAAGTTCCCGCTTTTTGTGGTGTGAGTCCTTCAATAATTTTCACTCTTGAAACAACACCATTATTCATACCGGTTCTTGCTACAAAATTTACTGATTCTTTATCTTCTTTTATAGTTTCTTGGCAATTTATAAGCTCAAGATTTACACCATACTTATAGTCAAACAAATCTTTAATCTTCATAGACATCACCACTTTTTACAAGATATGCTAAATAATCATTCACTGTTCGTTGAAAATCTTGTTGCGTTAAAGTTGAGTAATCAGTTTTCATATAAGCTTCACAAAGCCATTCATCATTAGCTGTAACACATTGCAAAGCTGACTTACCATCAACAACTTTTTTAGTTTCATATAAATCAAGCCATTCTCTTTCAATATCATCCCACTTGTTGTAATAATCAATTCTTCCCATTTTCTTACGTTTAACAAAACCATCATCTTTGCAATAGCCAAAGAATGTTTGTTTATTTGAGTCATGAGATTTATGGGCTTCCCAAACCATAACACAAACATTCGTTCCTGTTGGATAGAATATATCATCAGGCATACTGAACACAGCTTTTAAAGTATGATATTTAAATAGTCTTTGTCTAACTTCTTTGAATTTTGTTCCAATCGCACAACTCATAGGAACAACTGCAACAGCAAGCCCTCTTGGTTCAAGAACATTTAATAACTGTTCTATAAATTCTAATTCACATTTATCTTCTTGTGAATACGGTGGGTTAATTAATCCTAATGATAAATGTTTGTTTTTAAGATTGCTTGTTATTTCATTTGAAAAACAATCTCCACAAACAATATTTGATTTTCCGTCTTTACGAATAATCATATTTGTTATTGCAAGAGTATATAGGTCGGTATCTAATTCAACACCATATAAACCATTTTTCTTTATATCTAAAATTTCGCTCGCATTTGCGTCCTTACACATTAAACCCATTGCAGTGACTAAAAATGAACCTGAACCACAACAAATATCAACAACCTTACTTTGCTTATTTATTTCTCCAAGTTTACACATAAAGTCTGTTAAGTGTTTTGGAGTAAGAACTATTCCAAGCCCTTTTCCGTCAGTTGCACTATATTTAATAAATTCATGATAGAAAATACTTAATGCATCTTCCGTATATTCATAGTGATTCATCATAGGTAAAATACGCATTTCGAGTTGCTCAATAAACCATGCTAGAGAACCGCTTTCTCCAAGTGGAATTGACTTTATCTTTTCATTACTTTTAATTCTTTTGAAAGAACTTTTGATTGCATCAATTTTTTCTCGTTTAATATCACTATTATCAAGAGTTGAATCTATAGCATTTATCATTTCATTTACAAGAGTTGAAAATTTGTTAATATTATTCCAATCAGTTCTAAAATCAGAATTTTGCAATGCGATAAGAATACCTGCAATAAAAATTGGTTTATCTTTTTCTGAAATCTTAATTTGTCTTAATTTTTCATGCATTATTTGAGAAAGCTCTCTAATTTCTTGTAAAGAGAATTTTCTCTCCATTTTTTTTCCATTTGCTAAATTAAGATAGTTTAATGGTTCAAGAATAGTGTCTTTTGCTTTCTTTAATTCTAACGGTGTTTCAAAACCTTTCTTCCAATAAAAAGTATTAACTTTAACATTTTCTTTAGAAGTTCCACTAACAGCAACAGCTAGGACATTATAATCATCTTTCAAATGTTTTGCATAGAATAATGCACCATCAACAGCATATTTTTGTGGCATATCTTTATTTAAACTTTCATGGTCTTTCAATGATTTTTTACATTCAACAAGCAAAATAGTATTTTTATCATTATCAAATGTAACTATGTATTCAGGTTTCGCCTTGCCAGAACCTGTTGTAATCATATCATTAAGTTCACAAACAGCAGGTTTACCACCCATTTCTTTTAATCTTTTTTCAATATCTTCAAAATTTCCTGTTTCTCCTTGTGGAAATACATAACCAAATTCTTCATTTCTACCAAGTTTAACACCCATTTCTTCTAAAACCAAATTTTCTGAATATCTTTCATTAGCCATTATTTTTCTCCTTTGATAAATCTTTTTCTATTAATTCATTAATGTATTTGTTTATACTTAGATTTTTTCTGCCAGCCCTTAATTTCTTTTGCATTTTGTCATAAAGTTCAGGATTCATTCTAACAGTAAAAACATCTTTTGGAATTGGAATTTTATCTTGCATTATTAACTCCTTAATGATACTATACTATCTTGGTATTATGGTATCACTTTTAATAAAAAAAATCAAGGAATTGAAACAAAAATTTATGATTTTGGCATTTAAACGTGTGCTTGTCTTGATACAAGTCGGTGTCGCTTCGCTCCACCGAAGACAAGCACACGAACACAAAAACAATTAAGCAATACAAACTAACTGAACTACAAAAATAGAAAACAACTAAACAAAAATACATTTCTCTTGAACAAACATTGCCGAGTGAAAAAGAGGTTTGCGCGCAGGCTTATCGCAAAATCTCTTTTTTTTACCACTCGGCAAATTGTATTGTAATTTGTTTTCAAATTTCAATATTGTTGTTTCAAAGACATTTTTCAAATACATAACTAATAAATTGGAAAGCCAAATTTTAGAATATTACTACAATGGTGTTGAAGTAAAACTTATTGCTGAATTTCAAGGAGTAAGCACCGCCATTGTTTACAAGCGTAGAAGAAAATTTAAAGATAGATATTTAGCATATTGTATACAACCAAATATCATTGATATTGAAATAAAGGTTTATATATAATCGTGGCTATTTATTCCATGCTGAACTTGACAAACGACAAAATGATTTTTCTTTTTCTATTAAGAGAAAGAAGGAACAAAAATGCTCCTTCTTTTTCCTTTTGATATTATGATTCATTTTGTCGTTTGTCAAGCACCTTTCACGGCATAAACCGCCACCTTATTCTAAATTGCCATTATTATCTAAAAGAGAAGTAAACTTATCAATTTCTTCAAATGTTGAAAAATGATTTATATTCTTTAAGGACAAATCTTCATCAAACAATATTTTATATAGTTTACGTATTGTATGAAAAGCATAATATAGTAATTTAAAACATTCTTCTGAAGATAAATCAACCAGTTTTTCAAACTTTTTTTTATCGAGTATTATTCTACTTATATGAACTTGCCAATTATTTCTTCTTTTTATCAATTTTTCTCTCAAAACAGAATAATTATTGTTGTAATCTTCCACTAAATCTTTAAATAAATGTTGTTTCTCTGTTGTATTGAAGAAAAAATTTAAATTTTCTTCAATAGCAAAATGGTTTAGTATGTTAAATAAAGAAATTTCGTTATTTTGATCATTATATAATTTAATCAATATAAAAATCATGTTGTCATCTAAAGAATTTAAAGCATAAATATACCATTTGTTTTCTAAATGCTTGTATTTATTTGACAAATTTAAATTTAATCTATCTCCAATATAATGGCAATTACAACCGAAATTTACCTGTTTAAATAAAGTATTTAAAACCTCTTTATAATCTGCTAGTGTTAATTTACAACCTTTAATTGCAGATTTTTTTGTATTAGTGAAATCTATCATATTTATGTATAACTCCTAGTTGTATTATATCATACAATTAATTGTTTTTGAATAAAAAAACGCAAATCCTAGTTCATAAGATTTACGTTACGAATGGCGGAGAACACAGGATTCGAACCTGCGGACGCTCTCACGTCAACGGTTTTCAAGACCGCCGCTTTAAACCACTCAGCCAATTCTCCACATTTGTTTTTGCGTCGGTCAGAAAACCGTTGCAACGGTTTGCCAAAACGAGACGCATGGTTTGATATTAAGTTTTGTCGGGTCAACGAGTCCGCATGGTTGGAAGACTTTTCGATCTATTTGGGACTGCGTCCCAAGACCGCCGCTTTAAACCACTCAGCCAATTCTCCACGTTTGTTTCTGCGTCGGTCAGAAAACCGTTGCAACGGTTTGCCAAAACAAAACGCAAGGTTTGTATTAAGTTTTGTCGGGTCACTTTTGATTAGCGAAAATAGTGTAGCAAACAAAACGAGGTTTGGCAAGCATTTTTTGAAAAATTTTATGGCGTGTTTTGGTTTTTAATAATTTCAAGTTATTGTTGTTTTTATTTGAGTTGGGTATTGCAAAATCAATTTTTATTTGTCATAATAAAACAAAAGAGGTGAGATTATGTATTTGGAGGAAAGAGTTCCACAATATCTTGAAGAATTGAAAGAAAAATATCATTGTGACGATCTGGATTTTTCCGAAATCAACAAAAATAAAAAATATGTCATGAACAAGGGTGGAGGTAAAAAGTTCATAAGTGAACTCAACGAGCAGATTGACCTTGATTTTATCAAAGAAAGCAATTTGATTGAGAATATTGAAGATGTTGATGTCAATGCCTTTTTGGAAGATGAGGGGACAGAGGTTGTTCATGACTATCAAAGGAAGCATGAATTATATAATCTTGATTCGGTGACGCTTGCAAAAAAATCCGTTGAAGGCTGCGTTGTTATGGCAACCAATCCAAAACTTGGAATTTTGGCGTTTACGACTCAACATTTGGCTGCATTTAAGTATGTTTTGAGAGAAGCTCGTCTATCTCATATAAAGAAAAAAGAAACAGGAAATTTTGAGCCATTAACTCACGATGTGATTACAACTGCAAATGAGATGATTTTGCCAGGCGAATTTGATGCTCCATCTTATTATAGAAATGAATATATGATGGGCGGTTGCCATGTCACGGGGGCGAATTGGACGCCAGTTGCAAATGCAAAAGTGCCAGCAAAAATGGAAGCCCTTGTTCGCTGGTATAATGAAGAGACTGAACTTAATCCAATTGTCAAAGCGGCAATTTTGCACTGTGAATTTATTGCAATTCACCCGTTCCCTGATGGAAATGGAAGAACGGCAAGATTGCTTGTAAATTATGAGCTCGCAAAAAACAATCTTCCAACAATTGTTATCAAAGCGCGAAATAAAAAAGCATATCTTGCTGCACTTGAAAAAGGGATTACGACGGGCGATGTCACTGATGTTGCAAAAATGATTGCGGAAAGAGTTTTGGCGTCACAACACAAACAAGTTGATGCGATTGACAAGTTTTATAGTTTGCAAAAACACACAAAATAATTGCAAAAAAACAACAAAAAACGAACCATTTGGGTTCGTTTTTTATAAAAATTCTGCAGGCTCATTTTCTCCAATTTTATGGATTTGGACATAATTTCGAATATATTTTGCAACAAAAAAATCCCCATAGGGTTGCTATAGGGATTTTTTGATTATTAGTTATAAAATTTAAATTTATCTAGTCGCTTGATGCTTTCTTTGATGAGTTTGTATGATTTTCTGCCATTTGCATTCATGAGAACCAGTGACTTTCCGTGTCGGGAAAAGTTTATTGTGATTTTCCCAGGCATTTCATTTAGGTCGACTGAAATATCCCCGCGTTTTGCTTTGAACATTTTTGGATCAACAAGGTATAAGAATGCACAAGTGTCATTTGTTGCAACTCTTTGGTCCTCAAAGCCCGGTTCCCAATATTCCTTATACATTTCCAGCATAAACTTTCCGCTGTCGTTAATTTTTGATAGTTCCATAACTTGCTCATAATTTAGATGGGTCATGCGTCTTCCGAGTTCGCTTGGGACCATCACAATTGGCACTTTAGACTTGAGGACGATGTCGACTGCTTCGGGGTCGGAAGAAATGTTGAAAGAGATGTGAGGTTTTGTTTTCTTGTAGCCATATGGTGAGCCGCCCATAAAAATGATTTGTTTCAAAAGTTTGGCAGCTTCCGGATATTTTTTGAAAAGTAGTGCCGCGTTTGTTTGGGGCCCCAAAAGGCATAATGTGATTTCATTTGGATTTTCTTTGATGACTCTGAACATGTTGTCTTCAGCACTTCCCTCAACACATTTCAGATGTTTTGGTTCTTGTGGCAGATATGTGCCCATTCCTTCAAGACCGTGAATGTGAGCTGCATCAAGTCTTTCGCGACAAAGTGGCTTTTCTGCTCCTTTTGCGACAGGGATATCAAGTCCATATTTTTCCAGAAGATGGAGAGTGTTTCTTGTTGTTATTTCGATTGGACGATTTCCAGAGTTTGTTGTGAGAAGTTTTATATCAAATTTATCTTCAAAAAATGCATACATTAATGCCGCGACATCATCAACTCCTGGGTCTGTATCAACAATTAGTTTAAGCTTTTCTTGTTTTTTCACGTGGGTCGCTCCTTTTTATCTTTTTTATTATATCAAAACAAAAATAATTGGCAACCAATAATGCTTTATTCTTTTATTATTGATGTTTTTGATAATAATAAATATATGTATTTTAATTATCATGCAAAGGTTAAAAAAAAGATTGCACAGGTGGGGGTTGAAAAATTTGAGTTTGTTCAAGAATACAACAATATTTCGCCCGCACTTCTCATATATTTCAAAGATGGCAGCGTGATGCCAATTCGCGAACATAAATTTTTGGAATATGTTGCTTTGATTGACAAAAATGAAAAGTTTGGTGAATAATAAAATATGCAATTTGAAATAAAAACTCTTGTTTCAACACCGCTTGCAACCAACAACTATTTGATTGTTGGCGAGAGTTTTGTTGCTATGGTTGAAGCGACGGCAACAGTCGAACAAATAAAGCGAGTGATTGGTGAGCGAAAACTTGACGCGGTTTTTCTCACACATTCGCATTTTGACCATGCTTCAAACCTTGAAAACATTTTGAAAACCTTTGACGCAAAATGTTATATGCATAAAAAGTGTTATGAAAAAATTGTTCATCATGAAAAACAATTCTATGGAGACAGGGCATTTTCGGTTGAAGGGTGCGATGACAAAATCAGTTTTGTTCGTGACGGCGACGAGATTGAGGTTGGCGGTGAAAAATTTTTGTGTTTTCAGACGCCAGGACACACAGACGATTCAATGAGTTTTGTTGCCCAAGACAATATTTTTGTTGGCGACTTGATTTTTCGTGGTGGTGTTGGCAGGACCGACTTGCCAACAGGAAATGAACTTGACGAAATCAAGTCAATAAACAAGGTTTTGAGTTTTCCACAGAACTTCAATATATATCCAGGTCATGGCGAAAAAACAATGGTTGGCGAAGAATTAAGATTGTGGGGGATTGAATGAAGATTGCGATTATTATTGCGATTGTTGTTCTCGTTTTATTTTTGGTTGTGGCAATTTCGATTTCCTCAAACTCTTTTATGAAATTCAAGCAACTTTTTGAAGAATATCAAAATGTTAAGAACTCGTCATATCTGACGGCGGAGCAATTTGCGGAGTTTGTTCGCGACAAAAAACTTGGTGGCAGGCTTGGGATTGTTTCACGAAAAGGCGAATTTTCTGATGCATATGACTATGCTTCAAACACATTGATTTTGAGCGAGAATAGGGGCGGCGACAATTCAATATCTGCACTCGCTGTTGTCTCTCATGAACTTGGACATGCTTTGCAAAGAAAGGCGGACACAAAAAAGTTTCGCAGATGCATAAAAATCAGAACGTTTGTGTCGATTGGCAGCAAACTAATCACACCACTTTTTATTGCCGGCATTGTTTGTTTGTTTTTTGAAGGTGTGTCGTTTTATGTTGGGGCGGCGCTTTGTGCGTTGTCGGTTGTTATGTTCTTTGTCCTTTTGATATATAAATCGCGTCTGCTTGCTGTTGAAAAAGAAGCGTCAAATCTTGGACTGCAACTTTTGGAAGACTTGGACTTGCTGGAAGAAGATGAAATCAAAATCGTCAAAGCCATTTTGCATGCGGCGTTCATGACTTATGTTGGCGACTTTTTTCGGGCAATGCTCTCGTGGACTGGACTCACAAGAAAATCGGCAAAACCATAGAAGGAGGGGATATGTTTGATTATGCCATAATTGGGGGCGGAGTTGTTGGGTGTGCAGTGTTTGATTCACTCACTCTTGCGGGCAAAAAATGTGTTCTTTTGGAAAAAGAAAACGATGTTGCACTCGGAGCGTCAAAAGCGAACTCTGGACTAATTCATGCTGGATTTGACGCGAAGGAAGGAACGCTCAAAGCACTTCTCAATGTGAGGGGTGCGTCTCTCATTCCAAGTGTTGCAAAAAGACTTGGGATTGAGTTTTCTCGATGCGGAGCAATCGTTGTTGGCGATGACCTTTCCGCGGTGCAGAAACTTTATGAGCGTGGCAAAAACAACGGGGTTAAGCACCTCAAAATTTTGAATAAAAAACAAATAAAAAAATATTGTCCAAATCTTGTGGGTAAAAATTCTTACGCACTTTTTGCTCGTGATGCGGGACTTATTAGTCCGTATATGTTGACAATCGCTCTTGCAGAAGAAGGGGTTGTCAACGGCGGAGAAATAAAATTTTGCCAAAACATAACAAAAATTGACAAAAATGAACATTTTTTTATTCATTCCGACAAAATTATTGAAGCAAAGTGCATAATCAATGCAAGTGGTGCGGGATTTAATGAGATTTCAAAACTTGTTGGCGGCGAAATTTATGACCTAAAATTCAGAAAAGGCGAGTATTATGTTTTGGACAAAACTGAACCAAAATTTGTCAACCTTTCTGTTTTTCCACTCCCGACAAAACTCGGAAAAGGAATTTTGGCAACGCCAACCATTGACGGCAATGTCCTTTTGGGGCCAACTGCGCTTGACGGGTGCGATGACAAAGACACGACGAGTGGCGGTCTTGAAAAAATTAGGGAGAACATAAAAGAAATGTTTGGCATTTTTCCTTCACGAGACGCAATCAGGGAGTTTGCGGGTGTGCGTTGTTATGTTGGCGATGACTTCGTGATTGAAAAAAGCAAACTTGTTGAAGGGCTTGTGAACATTGCGGGAATATGTTCTCCAGGGCTATCCAGCGCGATTGCGATTGGCGAGTATGTCAAAAGCATGTTGGGCGAAACTGGGAAAATACAAGCAAAACGCCGCGTGCCTTACACGAGAATGAGCAAACTTTCAACTCGTCAAAAAAACAAGTTAATAAAACAAAATCCAGACTACGGGAAAATTGTGTGCCGATGTGAAAATGTGAGTTTGGGGGAAATTAACGAGGCAATGTCAAGCCCGCTACACCCCAAAACAATTGACGGACTCAAACGCAGAGTGCGTGCCGGCATGGGCAGGTGTCAAGGTGGATTTTGCGGGAGCAGAATTTTGCAGGCAATTTCCAAACAAAATAATATTGACATGACAGAGGTTTGCAAAGAACACCAAAACTCACAAGTTGTTCCATACGAGGTGAAGAAATGAAAAAATATGACATTGTTGTTGTGGGCGGTGGTCCTGCGGGATTAAATGCAAGCAAGGTTGCATCAAGTCATGGATACAAAACACTTCTTGTCGAGAGAGATGAACGCCTGGGTGGCATTTTGAATCAATGCATTCATAATGGATTTGGACTCAAATTTTTTGGGGAGGAACTCACAGGTCCTGAATTTGTTCATAAAATGCTTGAAGACTTTGAAAATAAGAATTTGGATGTTTTAACAAACTCTTTTGTTACAAAAATAAACAAAGGTCAAGTTGAAATAACAAACGCCGAGGGCGTGCAAAAGATTATGTGTAAAGCAGTGATTTTGACAACTGGCGCACGTGAGAGAACGGCGGGTGGTGTGAGTTTGTTGGGCTCAAGACCTGCGGGAGTTTACACTGCGGGCTTTGCTCAAAAGATGATTAATCATCACGGAAAACTTGTTGGCAAAAAAGCGGTTATATTGGGAAGCGGAGATATTGGACTGATTCTCGCGAGAAGGCTCAAATTTGAGGGAGCGGAAGTTGCTGGAATATTTGAAATTGGAAAAACTTCTGCTGGGCTTCAAAGAAATATTCGTCAATGCGTTGAAGATTTTGATATTCCACTTGAATATTCTTCAACCATCATTCAAGTTGTTGGGACCGACAGAGTTGAAGGCGTTTGGGTTGCAAAGGTTGACGACAACAAAAAACCGCTTGAAGAAACAAAAAGATTTGTTGAGTGTGACTGCGTTCTGCTGTCGGTTGGACTTATTCCTGAAACCGAACTTTTGAAAAATCAAATCGACTTTTTTGGAGGTTCAGCAAATGCAAAAGTTGACGAAAATCGCATGACATCTCTTGATGGTGTGTTTGTTGCGGGAAATTCACTTCATATTCATGACCTTGCAGACAACGCAGCCGAAGAAGGCGAGATTGCTGCACTCGGAGCAATAAACTACATTAACAACAAAAACAAACAAAAAACATTTGATGTCGTCTGTGACAACAACATATCATATTGCATTCCTCAAATAGTTCATGAAAACGCACAAAATATAAAATTATTTTTTAGGGTTAAATCAAAACTTAAAAAAGCAAAAATCAAATTGACCCAAAACGGGGAAATATTGGTTGAAAAATTTTGTCCAGCAATTTTTCCGGGAAGCATGCAAGAAATTGAGCTCCCAAAGTGTGGGACGGGAGAATTAAAAATTTTTGTCGAGGGGGAAAAAGAGTGAAAACAACTTGCATAATGTGTCCAATTGGTTGTCAACTTGAAATCACAAAAGACGAAAACGAAGTTAGTGTTGTGGGCAATTTGTGTCCAAGGGGCAAACAATATGGGGTTGACGAGGCAACTTGTCCAAAAAGAATTGTGACGAGCATTGTCAAATGTTCCAAAGATTTATATTGTTCGGTCAAGACCACTTGCCCTGTTGAAAAAAGTAAAATTAAAGAAGTTTTGCATGAAATTGCTTTGATTCCGCCAAAAAATTATCAATTTGGCGAAATTTTGATAAAAAATGTTGCAAAGACTGATGCTGATATTGTTGTGACGGGGGTCTGAGAACGTTTGACACAAAATTAAAAAACTGGCAAACTAAACAATATTGGGGGATAGTATGAAAAGAAAATATATTCTTGCGATTGATGAGGGCACAACATCTGCCCGTGCTGCAGTGTTTGATATTGAAAAAAATGAACTTGTCAACATGCACTCAATCAAGATTGGACAAATTTATCCGGCAAATGGTTGGGTAGAACAAGATGCGAACGAAATTTATTCCGCTCAAATTGCTGCACTTGAAAAATGTCTTGAAATGGGAATTGGTGCGCATGAAATTGTGGGGCTTGCTCTAACCAATCAGCGTGAAACAGTTGTTGCGTGGGACAGAATCAGCGGACAGCCAATATATAATGCAATAAACTGGCAGTGCAGGCGAACTGCAAAAGTTGTTGCTGCTTTATCCGCTGAGAAAAAAAGAATTATTCGCGAAAAAACAGGGCTTATTCCTGATGCGTATTTTTCTGCAACAAAAATGCGTTGGATTTATGATAATGTCCCAAAAGCAAAAGAACTTGAACGTGAAAAACGCCTTTGCATGGGGACGATTGATAGTTTTTTGCTATATCGTCTTACAGGAGAGTTTGTGACCGATGCGACAAACGCTTCAAGAACGATGTTATATAATATCAAAGAGGGGAAATGGGATAAAGAACTACTTTCAATTTTTGGTGTCAAAAAGGAATGGCTTGCCGAAGTTGTTGACTCAAACTGTGTGGTTGGAAAAACAACATTGTCTTGCGGCAAAGTTGATGTTGCGGGAATTTTGGGAGATCAGCAAGCAGCTCTTTTTGGGCAATGCTGTTTTGAAAAGGGTATGGTGAAAAACACCTATGGAACGGGTTGCTTTATGCTTGCAAACATTGGCAACACTCTTGAGGACACAAGTGAAAAATTGTTGACCACGATTGCTTATCAAATTGACGGCAAAGTGACATATGCTTATGAGGGGAGTGTGTTTAATGCGGGAAGCATCATGACATGGCTTAAAGATGGACTCAAAGTTTTTGATAACACAAATCAGATTGAAGAACTTGCTTCTCGCGTCAAATCGCCAAATGGGGTTTATTTCATCCCAGCTCTCACAGGTCTTGGTTCTCCTTATTGGGATAGTTCGGCACGCGGGGCATTCTTGGGGCTTGACCGCGGAACAAATCGATGCCATATGATTCGTGCTTGCCTTGAATCTGTCGCATATCGAACGGAAGATATGATGCAAGAAATGCGGGATAGTGGCATTGAAATCACGTGCCTCCGATGTGACGGCGGAATGACCAAAAATGGTTTGTTGATGCAACTTCAAGCAGATTTAAGCAGAGTTGACATTCTCATTCCAAGAACGACCGAAAGCACGATTTTGGGCGCGTGCTTCATGTGTGCTCTCTCAATGGGCACTTTCAAAAGTCTTGATGACATTGCTTTTCGGTGGGTGGAGCGAGCAAGATTTTTGCCCGGGCGAAACGCCAGAATACAAAAAGATTACAAAAAATGGAAGCGCGGAGTTGCGGTCGCAAGAAAATGGAGGGTGTGATGAGAGAAGAAGATTTTTTGACATACAACAACACAAAACAACACATTTATATCTTTGACGAAGTCGAAAACCCAAAAGGCATTGTCCAAATCATTCACGGCATGCAAGAAAGTGTAAAAACTTATTTTAATTTTGCAAAATTTTTAAACCAACATGGTTATGCTGTGGTGGGACTTGACCTTCGTGCGCATGGAAAAACTGCGGGCGATTTGTCACAAATTGGAGTGTGTCGCGAAACGCTTTTCAAAAACATTGTTCAAGACCAAATATTTTTGAGCAAAATGATAAAGAGCAAATCATCACTTCCGCTTTATGTTTTTGGACATTCCTATGGTTCGTTTATTCTTCAAAGATATATCCAACTCTACTCTGGTTATGAAAAGGTGATTTTGTGTGGTTCGTCTTATATGAAAAAACCACTCATTCGCTTTGGGAAATTTATGGCAGGTTTGTTCTGTGCTTTTGGTGGTGCTCACAAAAAAGCACATCTCATCGAAAATATGTCATTTAATTCATATCAGAAAAAATTTAAGACTGGCAGTTGGATAACATCAGACGAAGAAGAAGCAAAAAAATTCTATGATGATGAAATGAATGCTTTGCCATTTGAAAACGCATTCTACAAAGATATGTTCTCAAATCAACTCAAACTCTACTCGGTGAAAGAACTTGCAAAAATTGACACTCACAAACCAATTTTTATCATTTCTGGCGAAGATGACCCAATCGGCGATTATTCAAAATCAGTGAAAAAACTCTACGACCTCTATTGTGACCTTGGGCTGAATGTTCAAATGAAACTCTATGCTGGACTCCGCCACGGACTTGTTCAAGAAACAAAAAAAGACGAAGTTATGCAAGATGTTTTGAGGTTTATTGAGGAATAAAAGACGGGCGAAAAACGTTGCAAACGAAAAATTTTTAATTTTACCTGCTTTATGTCAGAAGATACATGGTTCAATTCAACAAAAAAGCATCGCACAATGCGATGCTTTTTTGTAAAAATATTAGTAGTTGACGGAACGGAGTTCGAAGTATGCTTGTGGGTGAGCACATACTGGGCAAACAAGTGGTGCTTGTTTTCCAACATGAATATGTCCGCAGTTTGTGCAAATCCAAACATTGGTTTCGCCTTTTTCAAACACTGAACCATTTTTGATGTTTTCAAGGAGTTTGAGATATCTTTCCTCATGCTCTTTTTCAATTTTTGCAACGCCCATAAATTGAGCGGCGATTTGGTCGAAGCCTTCTTCTTTTGCTTCTTTCGCCATTCTTTCATACATATCTGTCCACTCGCCATGTTCGCCAGCAGCAGCTTCAATCAAGTTTTCAACCGTTGTTGGAATTTTTCCGCCTTTGAGATGTTTGAACCAGAGTTTTGCGTGCTCTTTTTCGTTGTTTGCGGTTTCTTCAAAGATGTTTGCAATTTGAACAAATCCGTCCTTTTTTGCTTGCGAAGCAAAGTAGGTGTATTTATTTCTTGCTTGGCTTTCGCCAGCGAAAGCTTCCATAAGATTTTTTTCTGTTTTTGAACCTTTTAATTCCATATGTTTTTCTCCTTTTTTCTTTATTATCCATATTTATAAATTTTGTGTCAAACAAATTTTGAAAATATTATACACTTTGACTTTTTTGTGTGATATACTAAAAAAGTTTTGGAGGAAAAAATGAGAGTTTGCAACCTCGCAAGCGGAAGTGCGGGCAACTGCACCTATGTTGAAGGTGACGAAACAAAAATACTTGTTGATTGTGGGCTGACAATAAATGATTTGTCGGCAAGACTCGGCATGCTTGGTGTCACAATTGACGACATTGATGCCGTTGTTGTTTCTCACGAGCATATCGACCACATCAAAAGCGTTGCAACCCTATCAAAAAAGTATAACAAAAAAATTTATGCATATGTTGATGAGTGGCAAGCAATTCTTGCAAAACAAAGCAACGTCAATCCAGTTAATCAAATGGCTTTTTTTGAATTGCCTTTTGAAATTGGCAAAATCAAAATCACACCAATAAAACTTCCGCATGACAGTTTTTCGTGTTTTGGCTTTTGTTTTGAGCAAAATGATAAAAAATTTAGTATTTTGACAGACTTGGGGCAAACTAATGATAGAATTTTGTCGCAAGTTGCGGGAAGTGTGTTGGTTTATCTTGAAGCAAATCATGACGAAAAAATGCTTATGGACAATCCAAATTATCCTTTGTCGCTCAAACGCAGAATTTTGTCGAGCCGTGGACACTTGTCAAATGTTGCATCGGCAAAAGCGATTGAAAAACTTTCGGGATATGGAACAAAGCAGGTTGTGCTCAGTCATTTGAGCGAAAAAAATAACACACCTGAAGTGGCATATAACACAATCTGCTCCTATCTTGACGAACATGGAATCAAGCAAGGGGAAAACATCAGGATTGACGTTGCCAGACAAGACCGACCAACCACAATATTTAATCTTCGCTAATCGCACAAAATTCAAAAGTTTTGGAGCGATTTTTTATGAAAAAAGTTGGATTTTTGTTTGTTATCATTTTGTTTTTTGCAGTGCCACTAACGGGTTGTGCGTTTGGGCGAAGTTCGGTTGATTATTCAATCGACATGACTCCACGCATGGTAACTTTGTCACAAGCGAATGCTGAAGACGTCGTGAGTGCTGTGAGTGTTGCAAGTGTCGCAATCAGAGCGACTTCAAACAAAACCGAGGCGATTGGGAGCGGTGTTGCGGTCGCAAGTGGCGGATACGTTCTCACAAACAATCACGTGATTGAGGGAGCAAAAAACTTGACTTTGTATCTAGCGAACAACGACACAACTTCGGCAAGTGTCATTTGGCGTGATGCGGACCAAGATCTTGCAATTCTCAAAGCGGGAGTCAATCTTCCATATGTCGAAATGAGTGCATCTTCAAATCTAAAAAAAGGACAAGATATTCTCGCAATTGGAACACCACTCAGTTTGCAGTTTGAACAAACTGTGACAAAAGGTATTGTTTCGGCGCTAAACCGCACAGTTGAGATTGAAAATTCAAACGGAACAACTTCTTATGTTCAAAACCTCATTCAACACGATGCGAGCATAAACCCTGGCAACTCTGGCGGACCGTTGTTTAATCTTCGAGGTCAACTTGTTGGGATAAACACTCTCAAAGCAAGTCAAGCCGAAGGGTTGGGGTTTGCCATTCCCATTGAGATTTGTGTGCCAGTTCTCAACAAAATCACAAAAGGACTCAGTTTTGAAACACCATATCTTGGACTTTTTGGATTTGATGCAACGACTGCAAAATACTATGACAAAACCACTCAAAAAGATGGAGTGTATGTCATGAATGTCAGCGAAAAAGGACCATGTTTTAAGGCGGGTATAAAAATTGGAGATGTCATCACAAAAATCAACGGGAAAGCGATTTCAACACTTCTTGACATGAGAGTTGAGTTATATAATTTTCAAAGTGGCGACGTGATTGAGTTTGAAATTGACCGTGATTCAAACATATTTGTCACACAAGTGACACTGCAATAATGTGAAATTGATTTGATATATTTTTGTTGTGTGCTAAAATGGGTCTGTGAAAACAGACAAAAAAGAGTTGCAAAATATGCAACCAATCGACAAAAAACTTTATTATGACCCAAACGACAGCGGGCTTGGCTTTGCTGTTTGTTGCATTGTGCCACAACTTTTGGCGGTTGTTATTTTGCTTGTTTTGCAAGCATTTGGTGCGAGCGGCGGGCTTGGAGCAAAAATTGTTTCATGTTTGGTTGGACCTGTTTGCTATTTTTCTTATTTTTGCATAATCAACAAAGCAAAAAACATTGATTGGAAAAATGCAAGCGGAATAAAATTCAAAATGAAATGGTGGCACCCACTTCTTGCAATTGGCTTGGGGCTTGTGTGTCTTTTTGGGCTCAACTATTTTATCGCACTCGTTGACAAGGTGCTTGAACTCATTGGCTACACCGCTTCGGTTTCGATTGGCATTCCAATGGATAACTTTGGGTGGTTTGTGCTCAATGTTTTGTTGCTTGCTGTTCTTCCAGCAATTTGCGAAGAGTTGATTTTCCGTGGCATCATCTTTAACGGAATGAGAGAAATGGGGGAAGTGAGCGCGGTGTTCTTTTCTTCGTTTTTGTTTGCATTGTTTCATGGCAATGCATCTCAAACTGTTTATCAGTTTATTTTGGGAATTGTTATTTGCTATGTTTTCATCATAACAAAAAACTTGTTATGTTCTATGATTTTGCATTTTACTAATAATTTTGTTGTTTTGTTAATAAATTATATATCAAGGAATAAGCCTACATCTGCGATTGAATTTAATGCAACATTTATTATTTTTGCAATTCTTGGGGCGATTGCAGCGGGAATTGTTGTTTGGCTTGTTGTTTGGCTTTTCACAAAATATCAGAAGCAAGACAAAAACGACATTCAAAAATCTCAAGAAAAACTGCTTGAACGCAAAGTCCGCGGACAAGTTTTTGCGAACAAACTCTTGTGGATTGGCATGATTTTTGCCTTGACAATTTGGATTGCAGACTTTATATATTAGACATCGGAGAGTTATGAAAAAAAGAAGTGACCTATTCAAAATCAATTTAATTTATTTTATTTTGCTTTGTGCATTCGTTTTGGTGCGCATTGTTTTTGCTTTGAATCTGTTTAACCTTTCCGGCACTGTGTCAGATATAGTTGGATCAATTCTCATTCAAATTGGCATCATGTTTGGCTTGACTTTTGTTTTATATTTGTTGTTTTTTAAGAAAAAACCAAAAGATGTTTTTAAGGATTACAAATTTACAAAAATCAATTTCAAAGCAGTTTTGATTTCGATTGCGATTGGAATAATTACTTATTTTTTAACACTTTGCGTTGCAGCAATTTTTAATTTCTTTTTGGGATTGTTTGGCTATCAAGCGTCATCAGGCTCATCTGCAGGTGTGGGGACTTGGGGAGATTTTCTTGTGTCAATTGTCCTCGTTGCAATCTTGCCGGGATTTTGTGAAGAGTTTGTTCATCGTGGACTTTTGGTTAAAGGATTTTCTGAACTCGGCGTCAAAAAAACAATCATATATTCAGGTCTTTTGTTTGGACTCATGCACCTCAACATTTCTCAATTTTTCTACGCAACGCTCATTGGTTGTTTGCTTGTTGTTTTAGTGATGGCATCGGGAAGCATAATTCCGGCGATGATTGTTCACTTTATGAACAACCTAATAAATGTTTATCTTTCATATGCTGAAGACCTGAATTTGCCACTGCGAAAAACAGTAAATTCACTTGGTGGACTTCTCACAGGATATGGCGTCTTGTCCATTCTTCTTCTGATTGTGCTGATTGCTGTGGCTTTGTTCGGACTTGTGTTCTTGATAAAAGCATTGTTCAAAGAAACCTATGGAAGACGATTTGAAAAAGTTAAAAGCGATATTGCAAAAGAATATCTTCGCGACCAAGTGTTGGGACAAATTGAATCGCCAGAGGTTGGTTCGCCTGATGCGGGACTTGTGTTTGACGAAGAGGTTGACATTGCTGGCGACAAACGACTGATAAAAATCAAGATTCCTTTTGAAAGAATGGGACTTGATGCAAAACCGATTTACAAACCAAAGTTTGTTGACAACATATTTTTCTATGCGTCACTCGCACTTGGAATAACAATAACAATATTCACATTCATTTGGGGGCTTGTGATTTGAAGATAAACATTTTGGCAGTTGGAAACATAAAAGAAAATTATTTTGCTGGGGCGTGTGAAGAGTATTCAAAACGCCTTGGCAAATTTTGTGATATAAACATAATTGAAGTTCAGGAAAAAAACAAGCTTTCAACTCCCGAACAGTGTCTTTTGGCGGAAGCAAAAGATATTGAAAAACATTTGACGGGCTTTGTTGTTGTTATGGACAAGTTTGGCAAAAAGTTTGATAGCATTTCTTTTTCAAAAAAACTTGAAGAAATAAAAATGACCAACTCGACAATTACGTTTGTCATTGGCTCGTCCTATGGACTTGATGAGAGCATAAAAAAGAAAGCAAACTTCATGATGTCGGTGTCAGACATGACATTTCCTCATCAGCTTTTTCGCGTGCTTCTTTTGGAACAAATTTATCGTGCGTTTTGCATTGAAAACAATATTACATATCACAAATAGGGGAAACTATGGAAGAATTTATGAATGATGCTCTGCGTCTTGCGAGGCTTGCTGAAAAGCACGGCGAAGTTCCGATTGGGGCAGTTGTGGTGAAGGACGGCAAAATCATTTCACGAGGATATAATCAACGCGAAAAAAAGCAAAACGCACTTTTGCACGCGGAAATTATTGCAATCCAAAATGCTTGCAAAAAACTTCACTCTTGGCGTCTTGATGGTTGCACACTTTATGTCACGCTTGAACCTTGCCCAATGTGTGCAGGTGCGATTTTGAACGCGAGGATGGACAAGGTTGTTTTTGGAGCGTTTGACCCTCAAAGTGGATATGGTTTGAGCAATCCAAGTTTTCTTGGTGGCGGAGTGCTTAATCACAAAGTTGAAGTTGAGGGCGGAATAAAAGAAGAAGAGTGTAAAAAACTAATACAAGACTTTTTTAGGTCAAAGAGGAAGTAATGGAAATTTTTTTGTCAGTCCTATATTTAATAATCGGTTTGGTGTTGCTCATCTTTGGGGGAGATTGGTTTGTTAAAAGTTCAATCCAAATCGCCCGTCGAACAAAAATTCCACAAGCGATTGTTGGCGCAACAATAGTTAGCATTGCAACAACTCTTCCAGAACTCTTGGTGACAATTTTGTCGTCAACAAAAGGGTCGTTTGGACTTGCGGTTGGCAACAGCATTGGTTCTGTTATCATCAACACTGGTCTTGTCGCAGGACTTGCTTTGTGTTTTCTCAAAATCAAGCAAGATTCAAAATATATGAGCCTAAAATTTGTTGTTTTGATTTTGTCGGGAGTGTTTTTGCTTGCAGTTTCAATCAATCAAAACGTTTCTTGGATTGAAGGAATGTTTTTGATTTTGATTGCAGTTGGATTTTTTGCGCTCAACATATATGATGCCAAAAAAAGCTTTGGACAGTTTGGGCCAGAAGAAGACGAGGCAAAACCGATGAAAACTTGGCAGATTGTTGTTTTCTTCATTCTTGGCGCAGCGGGAATTGCAGGAGGAGCGGAACTTTTGGTTTTGGGTGGAGAAAACCTTGCAAGACTTGCAGGAATGAGCGAAACATTCATTGGACTCACAATCATCGGCATCGGCACAAGCCTCCCAGAACTCGTGACAACAATCTCGTCAATCAGAAGAAAGGCTGGCGGCATTGGTATCGGAAATATTGTTGGAGCAAATGTTCTCAACATTGGACTTTTGGTTGGTTTGGCAAGTTGCATAAGCGGTTCAGAAGGACTTTCGGTCGATATGCTCACAATGGCAATTTCAATTCCTGTCGCAATTGTTCTTTGTCTTTTGATAGCAATTCCGCTCATGGCAAAAAAAGAGTCGTTCCGCTGGCAAGGAATAACTCTGATTTCAATATATGTTGTATACCTAACATTCTTAATTCTCAATGCAATCTTTGGTTATGTTGCATAAAAAAATGGTGGATATGTGGATAACTTACCCCAAAACACCCCCATTTGTCCACATTTCATAAAAAAATTGGCACAAATTTATAATTATTCATAAAAATTTATAATTATTATAATGTGGATATGTGGATAACTTTATCCACCTTTTTTATTAAAAGGGTTTGGTTTGATTGACGCAATATTTCCCTTTTGATAAACTAAAAATACGCGTGAATAATATGCAAAATTTGCTAGGTTTTGTCAAGAAAAAGGAATTTTTGAAAATGGAAATAAATTGTGAAAATATTTTGGATAAGAAAAAAATTAGAGAAATAAATCCGCTTGTTTTGGCGTTTTTGGGGGACGCAATTCACACGGCGTTTGTGCGGGAAAAAGTTGTGCTTGAACATTCATACTCCGCTGGTCTTATGCACAAAGAAAGTTCGAAGTTTTGCAGTGCAACTCATCAGAGTTTGGTCTTTGACAAGTTGCAAGAAATTTTGACAGAAGAGGAGCAGGAGATTGCACTTCGTGCGCGCAATGCAAAGAATTCTCACACCGCAAAACATTCAAGTCTTGCTGAATATAAAAAAGCAACCTCTTTTGAGGCGCTTTTGGGATATTTGTATCTTGCGGGCGAAAATGACCGATTGCAACAATTTTTGGATATTTCCATGTGATTAATGATTATTTATTGTTTTTTTTAACTTTGTTTGTTAAACTATGAAACATAATTATATATAGTAATTTTGAGGTATAAAGATGAATAAAAAATACTTGATTACGGCAGCATTGCCATACGTGAATAACATTCAACATTTGGGACACATGGTTGGTTGCCATCTTCCAGCGGATATTTTTTGCAGATTTCAAAAAAGCAGGGGGAATGACGCAATTTTTATTGGTGGATCAGACGACCACGGAACAGCGGTTTTGATTTCAGCAAAAGATTATGGAATGCAACCAAAAGAACTCATTGACAAACTCAATGTCATCAATCACAAGATTTATGAAACGCTCGATATCAACTACACATATAATTCGGGGACAAGCACAGAAATTCATTCAAAAATAACACAAGAGTTTTTTGAGGCGCTTGACAAAAATGGTTTCATTGAGGAGCGTCCAGCAAAAATGCTTTTCTGTCCAAACGACAACATTGCTCTTGCTGATCGTTTTGTTGAAGGAACTTGCCCATTCTGCGGATATGACCATGCCTATGGCGACCAATGCGACAAATGTGGCGAAACCTATGAGTCAACAATGCTCAAAAATCCTCACTGCAAATTCTGTGGAGAAGCGGCAGAAGTTAGGGAAACCAAGCACTTATATCTCAGACTTGACAAACTTTCAGACGACCTTGACAAATGGCTTGAAAGCAAAAAAGATATTTTCCGCCCAACAGTATACGCTGAAGCAAAAAGATGGATTAATGAAGGTCTTCTTCCTCGTTGCATAACTCGCGATTTGCCATGGGGAATCAAAGTCCCAAAACCAGGTTATGAAAACAAAGTCTTCTATGTTTGGTTTGATGCACCGATTGGATATATTTCAATCACTCACGAACTTGGCGGGGACGAACTTGTTCGTGACAGATGGCAAAATCCAGACTGCCAAATTTATAACTTTATTGGAAAAGACAACATTCCATTCCACACAATATTCTTCCCTGCAATGATGATTGGTGCAAAAAAATATAATAATGCGACAAATGTTGTTGGCATGGGATTCATGAATTTTGAAGGTCAAAAATTTTCAAAGAGCAAAAATGTTGGAATCTTCTGTGACGGACTTTTTGGAAGCGACATTGATATTGACGGACTTCGTTCATATCTTGTCACGGTTATTCCGGAAAACAAAGATAGCGATTTTCGCTGGGAAGGTCTCAAAGACAACACAAATTCCGAATTAGTTGGAAAATTCGGCAACTTGTTCAACCGCTCGCTCAACATGGCAATGAAAAATTTTGGTGGCGAATTTGATATTGACGAAAACGATTTCACACCAGACGAAAACGACCAAGTTATGATTGATGCAATAAAAACTTATCCAGAAAAAATTGCAGAACTCTATGACAAAACACAATTCCGTGACGCATACAAAACAATCATGGAGTATGCTGGGGTTGGAAATCTCTATCTTGAAAAAACTGCTCCTTGGACAATGATAAAGAATGGCGACATGTTTGGTGCAAAAAAAGTTTTGTGGTTGTGCTTAAATATGTGTGCAAGCCTTTGCATTGTTGCAAGCCCAATCATCACAAGAAAAACAAAAGACCTTTGGCAAAATCAACTTGGACTTGCTGGCGACCCAACAGCAAACGGAATGTGGGAAAAGGCGAGCGAGTTTAATATCAAAAAAGGACACAAAACACTCGCCCCAGAACCAATTTTTGCCCGCATTGACCAAGACAGACTAAACGACCTCAAAGAGCAACTTTCGCGCCGTTTTGACATGAGCAAACTAAAAGACATAAAGGTGGATTAATATGATTATTGAAGGGAAAAATGTTGTTTTTGAGGCACTAAGTTCTGGTCAGACATTTAACAAATTATATATTTCAAAACAAAACAAAGATGCTGAAAGTCAAAAAATCATTAACCTTGCAAAACAAAATAACATCAGAATTGATTTTGTTGACAAATTCTTGCTCGACAAAAAAACTTTAACACATCATCATCAAGGTGTGATTGGAGAAGTTGTTGATTTTGAATATTCGGATATTGATGAAATTTTGAAACTTGCCGATGACCGCTGTGAGCAACCGCTTGTCGTCATTCTTGATGGTGTGAAAGATCCACATAATTTGGGCGCGATAATAAGAAGTGCAGAGTGTGCGGGAGCGCACGGCATCATAATTCCAAAAAACCGAAGCGTTGCTGTTAATGAAACGGTTATAAAAACCTCGGCGGGTGCAATATCAAACATGAAGATTGCAAGAGTGACCAACATAAATTATGTGATTTCTGACCTCAAACAACGCGGAATTTGGGTTTATGGATTTGAAGCAGGCAAAAACATAATGTATCAAACAAATCTCAAAGGTCCAATCGCAATTGTTATTGGAAGTGAGGGAGAGGGGATTAGCGAACTCACAAAAAAGCGCTGTGATGACATTGTTTCAATTCCGCTTGCGGGACAAGTGAACTCACTAAATGCGTCAGTTGCTTGCGGAGTTGCACTGTTTGAAGTTGTTAGACAAAGGAAAAATTGATGTATAACGAAAAAGAGTTGATTGAAAAAGCAAAAAAGGGCGACCAAGAAAGCTTTGCGGAAATTGTGCGAGAATATAATGTTCTTGTCAAAAAAATTGTCCGTAAATTCTTTTTGGTTGGTGCAGAACTTGAAGACTTGCAGCAAGAAGGAATTATTGCTCTTTGCAATGCGGTTTCCTCGTTTGATGAAACAAAAGAGGTCGCTTTCAAAACTTATGCCGCACTTTGTGTAAAACGAGCAATCATTTCGACAATAAAAAAATTCAACTCAAAAAACAACAAACTGCTTTCTGATAGCGTTTCTCTTGAAGATGCGGGGTTTGATGACGATGACGAGTTTATTATTGTTCTTCCGTCAAAAACAATGCTTCCAGACGACAAACTCATATGGCACGAAAAACTCGAAGAAATCAAAAAGTTTGTTGCCAAAAATCTTTCGACCTATGAAAAACTTGTTCTTAGCGAATATCTCAAAGGAAAGTCATATAATCAAATTGCAGAAGCGGTCAACAAAAATGCAACAAGTGTTGAAAACGCACTTTCACGAATTCGTGCCAAACTTGCCCCACTAAAAAACATGTAATCATTTACAATAATTCATTCTGCATTCAGCAGAATGGTTTTTTATATATTAAAAAATTCAGTCCAATAGACTGACCAAAAACTAATCGCCTTTCTATTTATTAGATGATTAAATTATATCATAAAATTCTGCAGCAATCAACTTTATTTGAAGTAAAGTGACTATGGGTTTAATTATTTTCAAACCAAAACCTTGTTTATGTTCGTCTAATAAATAGTTATATGATTTATTTGGAGGGCTTTAG
>ULVD01088249.1_pt1 | contig 48095 bp, 39 predicted proteins | sample 1959101 | NCBI WGS metagenome assembly ULVD01 (sample SAMEA4835777, study PRJEB28245) | human gut metagenome | biome: gut microbiome; material: fecal sample | place: Denmark | collected 2008
TTCCCGCCCAACCACCCCTATTATACACCAAAATTATTGGTTTGTCAAGTAGTTTTGGAAAAGTTTTTTGTAAATAAATTATGAATTTAAATTATAATGTTATGCCTGTACATCTCCTAAAACAAATACCTCTCCCGTATTGTTGGTAGCAAAGATTCGATATTCCTCTGCACTTGGAACTTCATCCCAACTTAATTCAGAACCTGTAATAGAAATATTTTGAGGAGTATTTAGTTGTGGTAATTCTTTTATATAACATCTACTACGAAGTAGATCGACGCTGTAATTACTCGTATTTATAAAAACCCTAAATGAGAAGCTATAATTTGAAATTGATTTTCTTTCAACTATTCTTTGACTAAATCGATTTTGCTTTGTTAAACCAGAGTTGCTATATTGAACATCAGACGTTTTTTCAAGATAATCAGATTTAGCAACTGCTCCATTAACAAAAACCCGTCCAATTAGAGTCTTTTCAAGTCCTTTTGTAACATAAATTCCATCTTTCCAAATAGCGTTGTCATTCCAAAACAATGGAGTCTCAACGCATACAGTTTGCTTATCGACTACAGGTATTCCGTTTTCGTCCGTGTCTTGAACCACTTCCATTTGTGTTTCACACGGCTCATAATCAAGCCAGATTAGACGATCTGGTTGGTTAATATAAAACGGTCCATCTGAACACATTCCTGAAATATCTTTGCCGTCACTGCTTATAAACGAAAACTTTTGTCCCGCCGGATTCATCGGATTTTTAAGAGGCTCTGCTTCGTCATAAGAATTGTAAGGACCGGCAATATTCAAATATGTGTCTTTATTATAAGTTCCATTATTATTCTTTACTTCCGCATATTTAAAATTAGCAACATTAATCCTATCTCCGGTTGGCGCAACTATACTCTTTTTCCAAACAGAAGTGTTGTGATATTTCTCTGAATCTTGCCAAGTATTAGATAAAATTCCGTTTTCATCAACAACCTTCAAATAAGAACCATTTTTAATTTTAAGCTTGTTAGCATCGTTTGAAAGATTCACAAATCCGTCGTTTCCAACTTCTTCAAGCACCTTCGGGATCGAAATCGAGACAATGGCATTCGAATTATCATCTCTGGCAATCGAAAAAATATCTCCATTATAGTCTTCGGAAAACATAAATTCGCCTTCGATAATAATTTCATTTGCATTTGTTTGAATTGTTCCAGTCCTCATATCTGAGTTGATTGCATAACTCTCGAACGATTTGCTATAATCAATCGAATTTTGCCCATTTATCTTCAGCGTCCCGTTATTAATTGTTGCTACGGTTTCATAAGCCCCATCTCCATTATTCTTTTGATAAAATCCGCTTTCTTTATCGTAATAATATGCCGTATTTTCTTTCGGCGGTTCATTTCCGGAAAGATATGCGTCTGCATTTGGAGCAAGAATCGTATTGATAAGTCTTGATCTCACCTTCATTGAAAGTGTGTCACAATCAAATTCGGCCTCAATTAAATCTCTCTGCTCGGCAACTTCTGTAAAATCAGAATAAATAACATAATCAATTTCAACGATTTTGCCCGTATTCGTCTGTAAAACAAGAGACAGAATATAATACTTTTGCGGATCGAGCCCATAAAATGTTGCGGTTATTTCTCCGTCATATTGCTCATCTGTTTTTTCAAGAATAGTTCTTTTAGCAGAATCATATAAGATCCATTGATAACTCTTCCACTGAATATAACTGTCTTGGTTGTACGTCGAAGTAACTGTAAAATTTCGAGTTACTATCATATTAACAGATCCATCTGATTCAATTACGTTTCCAGAAATTGTTGATACGATCTCAGGGTTTTTGTAAATTGAAAACGGATTATAGTCGCTATCTTTGTAAAAGCTTTTAATCTGATAACGAGTTTTGTCAATTTCTGGATTAAATCCGGTATTTCCGGTATAAGTAATATAATTATAATCTTTGTTGAAATAATTAATGTTAAACCAAGTTGGCTTAGCCGTGGTCGTTACTTCTTTAAAGATCATATTTGTATTAATATTGATAGAAGGTCTGATATAAATAATCCCAGTATCTGAATCAGGGGTCGACTGTTTATTGTAAAAAATTATTCCGGTATAATCGTGAATATTAAACGGAATATATTTCACTGAAATTTTTAAATCTGATGGAATAGCGGAACTTGACGTATATATAATATAGTTGTTTCCAACTTCAAACGCACAATCTTTTGTTATGTCGACACCGTTATTGTTTGTAACAGAAAGTATCGAAGAAATTGCGCTGTTTGTATGAAATATACGAGGATTGCTTTCTGAATCGTCTCCGGTAATTTGATTCTGTGTCTCCATAGTTGCGGTGTTAAAAATCCTAACCGGTTTTTCTTCAACAAATTTAAACGGAATTTTATTAATTTCTCCAACCTGCGTTGTGGTGTTTATCTCATAATTTTTACCATCTCGACGACAATAAATAATTTTGTTAGAAAGAGTTCCCCAGTTCGCAGCATCTGTTGTTCTATTCCAGACAACGGTTACTTGATAAAAAGATACATTGACATTTTGAGAAAACCACATCAAAAAATCAGCCGATACTTCTTGATCTGTTTTTAATGTAATCGTTTCTGTGTTATTTATAAATTCTGTGCCAGTTAAATATACCAAACTTTCTTTCGAATTTGATTTTGATGTATATAATATACCGTTTGTTGTTGTTCTGATTTTTACCCATTCTGAAACGACGCCGTTGTTTTTGGTCGTAAAAAAATTCAAATTTTGTTCTCCGGTAAATCCCTCCACGGAAGTATCTTGTTTAAACGTATACGTCCCGGCCGGAAGCATATATGTTCCGGAGGAAGCCTTGTTACTATTTGAAATTTCTTTAGTAGAAAAATGCGGTTCAAAAATTCCGTTATATGGAGAACCATAATAAATTCCACCATATTGAACTTTCGGATCTTGAATATTATTAAAAACAATTCTCTCCGACCCAGTTAGCGCAAACGAACTATATCCATCTCCTTTTAGAGGATAAAATATTCCACCCGGATCACTATCTACTAAATAAACCTGTTCCCAATATGATTGTTCGGATTTTGCTGCAGATGTCTTCCACGTCATCTTCCCGTTGAATTCTCCACTGTCATAAATAAACTCAACCATATCTGTCGCGCCGAGGTTCGAGGGATTATTCCCGTTTTTAAAAATCTGAAAACCATTTGCGTTTTCCGGAACAATTTGTCCGTCCGCAAAAGCATTTCCTTCTGCCGTAGACGGGTAAATGTATCCATATGTCGAATCATAACCCGTAATTAACGAACGTGTCATCGCAAATGTTGTTGGAACAGCTCCGGTCCAGCTTGTCACGGGGTTGCTTGAATCGTAGTTGCTTTTCTCCAACCCGTCAATTTGAATCGGTTGAATAAACTTGTCGAGTAGCACCAAATTGTCTACAACTTTATCATCGCTATCAATTAGTGCGGTTTGAATTCTTTTTTCATTAGACCCAATTACCGTTCCACTGGCAACGGTCATATCGTAAACTTTTTCGTTAACCGGGGGGAAGTCGTCGTCGTTTTTAATTCCTTGATATAACGTGATTTTCCACGTATATGTTTGGCCTTCAACCAGTCCGGGAATTGAATTTGCAGACATTTGATTTCGAGAAACTGTTGAATTTTCCGTAGTGTCGATTGCTTCAACATAAAACGGAATTTCAAGATAACTTCCGTTTAATCCGGAGTTGATGTTTTTTAAATTCGGGAGCAAGGACGAGAAGTTAGTCGTAACATACGGTCTCAAATCTGAAAGATATGTTACATTATTTTTAACAGGACCTTGTTCTCTGCTGGTTGGCGGAAAAATTAAGCTGTTGTTGCTGTCATATATTTCAATCGAATACCCCGTTACAATCGTATTGGAGGTATCGACCTTGCATTCAAAAATTATTGGCAAATCTGCCGAGTTTTTACTAATATCAAAAGTCCCATTAAAAGGACTACAATCTGTCGGTTTATAAATTGCCATACTTTATTAAAACCCCCTTTAATAATATTTTTGAAGTATACGGGCGGGCGGAGGCTTTCTCTAACCCGCCCGCACACCTATTTTTAAATCAAAATAAAATCATCTTCCGGCTTCGTCTCTTCTTTTATATCTTCGACGACCGGCTCTTCTTCTTTAATTTCTTCTGCAGCATCCGCAACCGGCTCTTCGACTGTCTCAACGACAGCCTCCACTGGTTCATAAACCTTTTTCTTACGAGCGCGCTTCGCAGATTCCTCTGACTCGCGACGAGTTTTTTCCTCTGCTTCTTTTGCTTCGCGTTCTGCCGCTTCTGCGAGGGTTTTAGCCTCCTCTGCCTCACGGCGCTTTTTCTCTTCGAAGAGACGATAAATTCTCTTCAAATCACAACTTCTGCAAGCCATAATTATTTTTTCTCCTTTTATTGTTATTTTTTAACTCAATTCAATTTGAGTACCGCCTCCGTTAACTCTACCTTCGTTTTGTGAAGTAATAAACGGAATTAATTTATAATATTTAAATCTTTCGCTGTTGATCATAGTATTAAACCAGTCTGAAGTAAACGACGGACTAACGGACAACGTTATTGACAACACTATTTCGTTTGTTGTTGTGCTTCCTGTTGGATCACCACCACGAGCCCCAAGATATATTATGTTTGTTCCATTGTCTCCAATATTAAACGTTTGCGAAGTTTGCGGTGTTGCCACCACGGTAAAATTATTGTTACAATATAAATATCCAGTTGTCGCTGAAACCTGTATGTTGATATCCCCATAAATACAATTGGTTTCAGAAATCTGTGTGCTTATATTAAAGAATTGATCCACATAGGTTGAAAAATCTGACATCATTGATTCGGACACTAACTCTGCTATAAATTCCCCCATATACTCACCAGAACCCTGGTTCCCTTGCCCTTCTTGGGAATACGGAAGTATCATAGTTATAATATTACCGCTTGATTGTTCTAGTTCTCCATAGATCTCTCGCGCTTCGTTTATGGCTGCCAACAAAGTTCTATTTTCCAAAGAATAAATATTTGACACTATTTCGTTGCTACTATTGCGCCCAAAAATCCAACCGTCGTGGAATGTTGGGTTGTTGACAAGCTCGGTAATGTCTTTTGAGCTAATATCTATGCTATAAACACCCCAGTGCATTGTATCTCCATAAGTTATGCCAGTGTTGGTAATAAGATTTAAATCGGACTGACTGATTGTAGATCCGTTTGACGAGAAAAATTCGCACAACTCATCATCTGACCACAACCACTGTTGACCATCTACCCAACAACCCCAGCCCCAATAATCAGGAGATTCTTTTTCTACACCGTTTGGGTTTTCGGTTGATGTAAATCCCATTGTTTCCGCCGTAGCTTTGGGCAAATAGCCAAAGTGAACAAGTGAATGTGCCCCATCAAAAGCAGAAGAAATATCAGGAGAGTCAACAAAATTAATATTGAGATATGCCGCATTATTGTTGTTTGCAAAAGGAAGAATCGATAAGCCTCCAACGGCACATAGATCATATGTTCCAGAACCATTTCTTGCATATGCGGACGCATTATCAAATCCGCAATCCCTCCAAACCGAAGACGCCGAGATTTCCGTAAAACTATAATCCCCAAATATTATTGAATAAGACCCCGTATCTGTCCACTGAGACGTTGGGCTTGGATTGTCTAAAAGATATACGTTTGCGTTGGGTTTCGACAGTATAACGTCTGGATCGAGTTTGAACGTCGGATTACTTCCGGAATTTCCGGAAAAACTAGTAACACCGGATTGAGTTGCATTGGCAACCTTAAGGTCGACCGTTGGATTCATTATCACCCTAATTGTTGTTGTTCTCAGTTCAGACCTCTTTATAAACTGCGGGGTTGTTAAAACTCGGTTGCCCTTATAATAAACACAAACGTCAACGAGCGGACTTTCATAAGCAGTGTCTTTGCTATAAAACTTTCTATTGTTGCTTAAATATCCATAAAGAGTTCTATGTAAAAACCCATCGCTACCCTTCATTAACATTTCTTTTACTTGTTTTCCATTAACATAATACATTTACAAGTACCTCGATTATTCAAGAATCAGATAAGCTGTATTTGGGTCAGTGCCAATTTGGGACGTAGAAGTCACAATTTGATATTTAAGTAAATTGGACGGAAGTTCGGATTTTTCTACATAGTTATCGTTAAGACATTTTTGTGAAGCGGCAATCGTGGAATCAGTACCCTTGGAATCTGAAATTCCTGAAATCGTGCTGCCGTGCCCCATCATAAGACCATCTTTGGTTAACCATACCTCTGGCATATCATTAGTATGATTGTAAAAACATAACGTATGAGAACTAATATAGCTATAAGTGGTCCCAAAATTAATTGTCCCTCCAGTACCTTGTCCTACAGTTAATTCGTCCGTAACTTCCAGTTTTCCTGTAAGTGTTCCACCACTTAACGGCAAATAATTGCTTAAATTACCTCCTGCATTCGCTCCGGCGTCGACCTTTGCCTGCAGTTCCGAATCCAAATCACCATATCCAATTGCATCGGTGATTGCATATTCCGTATTGGTCGCAGGAGAGGCAGGAATATCACTATTTGCCAAATATGTGATATTTGAAAGATTTTCAGAAGAGGAAGATGTTCCGATTTTTGCATAATCAGGAAGCGTAATGTTTCCGCCAGACTGTGTATATGTCGTTCCGTTGACAGTTATTTTGGTCGTTAGACCGTCTGCTCCTTTTGGTCCATACATAAACGTATGATTATGACCATATATCGTTTGTGCTGCAGAATCGTAAGAAGAAACCTCAAACAACATATATCCATAAGTATTTTCCCTATCTGTTATTTGACATTGAAGCAAACCAACATCGCCAGCTTGTCCAGAAAAACTTGTTACAGTAGTCCAGTAATCATCTTTGTCTTGCAATTCCAAAAAATATTGTAGTGTTCCCGATCTAATTCCGGTCTGTAAAATACTATAACCTGTTCCAGTCTGCCCAGTCGGACCTTGAGGACCTATAGATCCAGTAGGACCTGTTGGGCCAACGGGACCTATATTTTCAAAAAACGGTAAGGCAACCACTGTTTTAACTCCATCGCCTATCTTTTGGCGCGAATAAGTATGTGCGTTATCCGGATCATAAATAATCACCTCGCCTTTTTTAGGAATAAATGTTGTAGCTTTATTCCAATTTTCCTCCGTGTCGTGTTTCAGCACAACCCGTGTTTTTAATGTTTTTTCAGTTGCCATTTTAAAATTTTCTCCTTTCGAAAATTATTAATTCCAAATTTTTGGAGAACTGGACGAATCATCATTCCAGATCCGCCCACAAAAGGAGGGGCTTTTGTGCCCCTCCAAATTATGAAATACCGGTTTTATTTACTTAATCAGATGGGATCGGTAGAGTCTCCGCAATCGAATACGAGGGTGACTGTATCGTCCCAATCGATGTTCGGCGTTGTTGTTGCTGTTCCGGTAATCTTCAAACCAGAACCAGCTGTTGCGGATACGCTCGTAACTGTACCGGTCTTATTGACACCAGGATGAGCCGTGGTATATGCATTAAGTTTCGTATCGATCAGACCGTTAATAGCAGCATCGGACTTCTGCGTTGCCGCAATTGTAATCTTCTTGTTCGTCTTGTCAGGAGTAATTGTAACATTAGAACCAGCGACAAATTCGACAACATCGTTATCTCCAAATGTAACATCTGTCGCACCAGATTTAGCTTTAATCTTTTGGTTTGTATCAGTATAAGACTTAATATATCCCCAGCCAGAAACAGTAGTGTCGGTTACGTTCGTAGCGCCTTCTGCAATACCGTTAAGTTTCACCTTGTCTGCCGCAGACATAAGACCGTGCGCCGCTGTGGTAGCGTCAGAGACTGTCTTCTTTGTGGCAGTAATTTTTCCGTTCGCGGCCTGCGAAACACTGTCGATAAACGAAAGCGTTGTTCCGCTTGCCGTAGGAGCAGCTGTCTCAAGGCTTGTCGATGTTACGGTAATAGTGCTTCCAGATTTTGTAAGATTTGTAATAACGCCATTGTTCGCAGTTCCAGAAAGTGCATTGACATACTGAGAAAGATTTACATCAGTATTGCCGATCTTTTCATATGCCGGCGTTGTAAGGGTGGTGTTCCAAATATACTCGTCATAACTGTCATTTTCGTCACTATGAGTATGCGCAACAATATAGATAACGCCCTTTTTACCGGTTGCGGGCAACTTATCAAAACTATCATATTTTTGAACATCGAACTGCGTAACACCGCTAATGGCATTATCGATAGCTGTCTTAACAGCACCAGAAGTGATATAGTTTCCGGAATTCTTCGTAACAGTTGTGTCAAGCGCTTTGTTTTCAACGTTTCCGAGACCAACATCCGATTTTGTAACCGTAACGTTCGCAGACAGCGCGTGACCGTTAACGGTCGTCGTTTTATCTACTTTATTACTAAGAGCCTCATCATTTGCCGTCTTGAATGTATTAAATTCCGACTTCGGGAGAGCGGCTTCTGCTGTTGTTTTTGCCGAATTAGCAGTTGCTTGAGCAGCGGCAGCCGCTGCCTTCGCGCCGTAAACAGTGTTTTTCGTAGCGTCGTCGGTTGGTTCGCCGAGAACCGCTGCGGCTGCACCATGCGCATCAAAAGCATCTACGTCCTTTGTTGCTGCAGTTCCAAGTCCACTAATATACTCATGAGAAATTTTGTGATTTGCGCCAATCTTATCTTCCTTAGTTGTGGCATACTCATCATAAGCCGCAACCTTAGTATCTGTAATCCCAGAAGCAAGAACTGCTTCTTCATATGGGGAAAAATTAAGTTCGAAAGCAATCTTTTGTCCACTCTTGCTAATAACAAGACGAGTCTCATTATCTGCTTTTTCGAGTGTGATATCACCCTTAAGTCCATTAAGGGTTTTAACAACACTGTCCGCACCAATTAAACCCTTACGCGCTTCATCAATAATAGCTTGTGGAGTAGCGGCTTTAGCCCAACCGTAAACATCTGCCGCAAGAGCACTTGACCACGGAAGTTCGCTAAATTTCTTTGTCCCGTCACCAACTTTGAACATAATTGCAGGCGGCGTGGTTTGCTCAACTGACGAACCAGTCGGAATAACCGTAACCGCCATTTCTCCCTTTTTAAGAACAGGGTTATTTTTGGTCCAATTCGTAAATTCATCATAACGAAGTTGGATTTTTGTTTTTAAAACTTTTTCTGCCATATTTCCTCCATTATTATTTCCAATAATTGTGTTATTTGTACTTTAGCATTAATATTTCTGCCATATTTATTTCTCCAAGCCACGGAAGTTTTACCATCCGTGGCTATGAAACGTTTGTTTTAATAATTGTTTAACAATTATGCTTTTCCGCCATCCAGAATAAATTCGTCGCCTTCAGCAACAAACAGTTTCTGAACATTAACGGCTTTAATACCAATTACTCCATTATTGGATTCGATAGAGGTGTTATCGACCTTTACGAGACCGAGCACTTCTGCGGTGGCAGCAGGAATATCTCCAGCGTGAAGAGCAGAATCCCAACTCGTAACCTTTTCAGCAGTAATACCATCAAGAACCGCCTTATTGGTATGCTCGTGAGCCTTACCTTCAAGGGCGGTAATCTTACTGTTCATTTCAGTTGCTTCTGCCGGGTGAGCCTGAATCCAATCAGCAATTTCTTTCAGGGTGTCGAGAGACTCTTGTGCACTCTCAGGGATCAACTGCTTTGCCAGCTCTTCGTTAGCAATTGTCCTTGCCGACTTTCCAGCGTCTTCACCAACCAGAGTATCGACCTTCGCACCAACAGCAGCAGCATCACCAGCAGCCTTATCTGCAACTTCCTTCGCGTATCCAACAACGGTCGTTGCGGTAGCGCCCTCAGGAAGTGTACCAACCAATGTCGCAAGATCGGTAACTTTCTGATCGACAGCAGTTACTTCGGATTTTAGTGCGTAATCGCCCTTCAGCTGATACTTTGCAAACTCATCAGCAAGACCGGTAACCTGCTCCATTGCATGAGTGTGAGTCTTTGCCGCGTAAGTATTCGCGAGATCCAGCTCGTTAATCGCAGTCTGAATCTTTTTAGCAACAGATCCCTCAACGCTTGCTGCACCATTCAGTGTAGTAATCGCTTCGGTATTTGCGCTAATTGCGGCGTTCATTGCGGGCAGCTTATCGTCAACTGCCTTCGCAGCACCGGCAGCATCATACTTGCCAGCAAGAGCAGTTTCCAGATCTGCAGTCTTCGTGTAATCCGAAGCTTTCTCCTTCGACATTGTGCCAAGAGCAAGCGCCTCAATCTTTCCATCGACCATTCCTTCTGCGCCAGTCTTCGTATAGGCATCCTCGATACCATAACCAGCCAGTGTAGTAGCTTTATCTGCCTTGCCGTCGATCTTCGTCTTCAGTGCCGCAGCGAGATCTGCTTCAGCAACTTCATCCTTTGCAGCGAGTTTGCCAAGATTATCAACCTTCGTAGAAAGTGCGGCAACTTTTGCGTCAACCTTCGCATCGCCAGCATCTACATATGCCTTGACTGTTATATCTGCGCCTTCTGCGTCGGTCAGACCAGCGGTCTTCGTTTCGAGAGCAGTGATTTTACCGTTAGCGGTCGTCAGATCAGTCGCAAGGGCATACTTGTCCTTACCGTCTACTTTCAGAGCACCATCAATCGCAGCGTTAACAGTATTCGCGACAGAACCAACAGTTTCCGCAGTTCCATTCAGCTTTTCGATCGCAGCCTTATTGGCATTGATCTGCGTATTCATTGTAGCGGCGTCAGTGCCATGCGTAGAAATCCAGTCAGAAACCTCTTTCAGGGTGTCATATGCTTCTGGAGCCCCGTTAACAATCTTCGCGACTTCTTCAGAAGCGATTTCTCTAACGGTCTTATTTGCTCTGCCATCTTCGCCCTTATCGGTTCCAACCAGCTTCGTGACATCGGCCTTAACGCCAGCATATCCATCGGGAGTAGCTGCCGCAACCTTATCATCAACGTATTTGTAAATACCGGTAGCAGCTGTTTCTCCAGCCGCCTTAGCGCCGATTTCGGTTCTGATTTCGCCAACTGAAGTTTCAAGATTGCCAACTCTCGTAGTCAGCGCGACAAGGTCGGCAACAACGTCTCCAGTAGCAGTCTGAGCGGCAAGTTTCTGCAGCGTTGCGCCAGCACCACCAGCAACAGTAATAATATAACCTGTTACGGAGCCATCTTCTGCGACAACAGCAATAAACTGACCAGGGTAAGACAGAACGCCCTGCGCGTAAGTAAGTGCCTCATCATAGCTTGCAAACACTGCGTTTTTATCAAGAGGCAGCGGGTTAGTTCTGTTAATCGAAACGCCAACGTCCCAAAGAGCGCCGGCAGCTTTCATCTCAAAAAATTCTTGTCTTGTCATATATTTTCACCTCCATCACCAATTTAAATTACGATACAACGATCTTGTAGGTGTTTGCGCCACTGTCTGCAGAAGCAGAGTTGACATACCAAACATCATAAGCAATGGCGGTAAATCCATTGGCGCCCTCAACCTGAACTTCGGTCTTGCCCATCGTGCAAGGAGCACCGTTAACGTTGTTGGAGCACTTCACAGAAGTCTTCCTCCCCTTCGGGATCGCGAAGAACATCTGCTGCATTCCGTTCGTGTCAATCGTTGCAGGGAAAGAACCATTGCGGGCGGTCAGAGCACGAATCTGTGCAGATGTAAGAGCGGCAACATCAAGCACGCCAGCAGCGTTCTTGTAGCCATAGAACCAGTTGCGGTAACCGGTAACGGTACCAGAAGTGGCAACAGCAGTTGTTCCAGCTTTAATCTGTGCAGCCGGGTAATCATTATTAAGGTTGGTCTTCGGAATATTACCATCACTATAAGAAGCTTTTGCTGTCATCTTATAATTTGTAGTCTCTTCAACAGTAAATGCATCAAAAGATCCAGTCGCCGAAGTCTTCGTCACGTCGTTGGTATCCTTGATCTCCCAAGCGGTAACGGTAACGCCAGTGTCTGTCGGAGGATAAGCATAAGCCTTCTTATCAAATGTAGCGGTATAAGCAGGAGTAAACGTTGTGCCAACTTCTTTTGCACCAGCGCCAGTCAGAGTAATTGCACAGGTAGGAGTCGGTTTCGTAGGATTCAGTTCTTCCGTGGTAAAGTTCTCCAGGAAAGAGTTCAGGTTCTTACCTTTGCCGGGAATCGTAATAGTACCAGTCTGAGACTTCTTGACATTACCGATCTGCGTCCAGTTACCAGCACCAATGAAGTCCTTCGAGAGAATAATGTTTTCAGAGCTGACGTTCCCGTCCATTGCACCCCAGTTTGCACCGTCATAAACATATCCCATAAAGGAATAGGTTTCGGGAGTAGTTCCCAGAGCGGTCTTAATCACGCAGATATCACCCTTCGCAGCGGTCTTATCGCCGAGCGCACGAGCAATTGCAGCGTTGTCAGTTTCGTCCGCATTGCGAACGACAGTGTAATAATTGTCTTCGGCAGCATCAATCAGCGCCTGAATCTGCGCTGCATCGGTTCCCGCATAAGGAAGGTTGTTCCACGCGGTTGTGCCATCACCAAATTTAAATTTGTTTGTGTCGTTTTCAAAACCAATTTCGCCGATCAACAGAACCGGATTGGCACTCGCCCAATTTGCAGCAGTGTCGTTTCTCATTTGAAACTTGGTTTTAATTGTTTTAGTTGCCATAAGCGTCTCCTCCACTATAGATTAAATTATTATAACCAGATCCAACCAAAATATACGAAGAAGATGTTTCGTCCCAAAGATATAATGATTGGTCGTTGGTATCAATATAAATCTTCCCCTTTTCTCCAACTTCCGGGAAATTGTCAAACGTTTCGTCTGGAACAACTCCTCCAGAATCTCCTGAACTGGAATGTTGCATAATAATGTCTTTTTCACTATTAACAATTCCGAGTTCCCATTCTCCTTTTGAATTTTTAACAGAAATGACGTCGCCTTCTATACCCCAAGCTGGAGCCCATTCTTTCGCCTCATCAATTGTTAAAAATTTGTTCTTTCTTTCAACTTTTTTTAATAGTCTGTTTTTATCGTAGAAAAATAATTCTGCAACATCGGCATTATCCGAAGTTATGATTAGCGTTTCAGCAGGAATCGTTCCAGCTTCAATCGCTTCGTTAATTTTTTTTATGCTTCCATAAGCAAATTTCATTGGAAAACTTACCTCCTGCCATTAGAAATAAATCATTTCAGCTTCCGTCGAACCACCTCCGGACGGCTTATCTTTAATCTGCGTCAGCAGTTCAATAACCGTATCCAGCCGCGTAACCACGGGGTCTAAATCAACATTAACATTTTGTAACTTTTCGTCTACATATTTTTTAATAACTTTGTTTTGAACCGGTCTTGGCGAATCGTCTGACATTTCAGTGTCGCATTGCCAGTTTCTGACGTAGATTTCATCGAATGTTCCGTTCAAAACGCAACAGTTTTTACCTGTTTTTATCACGTTAAAACACCTCCGTCTAAAGATTGCTCTACTATCATTTTAGACGGTGGAGTTGCCATAACCAAATCCCCCATCTCTACTCTTAATTGCACCAAAAGCGGCGCCTTTGCGTCGAACATCAATGTTTCAATTTGAGAAAGCGTAACAGAAACTCCGCCGTCGACGACGACAAACGACGGATCTCCAGTGCACATTTCTTTTGTTAAAATCACTCGACCACATTGAGAGAAGGTAAATTCGGCATCGGTAACTTCTTCTTTTTTGATCTGTTTTGAGCAAAACAGAACAGTCGGAGTCGTTCCTCTAACCATATTTTACCCTCCTTTATTTATTTTGTTTTTTTATTTCGGTTGAACTGGAACCAGAACCGCGCTCGTAACATTATTGTTAATCACGCTAAATTGAATTCCGTAAGTTACTCCATTTTTTACTCCACCTTGCGGAGGATCAACGGCAATTGTTACCGGAACATTATACGTTACTGTTTCCGTTTTGCTTCCATCTTCTGACAAAACATTTAATGTAACAGTATTCACATTTCCCGTTCCACAATAAAGTGCGCCAGCCTTGTCAAGAAGCCCTTTATTTTCCATTGCAATGCGCATAACCTTTAATGGAAGACCGCCTGCAATACAGCCAGATTCAGCAGTTGAAGAACTATTAGTATTAAGATTTGCCATATTATCTCCTTTCCGTTAATATACAAACGGAAGATTATTTATGTTCGAAACGCTCAAAGACATCAACCCATCATATCCCAAATTAAATGAAATACTCTGAATTAAAAATCTTTCTCGTTTCATATCGAAATCTTCCTCGTCTGTATATGTTACTATATTATTAACACTTAAAAGCGGATTAAACATAACAGAACTACTCAACGTGCTTTCCGCTATAATCCTTTTCCGCAACTCGTATTCTGCCCGCTCTTCCGCCAATTGGTCGGTCGTAATATTGGAGTCATTAATCACATCGGCAACACGAAGACCAATTCTTCCAACAGAAATCGGAGAGGTTGGGTCTTCGTTCTTTTTAACCGCTGTGCAAGTGTGTCCGTTAACATTCGCCCCAACAACATAAACGCAGTTGACAAAAGAATTCAAATCAATTGAAAAGTTTTCATTTTGCAGATTCTCAATTGAATAATCGTAAAGATTCGGTTTATCTCCGTCGGAAATCACATCGACAGTCGGGATGAAATTCAGCTGTCCGTAGGAATCATAAAAAACCTCCGCAGACAGAACATCTGCAATCTGTGTAATCAGACTCCCATAATTCGACCCAGCGGACAGTGTCATCGTAATCGGCGTCACCTTTCCCTCAAATGAAGGATGATAAAAGAACGGAATTGGGTCGAGAACATCTCCGGTCCCGCCATCATACCACAAAATGTCTTGAATAACATCTTTAATTGGCATACCGGAAGGAATCTCAACTGTCGTTCCAACTGTGCCGCGCCTGCCATTCAAAATTTCGAACTTATCGGCGCAACTTATTGATACTGTTTTGGCTTCTGTCGATTTTGACGGATTCGCAGAAGTAATCACAAAAACGCCCTTATGAAACCAAATAATTAGATTTTCGTCCGGAACTTCTAGTCCAACATCGAGCAAGACCTTCGTATCTACCCACAAATTGTTGATTGACGGAGTATATTTTCCTTCTTGATTGTTTAATGAAAAAGACAGCGTCCGGCGAGAACCGTTTTGATAATTTTCGCTATACGAACCGCCGGACAAAATGTCTTCGTTTGGAAGCTGATAGTTTACCGTTTCATCCGGGTTCAAAACAAAAATACGGAATCGAGGGTAAATTGTCTTTCTTCCAATAACCTTTTTAATCTCTGAAATTTTTAAATACTTTTCAATATCGCCGACGGCGGCATTCTTCCCGTCAATGATATACTTATAATTTTCGCCAGATCCCATTCTGATTTGGTTAGAAATCTGTGGCATAATGCCGCCCCCTTTCTGTTATTCTGCCTGAATGATACGGCAGTCTTTTGCGTCGGCAATCTCAATCCAGCTGAACGAAATTTCTTCTGGCATCTTCTCCCAAGACTCGTTCGTGGTATTGCTCGGATCGGTAATTTGAATAATAAAAGTTTGACCCTTTTGGTCTTTTAACAGTTTCGGATTTCCGGAATAACAAACATCACGCCATTTGTCAAGCATATCGACTGCTTCGTTAGATGTCAAATTACGGAAACCAAGAACCGAAGCAGAAAGATAATCTGGATTTGTGCTACAGAAGTTTTGAACCCTTCCAAGACGCTCGCGATAACCGCCGAGATTTTCGAACGGCCCGTTATTTTCTCTCCAGATAAAACTCGGTTCTGACGTGTTTGGGTCTTGTTCGTAAACCCATTCTTTATTGGTGTAATTTGCGTTAATCATTTCACGACCAAGCAAGCAGGTAACGCTTCCACCAACTGCGTTTTTCACACCGTGACTAAAAATCGGGTAGCGAGATAACGTTTCCTGCTGTGTTTTAGCGATATTTTGTGTTTGTGCTCCGTTGGAAATGTTATATTTAAATTTCCAAACATCCTTCGGAGCAGCCGTAAACACCTTTGGATCGTCCGTTTCGTGAAGCTCTGTGATCGACCATCCCTGCCAGTTTGTTTTAATCGGAACAATAATTCCAGACTGATATTCAACATTCCCACCAATCTTGTTTTTAACAAGTCTGAAAACATATTTATAATAACGGTTGTTCCCAATGTTAAAATCTCTAATTGTTCCAGAAGCATTCTCCAACACAACCGGAGTCCAAACGTCTTGTTCCATCGGTTTCCCAGTTTCTCGATTATACCAAATTTCTTTTTTATAAATAGAAATCGAATATAGGGATTGGTCATCATTTGAAATTCCTTGCGCCGCAGCTGTCGTTATAATCTTTCCGTTGCTTTCGACATTTTCAAAATTAAAAAGACCAATAATAGAACGGAAATTATTGTCGATAACCGACATAACGTTTGCATTTTCAATTTTTTCAGGAGCTCCATTTGTCGCCTGCGGAGCAATGCCATTTCCAGACGTAGAAACATAAAAAAATTTAGATTTGATATATTGTGAGTCAGGAGCCTGCGAAACTCCGGGAACAAGAGTTTTGCCGGGACCAATTGAAAATTTAATTTTCAAGTTTCGGAACTCCTTTCTTTTGATTTTTTATGAATATTTAATGAATATTCTAAACGACAAAGCATATATGATCATTTAACCATCATCTTTTACTCTCCGGTTGGAGCTGGAACATTAACAATAATTTTACTATATCCAACCTCTCCCTCTTTTACATCATATACTCCGTTTGCTGTAATCGTAATTTCGGAAGTTTTGTTTGGAACCTCCACCGTAACACTTGCCACCTTTGTTACCTCAACCACTCCGTTCTTAACAATCCTCTTAGAACCAACGGGAATAATATATTCGTCTGGAATCGGGTTAACCGTAACACCGGAAAGCAGTTTCCCAGCGTCCGGAGAAATTGTCTGCGCTTTCTTCGTCGGAGTTGCGGTTTTGCTTTGCTTTCCGAGAGAACCCGCGACTTTTGCACCATTTACATACGCCGTTTTGGGAGAGAGAATGTCTCCAGCAACCGCAGTTGCATCAGAAGTATCGAGCTGGGGAACGTTTACCGTAACCTTATTGTACCCATCGACGCCTGTATCCGGAGTATATACCTTGTTTTCGACCGCTGTGAGCTGTTCAAGAACAGACGGAACACTGTCTTTTCCCCATGCCCCGTTGACGAACATAAAGTTTTCCTGCGTAAAATAATTAATAGCAACCGATCCGGGCGCAGGAACACCATAGTCCACAGACACCGGATAAAATTCTGGAGAAAGTGGCTTTTGTGCCGTAGGAAGCGCGTTAACCGTGTCGTTTTCTCCCATTATCAGCAAAAGCGTATATGAGTTTGCGTTTTTAACAAAATTTTGAAGTGTAATCATACAAATATTTCTCCTTATGAAAAATTATTTTTCGAAGTTTTTCTTAACAAGCTGGAGCGCTTCTTCAATCAAACCCTTCAGATTTTCTTTTCCGAAAACTCTCAAAATCATCTTATAAAAAAGTCCAGCATGGGCCTTAAAGTAGTTTTCAACCTCTGCCAATTTCTCTGCGCCGTGCCCCGCGCCAATTTTGTCTTCCGCCATTGTTATAAGACCCGCAAGGTATATTAATAAAAGCTTCCTTTTATCATCCTTAGACATCTTACAGAACTTAATAATCTGCGGCACAAGATACGAAAGAAAGGCGAGAACGACAGCACCAATACCTAAATATAATCCAATATTTTCCATATTCAAACCTCAAGCCTTTCCAACCGCTGAATTTCTTCAGCAATTTGATTTTTCTTTTTATCTGTTTTATAATTTTTTTGTTCTTTTTTGAGTTCTTTAATTTTATCTTTTATATCTTCGTTCCACTTATATTCAACCAATGTTTGAACACAAGCAATTGCGTCAGTAATATCCAACGGACTATCTCCAATGTCAAAACAATAATTTTCACAAACTAATTTCGCAATGTCTTCCTTTTGCGGTTTTTCAACCTCGTATTTTCTCGTAAAGAAAGCCTTAACGCTAACAGAATGAACGCCGTCGAAATCATAGACTTCCACCTCCGACTTTTCACAAGCGAGCTCCCAAATTGCGTGGACTTGCGCCAATCCTTGGAGAGACGCAATTGTCGTAAATCTTCCGGCCTGATTCGGGAGCTTCTCTTTCAATACGAAAAACTTCTTTTCCAAATTTTGACAATGTTTTTTTACATCATCTAAAACAACTACGATTTTATCGTATATATCAAGCCAAACAGAATCTACTTTTTCGTTCAAGATTATTACCCCGGACATTTCGACCCTGTTTGACTTAATGTTAACAAGTGCCCATCCGGTCTTTTGTTTTGCGAGGTCGAAGCTTAAAACATAATCATAATTTGACAAATCATAATTATATTTTACCAAAACCGCTTCACCTCTTCGTTAAAATACTTTCTCATAAAATCGCTTCCCCTTTTAGTCGCGTCTCCTTCAAACCACGCGTCATCATACGACGGATAGTTCCCATCTTTATAACGCGGAACTTCGAACCTGTTTAACCAGATCTGAATAATGATTCCATAAATTGTCAGGAACAATCCGATAAACGCAAGTGCGACAATTTTCGTGAAATATCCGATCCAGCTCAGGACTGCGCTCACAATATAAATTGCGATTACAAGCAGACAAGCATATAAAAGTTTCCCATCATATGTTTTCTGTTCTCTCAACCAAAAACGAATAACGCTCGGAATTGCGACAACAAAAACGGTAAAAGGTCCATACCGGAAACACGCTTGAAGATGATGCCCAAGCTCGTGCGCGTTCAAGTAAAAGTCAGTGTTTTTAGGGACAAGAATAAAAAGACCGAGATTCAGTCCATAATCTTCTGTGATCGGAAAGTAAAAAATTGGTCCAAACCTTTTCGGTTTATTTCCACGAAGTCGGAGATATAACGCAACGACGCACCCGGCAAGAGTTGTCGGAAGTGCCCAAGTGAACGAAAGGACCCAAATTAGAATTGTTAATTTTTTGTTAAATTTCATAAATCCTCCAACATATGGAGGGTCGTGACAATTTCTCATCACAACCCTCTTTTTGTTTTTAGTGATTATTCGCAGTCAAGATAATCTGATTACGAAGATCTGTCAAGAAACGATGTCCATCGAAATCGCTCTGCGTATTAAATGTAGCATCAAGATTCTGAATATTGATCGAATTGTCAGTAGAAGAATTAGAATTGTTTGTCTGGAGGTTATTTCCGCCAAGACGAGCAATAAGGTTAGGAGCCACCTCGCCAAGAGCCCACAAGTTACGAGTAAGATCGGCAGGAATAATGCCGGATTTAGCAGGAAGAGAAGTGATTGTACCAGAAGGAGTAATAATGGATTCAAGACCGTTTTCATTGATCAGCGAGCGACCGCTGGGAGCTGAAAGCGTACCGGAAGCAAAAGTTCTCGCACCCCAATTACTTTTGGTTCCAGGACCAATATTTCCGTTATCTGAATTTACCCACCTAAACACATCTTCAGATTCTTTATATATTGCACGATCTTTCCATACATCGCTTGCCCAGTCATTAATTAAGATATCGTAATTATCCATTTCTTTCATTACATTAGCGATATCTTCTCCTTTTTTACTAATTAATTCCCAACTTTGTGTGTCCGGATTATAGTGAGCTATTCTATAAGTGTCCGCTTTGGCACGATTGGAGCCGATCATATGTTTTTTAAATTCCTTGCTATTTATATCAACTTGCGGCATATTAGAAGATATATTAACGTTACTTAAAAGACCTTCTAACACCAAACTACTCTCTTTCTCTTTTATGTCAGAACTTCCATTAGTTTCGTTCCACCTATTTATTTTATCAGAATCAAACCCGTCTACTTTCCCGGTTTCATCATATTCTTCTTTATTGCTATATGTTCCATTTAAGGGTTGCAATTTTGCCGCCTCATTATAACGACCCCTCGCATCTTCTAATGCTCCCAATTTTTTTTGATACTCTTCGTATGTAGATGCATATGCCGGATTGTTTTGATCTCTTAATATTTCTCCATTTGCCGACATAAATTCATCATATTCTTGTCCGGCCTTAATATACTCTCTTGCCGCTTCTTTCGTTATTTCAAGATTTTCTTGTTCTTTTACCTTTGCGGCACTTCGAATAATACCATCTGCAATTGTTTCAACCATATTAGTCCGAAAATCTCCGTTTTCTGTCAAAATAGAATTAAACAAATTGCTTCCATCTTCTCCAAGCGCCTTTTGAATCTTTTCAACAAAAGTGGTCAAATTCTCCAATTGTTTATTGTTTTCAAGATTTTCAAGAATTTCCTTCTGTTGTTGTAACGAATCAATCTGATACTGAATATTGTCTTTATCCTGTTGTTTTTCCAGTTCATCGACTTTTTCCTGTGCGGATTTAACAGCTTCTTGATCCGTCGTATAAACAAATCCAACTCCCGCACGATAAACACGCTTCTTTTCTTTTGATGCGTTTTCAAGAGCCTCTTTTGCCTTGATTAGCTCGAGTTCTTTCTCGCGTTGCTTATTAACATCGTCAAGAGAATCACGAATTGACTCAAGATTAGAAATTTCTGTTTCATACGCTTTTGTCTGCCACTCAATAAGCTTCTCTTGAATTTCTTCATTTAAATCAGTCGTGAATAAACTTTTAACATAGTCTATATAAGACTGTTGTTCTTCTGGAGTCATCGAAGCCATCGCATCAGAAAAAGATGTAAATGTTGTATTTAAAGAATCTCTTTCGATAAATTCTTTTCCATGAACCGACTGCGTCCACGCATTCCACCAAGTTTCATCTGTAACGGCTTTCTTTTGGAATTTTCCAGCCAGCGCTTGAGCAATAGTCGACTCCGAACCTTCTGCATATAATTCCGCAAGATTTTCAAGAATATTTTCGGCTCCAAAACTTCCGTTAGCGCCCTGCATTAAAAATGCATAATTTTTAACAACATTTTCCAGAGACTCTGCGCTTAATTTCCCATTGGTCGCAAGTTCAGCGAGATAGCCATTTAACTTGTCAATTCTGTCAATAAACGCATCGAGATTTTCTACCGCCATTCCGGTCGTGAAGAAATCAAAATCGCCATTTTTATTTGCTTCATTAAACTCTTCGACCGTCATATTGAGAGAGTGAGCAATTGTTGCTATTTTACTGTCATCGGCGCTATTGATTTGGTCAACGATTTTATTTAGCTGCTCACCAGTTTTCCCCAACATATCTCCAAGCTCAGCTATTCCGCCTTTTGAAGAAACCAACTTTTTCAAGTCAGAGAGCTTTATATTAAGCTTGTTTCCAGTCTTATCTGTAATGTTAGCAACTATGTTCATCGCCTTCTTATAATCGGCAACGGACTTTTCTGATTCGGTTAGAACGGCCTCATATCCGCCCTGTTCGCGAATTTGTTGAATAAATTTACTACGATATTCAGACTTCAGTGTTCCATCGTCTTCGAAGAATTTTTCATCGGTTTTTCCTTCAGCTGCCTTTTCTGCCTCTTCTGCCATTTCAACAATAAGTCTTTCCAAAGATGCTGTATTTTTCTGCGCTTGTGACATTGTAGAAACGCCAGAAGAATAAAACGCAGATTTCATATACGCCTTATTTAATTCGTCTGTATATTCTTGAATAGCAGCTTTATTAGCTTTAATAAGAGCCTGTGCTTGTTTCCGCTCATCTTCGTCGTCTGATGTTAACTTCTTTTGAGCTTCCTCAGTCTCTTTCAAAAGAGTATATCGATCTTGTTCACCAGCCGCGTAAGTCTGTTCTGCTTCGTATTTAATACGAGCGGCTTCGACTTTCGCAAGAGTTTCTTGATTTTCTGTCAATTTCTCTATTGTTAAAGTGTAATTCCCAAGACCTTCTACGGCGTCATTAAGGGCATCTTGAAAGCCAACACTCGAATTTCTCGCCTTTTCCAAAGATTCGACATATTCATTCGCCTGTTTCCAATCATCTGCGTCCCAAAGAGAGACGTCTCCCCTTTTGCGTAAATCAATTAGTCCTGTAACGGCAGTGGAAATCCCTTTAATCGCTTCGAGCTGTTTTTTAGCGTCTTCGACACGTTGTTTACGGTCGATTTCGTCTGCGTGAGCAAACTTTTTCCAGAGAGAAGACAGCACATCTCCGACAGCTGATGCAAGAACAGCTCCAGCAGGTCCCATAAACGCAGTTGCAACTCCAGTTAGAGCACTCTGAGCAACGCTCATTGCAAGAGCTTCACCGGTGTCAACTTCAATACCAGAAACACCCATAGTTTCATCGAGGAAACTCGATCCTTTGTTTGCAAAACGAACGGCCCCGGCGCCAATGCCAGAAACAGCACCGGTCTTTAGACGGGTAGAACGCATTTGTTTCTTTAAAATTTGTTTCTGTTTTTCGGCTTGTTTAGCACGCAACGCCTGAATCTCTGGATCGTTTTCATTCTTTCCGGAAGCTATCAAACCTTTAATAGATTGTTCGTCTGTGTCAATCTGATTTTGCAAATCTTGAATTGATCCCAGTCTTACCTTTTTTGCTCCACCGTTGTTATTTATGTTTGTCTTATTTGTCCCGGCCTTATCGCTCTTCGACTTCTCTCCTCTCAATGCCGCAGTGTTATCCTTTGTCGCGTTTGTCAGTTCTTCAATAGCGTTGGTGTTTTCTGCGGTCATCTTTTGAGCCATATTTTCATAAAAAGCGCCTTTAGATTTTCCGACGGTGTCTGTCGGATGTCTAATTGCTTTAAGAGGAGTTGTTACTAACGGAGATAAGAATTTAGCAAGACTTACAATTTTATCTGCGTTAAATGCCGCAATAATAGGAACTAATCGTTGCAAAATGTGATCAAGATTTTCTACTAAAAACGTTAAAAACTTATAACCAAATTTAACAATTGGACTGGCCTCAAGTTTTTGCGTAAATCCTTCCCAAGCTGCGGAGAGTTGATTGATACTATAAGCAATACTTTCATTATACGCCTGCATTTTACGAGCAGCCGTTCCCTCGGCTTTTTCAGCCTCAGAAATTGCCTGCTTGTATGTGTCGTAGTTTTCCATATAGATTCCGAAAATGTTACGCTGTCTGACGCCCGCGAGAGCAGTACTCACGGCATTCTTTTCGACGTCGGTAAGAGTTACCCACTTATCAGCGAGTTCATCCATAACCTCATCAAAATCACGCATATCGCTCGAAGACGAACGGATTTTAATTCCAATCGCTCCAAGCACCTTTTCGGTATCGTTTATAGAACTATTTGTGTCATCAACATCTTCAGAGTCGCCAACCAAAGAAGTAAAGGCGGTCGCTTTAACATTCCCGTATCTCGCAAGAATCGTTCTGAAAGCGTTACCAACGCTGCTCGCATCCTGCTGCGAAACGTCAATCATCGTAGTCAATGCTGCCGCCGTCTGGTCGAGATCAAGACCTGCCTCACGAGCAACCGCAGAGGTTCTCGAAAGGGCCGTAGCAATATCGCCAGCCGTGGTTGCGTATTTCGCATCCAGTTGCGTCAGTTTATCGACAATGTCCATTGAGTCGGTTGCTTCGATACGGAATCCCTTCATAACAGAAGTCAGCGCCGTAACAGACTGACCCATATCCATAAAACCGAGACGAGACAGATAAGTCGAAGACTTGATCAATTCGTTGGCTTCAGAAACAGAATAACCCTGTCTCAACCACTCTGCCGCAGATTGTGCAACAGCTTGCGTAGTCGTACCGAGTTGCATCGCAAGGTTGTTATAAGTATTCATCATATTCTTCGCTTGTTCGGTGTTAGAACCGGTAACAATACGAAGATTGGTCATCGCTTCGTCGAGTTTCAGAATGTTTTGATAAACTTGTTGAATCTCTTTGCGGGCTGTGTTAAGAACTTTTGCTGCAAGACCGAAATCAGTGATGCGCATTATGGCGCGTTGGATGTCGGATTTAATGACATCGAAGATTGTGCGATTACCACGATTTCCAGCAAACTTTTGAGCAGACAATATTGCCCTTTGCTCTTTAACGGCTTCTGTAATTTCATCTACTCGTTGATCTCCAACCTTTTTCCTTGCTTGTTGCTCTAAAATATTATATGTCTCTTTTGTTTTGTCGAGGCTTTGTTGTTTTAGCGCAACGACATTCTCCCAAGCTTTTTTCTCGTTCCCGACTGTTGTATTAGCTTTGAGTTGAGCCTGTTCAATTTCGCTTTCAAGCTTCATACGCTTTGTAGCGTATCTCTCGAAGGCTTTCAGTGCATCCTCTGCGTCTCCAATACCAAGAAGAGATTCTTTGGATTTTCTTTTCGCGCCCTGTATTGCCTGTTCAGATAGAATATCATCATCAATAATATTTCCATTTTCATCTTTCAAAACAGAAAATTCAGAGGCTCTCATTTTTCTACGAACCGTATTTTTTGCTCTGCGATAAACCGACAAATCCTTTTTAAGAGCCGTAACGTCTTCTCCGAGACCTTGAGTCTCTTTAATTTGATGATTTAATTTATCAATTTTCTCAAGCAAAGACTCTTCTTCTCTTAAGAGAACGATATATTGTTTTTTTAGCTCTTTTTTGTCTTCTTCTGCTTTTTTGGCAGATTCTTCTTCTTTCTTTTGTGCCTCCGCTACCGTCGTTTCCTCTCCGACTTTTTGTTTATATTCTTCAGTCGCCTGAAGCTGCGAAGTTGCTGAGACGTTTTTTGTTACGAAAGACATTAATGTTTTCAAATCTTCATTTGACAAATTGCCAGATAAAATTTTTGACATTAACGCCGTTCCCGGATCTTGAATTGAATATTGAGTAGTTACACCTTTAGATGTTGAGATTAACTTTCCGGCAAAATCATTAGAACTTAAAATATTTTGAATAAATTCTTTAGAATATCTTTGGTTTCCGGACGCATCGGTATTCTTTCTAACAATTTCATCTATTGCGTCACTTTCAGACATTCCTTCAGACTTCATTTTTTGTACTTCGGCCTTAAGCTGTCTTAGCAACGCAATATAAGTTAATACCTGAATGACATTTTCAGGTTTAATTTCTCCAGACAAATTCTTGTAATCTACTACATTAAAAATACTTTTTTCTGCGCCAGATTGATCTAAATATTTGCTAATATAAGTAGCGTCAATTTGTCCATATAATTTTTCACCAAGAGCATTTTCTCCAACAATCGACTGTTCCGGTTTCCCAAGATTAACAAAACGTTTTCCCTTTTCTCCACCGACCAAATTCAGCAAAGATTCAAAATTTCTTTCTCCCGAATAAGAAGTTTTAAAACTCTGCTTCTGGATTTCATCCTCTGAAAATCCAAGAATTCTCATCTTTTTTTCTTGAATATCGAGGGCTTTCTGATACTGATTAATTAATTCTTGGTCTCCTATTTTTTTAAGCGCGTCGAGATTAAGTATGTCTTCGCCATATTTTTGAGAAGCTTCCGACAAAACTTGAGAAATCGAGTGGGCCGCCGTTCCATAGATTGAACTTAGAACAGTCCCTCTTTCTTTTTCAAAAGAAGAAATATCTCCACCATACCCAAATCTGCGTGCTCGCTCTTCTTGAGACATAGAAATAAATTCATCGGAATCATTTTGGTTGACAAAAATTCTATCCAGTCTTGAAGAAATATTTCCATAGCCCGCATCTGTTCCCATTCTTCCAAACGGAGCAAGCTGCGAAGCAAATCCAGTAACAGTATTCCAGCCCTTAGAAGCACCAATTTCTTTAAGCCCTTCAACCTCAGAAGCAAGACCACCATAAGAAACAGCAAGGGCAGAAATGGCTTTATTTTCTTTCCCGGCAATTATTGTTTTAGCGGCTTCTTGCCCGGCTTCGAGCTTAAGCACGCCCATTGCTCCCCTAATCTTCTCGCCATATTGACTAAATCTGTTACCATTCTCGTCAATGAGCTCGCCCATCGTTTTTAGGACATTGTTTGCTTCGTCTACAGATTTTACAAATTTCAACAACTGATATTCATCATTTTTCATATGCGGAGTAAACTCGCGAGATGTCGCAAATCCTTTTCCATATTCTCCGCCAAAAATTTTCATACCAGTCGCATATTCAATAGAAGAACCAGCCTTTTTAATAGCGTCGGCATTAAGAACGCCTTTCTCAAGATCCGCTTCATTAAGTCCTAATCTTTTATAAATGCTTTCTTTTCTTTTGTCTCCAAGATTTTCAGTAAGAGACTCAATAACAGAAGTTATAACAGAAGATATTTGAGAAACATCGTCTGAAAAGAGCTCCATTTCTTTCATTTTATCTATAATTTCGGAGAAAGAAAATTGCGGATCTCTTAGCATCTTATCGAGATTTTCAAATTCGGTTAATACGGTTTGCTGTTCAAGATTTTTTTCTTCTTGAGTTAATTCTCTATCAAGAGCGTCTCTTCTCTTCTGAATTCTTTTTTCTACTTTTTTTGCACTAATACTATCTTGCTCGAGAATTTGCCCAACGACACTAACAAGTTCACCCTGAATAACTTTAATATAGTCCGTATCAGAGGACTCATTAGTTAGGATATCATAATCATATCCAGATGCATTTAACCCTTCTCTTATTTTAGTAGAAATATTAGAAAACAATCCAGTATATGGTTTATTAAACTTTGTTGCGAGGGCAGACAAATTTAAAAAATCGGCATTTTTCCCAACATCAGAACCAGAAATCATTGTAAGTTCGTCGCCAGATTTTGCCTTTTCTGCGGCAGACATTTTTTTATAAACCCGTTCATTAATTCTACGCTGTCTTTCAACCATCTCTGCTGCAGCCTCAATCGAATAACCACTGCCCCAGAGTCCAAGAATTAAGTTAACTGTATCTCCATCATAGTCACCGTTCATAAACTTCATTAGACCTGGACCAACTTTCATTTGAAGTCCGGTCATTGACGGATCGATTTTTACGCTTGCGAATGCTGCGGAGTGTTTACTAATCGATGGGTATCTGTTGATAATAGAAGAAATTCCTTTAACCGCTCTTCCGTCCCCTTCTGTAATGCTATCAAGAAGAACATCTATTTTTTGATCTATAGTAGAATCAGAAAGAGTAGAAAGATCTACTCCGGCATATTTTAACGCCTCATTAATGGCGTTCTCATGAACAGAAGAATCATATTTTTTATTTTTATCTATAAATCTAGTTTTATCTGACAACATTTCTTTTGCCAGTTCTCTACTAACATAAATAGAAGAAATTAATTCAGTTGCTCGTTTTTTATCTTCTTCACTTCCAAGCATCAGCCTTTCTATCTGTTCGTTAGATATGCCAATGGGGTGGACCGATTTTGAGCCACCAATACGCTTTGTTTCAGCCGTCTGCCTCAAGGAACTTTTGCCATAATTTGCCGCTGTAAATATTGATTTTGTTAATTCTTGTGCTTTTTCGCCTGCAAGATTGCTTCCCGGTATATTAATTGCGCCAACCAAAGAGCTGATATCTTTTGCATACTCCGGAAGACTATATAATTTCTCCCCCTGTTCGTTGACTCTATAATTAGTTTGAATGTTCGGAAGAACCACAAATCGACCGGTTGCACCCTCCTCTTTCCCATCTTCTCCAAAAGACATTGAAAAACCAAAATCTGTCCCGGGATCTATGACATACTCAATGTTTGCATCTGCGCCAGCCTTTGATTGAATATCATTAGTTATTTGTTCAATTCTGCCCAATGCAGTTTTTTGATATTCTTCTTCGGTCAACATTCCGTCACCCTTAGAATAATCAACATCTTGCATCAAAGTATTCGTATCAATTGTATAATCCGTACCGGGGCCAATTGTAACCAAATATGTTTTCTTTTTTTTGAATTTCTTTTTTGGATCGTAGTGCTCTTTTTTTAACCTACGAACGGATTTCTCTCTATCTTCATCTTTTTTAGATTCATAAGTTTTGACAATGGAACCAGTTTTTTCATTTAGAATTTTATCAATGTCTTCTTTTGCTTTTTTCGCTTCATCTGCGCCGGAACCAGTCATTGGGTCGTACATTGCTTTTACTTCTTTACTTAATTCATTAAAAGCCTTTTTCTCCCCTTCTGACTGAGCGCGTGTAGACATTGATTGAATATCTCTAAACACGCCAGAACTTTCTTTATAGCTTGTTTTAACGTCTTTCGTAGAATTCCAAACATCGGCAACGTTGACGACATCATATAAACTAAACGCTTTATCTCCAGCTTTTCCAAGAGAATATCCAGAAGTCGTTTTGTGAATCATTCCCATTTCGGCCATTCTACTCAGAGCACTATCCCAATCATAATTATCCCACAAATCTCGCGCATTATCAATTATGAGTTTCCCGTCTTCTGTTACGCCTTGAACGACTGCTTTTCCAAGAATATTAATCGCTAATTGATTTATACCATTTGCATCAAGCCCATTTTCAATTGCCCAAGTTGTCAAAATCATTTGAACATATTGAGGAATTTCAGACGCTTTAACAGATTTTGCTCGACCAATCATATCTACGGCGCCACTAATTTCAAGTCTTTGCGCCATAAATTTAACGATGTTATCGGGAAGAACCTGCTTTGTTTCTCTTAAATTTTCATTATAATCAAGAGTTTTTGCCTGTCCTCCGAACTTGACATCCTCTAATGCAGAAATATCTACTCCGCCATTTTCTCCAATATTTATGCTAACATCAGAAAGTTTTGAGCGTCCAGTTGCTTTTTTTGCAATATAATTAGAAATATATTCATCTTGTGGCATTTTTGGAGTTTTGCCGGAATCAATCAATTTTTGCCACTTTTTAGTCGCCTCTGCGTTTAACTTATTGTATTCATCGGAAGTAATATTTTTCGCAACAGTCCTAACAGAATCTAGCGATCTTGCAGCGCTCGCACTAATAATACCCATATCGTCCAAAACAGACGGAGCAATTACCGGAAGATTTTTTCTAACCCTTTCTTCTGCCATTTTTTGGAGCTCTTCTTCTGAAACCCCTTTGTTTGCTTTCTGTCCACGAAGTTTCTTAAGTTCTTCTTTGATCGCGTCATCGATTGCGCCTATATATGCGTCGTAAATGTCCGCTTCGCTCGTAACAAGAGCTTTTTTATAAAGTTGTTTGTCGGATCCAGAAAAATAATCCATCTCATCTTTCATCGCAGCGGGAATAACCATTTCCGTGCGTCTGCGGACTGTTTGATCTTTTCTTCTCAAATAGTTACGTGCCTGCGAAGGGTGCCGGTTTGTTTCTACCTTTCCTCTTAATGCAACGTCTCTCTGACCTGCAAAAGACATTGTTTTTCGCTGCATTGCCTCATCGCTACTCAATCCAATCTGTCCACGCATTTGTAAAAACGAACCAAAATATTTTTCAGTGTCCGACAATATCTTGTCTACCTGCTTTTCTTCAATCATTAACTCTGACCAAATATCGGCGTTTTTCATTAAATTTTCTGCCGCCTGTTTTCCAAGAGTTTGATATGTAATTTGATACTTTGTTAATAGATTGTCAATTCTACGATTATAAGATTCAACTTGTTTATTTGTTAAATTTCTAGCTTTTTTAATTGTTCTGGTTAAGTCTAATTTTTTTGCAACCTCGCCAAGAATACCTGCTGTTTTAACATCTGTTTGCAAAAAAGTATCTCTCGCTGCAGACTGTTGATGTCTCAACTCTTCGTAATACTTTTCATCATCAACAATAGAGTATGCTTCTGTTGATATAATTGACTTAACCGCACTTTCTTTCCCCCGTTTGACAGCAGACTTCATTCTTCTTTTAAAATTTTCTCCGCTTTGTCCCTTATATCTTTTTGAGGAAGAAATTTTATCAGCCACACCCTCAAGAACGTCTTCTAATTCCGTCGTAAAATATGCACCCTCATTATCAATGTGCGCTGCAAGGGCTTTTGTAGATGGCATTCTATATTTAGTGCCCTTTGTCGGAGTTCCGATTGCAAGCCTAAAATGAGGCATTTCAGCTTTAAAATCTAAAAATTCTTTTTTAGATTGTGCATTAATTTCTTGCTGCGTTTTCCCCTCATAAAGAATGACATCAACCTCATTAGTTTTTTCGTTAAAGGAAAAACCAACTGAAAAACCTTTATCTTTTGCTGCTTTTTCTACTCTTGCAAGACCAAGGCTTAAGCTATGTTTAACGCCCCTTCTTGCCATTTCTACGGCAGCGTTTAATGTTCTTTTATCTTCTGCGGCGAATTGTTTTGAAACATTCTTTTCAAGATATTCGCCACTTAACATTTCTCCAAGACCTTTTTCTACGAGCCTATCTTCGAGCTGCCCAAGACTAAAAATGTTCTCTGCCATAATATTTCATCCTCCGTTCATACTAAATTTTACTAAAAAATTTCTCCTTCCCGGAGGAAATGCCGCCTCGTGAATAAAAGCGGCATTTTATTTGTCGCCTATCACTCTTTTGCGTCTTTTTCTTCCGGAATTTCTCCATTTGCCGCCTTATATGCGGTATCTTCAATAGCGTCTGCCATCTTATGCAGAATCGGATCACCCGCTCTTGCGAGTGTCGCATAATCGTGAAGAATTTGCGGGTCGGACTCAAGTCTAATCCGTTTAACCTCTTTCGTCAGTTCGTCTACACTATCGGGAGTCATCTTGTTAATTGTTTCAACAAGGTTATAAAGATTCTCAAACGAGAACATATCTTCCACCATTCGAACCACTCTTTCGTAATCCGAACGACAATATTCCAAAATCATATCGCACACGCCGGACGCCCATAAAATATCATAAAATGCGGCGTCTTTAACTTCAAGCCCATCTTCCCACTCAATGTTTGTATATGCGAGAAGGACATTGAACAAGAGCGAAATTTCCAACGCTTGCGGGAACTCATCAATTGAATCATCTGATGTTCGCAAGTCGAAAATCGCCTTTTTCACGAGTGCGTTTTTCATCGTTAGAGGCAGAAAAGATTTCACGATAATCTGATTTTTAATCTCATTGAATTTCTTTTCCGCCTCTTTATCTTCTGGAGAAACAAGCCACGATGAAGCTGTTTCAAGCAAGTCTAATATATCGACCGAATCTTTATCGATGACAGGAGCTTCATTTTGTTCTGTTGCTTCCTGTTGTAATTCTTGATTTATTTGTTTGTTTTCTTTCATCTCCCATTAAACCCCTTTCATAAAAAATAATTAATTAAGTGGTCTTCTCCAATGTTGTTTTTGTTCCGTTTATCACAACAACTCCAGCCACCATTGTATTTGAATAAACCTTAAAAGTTCCATTTTTTGCACTATAATCAACATCTGGAATAATTTTTACGCCACTGTTATCCACAAGAAAAATATCAGGATAATTCCCAACGTTATAGTCTCCGGTTAACGCAATGTCTGCATAATAATTTGCAGAAAAGCTCATAGAAGAATTGGGTTTCCAATATGTAGATGTCGCAAGTACATTAACAGTAACGGTCGTTTTCGTGTTTCCATTTAAATATGCCGAAATAGCTTGCTCTATTTTAGATCCAGTATATTGACTGGTAAAACCTGTTGCTTCTGCCATTGGTTATTCCTCACTTTCTTTTTTATTTTCCGCTTCGCTCATTCCTGCGAAGAAATTTTCCAGCGACTGCGTGTCGCTAATATTTGAATAATATTTAACCATCTTCGGATCTGCCCAACGGAAAATTGTCTGAACAACATCAATCGGGTATCCAGCAAGTTCCAGCGCCGTCGAGGTCGTGTGTCGAACATTATGAACGAAAAAGTCTTCACCGAGGTATTTTGCGATTGTTCTCGCAAACGAATTAATCGTCGCCTGCGTTGCCTGCTCATATGAACCATCGTGATAAACAACAAACATATATTCGTCTTTAATACCAAGTTCCTCACGCTTTTTGCGCCACAAATCAATATAGTGGTCGACATCAACCAAGTTCCGAAATACAATTCTCGTTACAACTTTCCCGGCTTTTCCGCGACCCTTTGTGCGAATTTTGTCTGTTTCATAAGCAAGACCATTATAAACCAGTCTGTCTTTTTCGAAATACTCCATTTTCATTTGAATCACTTCGCTTTTACGCATTCCGCTCGCCGCAAGAACAGCAAGGCAGCAAGCAACCTGATATTTTTTGTCTGCTTCAAGTTTTACGAGACAGTCTTTAATCTGGTCCATCGTCAGAGCAGGGCGCTCACGAACGAACGCCTTATCCACAGGTTCCAGAACTTTTACGAGATTACGGAATTGCGGATAATCTTCGTCCAAAATTCTTTCAATAAAATTAGACAAACTTGAAAGGACGGCCCTCATCGAACAAATCCTGTTCGGAGAAACCTCCAATTCGTTTGTCAAATATCCAAAATATTTAACAAATTCTCTCTTTTTCAACTGAACCTCACACGACTAAAGTCACGTGATTCTCGGTGACAGCGGTCCATTGACCGCTCATTTCCCGAGCTATTCCCGTAGTTCCTACGGTTCTTATATATTTTATGCTATTAACAATTTAACAATCTCAATCCTTCGATTAAGATATTCTTTGCGGCATTTATATCTCTGTCGTGATTGGCTCCACATTCTGAGCAAACCCATTCACGAACATTGAGATTCTTCGTCTCCGAATTTTTATAACCGCAACAACTACAAATTTGACTTGATGGGAAAAATCTATCAATCACAGGAATTTTTCTTCCATACCAATTGGCTTTATATTCCAACTGCCTACGAAATTCTGACCACGACACATCATTGATGGCTCTTGCGAGTTTATGATTCTTGACCATATTACTCACTTGCAAATCTTCCATACAAATTATATCGTTCTCTCTGATTAACTGCGTCGATAATTTTCTCAAAAAGTCTCGGCGTTGATTGGTAATCTTTTCATATTGTCTTGCAACCCTTATTCTTGCCTTCTCGTGACGATTGCTTTTACTTGGTTTTCGTGAAAGCTCTCGTTGGAGTTTAGCAAGTTTTTCTAAAGATTTGCTCAAATATTTCGGATTATTAATCTTATCGCCATTACTTGTGATTAAAAAATCTTTTAATCCTAAATCAATTCCAATAACCGAACCAGTGTTCGGTAATTTATCGACAAAAACATCTGTGCAACATAATGAACAAAAATACTTTCCACTCGGGTCTTGTGAAATGGTTGCGTTCAAAATTCTTCCTTGCAGAATCTGTTTGTCGCGAAATTTCACTAAACCAAGTTTTGGAAGTTTAATGTGTTTCCCAATAACCGCAATGTTATCATTCGTGAAAGTTGTTCTATATGATTTGTGGTTGTCTCGTTTCGACTTAAACTTTGGAAACCCAAAATGAGATGGGTTCCTAAAAAAGTTTTTGTACGAAACATCTAAATCTCTTAGAACATTTTGAAGAGCCCACTTATCAGGCTCTTTTAACCATTCCAGCTCTTGTTTAAGGACGGTTAAATCTCTTGAACATTCGTTGTTGTTTATTGACGCGCCAGATTCTTCGTATAACTTAATTCTCTTATCAAGATAATAATTATAAACAAATCTAACACACCCAAATGTTTTTGCCAATAATAATCTTTGTTGTTGATTAGGATAGATGCGAAATTTATACGCTCTTTCCATATCTTTATCTTCCTAAAAATAAATATATAATAAGCAACCGGTAATCTGATTGTTAGGGCAATCAGAAAGGTTAATTACTCCCTGTCCCGGTTAGTTATTTTTAATCGAGTGTAACAAAAATTGTTAACACTATAAAATACATAAGAACCAATAGGTCTTAGTCGTTTAGAGGTATCGTTCATATGAGTTCGCTACGCTCATACATCCTTGTCCGCCGTATTGTTTAGCGGTAGGTATCCTATACTTTCATATAGGCACAGACTATATCTTCTCCATGCGGATTTCTCCGTTTAGGTTTACCCACTTCGGAGCGCTTACTCCTACTCCCCTCAAGAGGGATAGTCGTTGAGGTTTCCTTTTCAGGCTTACCTGCTGATTGTCCATTTTGCAAACAGTGTTTAGGATTTAACCTTGCACCATCTATTTGATTTTTTCTACTTTCGTAACCGTCACACTTATTCCATTTAAGGAATTGTGTTGTGGTTCAAATAGCTTTAGGAGTTTCCAGCATTTCAAGTAATATTGGACGCCACAAGCGCCACTACACACAAGTTTCCCTATGTGCTAACTATTCGCACTCGTCTTGCTCACAACTAAAGTCGAGAGTTTACAACGAGTTTGTTTAATCAACAAAAAATTTGTTCTCGCATCTTTCCAGAACGAACACAAAAAATGTGCGCAGTTGTGCTTCATACTGTTTAATTGTTGCGGGTGATTTATTCGCAGAGCGCAAATAATCTGTAAATTCGTTGATCAAACTTTTATTTTTTTCATTAACCTTGTCCCACTTTTCTGGAGTGACCAGTTCGTGGTATACTGTCGAGCGTTTCCCCATTTCCGAGGACCTCCTTTCTATTATTGTAATTTTGAGATTTTACTATTTGTTTGAAGTTTGAGAGCTCGTGAAAAACCACGAGCTCTCTTTTTTTTTGTGTAAAATAACGATTTTATTAAAGAAATATCTAAAATAACTTAAATAAGGAAAACTGGTGCTATACCAATCTTAAGGTTGGCGTCGGTCGTATCAGCCACTCCAGTTTCGTAAACATTACAGAATCTGGTCGTGTTACCAGCCCTTGGAGAGCGCTCCCACCAATGTCCAGCAGAAGTAATAGCATTATGTTGATACCGAATCTTACTTTTACCGTCTTTATAATATTGATATTGCACCTGATATGTTTTCTCATTCTCGTTTGCGTAAGTTATTGAACCAAATACTTCAAATTCCGACATCAACGGCAAATAATCAATCGTCGCAGTGATGGCAGATGCTTCGGAGCTATTACCAACATTATCCGTATACTTTGTTATCGGCCTCAATACCGCCCGCAAATCAGCAGGAAGCGCCGCCATCAATGTATTAGCAGCGGGACTTGTGGCCGTTGTTGGAGTAGCATCTCCGTTCTCGATGTCGGTAGAGCCGAGGAATGTTTTACGCATGTTACACGATTTCCAACCGCCCGAGTTTGTGTTGGTTGTGTTCATTGCGAAGAGGTAGAGACAGAGTTGTTTTGCTGTCGCGTCCGTACTTTCCATCAACGCAAAGCTGATCCCATTTCCTTCTTTCTCGGCATTATGGTCAAATCCAAGAATATAAACTTTGCACTGATAATTATTCAGTACAACGGAACCGACATTTCCATTAAGCGTAATAGTCTTCGCATCTCCGACTTTCCATCCCATCGCATCCCACTGCTTGTTGGCAGATACTTGCGAAATCTCTGCCCATGTGGAATCTTCAAGAGATTTAGGTGTTACCCCCCCCACTGGCTCTTTCTCGAAATCTCGAACAGCGGCTGTGTTTCGCCGGGGTTATGCGGATAGAGCTTATGATCGAAATAAGACCAGAATTCTTCGGGGGTTGCAGGTTCGTTACCTGCGCCGAACATTTGGGTGAGATCAAAAAGTTGAGGTTTGAAAACAAGATTAGAACAAGTAACACCTTTACCAACAACAATTATCAAAGAGCGGGTATAATTATGTTCTTCAATTGAATCGCCCTTGCTGACAATTTTTCCACTGCCATTTTCTCCAAATCCATTAGTGTTATAGCGAATGGAGTATGTGGAGTTTGTTCCACCTTTAGGACATCCTAAAATCATATATTTATGGCCACTCATAATGTCCGCATAGTTGTTTTGGACGCTAAAAAATGCACTAGACGTAGCTGTTCCATTTGCCGTAATAGTTCCATCTCCGTTGTTCGTAAATGTAACTCCGTTTATCGTTGAAGTTGTAGGATATTTACTTTTATCCAACAACTGATTCCACTCAATACTCCGTCCCATATAGAGCTTCCTTTTGTAACTTGTCAGCCAACCATTTTCCGGGTTTGCTCCGCCTTCGGCATAATATGTAACCGACAAAGGCCCGTTCTGCGTTAGCGAGTTCGGAGCCGAGAAAGAAGTGAAACCCTTGTATGTGGGAAGCGCTTGAAGCGGAGGCGTGATTGCCGTTTCGACGGGAGTTGCGAGTTCATAATAGAGCATAACACCGGACATTGCAGCTTTGAAAGCAGCCGCATCGGTGTAAGCGGTGTCATATACCCAAACTTGTTCAGCGGTATTGTGAACAGCGATTGTTTTATCGGCAGTGTGCAAATAAACATCATCAACAAAAGTCGTGGTATATTTTGAACACACAAGATTTCCTTTCGCCGATCCCGAAACTATCTTTATTCCATCCACGCTCGCAAAAAATCTTTCATTGGGAGTTGTCGGTTCATAAAGCCAATTCAAACTCCCCAAGTCCACGACCCCAATCCTCTTGATCGCCTTTTGTGATAAAAAGTTAATTTCATCATATGCAGAGCCCGCGCTTCTCATTCCATCAGGGAAATATTTCGAAGACGGGATATTTGCGTGATATTTTTTATAAGGCTGATATTCATTTGTTTGAACAGTGCTAACACAAATATTTTCAAAAGTAGCTAATGTGTCAAGAGCATTTGGCCTAAATACAATCAGCGCATATCTACAATCTCCGGGAGTTGTAATTGTAATATTAGGTCCAGATAACTCCCCCGTAAATTTTGTAATTATTTTATTCGAGTTTGCATATCCCACACTTATCACACCAGATGTTGTACATTTTATATAATATGTTGTGCTCGGAACAACGGTCAACGGAATTCCAACTCCATAGCCAGGAGACCCAGGATTTGTTCCCGTTTTCGCAATCACGCTAGAACTTAACACTGTAGCCTCTACAATATTTCCTGACGATAAATATCCGTTTGCGGAAATTTCCCTATAATATATGTGTGTGTCGATTTCTGGATATGCATCCGTGGGATATCTATATCCAACAGTATCGGACGATATTTCTTTTCTACCAACGAGATTGAGCAGGTTAATACCACTTGTCTCTATGCTTGTCGGAACAATTGTCTTCAGCTCTCCCGCATTGTACGAATAATAATAATCCGGAAACATCGCGCGGAATTCTTCTGGCGTGGCGGGCTCGTTACCTGCTCCAAACATTTGGGTGAGATCGAAAAGCTGTAATCCATTCATTTTGAATTCATAATTTCCTGCGGAATATGAAATATAGGCTTTAATATAACAAGTTTCATTTGTAGCCGTAAAGGTTTTTGCTAAATCGCTTGGAGTCAACGTCGCATATGACGCCGTGTCAGGATTGCCACTATCTCCGATAAACAAATTACTGTGATTTGGAGAGTTCCACTCCAACGATCTCGCACAAATCATATATTTATGACCAGATACCGTAGGACATAAAAAGTTGAAATACGACGTTGCAATAACGTCGGTAGTGGTTAATATATTTATATTACCATCTACACTATATGTGATTGCTGTACTATTGCGATTTGGAACTGAATTTTTATCAAACAGCTGATTCCAGACAACTGTTTTACCTTTAACAGTATAATCTTTAGCCGGAACTCCGGCATTGTCCGTGGCAGAAACAACATTTCCAGACAATACAGTCGGAGTACCAAGCGTTGTATAAATTTTATTTTTGTAAGAAATTGGCATTTATGCTCCTCCTTTCTTGATTAAAATTTTGTAATAAATACGCTATTTGAAATATCACTATTTTGATACCATTCGGCGGTTACAATAGCGACTTCGATGTGGTTCATATTTGATGCATTCAATTTGGCGACATTGTTCACCCAGTTTGTTTTATTATATTCGATAGCCATTTATGAATCTTCTTTCATTTAATTCTTAACTTATACTATTTAGAAGAATGAACTCTTTGAAACGTGGATCAACTTGCTGCAACTGTGTAATCGAAAACTCTTTATAAGAGTCACTAGACCAAGTATTATCATTATAAACGACCGACCATGACTCAATACCGTCGTCATCAATATAATAAAAATTAAGCGCTTGTTGAATCGGCAATACTTCCATTGCAGTATATTCTTTACCATTACAAACAAATGAAAGCTGTTGTTTAATCACATCATTTACATGACTAAAATCTAATGAATTATTAAACACATAATTTCCAGCAGGTATATCATTGCTGCTACTTGCAACGCCAGCAATTGTAATTGTAACAACCCCTGTCGCATTCGACAAAGTCAAAGTTCCGGTATCGCTTGCCCATGTATAGGTGGCACCCGTAACTGTTACGGTATCAGGAAGTTTATAATTAGTATCAGCTGCATAAATCAAAGTTACACTTTCGCCATATTCAATAGACGTCGGATGAGTTCCAGTAGCAGTCACATTGGTCAAATTCTCAGTAATCGAATAAGTAATCTTAGTGCATTCTACTGTTATTGTAACGGTATCAAGAGTTGGCTTTTCAATTACTAAAACTCCTGTATCATGATTCCATGAAACCATAGTAGCACCAGCGACTTGGACAGTAGTCGGCCAGTTATACCCGGCCGACTTTGTAAACGAAATAGTTGTTTCTCCGAGGCGATTTGCGCTCGTTGCAGTTGTGGAACATCCGGTAGGGTTAAATGTTAATGCAACTGTCGGAGTTAAAACCGTATAAGGACGATATTTATAGGTGCCAGTTCCGAGCAATATATCGTTTTTATAATATCTTTTGTAAGTAGCCATGTTAATTAGCCCTCCACAATATATATGTCTCCGTGCGTATAGTTGTCATCAGTTGTCCCGGTAAACCGGTAAACATGTCCGACATTTTCGGCAACCAAATTTGCGTCCATTTGTGCAGCAGTTGCTACGTCTTGTACATAAGGCGGGACATTAACGGTAACGGAACTCAGAAGTTTACCAGAATCCGGAGTAACAGTTCCATTTGTAGTGGTTGTTTTTGTTTCGCTTGGCGTCGGATTAACTGTCACACTCGTCATATATTTACCGGCAGTTGCGCTAACTGTCGTAGCGCTTGTGCCGGCAGTGGCCGTTTTTGTTTCGGTCGGAATTGCCGAAACAGTAACCGATGCAAGTCCGATATTGCCGGCAGAAGGAGATACTGTTTGTGCTTCAGTAGTCGGTGTAACGGTTTGCGCTGCATCCAACGGAGCAGCATTAACAGTAACAGAGCTTAGCAGCTTACCTGCATCATGATTAACTGTCTGCTCTGTCGTAGAGGGCGTCACTGCTTTTGCAGAACTCGGTGTCGGATGCACTGTTACGCTTGTAAGACCAATTTTACCGGCAGACGGTGTAACCGCAATATCACTCGTGCCAGCCGTTACTTTCAATGCGGGGTCGAGCGGAGTAGCAGCTACAGTGAAGGTGTTAAAATATTTTCCTTCAGACGGTGTGACAGTCTGAGCTGCTGCGGACGGAGTCGCAGCCCCGGATTCTGTTGAAACAGCAGCTACGGTAACAGTACCGAGTCCGGCATATCCTGTATCAGCAGTTACAGTTTGCGGCGCAGAACCCGGAGTTACAGATTTATCTTGGACCGCAACATCAAGGGTAATATCTGTAGCACAATATTTTTGCGCGGTCTTAAGTGTCGTCCTCTTCGACGTCAGGCTTAGTTCCATAGTCGATTATTTCCTCCGTTTCTTCATAAGTATAATTTGTATTTTCAACATCAATTGCTTCGTCGTACTTTTCATCGGTGCCTTGTTTTATAATATAAACGCCCTTATCGGAATACGTTTTGTAAAGGTTGACACCGTCTTTTCTCGTTATATAAAATTCTCTAATAATCATTCCGTAGCCTCCACCATTTTATCCGCAAGAGCAGCCCAGTTGGTAGCTGATTTATAAACAGCAAGCGTGCCCTTCGGGACAATAATTTGCAAGTCAGCTGATGTACCTGTAAAAACTCCGGTGCCAAGAGTCGGCGGTGTTATGGGTTTCATATGTACAGCACTAAGAATAGTACAGCCATTAAATGCATAGAGATTAATTTTTGTTACATTACTTGGAATAATAATATTTGAAAGTGAAGTGCATTGATTAAATGCATTTGTATCAATAAGCTCAAGTGTTTCTGGTAGAACAATTTCTGTTAATTTTAAGCAACCGTAGAAAGTAGAACTGCTAATTTTAGTTAGCTTATTTGAAAGAATTATTTTTTTCAACGAATAACAACTGGAAAAACAACCGGTATCAATCACAGTAACACTATTTGGAATTTTAATTTCAATAATGCCAGACCCAACAAAACTATAACTTCCAATACGAGTAATGCTATCAGGTATCGTAATACGCGTCAAATTATGGCAAGAATCAAACGCATTTGAGCCTATTGAGGTTATTCCATTTAAATCTCCGGCCGTTACCTCTGTTATACTTCTGTCAATAATTTTTGCTGCAAAACTCTTTCCGCTCGCAGGTTCACTCGTGCCGTCATAATCTGCAATAGTACCAGTCATTTTACCGTCTGCGCCATATGCAGTTTTGCCAAGACGGATGTCATCTGCGACAGCAGTCGCATCAGAAGTGTCTGTACCGGTTTGAATAGTGCGAATTTCACTTTCGAAATCTTGAGGATTAATTAATTCTGTCGTTCCCTTTTTCTCTCGAATTGCCCCTGCAACACCGGTAACAAAATCTTTTAAATTATTATTTTTAGCCATAATATCACCTCATCAAACAGGAGTATTTAGAACGGTCGTAATAGATTCGGCAATTTTATCATTTACATATGTCTTGATTCCATCAATGGTCTCGCCAGCATCCACAAAACTCATCGAAGTCGCATCCCACTTCACAAGGTGCGCATCGGTAAAATCTGCGGAGTTCGCACGAATGGCGAGCGGTTTTCCTTCTCCGGTCTTAAACACAAACTTGCGATTCGCATCGAGAGTTCCTTCTCCGAATTTAACCGCATCATCGGCTGGGTCATACATAATTCCGTATGTTGCACTCGCATTTTTATTAATCGCAAGACCAGACAGCAAAGTCTTTAGATCGACTTTATTCGCGTTGGTCGCGATTACATTCTCCTCAACAAGGAGCTGTTTTTCCTTTTCTGTAGTGGTTGTTCCAGAGACAGTCAAATTTCCCTGAATTGAAACGTCTCCATTGATTGCTCCACCAGTTTTGTCATACTTCTTTTCGAGGTCTTCTGGAGTAACTGCTCCAGCAGAACTCTCAAAAGCCTTTGCGGCTAACGCACGGGCTATATTATCAACTGCCATAATTTACACCCCGTTGTCATACGACAGAACACGGTAACAGAACCGCCGCCAACTGCCGCAAGATTAAACTTGAATCTCCCCATACCATCGACGGGAAAAGTATAAATTCCATTCGCGGTCATTTCGTTCACGATCTTAAAATCCGAAGTAAACCCAGTCATAACGTGATATTCGTCAGATTTCAGGTCGGAACACCCAAGAAGCTGCAGGGAAATCCCGGTTCCGGTTCCTTCAACCTGAACAGTCAGGGTTTCTGCCTGAATGTTGGTCGTTGTTTCGCTCTCCATCGGAGCGGTCGCGTCTTTCAGTGCATAAAAATTGTTCAAAATATCCATTTTTCCAAATCCAAATCCTTTCTTTTCGTTTTACAAGATTTTTGGCAAATTTTGCCAAAATTTCTTTGTATATATTGCACAAAATATAATGTGTTTACTGGCTAAATTTTATCCAATATATACGAAAAAATTAGCCATTTTTGATAATAAAATTTTACTTTTATTCACTTTTTTCAAATGTTAAAAAGAGATGGGACTTTGTTGGTCCCATCTCATAATTAACCACCCAATTTTAATTGGGCAACCTGAATCGTCGCTGTTTGGGCAATTTTAAGCTTAATAATTGGTCTGACACCGCATACCGAAGAACAGGGGGCACTAGAAAGTGTTCCATTCGGATTTACAATCACAACCCTATTTGTATTGCCGCATCCGACAGGAGTGCATAACCAATATGGTGCGCTTGTTTCCGCTCCTTTATATCTCAAAACCCTATTAGTGTCATAATATGTTCGAAATTCTTCCTCGCACAAAAATGAAACATATAAAGAAGCTGGATTCCAAGAATCAGAATCATTATATGTAGTGTCTCCATTTTGGGCTTTAATATTATTTTGATTCCAAATATTTTTCAAATCAGAAATCTTAATATTGTTTAAACCTGGATATGATAATCTCCAATCATCATTTGGACCGGAAGATCTTACAGCGTTTAAATATTTGCAAATACTAGATAATGCAAAATTATTTGTTTCACCAAAAACACTTTGTCCAATAATATTTTTTGAAATCAAACGGAAAAAACAATTTTCAGAATCTCCACTCATATGTTCCGGAGTATCTAATACAATCCAATCAACTCCACCAAAACTGACAACTGCTCCGGCTCTCATATTATCTGCTTGAACAGAACTTACATTTTTTGCAAGTAACGCGTCAATAACAGATTGCCCGTCAATAAAAGACGAACCTCCAACTGTTACCGTTTTAACACCGTAAAGAGCTTTGATTTTTGAATCGGCATTATCGGTCGCTGCGTTATCAACAATATCATTGATATATAAATTTGTTAATGCCATTTAACCCTCCTCCACGAACCGAACGATTCATAAAAATCATACGGGTTTCGAAGAAAATAATTAATAAAAAGAGGAGAAGACGGCTTGTCCTCTCCTCAAAATAAACAAAAAAAATTAGCCGCCGATAGTAACGGAATCCGTCAGCGTAGGAATCTCTTTTAGAGAAACAGTAATATTTCCAGAGGCGAACTTGCCGCTATTAAGACTGGGATTAAAATTCAGATCCGCATTCGGAATCAGACCGGTAGAACCATTTCCGTACAGACCGTAAACAACAGGCGTCTGACCAACGACAGCGGATTCGGGATCGATAGCGATCATACGAATACCCTTAGAAGAATAGGTAGCATTCTTAAGAACACGAACAACCTCAGCATAGATACCGTCATCATCACATCCGCCGGCATCAACTGCAAGAGCAGTACCATTCAGAGCGATAGACGCAGAAGAGGTCATAGCCATACTCAGATCAAACTGACCGTCGAGCTGGAAGCGAGGAATCTTGATAGTGATTTCGCCAGCGGGCTTACCGGTCTCGGGAGCGTTTGCGTCGCCCTCGAAGAGCTGCGCAGTCAGAACGAGAACAAGCTCTGCAGGAATGAAGTTCGCAGAAATCTTCAGCAGATCTGCGAGGCTATCCATTGCAAAGTAAGAAATACAATAAGTAACACCGGTTTCGAACTTAACCGCATCAGTTTCGCCAACGGTCAGGTTTCCACCCTCGTACTTATTCTTCTCACCATCAATAACGATGGAGATGTCGTCCTGCGTCGGGTTGCACCCAGAAGCGCGGAACCAAACAACTTTCTTATCAAGGCCGCAAGCAGTACCGATAGCAACAGGCTCCTTCGACAGAGCGATGGTCTTCGTGGCACCCTCCACGGCAGTATAAGAATCCTTCGAATAAATAGCGGAAGCACCGGTTTCGATATCAGAACCAGTCTGCAGAGCGATATAGTTCATGTCAAACATTGCGTCAGTCAGAGACACGGTCATACCTGCGGAGTGGTTGAAACGACCGTACAGCTTAGCGCCCTGACCGGCACGAACTTCTTCCATAGAAGAAGTAAATCCAAGAGTTGACTCCGTAAGGGTACGAGAGGAAAGAACATGAGCAAACTCACCATTGCGAGTAGCATACGCCTCAGCGTTACCAACGGAAGCCAAGAAAAACTTTCTTGCCATAGTTAATAATCTCCTTTAAATATTGAATTTGTTTTATATACAAAAACAACCCCATTAACGGAGTCAATTTTTCATAATAATTACAAGCTGTTAATTTTCTGCGTAAGCGCATCGGCATCAACAGCAGAGCCGTACATACCTTTTTCTTTCTTATAAATCCAGTGGTCAATCGTCTGTCCTTTTTTCAGAGAAACCATCCCGGACATCAATCCGGCTTTCGTAATCTTATACTCGATAAGATCGTTGATTACACCAAGTAAAGAAACAAATTGACGAATTGACATTTCATAAACGTCTTTCAACTTATACGATGTTGCCGCACAAATACAAAGAATTTTTCTTTCAATTGTTGCGTTTCCGCTGTCTCGAGACATAATCTCATTTTTTGCGGCTTGGTCGTCTCGAATCGCCTTATCCACCCACGAATCATCCTTAAAATCCGGAAGATTTTGATAAAGGATAAATTTGCGGAGCTTGTTGAAGTTATTCGAGTCGATTTCGTGCCCATCGATTAAAAGAACCGTTTTATTGCTTTTTTCGTCTTTCTTTTGATCCAAAGAAGCAACCATTTTGCCTTCTCCGCAGTCACAATCAAAGAACTTTTTTCTATCTTCGTCAGTCCCCTCTTGATAGAGTTTAACTCTTTCTTCGGTGAAGAATTGATCATACGGAATATATTTTCCGCACTTTGAACACTTCATTCCGGGCAAAATATGAAAACAAAGCTCAATAATTTTAGAAAACCGCATCGACCACAAAACGCCCTCTTTTTCATCTGAAATTTTTGACAAAAGATAATCCAAATGAGTAAACTTAATACCCATCGGATCATCATTTTTATTCAAAAGCAAACAAGCGTTAGAAGTCATAAATTCATTATAATTTCGGACACTTACTGGATATAAATAAAGCCCGCAGAAAGGAACGGGCTCGTCGTATGTAAAATACTTGTCTCTTAAATACTCAACCTCTTCGAGAATTTTCTTCTCGGATTCGGGCATCTGTGCCATTAGAAACCACACTCCGGCGTTTCGGAAACGCCGCTAATAAACGTTGACATAACAATCGAATAACCAAAGAATTTCTTTCCATTCCACAGCGACATCTTTGCGTTATCGTATTGGCTCATTTCGGTGTTAAACTGAAGAGTTCCAACGCCCGCAACGAACGACCCGTTAAGAGCCGCCATTACGCATTTCAGCATAACCGACGCACGATTTTTAAGAATGATTTCCGGTTGCCCGTTATTCCCCATCTCGGATGGGTTAGTATCGGGGTTATACATAGCTGCGTCGCCTTGAATGTTAGAAATTTTGTTATGAACGATTGTTTCCAAACCAATGTTCACAGTAGAGACAAGATGATTTTTAGGTACGACAGAATGAATATATATGTGCAGATGCGACGACTGCTCCTCGAAGGAGTCGTCAATAAACGGCGACAAAAAGATTCTGTCTCCTGCCGCATCGCCATTGTTTGAATAGAGCAGTTTCATCCGCTCTTCGTAAGTCAACGACGGACGCATAAGCGCATCCATCGTGTCGTATTTTAGAATTTTAAATAAATAATCCGCATATTTATTATCGCTTTTAGCCAAAAAATCAGCAATACGATATTCGATATTGTCCAAGTTGACAAACCGATTATATGCGTTTCCGTCCACAGAAAATTGATTGAACACCCTTTTAAATCCCCCGTTTCATCAAAATGGCCGCAACGAAACTTTAAACTCCAACATCATTTCGGGTTGCCCCTCAACAGTAGCAATGCAACTAACAACAACTTGAAGTTGATTGTCAATCATCTTGCGTTTCAGAGTAAATGTTCCATCCTTGTTATCGATAAGCTCGCAATAGTCTTCAATGGACATCATATCGGAGCCATAACCTTCGAGCGTTGTCGTACAGGTTATTTCTGCTTCCGTAGGTAATCCGTTTTTATATACGCGAGGTTCGAACGTAAGGCCATCCGAAGGAATCGTATCGGGAATAGCACCGGGTTCTGCAATGGTGAAAATATATTCTCCATCGTCTCCGGTTTCGGGATTCGGGTCGTCTTCGTGGCCGTTATATGCGATTCTCGTTTCGAAGTTATCGAGTTTTCCAGTTTGATCCATCGCAAGATAGATCCGCATAATCCCGACATCTTCCATATCGAATGTGGTACGAGAATCAGATTTTATTATATTATTGACTTTATAAACACGATCAGTTCCAATAATAAATCTTTGGTTGATATAATATTGCTTGGTAAATTTATTGTACTGAGCAATAAGAGTCATTGAACCGTCCGGGTCAATTGCGACCTCTGAGTAGTCGAACATTGGGTTAGACAGCTTTGACGGCTGAATAACCGGCTCGTAGTGATACGAGGTTTGCCCGTTTTCATCAGTATAAATCGATCCGATATTTCCGTTACAACGACACACAACCTGCGAAGAGGTCGGATTCATTGTTGTTTGGTTTAAGCCAATCCAAATATTCTTTCGATAATTCGGCTCGGTCGGGTCAAACTCATAAGAAAAACGGTAACGATAACCAACTTTGTTCTGTCTGCGGCAATCCTTAAAAACAAGACGATACCAATCATCGCTGACGGCCTCCCCTTTATCGTTTTTAACAGACTGAATCACCACTTCAAGAGGTTCGTATAATTCCGTTCCAGCTTCTTTTTCTTCCTCAATCCATTTGCGATTGGGACGATAGGGCCAGTCCGCGTCAACTTTCATTTGAAGAGACTTCAAATAATAGTTTGGTTCAACAAAATTGGGCGGTGTTTGTGAAAAAAGATATGACGGGTCCTTCATTTTACTTGTGTCGTAAACTGCCATACCCATCACCTCATTTCAGCGACCGCAACATTGACTTAATAATCTTGTCAATCTCAAAGATTTGTTTCTTCACTTCGCGATATTCAATATTTTTAGCGTCGTCATACACGCCTTTTACCTTGACAATAATCGGAATCAGCTTTCCGTCAAACAGCTCGTTAGCAGCATTCATATCCCACAATTGTCCAGCAATAAAAAAGCGAGGAGAGAAACCGGTTTCGGCTTCTTCCTCAAATAAATGTAAAATTTTGTGCATTTTGCCAATAAGAGTCGTCAAATATTCTCTTTTCGCATCGTCGGAAATAATCAGCTTCGGAAATTCATCCATAGTAATTACCTCCGTGATATTTACGAGAGACCACATCCCACGCAAGCTTTGTTGTTAGACTGTCAAGTTGAAATTTTAACTGATTCGTCCACTCAACTTTTGCCCGGACACTGTTCGCGTTCGAATAAATTTTGAAGTCCGTATCTGTTAAAATATTCCTGATGTCCAACATAAAGTTCTTTTCATTGGTTGCCCACGCAAGAACAAGAGAATATGCCAAAATATCTCTCACTTTATATGCAATAACTGCCGCCGACGTAGTAGAGCTTGCGGCTTCTTTAAAATCAGTGTTAAACTGACCGGGAGAATACCACTCAACTCCACACTTTGAACCGGCAGGAACTTCGCGAGAAAAAGTGACAACACCGTTTTCATATTTAGCGGCAGGGTCATACTGCGTTCCAATACGGAACGAGAACTCCGCCCCCTCTTCGGGGACGAAGTCCGCGCTCACGTTATAAACAGCAGTACCGTTACCGTCAAATACCTCAACCTGACCAGACGGCAATTTCTGATCAACGAGTAAATAAGCGATCTTTGTTGGGTTTGAAAATTGGTTAATCCCATTTTCCAGATGCGGGTACATCAGTCTCTCCCAACGCACCGTATCTTCAACATAAGCTCGCTGAATGATGGGATCGTCAAACAAGTTGATCGCTTTCTCATATATGGATTTAAAAGTTAAGGCCATAATACGACGACCCCTTTCTTTAATTATTTATTCTCAGCGCTTTTCTTCGCGATCTCATTGGCCGCGTCGCGCTGTCTGTCAAGGATGACATCAGACATGGCACCATCGCTAAGTCTGTTGAGAACCTCAATTTTGTGGATATCGTTAAACGCCGGATCGTTTTCAAGAATCTTACGCTTAAAATATTCAATGATAAAACCACGAAGCCCATCACAAAGCTTGTTATAAATATCTTCGAGTTCATATACATTCATAGTTCCAAGTCTTTTAACAAAGTCGGAACCCATAAATTCATAATCTCGAATGGACTTAACGCCAAGCGTCTTTGCGAGTTCTTCACTACCTTCTCCAAAAGCAATAACCCCGCGATCAAAAAACTTCTTTGTTGTTCCTCCGGCAAGCTCTTCGGCCTGACGACGGTCAAGCGTAAGCGTAGCACCAAAAGAAGCAAAATCAAGATCTCGATTACTCAAATGAATGTGAGTTGTCGTTCCGGGAAGACACTCGCGAAGGTGAACCACTTTAACCTCTTCAAGAAGAGAGCTCGACTGTGCTGGGGCTGGAGCTTG
>ULVD01011044.1_pt1 | contig 47027 bp, 49 predicted proteins | sample 1959101 | NCBI WGS metagenome assembly ULVD01 (sample SAMEA4835777, study PRJEB28245) | human gut metagenome | biome: gut microbiome; material: fecal sample | place: Denmark | collected 2008
GATGAAAGCAATATGAGTGAAGTAACCATAAATGGAGAAAAGTATGCTTCAATAGAGGATTATTTAGAAGGCAAAGTAAAATTACCAGAAGGAGCAGGCAAAAGATTTTCTGAAACGAAAGAATACACCGATGGTACCAAAACAGCATGGATACCAGCAGGATTTACAGTGTCAGGAAAAAATGGTGAAACAACAATAGATGGGGGACTGGTAATATACGATATACCAGAAAATGAAATAGAAAATGTAAAATGGGATGGAACAGAAAAAACGAAGTATAATCAATTTGTATGGATACCAGTAGAGGTAAATAAAACCACAGAACCAAAAGACACCGAAACTAGCATAGCAAGCTTTTATAGATCAAAATGGGCAGATAACGCAAGGACAGCAGGACTTGATGTATCTTATACAGAACCATATTCATATGATGAAACAAATGATTATGATACAAGTACAGGAATAAAAAGCCAAATAGAAAATTTAACAAAGAGTATCTATAAATATGGAGGATTCTATATAGGCAGATACGAGGCAGGAAGTGAAACGGAGAGAAAAAGTTCAACAACTGAAGTTACAACATTAGGCATAAAACAAGACATGTACCCATATAACTATGTAAAATGGGGAGAAAGCATGAGCAATATTGGAACAGCAGGAGCGGTATATTTATCAAATAGGTTATATAATTCAAGCAACTATGGAGCAACCAGTATGCTATGTACTGGAGCTTGTTGGGATAGTATGCTAGATTTCATAAAAGATGAAGAACATAATGTAACAAATAGTACAAGCTGGGGAAATTATAAAGATTCAGAAACATATAAAATATATAGAGGAAAATATGCTGAATATTCAGATTTTATACTAGGGGATTTTCAAAATGTAAACAATGAATATTCAAAAGAAAAAGATAAATCTTTTTTACTAACAACAGGAGCAACAGAAAGAAACTCAGCCAAAAACATATATGATATAGCAGGAAACTGCTGGGAATGGACTACAGAGTCTGACTCTCCATATCTTCGAGTTTACAGGGGCCGGCGTTTGCAGCAACAATGGTTCTACCGATCCAGCTAGCAACCGCCTCGGCGGCACCAATCCGTGGTTTAACGGCGGCAGCCTTTCCTTCCGCCCTTCACTTTATGTAAATCTGTAAGCTTGCAGGCGATACAGTAATTAATTATCTCGAAGAAAAAAATTGCCTAGTAGTATGGCACCACTTGAGTAGTGGTGCTTTTTCTATGTTTTAGTTTTGGGCTTGGAAGGTTGACAAATTCGCTTTTTTGCAGTAAAATAGATAAGTGAGAAAAAAGGGGAGATAGTTTTTATGTCTAATTATAATATAAAGGCATTAGAAAAAGTAGAGTCGAAAACTAAGATTTATTTGATTATAATTGCCATACTAATGATAATTCTTTGTGTGAATAACAAATGGTTTATTATACCTTCAATTGTTTTATATATAGGAATTGTTTTATATACAATTTGGGTATTTAATAAGAGAAAAGGAGAGCTTTCTAGTTATATTAATGAATTGACTTTTTCAGTTGATTCTGCAGCTAAAAACACTTTAATAAATTCACCGTTACCATTAATTATACTTGAAACAGATGGTAATGTTATTTGGAGGAGTTCTAGTTTCAATAAGGAATTTGCAAATGTTGGAATTAATGCGTACATTGATGATTTGGCTAAAGAAATTAAATTTGAAATTGAGAACAATAATTATAAAATAGATAAAGAGGTTAATATAAATAATAAAATCTACCATGTAATGGGAGAATATGTGAAACAAAAGAGAAGAGAGCGTAAAAAAGAATCTAAGCAAATGATTACATTATATTTTATGGATATTACGAAACAAAATGAACTAATAAAAAAATATAATGATTCCAAAATTTGTATTGGAATAATAATGATTGATAACTATGAGGAAATTATTCAAAGAATTCCAGAAGATAATAAACCACAAATTATAGCAGCAATAGAAAAAAAATTATATGAATGGGCAAGTAACTCAGGTGGATTAATTGTAAAAAAAGAAAGAGATACTTATGCTTTCATATTTGAACAAAAATATCTTGCACAAATGGAAAACAACAAATTTACAATCTTAGATGAAATAAAAGAGATTGAAGCAGATGATGGAATGCCAATAACACTTACAATAGCAATTTCAAACGAAGGTACAACAATATATGAAAAATATGAATCAACAACAGTTGCTATGGACATTGCTTTAGGTAGAGGTGGAGACCAAGCTGTAATTAGAAAAGACCGGAAAATATACTTTCTTCGGAGGTAAAACACAAGAAATTGAAAAAAGAACAAAAGTAAAAGCAAGAGTTGTTTCACATGCTTTAGAAGAATTAATTGCAAAAGTTGATAAAGTTATGGTAATGGGCCATACAAATGGAGATATAGACTCAATGGGCTCAAGCTTAGGAATTTATAGATTAGCAAAAACACTAGGAAAAGAAGCCTATATAGTAAACGAGACATATGGAATGTCTTTAGAAAGTCTAATGGCAGCACTTAAAGAACAAGGTTATGATAGTAATGTAATAATAGATAAAAACACAGCACTTGCAAATGTAACTTCAAACACATTACTAGTAGTAGTAGATACTCACAAGAGAAGTTATGTTGAAGTACCAGAACTACTAGAAAAAACTGAAAAAATAGTTGTAATAGACCATCACAGAAAATCTGAAGACTTTATAGATAATGCAATACTAACATTCCACGAAGCATATGCTTCATCAGCAGCAGAGTTAGTTACAGAAATAGTAGAATATGCAAGCAAAGAAGTTGTACTAGAACAAATAGAAGCAGAAAGCTTATATGCAGGAATTATGATGGACACAAAAAACTTCACATTCAAAACAGGTGTAAGAACATTTGAAGCAGCAGCATATTTAAGAAAATATGGTATAGACATAATAAAAGTAAAGAAATGGTTCCAAAGTGACCTAGAGAATTATAATGTAATTGCAAACATAGTAAAAAATGCTGAAATAGTAAATGGAACAATAGGAATTTCAACATATGATGAAAAAGATAAAAATGCTAATATTATCTGTGCAAAAGCAGCAGATGAACTACTTACAATAAGCGACATAACAGCATCATTTGTATTAGGGAAAATGGGAGACAAAATTTGCATAAGTGGCCGTTCAATTGGAGACATTAATGTACAAGTAATACTAGAAAAATTAGGCGGTGGAGGACATATAACTTTAGCTGGAGCTCAAATAGAAGAGCTAACAATGGAAGAAGCCAAAACCGAATTAATAATAAGAATTAATGAATATTTTACAGAAAATAATGTATAACAAAAGAAATGGGTGGCAAATGCACACCCATTTTGTTGAATAAAGATGAAAACTTTTTAAATATATTTACTGAATTTGACAAAATAATTAAAAAAATAGTAGTATAATATAGTAAAAAAACAGAGAGGATGAAGTTTAATGTTTCAAAATATTGCACACAAAGAAATAGATGAACAAGAAGAAAAACAAATTCCTAAAATAGAAATAAAAAAACTTTTTAAAATAAATGATATCATACTATATGCAGTTGCCTTTTTGGTTTCAATGGTAGGATTTAACAAAGAATTTGCACCATTTGGACTAGCCATATTTGCAGCAGCTTGTAGTAATAAAATTCCAGTTGGAATATTATACATAGCAGTACTAATAGGCACAACAATAGGGTTTGGACTAACAGGAACATTATCATTTTTACTAAGCTCACTATTATTTATTGCCATGCTCTTAATATTTAGACCTAGAATACAAGAACCAGACAAAAATGAAAAACAAAAACTAGGAATATATATTGCCGTATCAGCATTTATTGTTCAAGCAAGTAAAATGTTTTTTACAATGTTTTTAGTATATGACTTAATCTCAAGCATCGTATTAGGCATTACAACATACATCTTCTACAAAATATTTGCAAACTCATTAATTACAATAGAACAATATGGAATAAAAAAAGCATTTTCAATAGAAGAAGTTATGGGAGCAAGTTTGATAATCTCAATAGCTTTATGTGCTTTTAGTAAATTACATATATTTGGACTTTCAATCACGAACATATTTAGCATAATGCTTGTACTATTTTTAGGATGGAAAAACGGAATGTTAGTAGGTGGAACTGCTGGAATAACAATAGGAATGGTACTCGGAATAATAAACTCAACAAGTCCAACTCTAGTTGCTTCATATGCCATATCTGGTATGATTGCTGGAATAATGAACAAACTAGGAAAAATTGGAGTAATAGTAGGCTTCTGCGTTGGAAATGCAGTATTAACATATTTTGCAAATGGTAACACAGTACCAATAATAACAATAAGGGAAATATTAATAGCATCACTTGGACTATTGGTAATACCTAAAACAGTAAGTATAGATATAACAGAAATGTTCAACCAAACAAAATGCTTACCAACAGCAGCAGGAGTTCTTGAAGAAAAGAAAAAAACAGCAAATAAACTAAACAGTGTATCAGATACAATACTTCAAATGGCAAGAAGCTATAATGATTCAGCCAAAGACACACTAGAAGAAAAAATAGAAGATGAAAGTAAAAATACATTTAAAGAGGAAGTACTAAATAACCTAGAAGAAATAGAGGACAACCTTTTATATGAAGATATATTACAAAATGATGATGAAATCTTAAAAAGAAGCTATGAAATACTAGAAGAAAAAGAAATGATAACAGAAGACGAACTAATTAATATATTAGAGCAGGTAAATGGATATAAACTTGTAAATGAAAATATTCAAGACACAATATCACCAATAGTGAAAATATTTAACAGTACATATAGAATAAACAAACTAAATACTATATGGAAACACAAAGAAGCAAGCAACAAAAAAGTACTTGCAAACCAGCTAGGAGGAGTATCAAAAGTAATATCATCACTGGCGGATGACATAAAGACAGAAGAAAAAACTGAAAAGCCAGTAGAAAAGAAATACAAATTAATAATTGGAGCAGCAGAAACTACAAAAAATAAAAGCGAAGTTTCAGGAGATAGTAATATTAGAACAAAACTTCATGATGGAAAATACATGCTAGCAATAAGCGATGGAATGGGCTCAGGTCCAAGGGCTAAAAAAAGTAGTACAACAGTAATTCAAATGCTTAAAAGATTATTAACAACAGGGTTTGATAATGATGTATCAATAGGCTTAATAAATTCAGCTGTAAACTTAAATTCAAATGATGAAACATATGCAACAATTGATATTTCAATAATTGATTTAAGCAGTGGCAATATAGAACTTGTAAAAAATGGAGCCTGCCCAACATTTATAAAATCAGGTAAAAAGGTTGAAACAATAAAAGCAATATCATTCCCAGCAGGAGTACTTGATAAAATAGACTTAGTAGTATATGACAAAGATTTAAAAGAAAATGACATAATAGTGATGTGCAGTGATGGAATAATCGAATCAAACACAGAATATAAAAACAAGGAACTATGGCTTAAAGAACTTATGGAAAATATAGAAACAGATGATGTTCAAAAAATAGCAGACATTATTATGCAAGAAGCAATAGACAATGGCTTTGGAATAGCTAAAGATGATATGACAGTAATAGTTACAAAACTTGTTTCAATTTAGGAATAAAACCACATTAATGGATAACACTATTAATGGTGGTTTTTTTATGAAAATAACATTATTGAAATCAAAAGATGATAAGAAAAGTTTCAAATTTTTGGAAATGCTAGGTGCAGATGTGCAAGAAATAGCAGACCTTGAAGACACGGATAAAATGATTAAAAACCTAGTAAAAAATGATTATACAACAATAATAATGACAAATGAGGTGGCCGGTTTCTCAGAAAGTATAATGACAAAATATAAAAGGTCAAGTGATATAAAAATAATAATAGCACCACCTAAATAATGTATAAAACTATAAAAAATGGAAAAAATTATATTAATAAAATTTTAATCGCTTTTCAAAAGGAGGAACTTATGAAACAAAACCAAATGAAAAATATGGTAGTTATAAAAGATTTACCATCAAACATAGTAGATGAGGCAATAATAATATTGAAAAACAATAAAAAAATCAAATCTCTAAATACAATAGAAAAACAGGGAACAGAAAAACATGAAAAAGAAATAAATGAGAATTATGTAGTAAAAGAAGCGGAAATGGTAATAAGTAATTTTATATCACAAATAGAAAAAGAAAAACACTTTAAAAGTTTTTCGATAAAACAACTAGAATTTAGATATAAAAAAATGAAGGCAGTAACAATAGTTTTAAGCATAATAGTTGTTATAAATATAATCCTGAATGTAGCGGGAATAAAGTAAAATAGGATAAGTTCTAAACCTCTTAAATTTAGAATATATTGTAAAAAATGTATTCTAATTTTAAGAGGTGTTTTTATGGAAAGAGTATTAAGTCAAGATGAAAGAATAAGAAGAGCAGAAGAAATATATGCAAGACGAAAAATGAACGAAACAAGAAAAAGTGCAACAGTACAAGTTGAGGCTCAAAAGCCAAATAATCTTACAAAAAAACTTGTAAAACAATTCATAATATGTTTGTTAATTTACATATGTTTTTATATGGCAAAAAATGTTCCAAATTTAGTTCCACAGGAAGTAATGAATAAAATTACAGATACACTTGAATATGACATAAATGTTCAAGATTTATATGAAAAAATTAAAGGAATCTATAAAAAAGAAAATCAAGATGAAAAGGTGGAAAACAAAGAAGAAAAACAACTCCCTCAAGAAACATTATCAGCAACAGATAGTGATGGGGAATCAAATGAAGTTGCTCAAAATGAAGAAAAACAAGCAGAATCACAACAACAAGAAGAGGAAAATACAGCAGGACTTACACAAATGGAAATAGATGCACGATATATAAAGAAAAATTATTCACTAATAAAACCACTAGAAGGAGAGATAACATCAAGATTCGGGCCAAGAAATCCGGAAGTACCAACAGTACCAAAATATCATACTGGAATTGATATAGCACGAGTTATAGGCACAGTAGTAATTTCAGCAATGGAAGGAACCGTGGAACTTGTATCAGGAGAAGGAAGCTATGGAAACCATGTAAAAATCACAAACGGGGATGTCTCAACACTATATGCACACTGCAGTAAAATATATGTAAAAGAAGGCGATTACATCACACAAGGACAAGAAATAGCGGAAGTTGGAGCAACAGGCAATGTAACAGGACCACATTTACATTTTGAAATAAGAAGAAACAATGAATATGTTGACCCAGATTTAATTTTGGAATTCTAAGGAGATGAGATTTTGCAAATAAAAATAAATATACAATTATTTGCAGCTATAATATTTTTTTGCTTTACTAAACAAATAAAACTATATGCTTTCTTAATGCTGTTTGCATTAATACACGAACTAGCTCACATGAGTGTGGGAGTGCTACTAAAACTAAAACCAAAAGCTTTAAAAATACAACCATTTGGAATAGAAATAGTGTTTGAGAGTTTTGAAAATACTGATAAAAATAAAATAAAAATAGCTATAGCAGGTCCAGCTATCAATTTACTGATTGCAATAATATTTTACTTCATTAAAATAAAAACACAGCAAATAATAATAAATGCAAACATATTACTAGCTATATTTAACCTTATACCAATATATCCACTAGATGGGGGAAGAATACTAAAATCAGCAATAAGAGAAACATCACAGAAAAAAATAGCAGATGAAATAGTTAATAAAACATCAAATGTACTAATGATATTACTTACAGCAATTTCAAGCATATTGATACTTGTATATAAAAATTTTGGCTTATTCTTAATAATAATATATCTATGGACAATAGTAATAAAAGAAAACAAAAGGTACATATTAAAAAGAAAAATAAATAAAATTTTGGAAAAACAAAAAAAGACTTGACTTTTTTTTATTTAAGTGTGAAAATTAATATAGATGTAATAAATGAGGTGAAACGAATGAAAAAATATATTAAAAATCAAAGAGGAATAACATTAATAGCTTTAGTAATAACAATTATTATTATTTCTATTTTGGTAGGGGTAACTGTAAGATATGCTAATATTGGCACAGATGTGAGAAATTATAATTATATGTGTGCAGATATAGAACTTTTAGAAAATAAAATAAAGCTATTTTATAATGACAAAGGTACTATACCAACTGTTGGAAGTGCGATTAGTGCAAAATCATTGTTAGGGACACAATCAAATATAAAAGATAATGATAATTATTATAAAGTAGATGTAAGTCAATTATATAATGTAACATTAAATTATGGAGGAGGAGCCGATGCGGATGATGCTTATATAGTAAATGAGCAAAGTCTAAAGGTATATTATCTAAAAGGAGTAGTTTTAGATAATATGAAATATTATACAAAGAAAGCCGAAAACAAACCATGTGTTGAGCATACATATGGAGACTGGATAATAGTAACTGCAGCAACTTGTACAACAACAGGAGAAAAACAAAGAAGTTGTACTAGATGTGGAAATGTTGAAACACAAATAATTCCAGTAACTTCTCATACATATGGATCATGGGAAGTAATAACACAAGCAACATGTACTACATCAGGAACAAGAAAAAGAAGTTGTACACAGTGTGGAAATACTGTAACAGAAGCAATTGCTGCAACGGGACATTCTTTCTCAGAATGGACTATAGTTGAAAAGCCAACTACAACATCAACAGGATTAAAATCATCAACATGTACAAAATGTGGTGAAACAAAAACAGAAATAATACCAAAATTATCAGTATATATTTCATTTACAATAAGCGGTGTACAATATACAGCAGAACAAGGAATGAAATGGAAGGACTGGGTAAACTCAGAATATAATACAGCAGGATTTGCAATTACAACATATAAGAATGTAGAAAGAGTATTCTTCAAATCAGGTGATTATTATGTAAGTGACTCAATAGGATTAACTGAGGTTACTGCAGAAAGCGAGATAGTGGAAAATAGAAAATATGGCAAAACAAAGACAGACAGTGGCGGTAGTGTAATGTAAAAATAACTATTGACTTAAATAAACATATATGGTATTATACATGCCAAGGGGGAGATGTAATGGAAGAAAGAATTGAAGAGAAAGATTTTGAAAAGAAGCCAAAGAAAGGGAAAATTCTTAAAATATTAATAATTGTAGTGTGTATAATTATTTTAGGGATAATAGGAGTATTTGCGTGGAGTAAATTAAATAGCAAACCTGAAAAGATTTTTAGCAGAGTTATTGATGAAATCGAGGAGTTAAAAGAAAGAAAGGGTAGTAAAACAGAAAAGATAAATTTTGAACTTTCTGCAACTGCAAGTTCAATGAATAATGATGTGACAATGCTAAATACAATACTTTCACAAATAAAACTTAAAGCTACAACTGAGGTTGATTATGAACAAAAAGTATTGAATCAAAATTTTACTGTAAGCGTAATGGGTGATGATGCTCTTAATGCTGATGCAATACTTCAAGACAACAAAATGTATTTTTACTTAAAAGATTTATATAGTAAATATATAGAAATTCCAACTGAAGAAATAGAAGATTTTGATTATTCATCAATATTTGAAAATGTAGATTTGAATTCTGATAGCAAACTATTAGAAGATATAAAAACTATTTTAAAAAACAAAATAGCTTATAAAATATATACACAAGAAAAAGTTTCAATTGAACAAAGTTCTACAGGAGATAAGAAAAATGTTGTAAAAACATCAACACAATTTTCAGTAAATGAAATTAAGGAGATTATAGACCAAGTTATAAATGCTTATGGAAAATATGCGGATAACACTGAAATATCAAAGGCTATCGAGAATTTAGATATAGACTTAGACACAACTGAACAAAATGAAAATTATGCAGTTGTATCAATTTATACTAAAGGATTAAAAAACGAAGTAGTAAGAGCAGATATAGAATTTGTAAATGTGGCTGATGATGCAATATTTGCATTAAACTTTGAAAAAGAAGACAAGAATACAACAGCTGTGCAAGTAAACCTTAAAGAAGGCATAGAAACAGGAAAGTTTGAAAACATAGTAAAACTATATTTCACAAAAGAAAATAAAAATGAAGGAACAATAAAAGTAAAAGTAAATGTAGATGGCGAAGCAACAATTACACTACAAATAAAATATGAATTTGAGGAAAATCCAAAAATAGAAAAAAGAAGTATAACAAATGCTATTAATGTTAATGATTTAACAGAAGAAGACCAAAAAGAAATATATGAAAATGTTCAAAACAACCCTTATCTATCAGGTTTAATGGAAATGATGATGCCTAAGTTTGCATTACCTGAGGACAATAAAGACATGGACCCTTTAGAATATGATGATTTTGATGAGGACGACTCTTTTGATGGAGATGAATTTTTTAATGAAAACGGTGAAATTATTGACATGTAATTGTAAAATGATGTAAAATAGGGACGGAGCAAAACCGTCTCTAATATTTTTAGTAAAGAAGGAAAATATGGAACTTTTTGATTCACATGCACATTATAATGATGAAAAATTTGATAACGATAGAGAAGAAATAATTCAAAAAATATATAATTCAGGAGTAACTACTTTAGTAAATGCAGGCTATAGTTTAGAAAGTTCTAAAAAGGCTATAGAAATAGCTAATAAACATAGCTTTATATATGCAACAGTTGGGGTATCTCCAAATGATATTGATAATTTGAATGTAGATTATATTAAACAAATTGAAAATATGGCCAATGAAAAAAAGGTTGTTGCAATAGGAGAAATTGGCTTAGACTACTATTGGAATAAGGAGAACAAAGAAGAACAGAAAAAAATATTTTGTGAGCAAATTGAATTAGCAAATAAGCTAAATAAACCAATTGTTATACACACAAGAGAAGCTGTGATGGACACATTAGATATATTGAAAAACAAAGTAGAAGCAAAACAAAAGGGAGTATTTCATTGTTGCCCACTAAATCCAGAACTTGTAAAAGAAGCCTTAAAACTAGGCTTTTATATATCATTTGCTGGACCAGTTACTTTTAAAAGCTCTAAAAATGCTGAAGATGTGGTAAAATTGGTTCCGTTAGATAAAATACTAATAGAAACTGATTCACCATATCTAAGCCCAGAACCAGTAAGAGGAACTAGAAATGATTCAAGAAATGTGATACACATAGCTGAAAAAATTGCATGTATTAGAGGAATAACACTAGAGGAAATAGCAAATATTACATTTAAAAATGCAAAAAGTATTTTTAAAATAGATTAAGGAAGGTAAGAACATGGAAGAATTCAATAAAAAGGAATATCAAGAGTTTTTAGAAAAACATGAAAAAGGCCATTATGCACAAAGCTTAGAATGGGCAAATGTTAAAGATGAGTGGAAAAACGAAATAATAATTGTTAGAGATAATTCAGGAAAAATAAAAGCATCAATGAGTGTTTTGATAAGAAAATTACCTTATATTAAATCAACATTAATGTATTCACCAAGAGGACCCGTATGTGATGTAAATGATGAAAAATCTTTCAAAGAATTAATAAAAAAAGCCGATGAATTAGCAAAAAAATACAATGCCTTCATGCTAAAAATGGACCCAGATATATTAGCTAGCAACATAGAATTTAAAAAAATGGCAAAAGAAAGAGGATTTAAAGTTGAAGACAAAATTAAAGATGTAAATACACTTCTTCAACCAAGATATGTTTTCAGATTGGATATAAAGGGAAAAACCGAAGATGAAATATTTAATTCATTTCATTCTAAAACAAGATATAATATTAGACTAGCAGGAAGAAAAGGCGTAACCATAAGAGAAGGAACAAGAAAAGATGTAGACCAGTTTCAACAAATATTAGAAACAACAGGATCAAGAGATGGATTTTATATAAGAAAAAAAGAATACTTTGAAAAGATTTTTGACAGTTTTGATAATGACCATCTAAAATTAGTGTTTGCAGATTATGAGGGACAACCAATTTCATGTGTTTTAAATATCTTTTATGGAAACAAGGAATGGTACCTATATGGAGGAAGTTTAAATGAACACAGGAACTTAATGTCAACATACCTTCTACAATGGGAAATGATAAAGCAAGCTATAAATAGAAAGATGGACTGCTATGATTTCAGGGGAGTTTGTGCAACAGATGAGACTCATTATAATGAAGGATTATATAGATTTAAAAAAGGATTTAATGCAGATTTTGTTGAGTTTATGGATATGCATAAAATTTATAATCCAATTATATATTTCTTATTTGAAAAGTGCGGTTATAAACTAAGAGATTTAAAATTAAAGTTAATAAAAAATAAATAAAAGAGGGGTTACCTCTTTTATTATTTGTTGCCAAAATCAACTTTTACATTTTTTCTAGCCTCATTGCTTTCTGCTTCAAATAATTGCTCTGGTTCGAAATGGAACATAGAAGCAATAATATTAGAAGGAACTACTTGCAATCTTGTATTATATTTTGTTGCAATATCGTTATAGAATTGTCTTGAAAAAGCAATTTTATCTTCAGTATTTTGTAATTCATCTTGTAATTGTGCAAAGTTACTATTAGCCTTTAAATCTGGATAGCTCTCAGCAACAGCCATAATAGTTTTTAGGGCACCAGAAAGTTCACCATCTATCTTTGATTTTTCACTAACAGTTGAAGCATTAGCCCAAGAAGTTCTAAGTTCAGCAACTTTAGTTAATACATCTGATTCATGAGACATATACCCCTTAACTGTTTCAACCAAATTAGGGATCAAATCAAATCTTCTTTGTAACTGTACATCAATTTGGCTCCAGCCATTCTTAACCTTTTGTTTTAATCCAACTAGAGAGTTATAAACTGATATAGCATACAGTATTAGTAATACAATAATAATTAAAACAATCCAAACCATATAAAAACCTCCTATCAATTATATTTTAGTACACACAAATTATAACAAAACAAATAAAAAAATGCAAGGAGAACAGAAAAAAATAAAATGTTACAAAAATGTTACGAAAATGTTACAAAAGTGTAACAAGAATATTAAGTTTTTGTAACATATAAAAAAAATGTTGACTTTTATCAAAATAAAAGTTAACATGTAAATAGAATAAAATGAGGGGGAAGAGTTATGAATTTAAAAGATTTAAAAAGGAGGGAAATAATTACTATTGTAGCTATAATAGTAATTTTGATCTTTTTTACAGTAATTACGATATCTGTATTAGATATTGAAGCTTTTGCTGATACAGGTAATAACACATCAGGAAGCTGCCAGCACACATTTGGTAATTGGTATGTAGGTTCAAACAAATTGCATGCAAGGGATTGTACAAAATGTGGTGCAACAGAATCTAATTCTCATGCGGCTTCATGGGGAAGTTGGACATCAAATTACAATAAGCATAAAAGAACTTGTAAGGTTAGGGGCTGTACAGTGTCTGAGGAGCATGCTTCTGTGGATTTGAATAATGATGGCATCTGTGATATCACTGGCTGTGGATTGACAATAGGAAGTAGTTCCTGTTCGCATGAATACTCAAATTCATTTGTATACTGCTCAAACAATAAAGTGAGTCACGGAAGAAAATGTACAAAATGTGGAGTTGAATATACAGATCAACATACTTTTGTAAAATCAACACCTAACAAATCAACTTGTGGATATAAAACTACAATAGGAGGAAATACATATACTTGTGGTGTTATATGCAGTGAGTGTAATGGAGAAGGTAAAGAAGGTGGTTGTGGAACATGTGGATGTGAAGTATACGAAGCATGCAACCATACATTTTCTAATTCATTTACAAACTATGCTACTACGAACATGCATGGTAGAGTTTGTACAAAATGTGGAATAACAGCAGCAAACCCACATCAGTTTAAAAAAGGAACAACGATAAATGGGCGTTGTGCATATTCAATTACAATAGGAACAACAACATATAAATGCAATGTTGTATGTCATGAATGTAATGGGGCAGGTAAGACAGGAGGATGTTCAGTATGTGGAGTAACAGCATCAAGTGGCGGAGGAGATACTTGTACACATAACCGTTCAACACAATGGCATTATTCAACAAGAACGCTTACTACACATACTGGTTCTTGTAATGTATGTGGAAAAACAGTTACAAGTGAGGCACATGTTGATAGTGTGAATTCAAATGGAGTATGCGATTACTGTGGAGTATGTATGTCAGGAAATCATCAATGGAAGGATAGTACATCAGGTAATACAAGATATTGTGCACAAACTCTTTGTGGACTTGTATGCAGTCATAATGGACTAACTACAGGAACTTGCTCAACTTGTGGAAAAGTATTGAGTAGCAGTGGTAGTACTTGCCAACATACATATGGAAGTTGGTATGTAAATTCAACCAACAACTTACATGCAAGAAAATGTACAAAATGTGATATGGTGGAATCTAATTCACATTCGGCTTCATGGGGAAGTTGGGCAGAGAATACAATATCAAATAGACACGAAAGAAACTGTACTGTATCAAGCTGTACAATTAAAGAAGACCATGCACCTGTAGATACTAACAATGATGGAAAATGTGATACTTGTGGCTTTACAATGGGAACAAGTGGTGGAAGTACACACACACATTCATTTACAAATAACTGGGTAACAAAGACAGATGGCGATCATTATCTATGTTGTGATGATAGCACATGTAGTAGCACAAGTAAAAGCCATAGTGCTGTATGGGGAAGGTGGACAGAAAATACAATATCAAATAAACACGAAAGATACTGTAGCGTATCAAATTGTACAATTAGAGATTGGGACAATGAACATACTCCAGTAGATGCAAATAATGATGGAAAATGCGATGATTGTGGCCTTACGGTAGGAACGAGTGGTGGAAATACACATACACATTCATTTACAAACAATTGGGTTATCGGTGCAAATGACAGACATTACTTAATGTGCGATACAGCAGGTTGTACTCAAGTCAAGGAATCACATATAGCTTCTTGGACAGGAAATTCATGCACAGCGAATAGAATATGTGCAATATGTGGAATATCAGATGGACAGACACTAGGGCATAATTGGCAAGCAGCAACATGTACAGAACCAGAAACATGTAGTAGATGCCAAGAAATGAGAGGAACAGCATTAGGACATGACTGGGAAATAGCAACATGCACAAAAGCAAAAACATGTAGAAGATGTCAAGCAACAGAAGGAACAGCGTTAGGACATGATTGGCAAGCAGCAACATGTACAGAACCAGAAACATGTAGTAGATGCCAAGAAATGAGAGGAACAGCATTAGGACATGACTGGGAAATAGCAACATGTACAAAAGCAAAAACATGTAAAAGATGTCAAGCAACAGAAGGAACAGCATTAGGACATGATTGGCAAGCAGCAACTTGTATAAATCCAAAAACATGTAGCAGATGTCAAGTAACAGAGGGTTCAAAACTAGGACATGATTTTACAAATTGGACAGACAATAGAGATGGAACACATAAAGGAACATGCAGTAGATGCCAAGAAGAAACAATAGAAGAGCACAATTATGATTCATCAAATGCATGTACAAAATGTAATGCAGTAAAACAAAGCACAACATGTGAGCATGACTGGCAACTAGATAAAGCAGGAGCATCAGCAACACAACACTGGGAAAAATGTACAAAGTGCCAAGAAAAGCGTAATATTGCAAATCATACATTTAAAAATGGAGTATGTACAGTTTGTGAATATACTTGTAAACATAGCTCAACTACAGTAAAACAAGATGAAACAAATCACTGGAAGGAATGCAATACTTGCGGTGAGAAAATAGAAAAAGAAGCACATAAATATGAAAATGGAAAATGTTCATGTGGAAGACAAGAAGGAAGTACAACATGTGCACATAACTGGAAAATTGATAAAACAGGTGCAACAGAAAAACAACATTGGGAATTATGTACTAAATGTCAAGAAAAACGAAACATAGAATACCATACATTCGTAAATGGAGTATGCACAGTTTGTGAATATGCTTGTAAACATAGTTCAATTGCAGTAAAAGAAGATGAAACATATCATTGGAAAGAATGTAAAAATTGTGGAGCAACACTAGAAAAGGAAACACATAAATATGAAAATGGAAAATGTTCATGTGGAAAAAATGAAAATGCAACAACATGTAAACATACAAATAAAGAATGGAAAGCAGATAACAATTATCACTGGCAAGTGTGCAAAGATTGTGGAAAAGTGTTTGTAGAAACCACTGCATCACATGTATTTGTAAATGGTAAATGTAAAAATTGTGGAGTAGCAGAAAAATCAAACACATCAAATGTAAAACTACCAAATACAGGTGAAATAATGAAAGTAGCATTAATAACATTAGCAATTTCAGCAATATGTGGAACATCTTATATAGGATTTAGAAAATATAAAGATATTAGATAAAAAAGGAATAAAATACAAAAACTTGAATATATTATTATAGAAAGTGTTTTGTAGCAAATATTAAAAAAGCAGAATGTTTTAGAAACATTCTGCTTTGAATTTTACTTACGGACATAGGAAATACAGAGGAAATATTACAAAAATATTACAAAAATTTGACAAGCTTGTAAAAAAATAGTATAATATTATTTGTGAGTCCAAGGAGGGATTTAATTAATATATGAAAAATTATTTAAAATCTTCTAAGATAAAAAAAATAATAATAGCTGGAACAATATTTTCTATAATTTTAGGAATATCAGTATTTGCTGGTAATGTAAAGTTAAATAGTGTTAATATAAAATTTTCTAATAATCAGGAAATCACAGTATTAACTGCTAAAACAAAAATATCAGATATCTTACAAGAAAATCATATAGTTATTGAAGAAAATGAAACAGTAACACCTGGAATAGATTCAGAAATAACTAATACAAAAACAATTGTAATCTCTTTAAAAGGGGAAGAACCAATTAAAATAGCTCAAAATACTACAACAGAAATAAATAAGGAACAAGTTTTGAAAGAATACACAAATTTAACAGAAAAAATTGAAACTGTAATAGAAGAAATACCTTTTGAAACTGTGACTAAAGATGTATCAAATGGAGCTGCAACAACAAGAAATGCAGTAATTCAATATGGGAAAAATGGAGAAAAAAAGGTAACCTACAAGGTAACATATAAAGAGGATGAAGAACTTTCGAGAGAAAAATTATCAGAAGAAATTATAAAAAATCCTGTAGATAAAATTGTACAAGTACAAAGTAAATCAGTAATTGTATCAAGAAGTTCTTTTTCTAGAGTAACTGGAACATCAGGTAAAAGTGGAGTATATAAAGTAACAGCATATTGCGCATGTATGCAATGCTGTGGAAAAACTAATGGAATAACAGCATCAGGAGCAAAAGCAACAGCAAACCACACAATAGCAGCACCTAGAACATTTGCATTTGGAACAAAAGTAGTAATAAATGGAACAACTTATGTAGTTGAAGACAGAGGAGGAGCAATACAAGGAAACAGAATAGACATATACATGAACTCACACGCAGAAGCCTTAAGATGGGGCGTAAGATATGTTGAGGTTGAAGTATTAGACTAAAAAATAATGGACTAGATTTTCTAGCCCATTAATTTTTTTTTACACAAATCATTGCATTTTTAAAAAATCTATGATATTATTATGGAAATTAATTCTATCAAAATTATTTCAAGGCATTTCGCCGTTTAAATTCAAGAAAAGAGCAGGGGGGTATTTTATTTGTGCCAAACGCATAATCAATAATATTATTGACATTGCACATAAAAAATGATACAATGTATATAATATATAATAATAGGAGGAAATCTAAATGGCACAAACAAATATTAATATAAGAATGGATAAAGAATTAAAAGAACAATTTGATTTATTCTGCTCAAATGTTGGAATGTCAATGACAACTGCGTTTTGCATTTTTGCAAAAAAGGCTGTAAGGGAACAAAAAATTCCTTTTGAAATAACAGCAGAGGATCCTTTTTATAGTGATGAAAATATGAAAAGGTTAAAAAAAGCAATTGCAGAATTGAACCAAGGCAAAGGAAAAGAACATGAGCTAATTGAGGTGAAAGATGAGTGATTAAAGTATGGCAAGATGATGCATGGGAGGAGTATTTGTATTGGCAAAATCAAGATAAAAAGACTCTCAAGCGAATAAATTTATTATTAAAAGATATTGAAAGAAACCTATATGAGGGAATAGGAAAGCCTGAATTATTAACAGGAGATTTATCAGGCTTTTGGAGCAGGAGAATTGATGATAAAAATAGAATTGTATATAGAATTAAAGACAACAAAATAGAAATTGCACAATGCGGTTCACATTATAAAGATAAGTAAATTTTAATCTAATTAATTATTTCAAGGCATTTCGCCGTTTAAATTCAAGGAGGAAATATGTTATCAATAGTAAAAAGTATGGCTTTACATGGGCTAGATGGGTATTTAGTCGATGTACAGGTGGATGTATCAAGTGGACTTCCAGCGTGGGAAGTGGTTGGGTTACCTGATGCAAGTGTTAAGGAAGCAAAAGAAAGGGTGAAAACAGCAATAAAAAACTCAGATGTAGATTTTCAAAGTAAAAAAATTGTTGTTAATTTAGCACCAGCAGATATTAAAAAAGAGGGCTCAAGTTTTGATTTGCCAATAGCAATAGGAATTTTAATGTCAATGGAAGTGATAAATACAAAAGAGACAGATAATATAGCTTTTATAGGTGAGTTATCTTTAGATGGAAAAATTAGTAGAGTAAATGGAATTTTACCAATGTGTATAGAAGCTAGAAGGCTTGGAATGAAGAAAATTATAGTTCCTGAAGATAATGCAGAAGAAGCTGGAATTGTATCAGGAATTGATGTATTACCAGCAGGAAACCTAATGCAAGTTATAAATTTTCTAAATAAAAACCAGGTTATAGAACCAAAAAAAGTAAATATTGAAGAATACTTTAAAACAAATCAAAAATATAATTTTGATTTCTCAGAAGTAAAAGGTCAAGAGAACATTAAAAGAGCCCTTGAAGTTGCTGCAGCAGGAGCACACAATTGCCTATTAATTGGAAGCCCAGGTTCAGGAAAAACAATGCTTGCTAGAAGGCTTCCAACAATTTTACCAGATCTAAGCTTTGAAGAAGCATTGGAAATAACAAAAATACACAGTATAGCAGGTACTCTAACACAAGATGTTCCATTAATTACAACAAGGCCATTTAGAGCTCCACATCACACTATATCAGGAGTATCACTAGTTGGAGGAGGACGAATTCCAAAACCGCGGAGAAATAAGCCTAGCACACTATGGAGTTTTATTTTTAGATGAATTAACAGAATTTCATAAAAGCACATTAGAGGTTCTAAGAGGACCATTAGAAGATAGACAAGTTACAGTTTCAAGAGTAAATGGAAGTTTTACATATCCAGCTAATTTTATGTTTGCAGCAAGCATGAATCCATGTCCGTGCGGATATTTTGGTTCGAAAGACAAAGAATGTACATGCACACCAAATTCAATTTCAAAGTACATGGGAAAAATTAGTGGACCACTTTTAGATAGAATAGATATCTGCATAGAAGTAAGTCCAGTCAAATACCAAAAATTAGATTCTAGTGAAAAAATCGAAACATCAGAAGAAATTAAAAAAAGAGTAAATAAAGCAAGAAAAATTCAACTAGAAAGATATAAATCAAATAAAATCCTATCCAATTCGGAATTAACCCCCAAATTAATAGAAAAATATTGTACATTAGATTCAAAAGGAAAACTTATTTTAGAAAATGCGTTTAACAAATTAAAATTAAGTGCTCGTGCTTATGGAAGAATACTAAAAGTTGCCAGAACAATAGCTGACTTAGATGAAAGTGAAAACATAGAAGTAAAACACATAGCAGAAGCAATACAATATAGGTCAATAGATAGAAAGTATTGGAGTAATTAAAATGGAAATAAAAGAAATAGAATTTGAAAGTGAATGTTATCCGAGACAATTAAAAAATATTCAAAATCCACCTCAGAAACTATATGTCTTGGGAGATGAAAAAATACTAAATAATGAGTGTATTTCAATCGTTGGTTCGCGTTGTTGTACTAGCTATGGAGCTGATATTGCAAAAAGATTTGCAAATTATCTTGGACAAAATGAAATTACAATAGTAAGTGGAATGGCAAAAGGTATAGACAGCCATGCACATCTAGGAGCTATGGAAACTAAAGGAAAAACAATTGCAGTACTAGGGTCTGGGTTTGAACATATTTTTCCAAGCAAAATTATTTTTGAAAAAATCTTGGAAAACAATGGAACAATAATTTCAGAGTATAGCCCAGAAGTTGAGGTATTTCCTCAAGGATTTCGAGACAGAAATCGAATTATTGCAGGAATGAGTTTAGGAACTCTTGTTGTAGAAGCAAAAACAAAAAGTGGTACAGGTATTACAGCAGAATATGTGAAAAAATTTAAAAGAAAACTTTTCTGCATACCACACTCAATTGAAGACAAAGCAGGAATAGGAACAAATAGGCTAATCAAAAAAGGCGCAATACTTGTAACAGAACCTAAAGATATATTAGATTGTTTAAAAAAACAAACCATTATACAAAGTGAGGCACAATATGATTTGGAAATACCACTAGAGTATAGAAAAATATATAATTCTATTAAACAAGAGGCATTAAATGCAGATGAAATAAGTAAAAAAACAGGAGAAAACATTGCAAATGTAAACACAATACTTACAATGCTAGAGCTTGAAGGCTATATAGAATCTTTACCAGGAAACAATTTTAAGGCAAAGGAGTGATAAAAAATGTATGAAAGGCACATTTTAGGAAAAAAAGGAGAAGATGTTGCAGTAGAGTATTTGAAAAGCAAAGGCTACAACATATTAGATAGAAATTTTTTATGCAGACAAGGCGAAATAGATGTAATTGCTCTTGATAAAAATTATGTAGTATTTGTTGAAATAAAAGCACGAACAAACACTGAATATGGCTTACCATCAGAATCAGTCACAAAAAGAAAATTAGAACACTTGATAAAGGCTGCTAAATATTATTTGCATGTCAGAAATTTAGAGGATGTAAATGTTAGAATTGATGCAATAGAGGTATATATAGCAAATAACAAGTACTATATTAATCATTTAAAGCAGATTGTTTGATTTGACATTTTTAAATAATAATGCTAATATGTTTTAAGAAAGAGGGGATTGGTTATGAATATCATAGTTACAGGAGGCTCAAGAGGAATAGGAAAATGTTTAGTAGAAAATTTGGCAAGAGATGGACATAATGTTCTACTAAATTATAATAAATCAGAAAAACAGGCATTAAAAATTCAAAGAGATTTACAAGAAGAAGGATATTTAGTAGAAGTTTTTAAAGCTGATGTTTCAAAAAGAAAAGATGTAAAATCAATGGTAGATTTTGCAATTGAAAAATTTGGAAATATCGATGTATTAATAAACAATGCAGGAATAGCAAAACTACAAATGTTCCAAGATGTTACAGATGATGACTGGGAAGAAATAATAAATACAAATTTAAAATCAGCATTTTATATGTCACAAGCAGTTTTGCCAACCATGATACATAAAAAAAGTGGTTTAATAATTAATATATCATCAATTTGGGGACAAGTAGGAGCATCATGCGAAACAGTTTATTCAATCTCAAAAGCAGGTCTTGATGCGATGACAAAATCTCTTGCCAAAGAACTTGGACCTTCAAATATCAGAGTAAATTCAATTGCACCAGGTGTAATTGATACGTCAATGAATAGCATGCTAGATGAACACATTAAAAATGAGATAAGAAATGAAACACCACTTGGAAAAATAGGTAGGCCAATTGATATTTATAAGTGTGTAAAATGGTTAATTGAGGATGAATTTACCACAGGCCAAGTAATACCAGTAAATGGTGGGTATGTAATCGCATAGGTTACATAAAAATAGGGCTGATTTTAATCAGCCCTTATACAAATTAATAGTTTTTACTAATCTATTTGTTTTCTACTTTTTCCTTATTGTTTCCGATAAAAAGCTTTGAAATATAACGAATAATCTTATATCCAGCGATTTTAATCTTTTTGCCCCACAAATAAGTTTTTCTTAATTTATTAGGTTTACCCATACCATAAGAATTATCAGATAAGGCCAAAGAAACACAAGGAGCTTCTAATTCGAAAACATAGTTTTCAAAATTATTATTATCCCATTCATTATTACCGTTTCTAAAACAGAAATTAAAAGTATCACTTTCCAAAAGAGTTATTTCTGTTTGAAATCCCAATTCTGTTTTCTCCATTTTCAATTCAGATAAATTATCCCAATTGCTTCCAAATCCATAATGAATAAAAACTTCTTCAGAGTTATCCTCAAAGAATTTACCAGTATATGAAATTTTAACAGTTGAATTTTGAACTAACTTATCTGTATTAAAAAATATGTTTTTTAATAATTCCATTTTTCCTACCTCTTTTAACAATTTATCTTTTGCTGCATACATTATATTATTAAAAATGATATAATGCAAGTATTTTTTACAAAATTTTTAAAAAAATTTGTAAAAAATATTTTTCAGTATTAAAAACCATTATTTCAAGATTTTTCCTATAATGAAAAATTCATCAGAATCAGTAATTACGACATCTTTGTAGGCTTTATTTTCTGCTTTTAAAGTGTATTTTCCTTTTTTACAGAAAAATTTTCTAACAACAATTTCATTATTAACGCTAAATAAACCAATATCTTTGTTATTCAAAGGAGAGTTGAATTCTACAAAAGCATAGTCTCCTTTTTTGAAAATACTATCCATTGAATCATCAGAAATCTTAACAGCAATAGATGCTGATGGAATAGAAGATGGGCAGTCGATAAATGAATTTATATTATCAACAGCTAAAACTTTATTATGAGAAATATGTTCTACTAAACCATATTTCTCTTGATCTTCATTTAATTCTTTATCATATGTGTACATTAATTGTTGGTATGGAACATCTAATGCTTTGCAAATGTTGCGAAGAGCCTTATGGCTTGGATTTCTTTCACCTTTTTCAATGTGTGTTAGATGTCCAATATTAATTCCTGTCATTTCTGCAAGCTCTGTTTTTGTCATACCTTTCTCTTTTCTTATTTTTGCAATCATGTCTCCTATCATAATAAATACCTCACTTCTTAAAATTAATCTTTTACTATTATACTAGAGAATTTGAAAATTGTCTAGTAGTAAAGATAAAAAATATATCAAATTTTATAAAAAAATATCATAAAAGTATTGACTTGTCAAATTGTAATATGATAATATTGTTGTTAATTAGTCAAGGAGGGTTTGAAAATGTATTGTAATAAATTAAGATATATAAGAAAAGAAAAGGGGTTAACACTTGAAGAATTGTCCGAAAAAAGCGGATTATCATCAGGATATTTATGCCATTTAGAAAAGGGATCAAGAAATCATCCGAGTATAGAAACAATGGAAAAAATTGCAAAAGCATTAAACAAAACAGTAATTGAAATTTTTTTCAATGAACAGTAATATAATTAAAAAAAAACTAAAAAAAATTCCTTATTATATATTGTAAAAGAAGACATTTTATGATAAGATTAAACAAAAAGGGACATTTTTCGAAAGGATGAAAACATATGAATGAAAATAATGATGAAATTAAAGCTGAAGTTTTAGAAAACAGCGAAGAAGAGCAGAAGAATGTTGCTAATACAGTAACATTAGTAGGTGAGGAGAAAAAAGAAACACAAGAACCTGAAAAAAAAGAAAAAAGAGAAGAAGAAAGCTATAAATTCAAGGAAAGTAAGAAAGTTATCAAAACTAAGAAAAATCATAAATTTGTAATACTTGCAATTGTTGTATCAATAATATTAATTTTGGCATTATTGTTTTCGACAATTTTTGCATTTATAAACTCAAATAGTAACACTATACTAGGTGGAATATCTGTAAGAAAAATATCAGTAGAGGGACTAACAGAAGATGAAGCAATAAAAGTTATTAGTGATAAATTAGAATATGAAAAATCAAAAGAACTATCTTTAAAAATAAATGGAGAAAGTTATTATGTTTCCCCAGAACAGATAGGTATAGAATATAATATAAACAAAGCAGTAGAAACAGCATTTAATGTAGGAAGAGATGGTAACATTTTTCAAAACAATTATGAAATATTGCTAACAATGGTAGAAAAAAAAGATGTAGAGCTAGAAATTTCTTATGATGAGAAATTACTTAATAATGTAATAAGTGAAATTAATGCAAAATTACCAAATGCAATGGTGGATAATACATATAGTGTTGAAGAGAAAGAACTTATAATAACAAGGGGAACATCAGGAATTGTAGTAGACAGTGATGATATAAAACAAGTTTTATTAAACGCTATACAAAATGGTACTAATGATGAGTTAGAAATCAAAACAGCATATAAAGAATGTCCAGAAATTGATATTGAAAAAATACATTCAGAAGTAAAAACAGAACCACAAGATGCAACATTTAAAACAAACCCATTTGAAATAATACCACATAAAACTGGTTTAGATTTTGATGTGGAAAAAGCAAAAGAAATTCTTAAAGAGGATAAAGAGGAATATGTTATTCCATTAAATATAATTGAACCAAAAGTTCATACAAATGAAATAGGAAGTGAAGCTTTTCCAAATCTATTGAGTTCATTTTCAACCAAGTATGATAGCACAAATGTACCAAGATCAAAAAACTTACAAATTGCTATGTCTAAATTAGATGGTGTTGTTGTAATGCCAGGAGAAGTGTTCTCATATAACAAAACACTTGGAAAAAGAACAGTACAAGAAGGATATCAATATGCAAATGGTTTTGCAGCAGGAAAGGTAGTTCCAATGTTAGCAGGGGGAATATGCCAGATATCATCTACATTATACGATGCAGCACTGTATGCCAATATGAACATAGTTGAAAGACATAACCATATGTTCCAAGCAACATATGTTGAACCAGGAAAAGATGCAACAGTTGTGTATGGCTCATTAGATTTTAAATTTGAAAATACAAGAAAATATCCAATAATGATAAAAACAAAATGTAGTGGTGGATTAGCAGAAATAAAAATATTTGGAATAAGAGAAGAAGTGGAATACGAAATTGAGATTATATCAGAAGTACTAAGCTATACCCCTTACAAAGTAGTTGTTCAAGAGGATAGTAGCTTAAGTGCAGGGCAAGAAAAAGTTTCTCAATATGGTTTAAAAGGATGTAAAAGTAAAACATACAGAATTAAAAAACTAAATGGTCAAGAAGTATCTAAAGAATTATTATCTACAGATACATATAGCCCACTAAATAAAATTGTAAGAAAGGGTGTAAAAAGTACAAAGGTTGAAGAACCTACAAATTCATCTGAAGTAAATAATTCAACAGAAAAAGTACCTGAACAAAATACAACACCGGAAACTCCAACCACACCAACTACTCCGACTACTCCAACAACGCCAACCACTCCAACTGAGCCAACACCTTCAACAACACCAACAAATACAACAACAACTTCTGAAAATACAACAACAGAATAGGCTAAAAGTATTTAGAAAGGAAATAAAATGGAAGCGATAACATATGAATTAAAACATATATGTAAACAAACTGGAGCACGAAGAGGGGTAATACATACTCCTCATGGTGATATTGAAACACCAATATTTATGCCAGTTGGAACACAGGCTACAGTAAAATCGTTAACACCAGAAGAACTAAAAGAAGAAGTTAAGGCTCAAATTATATTATCAAACACATATCACCTTTATTTAAGACCAGGACATAAGCTTGTAAAAGAAGCTGGAGGACTCCACAAATTTATGAACTGGGACAGACCTATTCTTACTGATTGTGGAGGATTTCAAGTCTTTAGTTTAAGTGATTTGAGAACAATTTCAGAAGATGGAGTTGAATTCAAATCTCACTTAGATGGAAGTAAACACTTCTTTTCACCAGAAAAAGTAATGGAGATTGAAGAGGATTTAGGAGCAGATATAATAATGGCATTTGATGAATGTGTTGAGCCAAATGCGACATATGAATATACAAAAAATTCAATGGAAAGAACAACAAGGTGGGCAGAAAGATGTAAAGCTGTTCACAAGAACACTGATGAACAAGGTCTATTTGGAATAATTCAAGGTGGCTTTTTCGAAGATTTAAGAAAAAAATCAGCAGAAGACTTAATAAAACTAGACTTTCCAGGATATGCCATAGGTGGAATAAGTGTAGGAGAAACAAAAGAAGATTTTTTAAGAATTTTAAAATATACAGCTCCACTTATGCCACAAAATAAACCGAGATATTTAATGGGAGTTGGAACACCAGATTATCTAATAGAAGCTGCGATTGCAGGAATAGATATGTGTGACTGCGTTCTTCCAACAAGAATAGCAAGAAATGGCACAGCATTAACATCACATGGTAAGGTTGTGATAAGAAATGCAACATATGAAAGAGACTGGAACAGACTTGATGATGAATGTGACTGTTATACCTGTAAAAACTACACAAGAGCCTATATAAGACATTTAATCAAGGCAAATGAAATCCTTGGAGTAAGACTTCTTTCAATACATAATTTAAGATTTTTAACAAGACTAATGGAAAGAATCAGAGATGAAATAGATAATGATAATCTCCTAAACTTTAAAAAAGAATTCTACAAAAAATATGGCTATGATGAGTAGTAATGCCTAGTTCATTTGAAAGGAATGATATAATATGGATTTATTAAATGAAAATAAATATCAAGAAAAGAAAACTCCTAAAGGAAAAAAAATAGTATTAATGTTATTGATTTTATCAATACTACTATCAATTGGTATATTAACATACATGGCATACTTAAAATCTGCACAACCAGCAAAAGCAGTAATTCTAATAAATGGAGAAGTAACAGAAATAACAGAGGATTTAGTATATGATGGTAAATACATAGCCTTAAAGAATTTAAGCGAAGTTTTGGGATATGAATACTATAACAGTGAATACCAAAATTATGGCATAGACACAACAAAGTGCTATATTAAGAATAAAAACTTAATATATGGATTTGAACAAGATTCCAAGAAAATATACAAATACGAGCAAAACACAGATTTGGATTACCAATATTACACTTTAAATAACAATATTGTAATGTATAATAATAAACTTTATGTTGCGATTGAAGATTTAAGATTGGCGTTAAATGTTTATTATGAGTTTGATGATAAAAATAATTTAAACATTTATTCAGTCCAAAAACTTATTGAAGCAAATACTGAAAAATTAAGAGAAAATGGATATACAATAACACAGACCGAGAATAACCAAAAAGCCATGGCATATGGTTGGATAATAGCTGAAAAAAATGGGTTATATGGTGTATTAAATAACAATTTAGAAGAAATAATTGGAACACAATACTCAAGCATGTATTTTGATGAATACAACAAAAGTTATATTGTTTCAAACACAAGCGGAAAATATGGAATAATTTCCACTACAGGAAGCCTTGTTCAATCATTAAAATATGATGGACTAGAGATTTTAAATTATGAACACATGTTATACAAGGTTATGAGTAATAATAAATATGGAATAATGAAAAGCAATGGTTCAATGCTAACAGATATTATTTTTGATGAAATTGGTTACAAAAAAGATCCAAACAATAAAATACTATATACATTAATTGTACCAAGATTAAGTGAAAGAATTGGAGAAACAATAGTAGTAAAACAGAATGGTAAATATGGATTAATTTATTTAGATACTGGAAAAAGTTTCTTAGATTGCGATCACTTAGATAAATTATACTCAATAAGCGAACTAGGTCAAACAAAATATATGATAGAAGCTGAAAAAAGAACTATGACATTAAATGAATATTTAGAGATAAGAGGAACGCAGAGATTGAATTTGAATTAAAAAACAAGAAAGACTTTGATTTTAAAGTCTTTCTTATTTTTTTAGCTACATTTTCTGCTCGCCAGGTAAGAAGTAATCAACAACACCATAAATTAGAGCACCAATAATAGCTGACATCCAAGAAATTGAGTATCCTGCAACAAAGTATTGTGTAACATATAGAATAATTACAGATACAACAAAACCTACAAATCCCTTACCAAATGGGCTAGCTTGGATTCCAGTAAATTTAGCAATTAGGTAATCCATAATAGTAAGAACTATTGCTGCAATAGCTAGTGACCAGATATTTGAAATTTGAAATCCTGGAGTGAAAAATGCAGTAATTGCAAGAACTACAGCAGCGGTAATTAGTCTACCAACTATTTGCCAAACAGTACTAGTACCATTTGAAGATTGAACATTCTGATTGTTATTTGACATTTTCCTAAAACCTCCTAACTTTAAATATATATATTTAATTTTTGCTTTGATTTTTTAGGTTTCGATAATATTATTATCAATTCTAAAATATTTATTCAAAAAATATTTTGTATATTTTCAAAAAAAATGTAAAAAATTAAACTATATAAAGGAGAATTTATGTTAAATACTTTTGTAAGAGTAAGTATAATATACTTACTAGTTTTAATTGTAATGAGATTAATGGGGAAAAGAGAAATTAGCCAAATGCAACCATTTGAACTGGTAATAGCTATTATGATAGCAGACCTTGCCTCAGTTCCAATGGCAGACACAGGAATACCAATATTCAATGGCATAATACCAATACTAACACTTTTAGCATTTCAACTCATATTATCAATACTAAATATGAAAAGTATAAAATTAAGAGCAATAATATGTGGAAAACCACAAATATTAATATTTAGAGGAAAGATAGATGAAAAAGCACTAAAAAAAGAAAAAATAACAATAAATGAACTTCAAGAAAGATTAAGGCAAAGTAATATATTCAATATTGGAGATGTTGAATATGCAATACTTGAAACCAGTGGGCAAATAAGTGTAATACAAAAACCAGAAAAAAGAAATACAATACCAGAAGATTTCAATATAACACCAGAATATGAGGGAATACCTTACGACTTAATAATAGATGGAAAAGTAATGCACAAAAATTTGAAGGCAATTGGTAGAGATACAAAGTGGCTAAAAAAACAAGTTGAAAAATTTAAAATAAAACCAGAAAATGCCTTAATAGTAACATTTGATGGTAAAGGACAAATCTTTTGCCAAGAGAAAGAAAGGAAAAAACAATGAGGGAATGGATAATTATAATTACAATAATTATAATTATTGTAATACGGAGATATATGGACACAAGGATGTTTAACTAAAACTTCAGATGAAATTTCAAGTAAATTACAAGAATTAAAACAGAAAACAATAGAAGCCAAGGCAAATGGAGATAGAAAGGAAATAACAAATAAATTAAAAGATATAGATAACATGCTAGGCAGAACAGATAAAACTTGGTCAATTATAGTTGTTCATCAAGAATTAGATAATGTAGAACAGGCATTTACAAAAGCAAAATCAAACATTGAAAATGGAACATTAGAAACAGCTTTACAAGAAATTGAAACTACAATATATTTTGTCGAACATGTAAAAGATAGAGAAAGACTGTGTTTAAAAAATATATTTTAAAAAAATTCCAAAAACATTTCATTTTTTTTGAAATATATGATAAAATAGTACAAAAGGAAAAAAGGAGTAATGTATGGAAAATATAGATTTAGAAAATTTACCAAAACACATAGCAATAATTATGGATGGAAATAGAAGATGGGCAAAAAGTAACGGTCTATCAACAAAAGAGGGACATAAAGCAGGTTCAAAGAACCTAGATAATATAGCAACATTCTGTAATGAAATTGGAATAAAATATTTAACAGTTTATGCATTCTCAACAGAAAACTGGAAACGCACAAAAGAAGAGGTTTCAGCTTTAATGTTTATTTTAAAAGCTAACTTAGATTCAATGTTAAGAAAACTTGATTTGAAAAATATTAAAATTAGAGTTATTGGTGAAAAGGAAAATATACCATCAGATATTCAAAAAAAGATTGATAAACTAGTAGAAAAAACTAAAAACAATACAGGACTAGTTTTAAATATTGCATTTAACTATGGTGGTAGAGCAGAACTAGTTCACAGTACAAAAGTTATTGCAGAAAAGGTAAAATCAGGTGAAATTGATATAGAAGACATTAATGAAAAATTAATATCAGATAACATATATACAGCCGGGCAGCCAGACCCAGACTTAATGATAAGAACAAGCCATGAGCTTAGAACAAGTAATTTCTTACCATGGCAACTTACATATTCAGAATTTTATTTTCCAGAAAAACATTGGCCAGAATTTGGAAGAGAGGATTTGATAGAAGCAATAAAAGTATATCAAAAAAGAAACAGAAGATTTGGTGGTAGACCAGATGAGGTGAAAAAATAATGAAAAGAAAAAGAATAATTTTGGGAATTGTCTTGTTTACAATTCTCGCACTAATACTAATTTTGGGAAATACAACAGCAGTAAACATAGCAATTTCGACAGTTGCAATAATTAGTATAAATGAATATTTTAACAGCTTTAAAGAAAAGAAAAATGTTGATAGATGGATAGGAACACTTTTAGCAATTCTAATAGCTTTTCTTAACTTAATAAGTCCACAAATGCTTATAGTATCTTTCTTTATAGGGATTGTATTTCTATTTTTAAAAATAATAATTACAAAAATGGAAACCAATTTTGAGGATGTTGCTATTACAGGGTTTGGAATTGTGTATATTTTGGCTTTCATAATCTTCATACCATTATTATACAAATGCGAAAATGGAAAGTTTTTAATTTGGTATCTAGCAATAGCAGCATGGGGCACAGATACATTTGCATATGCTGTAGGTATGAAATTTGGAAAACATAAATTAACACCTATAAGCCCTAAAAAATCAGTTGAAGGTAGCATTGCAGGAATTATTGGTGCAGTAATTCTTTCTATAATATATACATATATATTAAATAAGGTATGGAACTTTGAAATATCTTATATTGCAATAGTTGGAATTGCAACAATCCTAAGTGTTCTAGGACAAATAGGAGATTTAGCAGCATCTAGTGTAAAGAGATTTACAGGAATTAAAGACTTTGGAAAAATTATTCCAGGGCATGGTGGAATGTTAGATAGAATAGACAGTATTTTACTAATAGCACCATTTGCATATTTTTTATTAAATTTAATCTAAAAGGAGAACACAATTAATGATTATCGGTTTTTTGAAAATAGCATTTTTATTGGGATTCCTAATATTTATACATGAACTTGGCCATTTTTTAGTTGCAAAACTATTTAATGTAAAAATAAAACAATTTGCAATAGGTTTTGGCCCAACAATTTGGAAAAAACAAGGAAAAGAAACCTCGTATGAACTAAAGGCAATTCCTATGGGAGGCTTTGTAAATATGCTTGGAGAGGATGAACCAGTAGAAGACCAAAGAGCATATAATCAAAAAACAATACCGCAGAAAATAGCAATATTACTAGCAGGTGGAACTGTAAATATAATCTTTGGATTAATTTTATGTGCAATAATAGCATCAAGCATATTAGGATTTCAAAAAGGTTTGAAATTTACAGGAAACTTCCTAGGAGCATCACTTCAAGGCATAATGGAACTATTCACAGGAAAAGTAAAAGCAGACCAACTAGTTGGAGTAGTAGGAATATCAGACATGGTAGTAGAAACAAACGGCCTAAAAGAATTCATCTACATGATGTCAGTAATCTCAGTATCACTAGGCATAACCAACCTCCTACCATTTCCACCACTAGACCGGAGGAAAAATCTTTCTACTCATAATAGAAGCCATTCGCAAAAAACCACTAAAACAGACTACAGAACTAAAAATTCAAATGGCAGGATTCTTGCTTTTAATTGGACTTTCAATATTTGTGACATATAATGATATAGTACGAATTCTGTAAAGAATATATAATACAACAAATAGAGCATAGGAGGAAATAATTTGGACATAAGAAATGAAAAACTAGCCCATAATCTTATAACGAATTCAATTAAATTAAAAAATAAAGACAATTTATTAATTGAAGTTTTTGGAGAATCAGGATTAGAATTGGCCAATGAAATTATTAGTCAAGCGAAACAAATTTGTGCACAACCAATATTAAATGTAGTAAAATACCAGGAATTGAAGAATTTTTTAATTAATTCAGATACAGATGCTATAATAAAATATGGTGAGAGGGATTATGACAGAATGAAAAAAATGCAAGCATATATTGGAATAAGCTCTCCAACATCTGATAAACCTTTATATGGTGTGCCTAATGAAAAATTAGAATTGTATAACAAATACTATACTGAATTAGTTCATTTAAAACAAAGAGTTAATAACACAAAATGGTGCATTTTAAGATATCCTAATGAATATTTTGCTAATAAAAGCAACATGACATTAGAAGAATTTAAAGATTTCTACTATAATGTTTGTAATATTAATTATGAAAAAATGAAAAACGCTATGGAACCGTTAAAAAGATTAATGAGTACAACAGATAAAGTGCATATTATTGCTCCAGGAACGGATTTAACATTCAGTATAAAGCAAATTCCCGCAGAGATGTACTATGGAACATTTAATTTGCCAGATGGTGAGGTTGCTACTTGCCCCATAAAAGAAAGTGTTAATGGGTATATTACATATAACACAAAAACAAAATACAATGAAACAATTTTTGAAAATATAAGATTTGAGTTCAAAGATGGAAAGATTATAAAAGCAATTGCTGAAAATGACACAGAAAAACTTAATAGAATTTTAGACACAGATGAAGGAGCAAGATATATTGGAGAATTTGCAATTGGATTAAATCCATATATTAACAATACTATGTGTGATACACTATTTGATGAAAAAATAAATGGAAGCTTTCATTTTACTCCCGGAATGGCTCTAGAGAAAAGTAATAATGGAAACAAATCTGCTATTCATTGGGATATAGTAAAAATTCTTCGTAAAGAATATGGTGGAGGAGAAATATACTTTGACAATGTCCTTATAATGAAGGATGGTAAATTTGTTTTACCAGAACTAATACCATTAAATCCCGAAAATTTAAAATAGAAATTCATCAATTCTCAAAAAACACCGTAAAACGCTTGATTTTTCTTGCAAAATATGGTAAAATAAAAAGGCTGCAAAGAGCGGTCTTTTTATTGTGGCCGTTTTATCCTTACTCATATTAGTTAGGACAATATGGGTTATATCCAAGAGGGAGGTGGAAATGATGAATAAATACGAGAGTGTTGTCATTGTTAATCCAAATTTAGAGGAAGAAAGTGTTAAAAATTTAATAAAAAAATTCTCTGATTTAATTAATGCTGACGGAACAGTTGCTTCTGTTGAAGAAATGGGAAAAAGAAAATTAGCTTATGAAATAAATAAGCAAAAAGAAGGATTTTATCTAGTATTCAAATTCGAAGCAAAACCAGAATTAATAGCTGAGCTTGAAAGAAATTATAGAATAACAGACGAAGTTATGAAGTTCATGGTAGTTAAAGAGGAGGAATAATAAATGAATAAAGTTATTCTAATGGGTCGTCTAACAAGAGATCCTGAAGTTAGATATACAAGTAATACAAACACATTGGTTGCAAGTTTTTCATTAGCAGTAAATAGAAGATTTAGCAAACCAGGTGAAGAAAGACAAGCTGACTTTATAAATGTTGTAGCTTGGAACAAAACAGGCGAGTTTTGTAGCAAGTGGTTTAAAAAAGGTCAACAAGTTGGAGTAGTTGGAAGACTTCAGACAAGAAATTGGGAAGATGAAAATAAGGTAAAACATTATGTTACAGAGGTAATCGCAGAAGAAGCATATTTTGCAGATAGCAAGAGAGAGAATGCTGGCGGTGCAGAAGGATTTGAAAGTACTTTTGGAAATGCAGTTTCTGAAAGCTCAGAATTTGCACCACAACAAGAAGACGATTTACCATTCTAAACAGTAGAAAGGGGGAAATAATCAATGGCAGATAAAAGAGGAAACAACAAAAATAATAAGAAAAAAAGATTTAATGGAAAAGATGAAGAAGATTTCAATCCAAAATTTAGAAAAACAAGAAAAAAAGTTTGCGCAATGTGTGCTAATGAAGATTTAGTTTTAGATTACAAAAACTATGACCAAATGAAAAAATTCGTAAACGAAAAAGGTAAAATATTACCAAGAAGAGCAACAGGAGCTTGTGCAAAACATCAAAGAGAAATTACAACAGCAGTAAAAAGAGCAAGACATATTGCTATATTACCTTATACACAAGGTTAATAAGATACAAAATAATAGCTGTAGTTTACTATTTATAGTAGCTACAGCTATTTTGAATTAATTTAAAATCTTCGAAATAATTAAATTTTAATGCAACTGGATGTATATAAATGAAGATTTTTACATAAAATTTTATTGTCAAGTTTGACAAGTTAAATGTTTTGTGATACAATATGTTTAACCTAAGCAGAGGGCAGAGGGTTCCCCGTTGTGGAGCTCCAACATTAAATTGTTAAGCCCTTTGCACATTTTTTTATTCATAATATTCTTTGGATTTAAAAGGAACATATTTTGTTAAAAATTCACTTCCAACAAGAGAAATTTTAGATTCTAATATGGAGTACATTTTGATGCAGTGATTATTTTTAATTTCTCCATAATTTTTGTAACCTTTTTTTATTGACCAATATTTTTCAATGTAAAAAGCAAAAACATCTGCAATTTGTATAAAGTTAGAACAATTGGATTTTACAAAAATAGCTTCTTCAATCATAGTACAATTATCTTTAGACAAAATGGGATAGATGTTATGTAATTGAGAAGGGATAGTTATAATATCATCCAGAAATATAATGCCTTTATTATGATGTCTATATAAGTTTTCGGAAACATTATCATACAACATTCCGAAAGAATATATATATGGATCGACTTTTAAAGTATTTTTAAAAATTGCATTAACACTTCTTTTAAAGTCCTTTTTATCAATAGCAATATACATCGCGGATAAATCCAATGTTGAAATTAAGTTGACTAAATTTTCAAGCAAAACAAGGTTTTGTGACCAATCATCATGTCTGAAAATTGATTTCCTTCGAGGGTTAAATATTTCAGAAGTATGTATTTCATTACATTTTAACAACTCACATATTTTTACCTTTTCTTTATTAAAAAAATTATTTATTTCGTGCCATTTTTTTTCTTCAACTAATATGCCTGCTAATACAAAAATAGGTTGTTGTTTATTATCATAATCTGTTCCAGTACTTCCACTTTCATCTGCATACATTAAATACATCTGTTTACCTCCTATAATAATGTCAATTTGGTTTTGACTAATAGTATTATACTAGGAGATAAAACAAATGTCAATGCACCCTTATTTCCCCTCAAGAATATAATATAACTAGATAAGTTTGTAGGGGGAATTTTTAAAGTGAGAGAGTTACTAAAGATTGAAAATATTTCAAAAATATATCAAGCCAAAAATGGTGAAATAGAGGCTATAAAAAACATAAATTTTACTGTGAATAATGGCGAATTTGTAAGCATTATAGGACCTAGTGGATGTGGAAAATCAACACTTTTATCAATAATTGCAGGATTAGAAGAAAAAACTTCAGGAAGAATCTACATAGATGGAATAGAAAGTTCTGGGTTATCATCAAGCATTGGATATATGCTACAAAAGGATAGTTTACTAGAATGGAGAAGCATATATAAAAATGTGCTATTTGGATTAGAAATAAGAAAAATGTGCACACCAGAAAACAAAAAATATGTAGAGGAACTTTTAAAAAAATACCATCTATATGAATTTAAAGACAAATATCCATCACAATTATCAGGAGGAATGCGTCAAAGAGTTGCTTTAATTAGAACTTTGGCAATTAAACCGAAAATTCTGCTTTTAGATGAAGCATTTTCCGCAATTGATTATCAAACAAGATTAATGGTTACAAAAGATATATATGGAATAATTAAAAATGAAAATGTTACAACACTAATGGTAACACATGATATTTCAGAAGCAATAAGTATGTCAGACCGAATCGTGGTATTAACAGGAAGACCAGCAACAGTAAATAAAATTCATACTATTGATTTTGAAATGGAAAACAGAAATCCATTAAACGTAAGAGAAAGTCCTAAATTCAGTAAATACTTTGACAGCATTTGGAAGGAGTTAGATGTAAATGCATGAAAAAAATATTTCAAAAGATAGACAAAAATACTTAAAACAAATCAAATTAAAAAAGTTTTTAATACTTGCAACACAAATAGGAATTGTAATTGCTTTTATTACAATATGGGAAATATGCGCAAACAGAGGATTAATTGATAGCTTTATAACAAGTCAACCAAGCAAAATTTTAAAAACACTCATGAACTTATCTGAAAACAAACTATTAACACATCTATGGGTAACATGTGAAGAAACTTTGATACGGCTTTTCATTAGGAGTACTAATTGGAACTATTATGGCAATACTTTTATGGTGGTCCGACTTTTTTAGTAAAGTCGCAGAACCATTTTTAGTTGTACTAAATAGTTTACCAAAAGTCGCTTTAGGACCGATTATAATAATTTGGGTTGGAGCAGGAAAAGGTGCTATTATAACTATGGGGCTTGCAATTTCCTTAATTGTTACAATTATGGAAATACTAAATGGCTTTTTAGATACAGACAAAGAAAAAATCAAAATGGCACAAACCTTTAACTGTAGTAAGTTTCAGCTACTAACCAAAATAATTATACCAGCCAATATTGGAACATTTATAAATTCTCTAAAAATAAATATTGGTCTAACATTAGTAGGAGTAATAACAGGAGAATTTCTAGTATCAAAGGCAGGTCTTCGGATACTTAATAGTTTATGGAGGTCAAGTGTTTAAGCTAGATTTAGTAATGACAGGTGTAATAATCTTGGCTTTTGTTGCAACCATACTTTATGGTTCAGTAGTTTTATTTGAAAAACTACTATCAAAATCACACAAATTTATATAACTAGGAGGAAGAACATTGAGAAAATGGATAATAGCAGCAATTATTGTAGCTGCAATAGTAGGAGTAATAACATCAGTTATTATATCTGCTAAAAGAAACAATAATCAAGAGGCAAAAGGATTAACAACAGTAAGAGTGAATGAAGTTACAAGGTCAGTATTCTATTCACCACAATATGTGGCGATAGCACTTGGATATTTTGAAGAAAAAGGCATCAAAGTTGAGCTTACAACAGGGCAAGGAGCAGATAAGGTAATGACAGCAGTTTTGGCAGGCCAAAGTGATATAGGATTTGCAGGACCTGAAGCTTCAATTTATGTATATAATGAAGGAAAAGAAGACTATCCACAGGTATTTGCGCAACTTACAAAAAGAGATGGCTCATTTTTAGTGGCACGAAATAAACCAGAAAAATTTGATTGGAACGACTTAAAAGGAACAACAGTAATTCCAGGAAGAAAAGGCGGAGTTCCATACATGACATTTGAATATGTACTAAAACAAAAAGGCCTAGACACAAAAAATGATTTGATTTTAGATGATAGCATAAGCTTTGACCTAATGGCCGGAGCATTTGCGGGAGGAAATGCAGAATATGTAACACTATTTGAGCCTACAGCTTCAATGACAGAAGCACAAGGAGCTGGATATATTGTAGCATCAGTAGGAGCAGAAGCGGGAGAAATTCCATATACTGCATATTTTGCAAAGAAAAGCTATATAGCCAAAAATGAAAAGTTAATACAGAATTTTACAGATGCAATATATAAAGGACAAAAATGGACAGAAGAACACTCTGCAAAAGAAATTGCAGAACTTATAAAAGACTTTTTCCCAAGTACAGATGTACAAATGCTAGAAAGCTCAATTCAAAGATACAAAGACATAGATGCTTGGAACAAAACACCAGTTATGACAGAGGAAGCTTTCAATAAATTACAAGATGTAATAGAAGAAGCAGGAGAATTAGAAAAAAGAGCAGACTACGAAAAAGTTGTAAACAACAAATATGCAGAAGAAGCAATAAAATAAATATAGAGGCAAACAAAATTGCCTCTATATTTTAATTTAATCTAAAAATTCAAGTTTACCATTATTAAAAGCCTTAATTCTAGCAAGAGAATAAACAGGAACCCCTAAACCTTCAAGCTTAGCTCTACCGGGCTGGAAAGACTTCTCAATAACAATACCAATACCACACAAATTGGCACCAGCCATTTTTATTATTCTACTAGCACCAAGCCCAGCCTCTCCATTAGCCAAAAAATCATCAATAAATAAAATATTATCACTATCATCAATAAATTTACGAGAAGCGGTAAGCTGATAAGACTTTCCCTTAGTAAAAGAAAACACTTCAGTTTGAAGTAAATCTTCATCCAAAATTTTAGAAGTCTGCTTTTTGAAAATAACCAAAGGAACCTTCAAAATACTTGCAACAGAAAAAGCAGGAGCAATACCAGAACTTTCAATAGTAACAACCTTAGTAATTCCAAAATCCTTAAAATGCTCTGCAAAATCCTCCCCCATTTTTCGCATTAACTCACAATCAACCTGATGATTAATAAAACCATCTACCTTCAAAATATCATCATTCAAAATCCTACCATCAGCCAAAATTCTTTCTTTCAACAAATCCATAAAAAATCACTCCTAGAAAAATGATAGTACATAAAATGTGAAAAGTCAATAAAAATCTACAAAAAATAACACAAAAATTGATTACAATGCAAAATTGTACAAAAACAGCAAATAATTTGCAATCGATTGCAAATTATTTTGAGGTGTGTTATAATAAATATGGAGGAGATAGTATGATAGAAAGAAAAGAATACTTGGAAAAATTAAAAAAATGGAAAGATAAAGATTTAATAAAAGTTATAACAGGAATTAGAAGATGCGGAAAATCAACATTGTTTGAATTATATATTGATTATCTAAAAAGTATAGGAATAGAGACTAGCCATATAATATTCATAAACTTTGAAGATCCAGACAATGAAGTAAGCAATTATAAAGACTTATATAAATCTGTAAAAGAAAAAATAAAAGATGAAAAACAATATTATGTGTTTTTGGATGAAATTCAAAATGTCCCAGAATTTCAAAAAGCAGTAGATGGCCTTTATATTATAAAGAATGTAGATGTATATATAACAGGTTCAAATGCGTACCTTTTGTCAGGCGAGTTAGCAACATTATTAACTGGTAGATATATAGAAATAAAAATGTATCCATTATCATTTAAAGAATATTTGAATTATTGTGGAAAAGATGCAGATGAAAAAACATACTTGAGTTATATCAATAGAAGTTCATTCCCTTATGCTTTAAAACTAGAAGAAGAATCAGAAATAGATGATTACTTAGATGCTTTATATAATACAATAATTGTAAAAGATATAGCTCAACGAAAAAAGATAGCAGATACATCAATGTTAAGAACAGTGGCTAAATTCATGTTCAATAATATAGGTAACTGCTTGTCAATAAAAAAAATAGCAGATACATTAACATCAGATGGAAGGTCAATCTCAGTTCACACAGTTGAAAGCTATTTAGACTCATTAGTTGAAAGTTATGTTTTCAATAAAGTTCCAAGATTTGATGTAAAAGGAAAGCAATATTTACAATCAGGAGAAAAAGACTATGCAACAGATGTAACAATGAGATATGCTTTATTAGGAAGAAGAAACATAGATGCAGGACACATACTAGAAAATATAGTATATTTAGAACTTATAAGAAGAGGCTATAAAGTTTATATAGGAAAAACGGGAGAAAAAGAAATAGACTTTGTTGCTGAAAATAAAGAAGGATTTACTTATTTCCAAGTAGCATACACAGCCAGAGAAAAAGCAACACTAGAAAGAGAATTGACACCACTACAAGAAATAAACGACCATTACCCTAAATATATACTAACAATGGACATAGACCCAATAGCAGACTATAATGGAATAAAGAAAATTAATGTTTTAGATTGGTTAGTGGAAAAATAATTCAAATAAAAAACACATTTTATTTGAATTTTATGCTATAATAATCTAGAAGAAAAGAGGTAAACATGTTTAAAAATATACTATTTGATTTAGATGGAACAATAATTGATTCAAGAGAGGGAATAATTAATGGGTTTGTATATACATTAAAACACTTTTGTATAGAAGTTCAAGACAGAACAAGCCTAGAAAAATTTATAGGACCACCATTAGAAGATACATTTGTAAACTACTATAATCTTACAAAAGAGCAAGCCAAGTATGCAATAGAAAAGTACAGAGAATTTTATGAAAAAACGGGAGTCTGGGAAACTAAGCTATATAAAGGAATTGATGAATTAATTAGAGACTTAAAACAAAACGGAAAAAATGTTCTTCTAGCCACATCAAAACCAGAACCTTATGCGAATAAAATACTTGAAAAATACAATCTAAAACAATACTTTTACTTTGTATCAGGAGCAACTTTAGATGGAACAAGAAATGCAAAAAAAGATGTAATAAAATTTGCATTAGACAATATAAATAATTTTAAATTAGAAGAATGTATTATGGTAGGAGATAGAAACTATGACATTCTCGGAGCTAAGTCTAATAAACTAAAATCAATAGGTGTAACTTATGGATTTGGAACAAAACAAGAACTAGAAACAGCAGGAGCAGACTACATTGCAGAAGATGTAGAAGAATTAAGAAAAATTTTATTTTAATAATATGTTGACAAACTTTCCTAATTTATGATATCATAAATATTAGTTAGGAGAGATAACTATGAAAATAGAAGTAATTTTTAGAAACGAGCATCATAAAAATTAGCTTGTGTCATATATATGGCACAGGCTTTTGGTGCTTGTGCCTAAGAGTAGAAACCTTATGGTAGAAGTGCCATAAGGTTTTTTTGATTGCTTGAAAATTTAGCTGGCCAGCTCTAAAAATTTTAAGCAAGCTCTCTTGAATTTTTAAAGGAGGATTTTATATGAAAAATAAGTTGATTTTAATTTTAGCAATTATAATAATTGCAATTGTTGCAGTAGTTTTTGTAACTAAAATAAAAACAAAGGAAACAGGAAATTCTTTAAGTAGAATTTTAAACAAAAATACTTTCATTTTAGGGCTAGATGATAGTTTTCCACCAATGGGATATAGAGATGAAAAGAATGAAATCGTAGGATTTGATATTGATGTGGCAAAAGAAGTATGCAAAAGGCTAGGAGTACAACTAGTAATACAACCAATTTCATGGAATGCAAAAGAACAAGAGCTTAATTCATACAACATAGACTGTATTTGGAATGGAATGTCTATTAATGAAAAAAGAAAAGAGGCAATGAGCCTTTCAGATTCATACATGACAAATAGAATGATATTCGTAGTAAAAAATGAGAGTAACATTCAAAAATTAGAAGATTTAACAGGAAAAAACATCGGTGTACAATCAGGTTCTAGTGCAGAAGAGACATTAGAAGCTTCTAACATTTATTCTCAAGCAAAGCAAGTAATATCATATGCGGATAACATTACAGCATTTATGGATATGGAAACAAACCAAACAGAAGCGGTATTTGTAGATGAAGTTTTAGCAAACTATTACATAGCTTCAAACAACAAAAACTATAGAATTTTAGATGAAGCATTAGAAGAAGAACAATACGCAATTGGGTTTAGAAAGCAAGATACAGAACTTTGCAATAAAATAAATGAAATATTGAAAGAAATGAAAACAGATGGAACACTTGCAAAGATTTCCACAAAATGGTTTGGCAAAGATGTTACAACAATAAAATAGGGTGATAGAAATGGATATAAATTATTTAATTAAATTAATAAACATCTTACTGCAAGGATTAACTGTATCATTAAAAATATTTAGCTTAACACTAATATTTGCAATTCCACTTGGAATAATTATATCGGTTTTAAGTCTATCCAAAAATAAAATAATATCAATTCTTATAAAAACTTATATATTAATAATGCGAGGAACGCCACTGTTATTACAAATAATATGTATATATTTTGCACCATATTATTTGTTTAAAATGTCATACAACAGATTTATAGCTGTAATAATAGCCTTTACACTAAACTATGCAGCATATTTTGGCGAAATATTTAGAGGAGGGATAGAAAGCATACCAAGAGGGCAATGGGAAGTTTCTTTTACACTTGGGTTTAGCAAAATACAAACCTTTTTCATAATAATACTACCACAGGTAGTTAAAAGAATACTTCCATCAATATCAAATGAAGTAATAACACTAGTAAGAGATACATCACTTGCCCAAGTAGTTGGAGTAACTGAATTATTCGCTTTCGCCCAGAAACAAGCCAATTACAGCTTTTCAATAATACCATTATTAATCGCAGGATTGATATATTTAATTATAAGTATGATATTAACACTAATATTTAATTATACAGAAAGGAAACTTGAGTATTATAGGTGAGAAAAATGAATGTGTTAGAAGTTAAAAATATAAGTAAAAGTTATAAAAATAAAAAGGTACTAGATAATTTTTCATTAGATGTAAAGAAAGGTGAAATAATATCAATAATAGGACCATCAGGAGCAGGAAAATCAACACTCTTAAGATGTATAAATGGACTTGAAACACTAGAAAAAGGCGAAATAATAATTGACAATAAGGTAAGCAAGAAGCAAATTTCAAAACAAGCGAATTTAGAAATAGGCCTAATTTTTCAGGATTACAACTTGTTTCCACAATATACAGTACTACAAAACATAACTTTGCCATTAACAATGATATTAAGAAAAAGCAAAACTGAAGCAGTAAGCCAGGCTAGAACAATACTAAGAAAACTATATTTACAAGACAAAGAAAACTCATATCCTTATGAATTATCTGGAGGAGAAAAACAAAGAGTAGCAATAGCAAGAGCTATTGCTACAAACCCACAAATATTATGCTTAGATGAACCAACAAGTGCTTTAGATCCCAAGCTTGTAAAGCAAATATATAACATAATAAAAGCCTTAGCAAGTCAAGGCAAAGCAATTCTTATCGTAACCCACGACATAGAGTTTGCAGAAAAGATTTCGGATAGAATCTGTAAGTTAGGATAAATTTGTACCAAGTTTAATGTTGGAGATTTAAAAGAATTGGTCAAAAAAACCAAAATGATACTCATACACTTATTGATTCAGCAAAACAAATGAAAAAAGAAGAAAGAGATAAAGAGTTTGAATTATCTATATAGCATAAAATAAAGTGGGTAGTTCCCCACTTTATATCTGTTTAATAAATTTTAAATCTTAGATTAGTAAATTAACGGATTTGGATTATAATTACCATCAAATGCATCAAGTATTTCTTTATCTTCAAATATATATGTTCCATCTTTTTTATTTATTATTATGTTTTGTTTAAAGTGTGTAATCCTATCGTACAATCCCCAATCACCATATATTATTTCATAAAAATAAATCGTGTAAATATATTTATCATCATTTTCTATTATATTAGAATTTTCTATTTTATAGCTTGAATTCTCATAATGATACACATAATTATATGTATTAAAAATCGTTTTTATTTTATCTTTATCACTTATATTATTTAAATTTATTTGTTTATTATCTATGTCAATAATTTCTCTTTTAAAGAAAATATATGTAGAGTCATATGTGATACCATTATAATTACTTTTATATGACTTAAAAACATAATAATAAAAGTCTCCTTCATCAATCAATTCAAGTTTTAATAATTCTGAATTTTTAGCATCATTTTTATCATATAATGTTCTTATGTAATTAACAGCTTCTTCGGCATTTTCAACACTATACTTTATCCCGCCCAAAAGTTGATAATTGGTACACTGTTCTATTTTAGGTGGAACAAAGCCAGTTGGTAATTTTATATTATAAACTGAATTATTTTCTTTTATATTACTACTTTTACTATCATTATTTTTATTGAATATTACAAATACTATTCCAACAATTATTATTACTACTAATAATTGCAAAACAATTATTGTAGTTAATTTAACTTTTACTTGATTATTATTTTCTTCCATTTATCCCCTAAAATATAATAGCATATTTTTTACAGAATATCAATAAAATAAAGATAAAAATTTTAACAAAAATTTTACTTTTTCCTGTTCCATTTTTACAAAAATATGATATAATACTCCCAAGCAAACGAGAGAAAAGAGGGAACATAAAAACGATGCAAAAGGTTGTAAAAGATGTATTTCAAGATTTCAAAAAAGAAAGCAATATTCAAGAAGCACAAATTCAAAAAATGAATTTATATAAAAAAAGCAACAAGTTAGAGGTGGAAATTTTAAGTCAAAATCAGCTAAAAGTTCAAGATTTAGCTGATTTTGAAACTTATTTATCAACAAGATTTAACATTCAGACAATTATAATAGATGTAAAATATCCAGAAATCGAACTAATTCACACACTTAAAGATGACTGGAACGACATTATAAAATATGTAGCTTCAAAATTTCCAATTACTAAAGCAATTTTAAAAGGAAGTACAATTACATTAGATGGGAATAGTGCAGAAATTAATTTAAAGAATAAGAGTTCTGAATTTTTACATGCGTATTCTGTAGATAGTGTTTTGGAAAAGTTGTTTATGAATGTGTATGGCAAAAAATATAGAGTTACATATAATGAAAATATTTCAGAAGAAGAAATAAAAGAACAACGCCATCTTTTAGAAGAATTACAGGAAAATGTTTGTAAGAACATGGTAAACAATCTAAACTTTATTGCAGAGGAAAATAAGAAGGCCGCTCAAGAGTTGAAACAAGAGCAAACAGCGGAAGAAAGTGCTGAGAATGCTCCAGAAGAGCCAGAGGAAGAAACACCTTTAATTATTGGAAGAAGTGCAAATATCAAGGAGCAAATTGTAAAAATAAAAGACTTAACAGCAGATTACGGAAAAGTTGCTTTGCAAGGAAAAGTAATAAGAACAGATTCAAGAGAATTAAAAAACGGTAAAACTTTAGTAATGTTTGATGTATATGATGGAACAAGCACAATAACTTGCAAATCATTCGTTGAACCAGAAAAAGTTCAAAAAGTTATGGCAAGAATCAAACCAAAAATAAGAGTAAAACTACAAGGAAATGCAGCTTATGATAACTTTGCAAAAGAGCTTGGAGTTATTGCAAATGTAGTAATAGAATTGCCACCACAAGCAGAAATTACAAGACAAGATAATAGTATGACAAAGCGTGTAGAACTACACATGCACACTCAAATGAGCCAAATGGATGCTATTACACCAGCAAAAGAACTAATAAAACGAGCTGCATCATGGGGAATGAAATCAGTTGCAATTACAGACCATGGTGTTGTACAAGCCTTCCCAGAAGCAAAACATGCAGTTGATGATTTGGGATTAGACATAAAAGTTATATATGGTGTTGAAGCATACTTTGTTCCAGATGATGAAATACCAGAAGGAGAAGACGGCTGGAAAAAGGTTAAACCATATCATGCAATAATACTTACACAAACACAAAAAGGACTAAGAAACTTATATGAATTAATATCAGTATCACATATACAATACTTCCACAAAAGACCAAGAGTACTTCAAAGCGTATTTGAAAAATATAGAGAAGGGCTAATCTTAGGAAGTGCATGCGAACAAGGCGAGCTATATAGAGCAATTCTACATAACAAGCCAGAAGAGAAAATAGAAAAAATCGCTCAGTATTACGACTACCTAGAAATTCAACCACTAGGAAACGATAACTTCCTTATAAGAGACGGCACAGTTCCAGATGAAGAAGCACTTAAAAATATAAATAGAAAAATAGTAGAACTAGGAGAAAAATTCGGCAAACTAGTAGTAGCAACATGTGATGTTCACTTTATGGACCCGCAAGATGAAGTATATAGAAGAATACTAATGGCAGGCCAAGGCTTCTCAGACTGCGATAACCAAGCACCATTATACTTTAGAACAACAGAAGAAATGCTAAAAGAATTCGAATACCTAGGACCAGAAAAGGCTTACGAAGTAGTTGTTACAAACACAAATAAAATAGCAGACCTTTGCGAAAATGTATGCCCAATTTCAAAAGAAAAATGCCCACCAGTAATACCAGGGGCAGAAGAAGAAATAAAAGAAACTTGCGAAAATAAGGCAAAAGAACTATATGGAGACCCACTTCCAGAAATAGTGCAAGCAAGGTTAAAAAGAGAGCTAGACTCAATTATTAAAAATGGTTTCTCAACACTATACATAATTGCACAAAGACTAGTTTTAAAATCAAACGAAGATGGATACTTAGTTGGCTCAAGAGGTTCAGTTGGTTCATCATTTGTAGCCAATATGCTTGGAATAACTGAAGTAAACTCACTTCCACCACACTATAGATGCCCAAAATGCAAATATTCAGATTTTACAGATTATGGAATAAAAAACGGAGTAGACTTACCAGATAAACTTTGCCCAAAATGTGGAGAAAAACTTTGCAAAGATGGAATGGATATACCATTTGAAACATTCTTAGGCTTCAATGGAGACAAAGAGCCAGATATAGACTTAAACTTCTCTGGAGAATATCAAGGAAAAATACACAGATATGCAGAAGTTATATTTGGAAAAGGAAAAACATTCAAAGCTGGAACAGTAGGTACAATGGCAGAAAAAACGGCTTATGGATATGTGAAAAAATACTATGAAGAAAGAAACATACCAATAACAAATGCGGAAATATCAAGGCTTGTAGATGGATGTGTTGGAGTAAAAAGAACAACAGGCCAGCACCCAGGAGGAATAATAGTTGTTCCACATGGCAGAGAAATATACGAATTCTGCCCAGTACAGCACCCAGCAGATGATCCAAATTCAGATATAATTACAACACACTTTGACTATCACTCAATAGATAAAAACTTACTAAAACTAGATATGCTAGGTCATGATGATCCAACAGTAATAAGAATGTTACAAGATTTAACAGGAGT
>ULVD01066502.1_pt1 | contig 45777 bp, 38 predicted proteins | sample 1959101 | NCBI WGS metagenome assembly ULVD01 (sample SAMEA4835777, study PRJEB28245) | human gut metagenome | biome: gut microbiome; material: fecal sample | place: Denmark | collected 2008
ACTTAACAGGTGCGGTCTGATTTGCAGGCACGACATAACGGATAGCCGTATCCACTTCCTCGATGGTGTAGGGCGTTGTGCCTGAAATCAGGACATCCTTAAAGGTTGCAACACCGTTCTTATCTGTTACGGCATACTCATCTACGGCAATACCCGCAAGCGAAGTGCCGTAAAGGTGGAAGGTAACGCCCTCCACAAGATTATCCTCGGAGGATTTTATTACCTGAAGGTCGCCACGCTTGAGTGTATTGCTGAATGTGACCGTAGAGGTGTTTCCCGATACAATCGTAACCCTCTGCACATTCTGCGGCTCATACTTGTCCTCGGTCAGCTCCGTAACGGTATATACGCCGGGCATTAGTTCAATATCTACTGTGCCGTCCGTCTTTGTAGTGACGGTCTGATTCACGCCGTTTCCGGCAATGTTGAACTTAATGTTTGCCACCTTTCCGTCCTCGGAGTGCTTCACAATATGACCGACTCCGGTGGTTTCCGTCTTGATTTTGAGATAGAATACGACCGGATCTTCCGCACCCGACATCATTGTCTGCTTTCCGGGGTATCCCCAAACGAGGAAGTTGCCGTCGATACCGGGTACATTCTTTTGCGCCGTAACACTCACAGCGGTTTCAATCATCTTATTTGAAGTGAAGGTGTATTTATTGCCGCTTCTTGAAACGGTAATACCGCTTGCGCTGAATTTAATATCCGACAGCGTATTATTCGTATCGGTCAGCGTAAGACTGTAATTATCTGCCGCCTGATTGTATTTCAGCGTATAGGTGGTTGCAGAGCTGCTCTTATTGGAAGCAAAGCTCGGAATGGTTGCGTGGCTCTGCATTTGCGTAAGAAGCCAGTTATAGCACTTCTCGGCAGGTCTGCCTTTTAGGCACTGATAGTAGGTGTCGGCAGGGATACCGTAGCTGTTTGCTTTCAGTGTGGTTGGAGAGGTGCGAAGCTGCTGCTGATACTCCCACAGAATTGTCTGTGTAGCGTATGAAAAATCATCCTCGTTTGTACCGCCGACCGGAGCCGTTTTACCCGGTCGCCAGCCGTACACGGAGGTCAGCATAATCCCATACTGTGCCGTTGTCGGAAGATTTTGAAAATATGAGCTGTTCTTTCCGTTTACGCTGCTATAGGTTCCTCCGGCGTTATAGTCAATACCGGACTCAATACACATAATCTGTCGGGAACCGCTGCTGTCCTTAATCATCAGCTTGGTTCTTCTGTGGACTCCGCTCGCAGAATGAAGGCTCGTATTGCCATTCTCATCATAAGCAATATATTGATGACTTTCAGGAGAATAGTAATAGTCGCCGTCCGAACCGAAATAGCGGTCGCCGTAGTATGCGTCCACGGTTTTTCCTTCCTCTGCTGTAAAAGCAAAGGCAGAAAGCGGAAGGGACATAATGCACATAACGGCACACAGAAGTGCGGCAGTTATGCGCTTTCCTTTGGTTTTTGCAAAATTTTTCATTTCGGTTTAACCGTCCTTTCTTGATTTGGGTATAAAAAAGCCCTCTGTCTTTTCGGGCAGAGGGTAGGTTCTCACGAACTCAGTACAGGAAATATATCCGGTAGCTGCTGCTTCCAAGCGGTTCAATATATATCGTGAAATATTCGATTGGAGCGCCGCCGTAAGCGGTGATAATATCCGGCATCGACTGCACATAGTCCGTAAGTTTTCTTTTCAGGCGTTCTCCCTGAAACGACTCGGAAGCCGTAACAGGCGTCGCCCACGAAGCATTGTCCGGTGTGATCGCCATTCCGTCATCAGTAGTAATATGGGATAGTCCCATAGAGCAGCCGAGGGAAATGAGGTCGCTTCGGATTGCTTCAATGTCAAACTCATAGTCGTAAGCTGTTTTCTGCTTTACTTCTTCCGTAGGCTGTTCTGCCGGAGCTTCTTTTTCCGGCTGGACAGGCTTTTCCGGCTCTTTTGTTTCTTCGCTTACGGTCGGTTTGGGTGCTTCGGGTTTTGGTGCTTTTGTTTCTGTCTTTGGTGCGGCTGGAATATCTGTTTTTTCGGTTTCAACGGGGTTCTTGCTCTCCGTTGGAGCAGTTTCAGGCTCGTTTGTTTCCGAAGCCGGCTCCGAAGTCGTTATCGCCGTTTCTGTTGCTTTTTCAGGTTCACTTTCTACGGTCGTATCCGTTTCATCGGAAGTTTCCGTATTACTCACCGAAGAAGAACAGTCGGCTATATCCGAGTTTTCCAAAACACCGGCTTTTTCTGCATTGCATCCGCACATTAAGGCAAGGAAAATGAGAATCAAGCCAAAACATAAGATTTTGTTTTTCATTTCGTTTCGCTCCTTTCGCCTTCATTGTAGAAAGTTCTCCGCAATTTGACAAAGGTGCGAACAGGGTAATCTTTAATTTTAGCAACCACCTCCTTCAAGTGGGAATGATGCGATTTGTTTGAGATAGCTTTAAGTTATGGAGATAGATATATATTGTGAGATAGTTATATATCTTTCTTCGGTAGGTTAGCTTGTACTTAGGGGTTAGAGTGTGAGGAAGGGGAAACGGAAAATGTTACTCCTGCTACCTTGCGTCACGCTCTGCCCGTTTTCTCAAATAGCTCGCATAATGCTCCAAAGCCTTGCAGACATATTCCTCCGTTTGGTTAAGGGGAATATTCTTCGGGATATACTGTCGCACCTTATCCCCACTCAGCACAATTCTCTCACGCTGATTGGGTTTCTGCTCTGACATAATGGCTTGTATAGCTTCCGGCGTGAGCTTTCCTTCTTCAAACATCTTTCTCATACGGATTGTTTGGTCGTGTGACGGGGTGCAGTCGTTCAGGTCGATTTCGTCAACCAAGTCACGCTGACAGTCCTCATCAAGAAAAGAAATCTCAACGGCAGGTCGCATTTTCATTCTGCCTTCGTCAACAAGGTCAAGCAGTTCGGGGACAAGATTGGTAAGGCGAATATATCGGTGGATTTGATTTCTGCTGTCACCACATTCTTGTGCAAGTTCGTCCGATGTTCGTAACTTTGTCCCCACTGGGGACGAAGTTAAATCCGTGCGTTCCCCTTGTCTTTTCATTGCTTCCAAACGCATTTTGTAGGCATAGGCTTTTTCCGAGGGAAGTATCTGCAACCTTTGGAAATTGCTTTCCACCATTAAAATGGTCGCTTCATCTCTCGTAAGGTCAACTACCTCACATCTGAGCGTTTCAAAGCCTGCAAGCTCACACGCTCGTTTTCGTCTGTGTCCCGATACAAGCTCATATCTGCCGTCCTCTTTCTGACGGACTGTTGCCGGAGTGATAACCCCACGCTCCTTGACGCTCTCAACAAGCTGCATCATATCTTCATCGTCACGCACCTTAAACGGGTGGTCGGGAAAATCATCTATCAGCTCTAAGGGAATATCCCGGATTTTTGCGAGTTTCGCATCGTCTCTCATTTCCTGTGTAGAGAACAGGTCATCGAGCGTCGGCAGAGTGAAGTCGCTCTTTCTTCCTGCCATCGGCTAACACCTCCTTTGTCAATTCAGCGTAAGCCTTCGCCGCAGGACTGTTCGGTTCATACTTATATATGCTGACACCTTTCGACGCTACCTCTGCGGCTTTTACTGCCATAGGAATGGCTGAGTGATATATCTTTATCACGCTTCCGTAGTTTTTCCGCAGTGCGTCCGCCGTGCTTTTCGCAAGGTTTGTTCGGTTATCTACAATATTCAGTAAGATACCGTCAATCTTCAGGCTTGGATTGATATGCTGTTTGACCTTCTGAATCGTCTGCATAAGCTGTGTCATTCCTTTTGCGGGAAGATACTGAGCCTGAACGGGGATGATTACGCTGTCTGCCGCCGCTAATGCGTTCAGAGTTACCATACCGAGGGAAGGCATACAGTCGATCAGGATATATTCGTAATCGTTCTTTACCTTATTCAGATAGGTTCTCAAAACGGTTTCACGGCTCATAGTCGTTACAAGCATCATTTCCATAGCGGACAGTTCAAGGTTTGCGGGAAGCAAATCAACATTTTCCTCGTGATGCAGAATACCGAAATTCGGGTTTCCGTTTTCTTCACGCATTATCTCGGATAACTTAGTGGTAATGGTAGTCGGCAGACTGTCATTATCTTTCCATCCGAGACAGGTCGTGAGGTCGCCCTGCGGATCGGCGTCTACAAGGAGTACCTTTTTACCTTGCTTTGCAAGCCCTATCCCTAAATTGACCGTTGTGGTGGTTTTGCCTGTGCCGCCCTTCTGATTGCAGATAGCAATAGTTTTACAGTTAGGCATTGGCTTTCCTCCTTTCGTTTGATTTGAATCTTTCGATCCACTTAAACGCAAAGAGTATTTATCCCTTTGCGCTTAAGTCGTTGCATTTAATTCGATCTCATCCCCCAAATGCATAAAAGGAAATCAACAAGCGTTCAGTTGCTAACCGAACTCATAGGAATTTCACCTCCGCCGGGTACTCCGCCAGCTCCGTAGAGAAGTATCATTATCCCTGAATCGTTTCATCGCCTTATCCGTAGCAATCGGATATTTCAGAATAGTTCGGAATCGCTACCCACCTTGCTTTCCGTAATAACCCTTACGGGCAGGAGGTTCTTGGCGTACCTTCATCCGGCTGAGCATTATACTCCGATCAGGAATGTACTTGTTGAATGTGTATTCAGTTGTCAAGGTGCTTGAGGTTTTGTCCCTCGATAACCAATTGGGAAATTTACAAGGCAAAATAAAAAGATTTTCAAAAAATTTTTTCATTGTTTTTCTCACCTCCTTTTGGACATAAAAAAAGCACCCAACACTTCTAAACAAGAAGTGATGAGTGCAGTAAAAGAAAAAGCCCGCTGATTTCTCAACGGGCTTAAATAGTATGAACTTATCGTATGCTATCTCAATCCACCTGAATTTGCATAATTTCAAATTCGGATTTGGCTTAACTTCGGCTTAAATTGGTTTAAGGTTTGGCTTAAACACCTTAGATAAGTCCTGTTTAGTTCAGATATAGCAAATTATAGAAAGTTATTAGTCAATCGGCTTCATTGTGGGGAACAGCAGGACGTCGCGTATTGCCGAAGCGTCTGTCAGCAGCATACACATACGGTCGATCCCGAAGCCGATACCACCTGTAGGCGGCATACCTATCTCAAGCGCATTGAGGAAGTCCTCGTCCGTGTGGTTTGCCTCCTCATCGCCCTGCGCCAGCAGCTCCTCCTGTGCGCGGAAGCGTTCACGCTGGTCTATCGGGTCGTTAAGCTCGGAGTAAGCATTAGCCATTTCCCAGCCGTTCATGAAGAACTCAAACCTCTCCACATAGTCCGGGTTATCCGGCTTGCGTTTGGTGAGGGGGGATATTTCAACCGGATGATCGGTGACAAATGTAGGCTGGATCATGTGCTCCTCGGCAAATTCCTCAAAGAAGAGATTGAGAATATCACCCTTCTTATGGCGCGCCTCAAATGCAACTCCCTTTTCTTTGGCAATAGCCTTTGCCTCGTCGTCGCTGTGTATCTCGTTAAAGTCGACGCCCGAATACTTTTTCACCGCGTCAAGCATACTTATTCTCTCAAAAGGCTTGCCGAGATCCATCTCGACCCCGTTGTAGGTTATCACGGTAGTTCCCAGAACCTCTTTTGCCACATAACGGTACAGATTCTCGGTAAGCTCCATGATTCCATGATAATCGGTATACGCCTGATACAGCTCCATAAGGGTAAACTCAGGGTTGTGCCGGGTATCAATTCCCTCATTGCGGAATACCCTGCCTATCTCATACACCTTTTCAAGACCGCCCACAATAAGCCGCTTGAGGTAAAGCTCAAGCGATATGCGGAGCTTGAAGTCCTCGTCAAGAGCGTTGAAATGCGTCTGGAAGGGGCGAGCCGACGCTCCGCCCGCGTTTGAAACGAGGATCGGAGTCTCAACTTCAATAAAGCCCTGGCTGTCCAGATATCTTCTTATTGCGCTGATAATTTTTGAACGTGTAATAAGTGTGTCGCGGGATTCGGGATTCATAATGAGATCCACATACCGCTGACGGTAGCGAAGGTCGGTGTTTGTAAGCCCGTGATACTTTTCGGGAAGCACCTGAAGGCTCTTTGAAAGCAACGTCAACGACGTGGCGTGAATGGAAGTCTCGCCGGTCTTGGTCTTGAATACCGTTCCCTCAACACCCACAATGTCTCCGATATCCAGCTTCTTGAAGCCGCGATACTCCTCTTCTCCGACATTGTCGCGCGCAACATAAACCTGAATAGTGCCGCCAAGATCCTGCACGTGGCAGAAGGAAGCCTTGCCCATGATACGCTTTGACATAAGACGACCGGCAACCGAAACCGCTTTTCCCTCAAGCGCCTCATAATTGTCCTTTATCTCATTTGAATGATGGGTGCGGTCGTATTTGGTTATAAGGAACGGGTCGTGTCCCTCGGCGCGTAGCTCATCGAGCTTCTGCCGTCTTACTGCCAACACATCGGTAGCATCCTGCTGAGTCTGCTGTCCACGGACCTCGCCGTTGTTTATCTGGTTGTCTGACATTTTTTCCTGTCCTTTTTCAATAAGATTAGTCGTGTGTCTTGGTTCTTGTTACTTCTGTTATTTCGAGCTTGATCTCTCCGCCGGGAGTTTCAACCGTTACCGTGTCGCCTGCCTTTTTACCTATCATAGCTTTACCGATAGGAGCAAGGTCGGATATTCTGCCGTTCATGGGGTCTGCCTCGTTTGAACCGACGATGCTGTACTCAAAGTCTTCTTCATCGGTAATATTGTGACCTTTAACGGTCGAGCCGACGCTTATGACCGACAGGTCGATCTTCGATTCGTCAACTATAACTGCGTTGGCAACCTTTTCTTCAAGCTCTTTGATCCTTGCCTCGACCTTTGCCTGCTCGGTTCTCGCCTCATCGTATTCGGCGTTTTCGGAAAGGTCGCCGAAGGAACGGGCAACCTCGATCTCGTGAACGACCTCGGCGCGGCGTGTATTTCTCAGGTAATCAAGTTCGGCTACCATTTCATTGTAGCCCTGCTGTGTAAATGTGAGCTTCTGTTCCTTAGACATCTTTATGCTTCTCCTTATATATCAAAAATCATCTTTACGGTTTTATATATCTCAGCCGACTCCCAGCTCGCCAAGAGCTGTCATCATCTGGTTATCCTCAGCGTCGGTTATCTTATAGATATTCTTGTTTGCCAGAGACTTATCAAGCTCCACCTCAACATCGGGAATTATCCCAACGCCGTTGTATCCCTCGGAGATCGGAGGATAATACATTCTGGTGGTCATCTTAAGCCCGCCGTCATAACCGAACGCGGAAAGATCGTAAATGCTCTGCATAGTCCCCTTGCCGAAGGTTACGGTTCCCACCACCTTGGCAATTTCATAATCCTTAAGAGCCGCAGTAAACAGCTCTGCAGCGCTGGCGGTGCTTCCGTTTGCAAGAACCACGCATTTTCCGTACACCGCACTGCGGTACTTGGATATGTCTTCTTTGGATACATTGCAGGCTGAATATGCAGAATCTGCGGGATAATTCACTACTCCGACCTTAGAGGAATACATCTGACTTGCGTCGCGTCCCGACGTTCTTATGACAACGTCTCCCTCGTTGAGTATATAGCTGAGCACAGCGGTAATTGAGGCAAGGTCGCCTCCGCTGTTGTATCTTACGTCAAAGATGAAGTACTCGCATCCCTGAGAGATCAGGTCGTCCATTGCCGCCGCAAACTGACCCGGCGTGGTCAGGTCAAACTGAGTCAGCCTCACAACGCCAACCTTTGGATTGACGGTGTTTACGTGATATATAACCGACAGCGCTTCAACCTCACGCCGCACCAGAGAATATGCTTTTTCTTCTCCGTCGCGACGCACAGTAAACACCGCCGTCGTACCTTCCTCGCCCTTGAGCTGCTTAAGCGCACCTTCAAAGCCAAGCTCAGATACCGGAACTCTGCTCTCCCCTGCGCCGACTGCAATTATCAGGTCACCGGGCTGGATCCCCGCTTCAAGCGCAGGTGAATCCGGCATTATGCCTGTTATCTCAATTGCCTTTTCATCGGAATTTTCTATTACCATAACGCCGATGCCGACGGTCTTACCCTCGTTTTGCGCATTCATAGCGGCAAAATCCTCGGCGCTGTAATAATGAGCGTATTTGTCCCCGGTCTCGTTTATAAACCAGTCGATAAGCCCGGTAAAGTCCGCGTCGTCGCCGATCTCGTAAAGCGCACTGGTAGATAAAAGTTCAAGTATTTTGTCAAGCTTTGAATCGTCGGTTTTTGCATATTCCTGCTGAATTTCAACAAGACTCTGGCGGTACATCGACGAGCTTACGGCATATGCACCCATAAAAGAAATGAGTATTGCCACCAGAACAGTAAAGATCAGCACGGATAAAGATACTTTTTTCGACATTTATAAGCCTTTCAACAAGTAAAGATCATCAACTCTTCGGAATTGATATGTAATTGAGCGGCTCGACACGCACACCGTTTTTTCGGAATTCAATGTGCAGATGATAGCCGGTCGTGATACCGGTAAGACCGACAAGTGCAATATTCTGCCCCTTTGTCACAATGTCTCCGGTCTTGCACAGCAGACGCGAGGCGTGACCGTAGATAGAAACGATACCGTTACCGTGATCTATCATCACGCAGTTACCGTATCCCGATACCACACCCGCAAGTATCACCCTTCCGGTCTTTACCGCATAGATCGGTGTTCCGTTGGGCGCGGCAATATCCATACCGCCGTGAGTGTCCTTGTAGCCTATCTCAATGAGATTCCTGTCCTCATTAAACCATGAGGTTATGCGATTATACTTGCTCGGAAGCGGCCAGGTGTATTCCTCGCTTGAGCTTTGCTTCTCCATTTCCTCCTGGAGGATCTTCTCAAGCTCCAGCCTGCGGCGTTCTTCCTCCTCAAGCTGCTGCTGACGCAGAGCTTCTTCAATTTTACGCTGTCTTTCCTCTTCTTCCGCAATCAGCTTGCTTACAAGCGCGTCAAGCTCATCGTTTGCGGCGGAAAGACTTGCATCCAGCTTTTCGGCGCTTTCCTTATCCGCCTGTATCTGCGCCTCAAGCTCGGCAAGCAGCTTTTCGTTTTCGACGTCCCAGGCGTCAAGCTCCTCCTGCTTCACCTTCAGCTGCGACTCGGATTCCTCAAGCTTTGCCCGGCTTTCGTCAAGCTCCGCCTTTTTGCTTTCAAGCTCGGCATTTGCCTCCTTGACACGCTGCATAAGCCGCTTGTTGTAGCCTATCATGCCGGCTACACGCTCGGCGCGGGCAAGCAGATCGCCAAGATTTTCAGCCCCCAGAAGTATAGCAATATAGCTTGACGAGCCTTCCTCATAAGTCATGCGAAGAAGTCCGCAAAAGTTTTCGTAGCTCTGCTCGTACTCCTTTTCAAGCCGCTCCGCTTCCCTTTCGCACTCCGCAAATTCCGCCTCAAGCGCCGCCATCTGCCCCTCAAGCACCGTCAGTTGCTCAATATAAAGATTGTGCATCTGATCGTAAAGCTCCTTGCGGGCAAGCGCATCGGCTTCCGACTGCTCCGCGCTTTTTATCTTGGCGGCAAGTGCATTTGACTCCTCCGTCATCTTCTCAAGCCTGCGGCGAAGCTCCTCCGTGTCGTCGGTCTTTACGTCATCGTAGGTCACAGCCGCGGGAACAGCGACAGGGGTCACTGCAATAACAGCAACCAGCGAAAGAATAAGCGCCAATAAACGGCATATTCTGTTTTTTACTGAGTTTTTCATTTACAGCTCCGTACGGTTGGTAAAAGTCGGCGGAATCACTTGTTCAGATTCCGTCTGAGCGACATAACGCTCGCCGCAATTCCAGTCAGAACTCCAATGGCAATATATCCGATGATCAAATAAGGTCTGAATTCGGAAACAGAAGTGAAAACGATCATCTGCAGCTTTACAGCGGCGCTGCCGACCGCGTAACGGTAAAGCGCCTCAGTTACAAAAAAGCCAATGACTGCCGAGATAAGCCCTATTATCACACCTTCGATCACGAACGGCGCGACAATAAAGGATTTTGTGCCGCCGATATAGCGCATTATGTCAATCTCCGCCCGGCGCGAATGTACCGCCAGCTTAACCGTGTTGAAGATCACAAACACACTGACAAGCAGCAGAAGAACAAAAAACCAAAGGAAAACAAAAGATATTCCGTTTTTGAAGCCCTCTGCCTCATTGGCAAGGTCAAGCCTGTTGTTTACCTTGGTCACACCCTCTATTGAGTGCAGCTCATATTCCAGCTCGCTTGCGGCATCGTTGTCAATATAAGTGACCACAAATGAATCCGGAAGCGGATTGTCGCCGTTTTCCTCAAGCATCTCAAAAAGCTCCGGATAATCCGAATACGTTTCCTTCATATCCTCAAGGGCATCCGCCTTTGAAATGAAATCCACGCTTTTTACATTATCAAGATCTTTTATCTGATTGTATATCCGGTTGATGTCCTCTCCGCCGAGGTCATAATCGGCAAATACCACCATTTCATTCAGCATCCGCAGCCGCAGCAGGTTGGAATTAAGATTCTGAAAGATCATGCCGAAGCAACCGAGCAGGATAAGACATGAGGTAAGTATAAGCACAGAGGCAATGCTCATTATGCGATTGCGCCACATGCTTTGAAGCGCCAGCCAGATGAAGTAAAAGGGATTGTATCTGCCGTGCCTGCTCCTGCCGCCGCTTTTTCCGGATACCGGAACATTTTTTTCCCGCCCGTTCATACCTGCACCTCCGACGCGACCGGTGGGCGGTCGCCCGTCACATGACCGTGCGAAATGTTTATCACACGCTGACCGAGGGTGTCGACCAGCTCCTTCTCATGCGTCACAACAAGCACCGTCTTTCCGAGCTTGCGGTTGATGCGCAACAGCATATGCATAATGTCAAGACTCATTTTGGGGTCAACATTCCCGGTAGGCTCGTCGGCGACGATGATATCCGGATTATTGGCAATTGCTCGCGCCAGAGCTATGCGCTGCTGCTCACCTCCGGACAGCTCTCCCGGGCGGTGCCCCGCCTTTGCCTCCATATTGACAATGCGCAGCAGCGCCGGAACGCGCTGCTTGATCTCTTTTCCCGGAGTACCGACCACTCTCATGGCAAATGCAACGTTTTCATACGCTGTTTTGTCCTGGAACAGCCGGAAATCCTGAAATACCATTCCGATCTTTCTCCGGTAAAAGGGTATCGCGCGCTCCGGCAGCTTTGTAATATCAATACCGTCAACAAGTATCTGCCCCGATGTAACCTTCTCCTGTCGGAGCAATACCTTTGTCACAGTGGTTTTTCCTGCACCGGAGTGACCGACAATAAAAACAAACTCCCCGTCGCGGACGGTGAAAGACACGCCGTCAAGCGCTTTTATGTCGGCATATTCCTTGACTACATTTTTGAACTCGATCATTGAATTATATTCGCAGAAGACGTATTGTTTCCGTTTTTTAATACTTCGCGGGCTTGGAGTTGAGATACTGCTTGACCATCAGCGCCACCTTGAAGGTAATCGCGTGTTCAAACTGACGCAGATCAAGCCCCGTTACCTTGCGTATCTTTTCAAGTCGGTAAACAAGCGTGTTGCGGTGAACAAACAGCTTGCGCGAGGTCTCGGAAACATTGAGGTTATTATCAAAGAAGCACTGAATGGTCATCAGCGTCTCGCGGTCGAGCATCTCAAGGCTGCCCTTCTTGAAGACCTCCTGCAGGAACATCTCGCAAAGAGTAGTGGGAAGCTGATAGATAAGTCTGCCGATGCCGAGGTTATCGTAGCTTATGATATTCTTGTCCGACTCGAATACCCTGCCCACCTCGATAGCGATCTGCGCTTCCTTGTAGGCGCGTGCAAGATCCTTTATATTGTCAACGATAGTAGAGATACCGATCGAGACCTTGGAGAAGAATTCGGTGCTGAGAGTGTCGGCGATCTTGACCGCTATCTTCTCTATCTCTTTCATTTCGGTGTTGGGCTTGACCTCTTTGACAAGCACGATGTCACGCTCGCCAACGCTGATGATATAATCGCGCGGCTTGTCCGGGAACATATTCTGAAGCATCTCAAAGGGCATCATGTCGGTCTTGCCGCAGAATTTGATAAGCAGCACGACGCGATATTCCTCGGTGTTGAAGTGAAGCTCTTTGGACTTGATGTAAATATCGCTCGGCAGGATATTGTCAAGGATGATATTCTTGATAAAAGAGCCCTTGTCATATTTCTCGTCGTAAAGCTCCTTTATGTTGGCAAGAGAGACCGACAGCATCTTGGTCAGCACCTCAGCCATTTTATCCTCGCCCTCAACGAAAACGGTGTATTCGGATTTCATATTATTGCCGATAGGACGGTAGGTATAGCCGCCCTTGCATATCATATCCGACGCGTAAAGCAAATTGTCGCGCAGACCGGGCATAAACTCTCCTATTCTCACAAGCTCCGAACAGGCAATAATGTTATTGGATTCATCAATTACTCCTATTGTGCGGTCAACGGAATCTTTCATCTGATGAATTACACTTTGAAATAATCTGTTAGACATATCTTGTTTACGTTCCTCTCATATGTTCAATTTGACGATTTGTTTGTATATTCTAACCTATATTTTATATCAGAATTTGTGATTTTTCAATAGGTAAAAGTCGTTTTTTTCAAAAAACGCGAGATTTTTTTGTGAATATTATCCGAATCGGTTACATATTTTGCCCTCGGTTACTGTTTCATGCTTCAAATCCGAAATAAATACACGCGAGCGCAAATTCCGCGGCGCTCTCGGTGCGCAGTATACGCGGTCCGAGACCGGCAGGCAAAAGCCCTGCGGCACGTGCCCCTGCCGCCTCCTCCGGAGTAAAACCGCCCTCCGGACCTATAACGACCGACAAAGCGCCGCCCTTCAGAATATCGTCATGATGCTTTGAAAGAAGCACGGGCAGCTGCTCAGTTCCGTTGCCCTCATAGCAGAAAAGCGCCGTTCCGCGGGATATCGCATCCTCAAGCATGGCGTTAAAATCAAGGCAGATTCCGACGTCCGGTATCCTTCCTCTGCCCGACTGCATTGCCGCTTCAAGAGCGATCCTGCGCCTCCGCTCGCGCCTGCGCCCCTCATCGTCGGGAACCGGACGAACCACGCAGTTACGGCTGAAAAACGGAATTATCCTTGCCGCCCCGCATTCAACCGACTTCTGTATCACGGTGTCGAGCTTGTCGCCCTTGACGAGCGCCTGATATACCGTAATATCAAGCGGCGGCTCGGCGGCGCTGGGGCTTGACGATTCAATGCTCAGCGTAACAGTGTCCGAGGTAAACGACGATGTGCGGCAAAAATAATCGTTTCCCATGCCGTCACAAATTACAAGCGTCTCTCCGCATCTCATTCTCAGCGACCGCGAAATGTGACGCGCGTCATCGCCTTTCAAAGTCACGCATCCGCCCGATATCGCATCAGGAGAAACAAAAAATCGCGGCATCCTCAGACTCCTCCCCTTTTTCATATTAATTCATTATATTATACCTTTCGCGTCGCCTCTTGTCAATTACCGTATGCAAAAACATACAATTGCTTTACAAATTCATTGAAATATGATATTATATTTATGCTACAATTGACTCACAGTGTGAATAATATTAAATGGAGGCACTCAATATGAAGAATCCGGACTCTTCCTTGGGTCATGACCCCAGAGATGAAAAGCTCCCGGCAGGCGAGATAGTGTTTGATAGTCCCACGCTGAAAAAAGCCGACAACTTCTGGTTCTATAACAAGTGGAAGATAATAGTAGGCGCTTTCGTTGTGCTGGTTCTCGGCGTCTGCATATGGCAAAGCTGTTCAAAGGACGGCTACGACACCATGCTGATGTACGCAGGTCCGTATCAGGGCTTTACCGACAGCAAGATATATAACGGCACACGTGACGCACTGAACGTTGCCGTGCCGGAGGACTGCGACGGCGACGGAGAAAGAAGCTGCGAGATCGCGGCTCTTGCAATTTTTTCTGACGAACAGATAAAACAAATGAAAGAAGACGCCGCCGCGGAAAGCAGGTCGATCATTGTGAATACCGAGCTGAACAACCAGGAGCTTCAGAAATTCGATCAGCTGATAATGGCAGGCGAATATTCGGTCTGCCTGCTTGACCCGACGCTTTACGAGCGCGTGCGTTCCGCCGGAGGCTTCCGTAAGCTTTCGGAGGTACTTGGCTCGGTTTCCGAATGTGCAAACGACGATTATTCGATCCGCTTTGCCGACACTGCTTTTGCGCAGTACTATGATGTGTTCGACGACCTCCCGCCCGACACGCTGCTTTGTCTGCGCACCAAAAGCACCTATCTCAGCGCAGGCTCCGGAGGCAGGTATGAGGTTTCCGAACGCTTCTTCAAAAACATAGTTGAGTTCACACCGTAATTACTGCAAATAAATATCTGAAAGTTTTTCCCGAAAGGACACCCGGCATATCACCATGAACAAAAAAATCCTCGCAAACATTTTTCTATTTCTCACAGCAATCATCTGGGGCTTTGCCTTTGTCGCTCAGGTACTGGGCAGCGATGTGATAGACCCCTTCTCCTTCAATGCAATACGCTTCGGGCTCGGAGCGCTCTCTCTCGTCCCGGTAATTTTTCTGCTTGAAAAACGCCCGCGCAGCCCGCTCACCGCAGAACAGCGCAGCGACGATAACAAAAAGCTGAAAATGACTCTCATCGCCGCAGCGGTGTGCGGAACGATACTGTTTGTCGCTTCCACACTTCAGCAGGTCGGGGCGCAGATCACCAAATCCCCCGGTCGTTCCGGCTTTCTCACCGACCTGTACACCATTCTGACACCGCTGTTTGCGCTGATATTCTTCAAAAGAAAGATACAGCCCACCGTATTTGTCGGCGCGGGTCTTGCCTGCGTGGGGCTTTACCTGCTGTGCATAAAGCCGGAAGAAGGTTTCAGCTTCGGCTGGGGCGAGGCAGTAATCGTTATCGGCGCGATATTCTGGGCGTTTCATATTCTTGCAATAGACCGTTTCGGAAATCAGATATACCCTCTCCGTTTTTCATGTCTGCAATTTGCGGTGGTATCCGCCGAAAGCGCAGTTTTCGCACTTATGTTTGAGCACACCACTCTCCAAATGGTATGGGAAGCCCGTTGGGCAATAATCTTCTGTGGCGTCTTTTCCGTCGGAATCGCTTATACGCTCCAGACCTACGGTCAGCGCCTGTCCGATCCCAGCTATGCCGCAATAATCTTCTCGCTTGAAGCCGTGTTCGGCGCGATAGGCGGAGTTATTTTCGGTCAGGATCATTTTTCAGCCGCCGGCATATTCGGATGCGTGCTTATCTTCGCCGGAATCGTGCTTGCACAGCTCAACCTCAGCAAAAAGAGATCCCCCAAAGCCGCAGAAAATGCATAGAGACAATGAAAATATCCTGCTATCTTCTTTCGGAAGAACAGGATTTTTTCTGCCGTTAAATATCTTTATCAGCCAACACCAAGGACGTTCCCGAAAATGAAAAGAAAAGCATTCAAAGCCGCCCTGCCGTACACACTGCCGATATGCATCGGTTTTATAGTCCTCGGAATGTCGTATGGCTTTCTTATGCGCAGCAAAGGGTTTCCTTTGATCTACCCGATGCTGATGAGCCTGTTTATATTTGCCGGCTCGATGGAATTTGTAACCGTAAACTTATTACTCTCCGACTTCAATCCTCTGCACGTCTTTTTTCTGACGCTTATGGTCAACGCCAGACACATATTTTACGGCATATCAATGCTTGATAAATATAAAAACTGCGGATGGAAAAAGCCATACCTGATCTTCGCTATGTGCGACGAAACATTTACTGTAAACTGCGCCGTCACTCCTCCGGAGGACGTCGACAAAGGCTGGTTCATGTTTTTTGTAACCCTGTTGAATCAGATTTACTGGGTAAGCGGGGCAACACTCGGAGCTTTGCTTGGTTACATAATTCATTTTGACGCGTCAGGAATTGAATTTGTTATGACGGCGTTGTTTGTGGTCATGTTCATAAATCAATGGGAAGAAACCAAAGAACATACGCCCGCGCTTATGGGTCTTGGCTGTTCCCTGCTTTGCCTTGTGATATTCGGGAGCAGTAATTTTATCATTCCGGCGATGATACTGATCGTTTTATGTCTCTCGCTTTGCAAAGGGAGGCTGGAGGCAAAAAAATGACCACAACACAGCGTATTATCACAATAGCAATCGTCGTTCTCGGAACGATGACGACAAGATTTCTCCCGTTTATTATTTTCCCGGAGGGCAAAACACCGCCGAAATTCATAAGCTATCTCGGCACGGTACTTCCTTATGCCGTGATAGGGCTTTTGGTGGTATATTGCCTTAAGGACGCTTTTTTCGCTTCATATCACGGTCTGCCGGAACTGATATCCATCCTCTGCATCGTCGCACTTCACAAATGGAAGAAAAACACCCTGCTCAGCATCGGAGCGGGAACAGTTATATATATGATACTTACGCAGACCTGCTTCGGATAATATTCTCACACGTTTTATAATTCCCATAACTAAACCTTTGGTTTATTGACAGGCAGGAAATATTGTGGTATAATCATGCTATCGACCGGCACGGGCGCCGGCTGAAATTTGGCAAAAAGGAGGCGATCGTTTTGATTTACGGTAAAAACACCGGCTACGGATGCGGCACAAACGGCTGCACCGGGGTAAACTCTCGCCCCGAGGTGGCCCGATAAAAAGCCGAAGATACTTTTGCAGGTTCTTCGTGCGTGTTGCGCATCCGTGACCCGGGAGCAATAGCTCTGCAGGGTCATTTAAGCAGAAGTGCTTCCCCCGCCCGCTGGGGGAAGCCTCATGCTTGCCAGATAAGGAGGCGCAAATGCAATTCACTACAGAATTCGGCGACAGACTGGCGGTCTACCGCCGCCGCACCGGGATGACGCAGGACGCCCTTGCATCACGGCTTGGTGTTTCGGCTCAGGCGGTCTCAAAATGGGAACGCGCTGTCTGCTGTCCGGACATTTCACTTCTGCCCGCACTCGCGGACACTTTCGGCATCAGTATCGACCTCCTGTTCGGCAGGTCAGCCTGATGCCAAAAACACCGCTGCATGACCGTAAAACGGTCATGCAGCGGTGTTTTTTACCTGCCGTGATCCGGCTCTGTTTATTTCAACCTGAACTGAAGCACCACCGGTCCGTGGTCCGAATACGCAAATCCGGTATAAATGTTACTTACGGAAACAGCCTCAACATTGTCGCTGACCAGAAAGCCGTCCACTATTATTGTGAAATTCCCTTCCTTGTACGGAATGTCACAGTTTCGGCAGGTGGGGTTATATTCGCCGCCGGAATAATCCGTGCATCTTGAAATGCAGTCAGGAAGCATATCTGCCGGAAACGGCTGCGCCCATTCAAAGCCTACCGCCCCGTCACCGTTAAGCCGCTCGTTTGAGTCACCGGTGAAATCATGGTTGAAATCCCCGCCGCACACACAGTAGTTGCCCGCCTCGTATTCCGCCTTCATATCGTCAAACAGCATATTCATCTGAGCCGCGCGTATCTCATCGCTGCCTCCGTATGCCGACATATGCACATTGTAGATGACCAGCTCAGCTCCTCCCTCCACCGGCACTCTTGACACCGAATAACAGCGGTCGAGGTCAAGGAATTTTCCGAATCCGGTCGATATCGGAAAGCTTCTTCTCACTGCAGAGGTTATCTTATACCGTCCCAACGTCAGAATTCCCGCATTTGAAGCACCGTGAGGCTCGTTCAACGGAAACATGAGGTATGCTGAATGATAATTCACCGCGAAAACACTGTTCATTGACGAAAACCGCGACTCCAGCATCGCTCTTTCGTCTATATGAAAGCTCCGCGTGGAATCGGTATCCACCTCCTGAAAAAGAATAAAATCAGGAGAAAAGCTCTCCACAGTGTCAGCACCGTCAGCAATGCATTTGCGGACGCTATCCGCACTTTCCGCACGCGACTCTGTTCCGCCGTCCATGAAAAACGTAAACTCCGGCGTGTACGCGCCAAAGCCCAGATTCTGCGTTATGATAGTGTAGACTTCCCCGGTCTTTACGCTGTCGTTTGCACCGTTGCCGGTAACCTCCAAAGTAATATTATCATCTATTCTCGAATAGCTGAATACGACATAGCATATGTACACAAGAACAGTGATAAGAATAAGAGAGACCAATGAAATAAGAGCCGCAAGAAGTATCCTTTCCGGTTTTGATGAAATATGCTTCATGTTATTTACCGTGTCTTTATTGTATTTTGTTCTGCCGGCTCAAGGCCGTAACTACTGCCAAGAGCCGTATCCGAGTCTGACGCCGGAATGGGTAAGACTGATTCTGAACGGGGTCGGCTCAAAATCTGATTGAGCCGACCCCGGTTGTTATTATATTAATCTCAGTGGATAATGCAGCGCTCGGTGTCCTTATCGAATATGTGCAGACGGCTCATATCAAAGGCAACCTTGATGTTATCGCCCGCACGGGTGGTGGAGCGAGAGGAAACGCGTGCGATGAGGTTGGTCTCACCTATGGTGAGGTAGAGATGGATCTCAGCACCCATAAGCTCTGTAACATCAACATAAGCATCTACAACGCTGTCCGGCAGTGCAGCAAGCTGCATGGGAGCGTCGTGAATGCACTCGGGGCGCAGACCGCCGATAACTTCCTGACCTATGTAATCCTTGAGGTCGGGGTTGTTTGCCTTCTCAGGCGGCAGCTTGATAGACTTGTCCTCAAAGTTGAAGTACACGTCGTCGCCCTTCTTGACCAGCTTACCGTTGATGAAGTTCATCTGAGGAGTTCCGATAAATCCGGCAACGAAAACGTTGCAGGGCTCATCGTAAAGGGTCTGAGGAGTATCGACCTGCTGAATGAGACCGTCCTTCATAACGACGATTCTCGTAGCCATGGTCATAGCCTCGACCTGGTCGTGTGTAACGTAAATAAATGTGGTCTGAACGCTCTGATGCAGCTTTGTAAGCTCGGTTCTCATCGCGGCACGCAGCTTAGCGTCAAGGTTTGAGAGAGGCTCGTCAAGAAGGAAGACCTTCGGTTTACGAACGATAGCACGTCCCAGAGCAACACGCTGCTTCTGACCGCCGGACAGAGCCTTCGGCTTTCTGTCGAGCAGGTGGGTGATATCAAGTATACGGGCGGCGTCCTCAACACGTCTCTTGATCTCTTCCTTCGGTGTCTTAACGAGCTTAAGACCGAACGCCATGTTCTCAAACACCGTCATGTGAGGATACAGAGCGTAGTTCTGGAACACCATCGCTATCTTTCTGTCCTTAGGAGCTACATCGTTGACAAGCTGGTCGCCGATGAAAAGCTCACCCTCGGTGATCTCCTCAAGACCCGCGATCATACGCAGGGTGGTTGATTTACCGCAGCCGGAAGGACCGACCAGAATCAGAAATTCCTTATCCTTGATATCAAGGTTAAAATCCGATACAGCGGTAACTCCGCCCGGATATTTTTTGTAAATGTGCTTAAGCGATACACTTGCCATAGGGTGTGCTTCCTCCTTGAAATTAGAATCGTTTTATCGCCGATTCCGACTATTATTCTGTACTACAATATTGTATCAAATTTTCGTGAAAAATGATAGAGTCTTATTCCCCAAAATTTCAGGTTCAAAATTGTGCACCTTGCACAATTTTCTGTTTTTTAACCTCAAAGTGCGGCGTTTTGATGTTTTTTTGACCCGCCGGATGTGAACTTATAGTTACCTTCGGGGTAATAATCGGGCAATAAGCGCAAGCCTCATCAGCCCTCGCCCTCACCGAGCTTCATTGTAAGCCCTATGCGGTGACGCGCCGTATCCACCGACAGCACCTTGACTTTTACAATATCTCCGACCGAAAGCACCTCGGCGGGATGCTTTATGTATCTGTCGCATATCTGGGAGATGTGTACCAACCCGTCCTGATGCACACCGATGTCAACAAAAGCGCCGAAATCTATTACATTGCGGACTGTACCGGTAAGTATCATCCCTTCTTTAAGAGATGTGATATCCAACACATCGTCGCGCAGCACCGGAGCCGGGAAGCTGTCGCGTACGTCGCGTCCGGGCTTTTCAAGCTCGGAAATAATATCGCAAAGAGTCGGCTCGCCGACGCCTATCTCAGAGGCGACCTTGGCTTTTCCCTTCTCCGCCACCTTTTTGCCGAGCAGCTTGAGTCCGCCGGAGCGTATCTCCTCCTCGTCAAATCCGAACATACCGAGCAGCTTGTGCGCCGCCTCGTAGGATTCGGGGTGGACACCGGTAGAATCCAGCACCTCGTCCGAACCTGAAACGCGCAGAAATCCTGCCGACTGCTCGTAAGCCTTGCTTCCAAGCCGCGGTACCTTAAGTAGCTCGGCGCGGCTCAGGAACTCTCCGTTTGCCTCACGGTACTTGACAATATTCTTTGCCACCGGAGCGCTGATGCCGGAAACATATGAAAGCAGTGAGTATGAAGCGGTGTTAAGGTCGATGCCGACCGAGTTGACGCAGTCCTCGACCACACCGGTAAGCGCCTCGTCAAGCCGCGCCTGCTTCATGTCGTGCTGATACTGCCCCACTCCGACAGACTTCGGGTCTATCTTCACAAGCTCGGCAAGCGGGTCCTGCAAGCGACGCGCGATCGACACCGCCGAACGCTGTGTTACGTCAAAATCGGGAAATTCCTCGGCTCCGAGCTTTGACGCCGAATAAACCGACGCCCCCGCCTCGCTCACCATAATATATTTGCAGTCTCCGGGAGTTTCCCTGAGCAGTCCGGCAATGAATATCTCGCTTTCCTTTGACGCAGTGCCGTTGCCTATGGCAATTACGTTCACGCCGTATTTGCGTATAAGGCCGGATACCACGCGGGAGCTTTCCGCAATGCGCTCCTGCGGCTTTGTGGGATAAATGACCGCAGTGTCAATGACCTTTCCGGTCTTATCCACCACTGCCAGCTTGCACCCGGTGCGGTATCCGGGGTCAAAGCCCATAACCGTTTTGCCGCGCAGAGGCGGAGACATCAGAAGATGTCTTAGATTGTCCTCAAACACCTTCAGCGCACCCTCGCTGGCTTTGTCGGTCAGGTCGTTTCTTATCTCCCGCTCCACGGAAGGAGCAATAAGACGTGTGTAGCTGTCGTCGATCGCCGCTTTGACGTAATCCCTCGCCGGACTCTCTCCGGACGTGAGGAATTTGCGGTACAGATAGCTCATCACAAGCTCTCCGCCCGGTTCTATGCTGACCTTAAGAAAGCCTTCCTTTTCGCCGCGGTTGACGGCAAGCACACGATGTCCGGCAATCTTTTTGACGCGCTCGGAGAAGTCGTAGTACTGCGCGTACACAGAATCCTCCTCCTTTGCCGCCTTTGAAACCAGAATACCGTGCTCGGCGGTCAGAGTTCTCACTCCCTTGCGGCAGTCAGCATTATCCGAAATGCTTTCGGCTATGATATCAAGCGCCCCTGCTATTGCCTCGTCGGCGCTTGCCACGCCCTTTTCCTCATTTATGTATTCAACCGCCGCTTCTGAAATAGCCGGATCATAGTATTCCTTCTGCGCAAAGATAAGCTCAGCCAAAGGCTCAAGTCCCTTTTCTCTCGCAACCGACGCACGCGTTTTTCTCTTGGGACGGTACGGACGGTAGATGTCGTCAACCTCGGTAAGCGTCTTTGCCGCGTCGATAGCACGCTCAAGCTCCGGCGTCAGCTTTTCCTGCGCGGCAATGAGAGCCTTGACCTCCTCGCGCCGCTTTTCAATACTGCGCAGATAGTTAAGCCTGTCAAAAAGGTCTCTCAGCACCGTGTCGTCAAGCGAACCTGTCACTTCCTTGCGGTAACGCGCGATAAATGGGATGGTGTTGCCCTCGTCTATAAGCGCAACCGTTTTCCTTACCTGCTCAACTCCAAGTCCCAGCTCCTCGGCGAGGACTGCTTCAATATCGATCATTATTCTGTCTGCCTTTCAATTTTCTTTGTGTACGGTCATTTGTATCATTCAAGCCCCGCCGCAGTCCTGAGCGCCGCCACCTCGACGGAGGTAAGATAGCGAACTTCTCCGCGACCGAGCGCAGGATCGAGTGCCAAAGGACCAAAGCTGATCCGCTCGAGCGCAGTGATCTCATTCCCCACCGCGCCGAACATCTGCTTTATCTGATGGTACTTTCCTTCATGTATCGTTATAAGCCCTGTACAGTCGCTCTCGCACTTGACAAGGCAAGGAGCGGTCAGATACCCGCCCTCAATGTAAACTCCGTTCTGAAGCCTCAGGGCAGCCTCGTCGCCAAGCGGCTTTGCCGAGGTGTAACGGTAGGTCTTGTCCACATGACGCGCCGGGGACAAAAGCCGGTGGGAAAGCTCTCCGTCATCGGTCAGCAGCATCAGCCCGACTGTGTATTTGTCAAGTCTGCCGCACGGAAATACCCGCACCCGGTCGCGCTCCTCGCACAGCTCGGTAACAACGGGGCAGCCGTCCCGCCTGTCCTCCGTGGCACTGACGTATCCCTCGGGCTTGTTGAGCATAATGTAAACGTGTTCCCGCCACTCTATCTCAACGCCGCGCCGCGTAACACGGCTGACTCCCGGTTTTACCTCGTCATCAGCTCGGCGCGCGGGTATTCCGTCAATGAGGATAAGCCCAGAGCGCACCTCGCGCGCACAGTCGCGGCGAGAGCATTCGCCCGCCGCCGACAGATATTTGTCAAGCCGCATACCGCTCCGTCCTTTCCGCATCACAAAAAATGCCCCGCCTTGCGTCACAGCGTAAACAGTATCACCGCAACACAGCCGAAAAGCAAAAGCCCCAAACCTAAGCCGATAAGAAAATCACGCGCCGTAGTCGTCATACGCACACCAACCACCACCTTCTCTATTATTGTATCCGAAGTAATAGTTTGTTATGTGCGTCAGAATCCAATGTGTGAACACGATCATTTATTCACATTATTTGGGGTCTTTACAGTGGAATTAATACTTTCTAATATTTTACTCAGGCGATCTCTATCCCAAAGCATGACATTAGTATCACCGGCAAGCTCCTGTGCAGCAACAGTAAAAAAAGAATTTGTTACAACAACAGCTTTGTCCGCATGGTACTTTGCCGCTCCGGCAAAAACCTCTTGAACAGGCTTAACGCCCAAATTTCCGGTATATCGTTTGCACTGAAACACCCACAGCTCGTTATTTAACTTAGCAGTAATATCCACGCCGAAATCCCCGCTGGCTTTGGTCACAGTAACGTTTTTGTATCCCATTCGGCGAAGCATATCAGCCGTATATTCCTCAAAGGCAATGCCGTCCAATGAATCAATCTCATTCATTAGAAAAATCTTGGTTTTTTTCTTTTTATGTTTTCTAACTAAAATAAAAGAAACAACAACCACTAAAGCAACGATCAAGCCAAGAAGTACGTACCAGTATTTTGATATGATTGACGGTATCGCAGCAAACAATATCAGTACAAATGCGCCAATAGGCAAATCGTCCATATAGCTACTGCGCCTTTGTCTACGCCTACGTGCCATCTCACATCTCCCCTTTTATGTTTACAATGCTATTATACCACATAAGATTTCTTTTTTCAAGAGTAAGTACAGTAAACACATTACTATCTCGCACACAAAAAAATCATGTTTTTTCTAAAAACCTATTGACAAAAACATTTGAACGTGCTATCATATGAGCGTCGATTCAATTGAGTATCCGTTCAATTGAACAATTGCTCAATTTTTCTGATCTTCACAACGGAGGTATAAATTCCATGAACTCACCGACTCACGAACACGACCGGTGTTTGTATCCCGAAGCGTCTCCGGCATCCGAAGAAATGCTGTGCGACCTTGCCGACCTGTTCAAGATCTTCGGAGACACGACCCGCCTGCGTATTCTGTTTGCACTTCTTGACACAGAAATGTGCGTCATGCACATTTCCGAGCGTCTGGGCATGACCTCATCGGCGATCTCGCATCAGCTCAAGGTGCTTAAGGACAACAATCTTGTTGCCTGTCGCCGCGAGGGTAAAACGATCTTCTATTACCTTGCCGACGATCACGTTCACACCATCGTCGCGCAGGGGTATGAGCATCTTAAAGAAAAGGAAGGAACCGAAAAATGAAAAAGACATACCGGCTTGAAAATCTGGACTGCGCGGCGTGCGCCGCAAAAATGGAGGCGGCAATATCCAAGCTCGACGGAGTTGAATCCGTCTCGGTAAACTTTATCATGCAAAAACTGACGCTTGAAGCGCCCGACGAGCGTTTTGACGATATAATGAAAAAAGCCGTTAAGCTGTGCCGCCGCGTTGAGCCCGACATGGAGATCATTTTCTGAGGGAAACTCACGACATGAAATTCTATAAAGAAATGACGCGCCGGCAAAGGCGCGTGCTGTGGCGCATTTTAATTTCCGCAGTGCTTTTCATAATTGCTCTGCCGTTGCCCCTTGACGGGCTGTGGCTGTTGCTTGCTTTTCTTCCCTCTTACGTCGTAATAGGATATGACGTGGTGTATAGCGCGGTGCGCAATATTTTTCGCGGTCAGCTTCTGGACGAGCAATTTCTCATGACGCTTGCCACGGTCGGCGCGTTTGCCACCGGAGAATACAAAGAGGCTGTAGCCGTCATGCTCTTTTATCAGGTCGGCGAGCTGTTCCAGAGCATTGCTGTCGGCAAAAGCCGCAAAAGCATATCCGAGCTTATGAACATACGCCCGGACTCGGCGTGCGTCATACGCGGCGACGCGGAGCTTACCGTATCCCCCGATGAGGTGGAGGTAGGAGAAACAATACTCATACGTCCGGGCGAAAGAGTTCCCCTTGACGGAACTGTAACGGACGGCGCAAGCTCTGTTGACCTTTCCGCGCTGACCGGAGAAAGTCTCCCGAAGGAGGTTAAGGCGCAAGACCGCGTGCTCAGCGGCTCTGTCAACCTCTCAGGAGTCCTGCGCGTGCGCGTTGAACAGCCCTACGGAGAAAGCACCGTATCAAAGATCCTCGATCTTGTAGAAAACTCAGCCGCAAAAAAAGCAAAAGCCGAAAATTTCATCACCAGATTCGCGCGTATTTATACCCCGGCGGTGGTTGCGGGCGCTCTTATTCTGGCGTTTCTGCCGCCGCTGATATTAAAGCAATCCTTTACCGTGTGGATCCAGCGCGCACTCACCCTGTTGGTCGTATCCTGCCCCTGCGCACTCGTTATTTCGATCCCGCTGTCTTTCTTCGGCGGCATCGGACGCGCCTCGCGTGAGGGAATACTCATCAAAGGAGCAAACTACCTTGAGCTGCTTTCGGGACTCAACACCGCGGTTTTTGATAAGACCGGAACGCTCACACGCGGCAGCTTCAGGGTTACCGGAATATACCCCGAAAACGGAATAAGCAGCGACGAGCTGTCCGGCATTGCCGCAGCAGCCGAATATTTTTCGTCTCATCCGATCGCCGCGGCTCTGCGCGCCGCCTGTCCGGAAGGATTCAGTGAAAAACGCCCGTCGGACGTTACCGAACACGCCGGAGAAGGAATAGAAACGCTTATTGACGGCGAGACGGTCTATGTCGGCAACGACAAGCTGATGCTCCGCGCGGGTGTTGCGCCCGCAAAGACGGAAACCATTGGCACGATCATACACGCAGCCAAAAACGGAAGCTACCTCGGATATATGATCATTTCCGACGAGCCTAAGCCGGATGCTGCCGAGGCAATAGCCAGACTCAAAGCACTCGGAGTGAAAAAGACCGTAATGCTCACCGGAGACCGCCACGAGACGGCGGAGGCGGTCGGCAAGGCGTTGAGCGTTGACGACATAAAAAGCGAGCTTTTGCCGGCGGATAAGGTAAGCGCCGTCGAAGAATTGCTTTCAGACCCGCATTCCTCTCCCCTTGCCTTCTGCGGCGACGGGATCAACGACGCTCCGGTGCTCTCGCGGGCAGACGTCGGCATCGCCATGGGCGCGCTGGGCAGCGACGCCGCTATCGAGGCAGCGGACATAGTGCTGATGGACGACAGCCCATCAAAGATCGCCCGTGCGGTGGAGCTGTCCCGAATGACCATGCGCATAGTACACGAAAATATTTTCTTTTCTCTTTCGGTAAAAGCAATCGTGCTAATTCTCACGGCAATTGGTATTACCGGAATGTGGCTCGCCGTCTTCGCCGACGTCGGCGTAATGGTCATCGCAATACTCAACTCAATGAGAACGCTTGCTTATAAAAACACCAAAGCATAATAAAAACATTATAAAAACAGCACCCGCCGGAATCAGAAAGCTTCCGGCGGGGGATGTTTTATATTTTTTATCCTCTGTATGCCGCAGAACTTTTTGCGGCATCTGTGTTTTTTCAATTGTTCAGTCTATCAGCTTCTTTACTGCAAGAGCTGTCCAGCCGTTGTCCTCAAGTGAACAGCTTACATAGAGTCCGTTTGCTTCAAGCGCGTCGATAACGTCAGCGGCGCGTTCGTTGATTATTCCGGAAGCAAGCAGCGTGGATTCATCGTGCATGAATGCACCGATATCCGGCGCCATCCGGATAATTATATCAGCCACGATATTGGCGCATATAACATCGTATTTTCCCGGCTCGACTCCTGCAAGCAGGTCGGATCTTCCTACGGTAACATTTGCGCATCCGTTTTCGGCGGCATTTTCCCCTGCAACTTCAACAGCCACTGGATCAATGTCATACGCGCGACACTCTCCAGCTCCCAGCTTTGAAGCGCAGACTGCAAGAATGCCGCTGCCGCAGCCCACATCAAGCACACTGCAACCGGGAGTTACGCAATTTTCAAGCAGACCTATCACCAGCCGCGTGGTTTCGTGCGAACCTGTGCCGAAAGCCATACCGGGGTCCATACGGATAATTATTTCTCCGTCCTTCGGCTCATAGCTTTCCCACTTCGGAACGATCACAATGCGCCCGATATGCAGCGGCTTGTAATACTGCCTCCATGCATTTGCAAAATCCTCTTCCTTTACGCCGGAAGTGCTGATCCTTCCCTCCACCGACGCGGCGGCAAGACGCTCGCGGATAAATGCCAGCGTGCCTTCCACATCGCCGTCCTCAGGGATAAACACCGACACCGACGCCACGGTCTTGTCGGCGGACAGAATCTTTTCATCCACAAGATCGCCGTAAACGCTTTTAAGGTCAAAATCACTGTAATCCTCTATCATCAGCCCCGGATCAACAGCACTCATTATCGCAACAGCGCTGTCAAGGCTACCCACCTTTACGGTGAGCTTTATTTCAGTCCAGCTGGAATATTCGTAGCTCATATCTGCTCCCAAGAGGTTATTTGTTTTCTTTATTTTCCTTAAGCTCCTTAAGACGGTCTATAAGGCGCTTACGTTTGGGGTAGTCGGTCTCGCCGCAGCTGTTTGCAAAGGCGCGCATGCATTCCTTTTGCTTTTCATTAAGACTGCGCGGTATTTCTACATTGACGGTAAAGAACAGGTCTCCGCGGCGCGACGTATTGTTTACATAAGGAACGCCGCACTGCTTGAGCGAAAACTGCGTTCCCGGCTGCGTACCTTCCGGAATTTTGAATTTACGGCTGCCCTCAAGCGTCGGAACGTCAATTTCAGCTCCGAGCGTCGCTTCCGCAACTGTCACGGGTACTTCGCAGTATATATTAACGCCGTCGCGCTCAAAGATAGCGTGGCGTTTGACGCGGACTTCAATAATAAGGTCGCCCGCCGAACCGCCGTTCTTGCCGTCGTTGCCCTGACCGCGTATCGCTACCCTTTCACCGTCGTTGATTCCGGCGGGGATAGAAACAGATATGGTCTTAGGCACTCTCATCTGACCGCTTCCGCGACAGGTCGGGCACGTCTCCTTTATGACACGTCCGGTGCCACGGCAGGTCTCGCAGGTCGTTGTGGACTGAAACTGCATACCGCCCAGCCGCTGTGTTACACGTCTCTGACCGGTGCCCCCGCAGGCAGAACACGTCTCGGCACTCGTTCCCTTTTTGGCTCCGCTGCCTCCGCATTCGGTGCATCTGGCTATGCGAGTGAAGCTAACGTCCCGCTTTACTCCGAAAACAGCCTCCTCGAAGGATATAGTTACAGATACCCCTATATCGTCGCCGCGAACCGGACCGTTTCTCCGCTGGGATGAGGAAGAGCCGAAACCGCCCCCGAAGAAGGAGGAGAAAATATCCCCTATGTCTCCGAAATCGGCCGAGAATCCGCCAAAGCCGCCGTCTCCGCCGCCCATGCTGCCGTCAAAGGCTGCATGACCGTATCTGTCATATGCGGCGCGTTTGTCGGCGTCGGAAAGTACGGCGTACGCCTCGTTCACCTCTTTGAACTTCGCCTCGGCTTCCTTGTCTCCGGGGTGAAGGTCAGGGTGATACTGCTTAGCCATCTTCCTGTATGCCTTTTTTATTGTATCTTCATCAGCGCCGCGCTCGATGCCCAGCACCTCATAATAATCTCTTTTATTCTCTGCCATAGGTCAGCACCTTGAATTTCAAGTCATTAATTGATTTTCGAATATACGCTTTCTGGGCTGTCGGAAGCCACTGCTTCCGGCAGCCCATCGGTTTAACGGTCCAAAACCGCGAAACCGGTATCAGTGAATTCCGGAGAAAGCAAGCCAAAAACGCACCTGTTCCGCGTGCGGGACTTGCCATGCCGCCGTTCACTGTATTGAAGGTGTGCCGCGCCGCGGCGCGGCACACAATAATTTACGTCAGCTCCGTCCGATCGGAATTATTTTCCGCTCTTATCCTCGTAGTCGGCGTTATAATAAGTTCCGTTTCCGTCGTTCTGCGGTCCGTTGTTCTGACCCGCGTCGCCGCCCATGTCAGCTCCGGCAGCTCCAGCCTGAGCATAGAGCTTTTCGGAGAGCTTCGAGAAGGCTTTTTCAAGCGCCTCGGTATCGGACTTGATCTGCTCGGTAGTTCCGTCCTTGAGGGTGTTCTTCAGCGTTTCAATAGCCGCGCGAACGTCGGTCTTGTCGCTTTCGGGCAGCTTGTCGCCTATCTCCTCAAGGGTCTTTTCGCTCTGGAAGACCAGATTTTCAGCCTGATTCTTTGTCTCAACGGCTTCCTTCTGCTTTCTGTCCTCCTCGGCAAATCTCTCGGCGTCCTTGACGGCGCGGTCGATATCCTCCTTGCTCATGTTGGTGGAGCTGGTGATGGTTATATGCTGCTCACGTCCTGTTCCCTTGTCCTTTGCAGAGACGTTGACTATACCGTTTGCATCAATATCAAAGGTTACTTCGATCTGAGGAACTCCGCGGGGAGCTGCGGGAATACCGTCAAGCGTGAATTTGCCCAGCGTGGTATTGCCGGACGCCATCTCACGCTCGCCCTGAAGCACATGGATCTCAACAGAGGTCTGATTGTTTGCCGCTGTGGAGTAGATCTGGCTCTTCTTTACCGGTATTGTCGTGTTACGGTCAATGATGCGGTTGAAAACGCCGCCCAGAGTCTCAATGCCGAGAGACAGCGGAGTTACGTCGAGCAGGAGCAGATCCTTTACGTCGCCGCCCAGAACGCCTGCCTGTATGGCAGCGCCGATAGCAACGCACTCGTCGGGGTTGATGCCCTTGAAAGGCTCGGAACCCATGAACTTCTTGACGGCTTCCTGGACCGCAGGAATTCTCGTAGAGCCGCCGACCAGCAGGACCTTGTCAACATCGGAGGGCTTGAGTCCGGCATCGGAAAGCACCTGACGGGTGGGCTTCATCGTCGCATCAACAAGGTCGGCAGTAAGCTCGTTGAATTTCGCACGGGTAAGAGTTGTTTCAAAGTGTACGGGACCGCTTGCGGTAGCGGTAAGGAAAGGCAGGTTGATGTTGGTGCTAGTCATGCCGGAAAGCTCGATCTTCGCCTTCTCAGCCGCTTCCTTGAGTCTCTGAAGCACCATCTTGTCGCCGCGAACGTCAATTCCGTGCTCTTTCTTGAAGCTGTCAGCCATCCAGTCGATAATGCGCTGGTCAAAGTCATCGCCGCCAAGGTGGTTGTTACCTGCTGTGGCAAGCACTTCGAACACGCCGTCGGAAATTTCAAGAAGCGAAACGTCGAATGTTCCGCCGCCAAGGTCAAATACCATGACCTTGCCGTCCTTTTCCTTGTCCACGCCGTAGGCAAGCGCGGCAGCCGTCGGCTCGTTGATTATACGCAGTACCTCAAGACCCGCGATCTTACCTGCGTCCTTAGTAGCCTGACGCTGAGCGTCGGTGAAGTACGCGGGAACGGTGATTACCGCCTGGGTTATTGTCTGTCCCAGATATGCCTCCGCATCGGATTTCATCTTGCGGAGTATCATTGCGGATATTTCCTGAGGGGTGTAATTTGTGCCGTCGATGTTCACCTTGTAATCCGAACCCATTTTACGCTTGATGCTGGATACGGTGTGGTCGGGGTTGGTGATAGCCTGACGCTTTGCAACCTGACCTACAAGACGTTCACCGTTTTTGGTGAATGCAACCACTGAGGGCGTTGTGCGCGCTCCTTCGGGATTGGGGATAACTACCGGTTCGCCGCCTTCAAATACAGCGACGCATGAATTTGTTGTACCAAGGTCTATACCTATAATTTTTGACATGATTGAATTCCTCCTGTATATGATACGTTTATTTTTTCAGATATGATTATTGATCTATGCACCGATCATTCAGTTTGCGACCTTTACGACCGCGTGCCTTATGACCTTATCGCCTTTATGATATCCCTTTTGGAATACTTCGACTATCTGACCCTCGCCAAGTCCGTCGTCCTCGACGTGCATCACTGCATTGTGAAGATTGGGGTCAAAGGTCTCGCCTTCAGCCTTTATTTCCTCAACACCCAGCTTTACAAGCGCTTCTTTGAAGCTCTTGACCGTAAGCGCCAGCCCGCCGGCGAGCGCCTCGGCGTCGGTGCAAGCGGCAGCCCTGTCAAGATTGTCAAGCACGGGCAGCAGCGCGCCGATAGCATCGGAATACGCGTCGGAATAAATCCCTTCCTTTTCCTTTGCCGCGCGGCGTCGGAAGTTGTCGTACTCGGCAAGCATCCTCAGATATTTGTCGTCACCCGCTTTTTTTGCCTCCTCGGAAGCGGCAAGCGCCTTTTCAAGCTCCGTCACCCGGGACTCGAGCTTTTTTATCTTCTTTTTGTCGGAGCGTGAGAGCTTTTCGTCGCCCGAGTCCTTTTCGTCCTTCTCGGGGACGTCGTTCGTGACGTCGACTTCCGAAGAAGGATTTTCGTTCGTTTCTTTTTCCGCAGTATCAGCCGCGGCAGTGTTGCCGTTATCGGTCTCTACGTCGGCTTCGTTCTGCTGCTTTATATCCTGATCAGTCATTTTAACCTCCATATGATCCTAATTTCTAAGCTTGATCTTTATCCGGTCGGTCTCCCGGTGAAGCGGTGTCCCCGGTAAGCTCCGGCGTTCCTCCGCCGCTGTCCCCGCCGATTATTTCTCCTATCATCCCGCAAAGCCGTTCAATGGTTTCAAGCACTCTGGCATAATCCATTCGCAAAGGTCCGAGAACTCCGATGACCCCTATCGTTTTGTCTCCGCGCTTTATCGGCTTGAAGACAAGTGAGGAATTGTTCATCACACGCACCGGAGACTCAGCGCCGATGACAACTGAAATGTCGTCGCTTTCCTCTGCCGAAACAAGCTCAAGGATCTCCTCCTTCTGCTCAAGCGTTCCAAGCAGATTCTTAAGCTCCTCCGGATCGGAATAATCGGGGTACTGAAGCAGGTGGTTGATGCCCGATAGCCTCAGCTCGCCGCTGTCAAGCTCTGTCATCGTCTCGTAGATGGTCTTGATTATCGGACTTATCAGCGCCGCACCCGAGCCCATAATAGCCTCAAGCCGCATCATCACCGGCAGGTTGATCTCATTAGCCGCAAGACCGGCAACATTTTCGTTCAGCGCCGCTGTAAGCAGTGCCACGCTCTCGCGCGTCATCGGGAAGGTGAGCCTTATATGTTTTGAAGTCACCGAGCCGGTAGAGCTTATCATAATCAGCACAAAGCTGTATTCGTCAATATAAGCCGTTTCAAAGCGATTTATCGTGACAGCCGTACATTTCGGCTTGGCGGCAATTCCGGTGTAATTGGTAAGTGCTGAGGCAAGCCGCGATGCTGTCAGAAGTATCTGATCGACCTCGGCGGTCTTGCTTTTTAGCACCTGATTTATCTGAGCGATCTCTCCGGTAGTCATGGCGTAATGCTCGATAAGCTGGTCAACGTAAAACCGGTAACCAAGCTGCGACGGCACACGCCCCGCGGAGGTATGAGGCTGCTCAAGGTATCCCATCTCCTCAAGCTCCGCCATTTCGTTGCGGATGGTCGCCGAGGAGCATTTCATCCCGGGAAGCTGCTGAAGCGACTTTGATCCTACCGGATCGCCGTTTTCAATATACGACTCAACAACAGCCTTGAGTATTGACTTTTTGCGTCCGCTCAATCCGTCGCCGTACATTTTGCTTCACTCCTTCGGTTTGATTTTTGTTTTAGCACTCTTACAAGTCCAGTGCTAATCAACGCTAATAATATAGCACGAAACGAGCTTACGTTTGTGCATTTTGGGTTTCTTTTTTGTTAACAAATTGTGAACTTTAGCACTTGACGTTTTTTTGTGATAAAAAGCTGCGGCAGCCGCACACAAGTGCAGCTGCCCACTGATCGGCAAGAAGCGGCAAAACGCCTCTGCCAAGATAATATTACCGAATTATATTCCGTGCGTACCGCCATAAAGGCATAAGCGTTTGAATCGTTATGCGATAATGCTCAAAGCACGCATTTGAGGAACTGAGCGGCACGTTCGGTCTGCGGATTGGCAAAGAAATCCGCAGGCTTCCCTTCCTCGACAATACATCCGTCCGCCATAAAGATTATCCTGTCCGCCACCTCGCGTGCAAAACCCATCTCATGTGTAACAACGACCATCGTCATGCCGTCGTCGGCGAGCTTTTTCATAAGGTCAAGCACCTCTCCGACCATTTCGGGGTCAAGCGCCGAGGTCGGCTCGTCAAACAGCATCACCTTGGGATTCATGGCAAGTGCGCGCACAATGGCTATACGCTGCTTCTGACCGCCCGACAGGGTCGAGGGATAAACATTTGCCTTATCCTCAAGACCAATTCTTGAAAGCAGATCATGCGCCGTTGCTTCAGCCTCTTCTTTTATCTGCTTCTTTACAGCGCGGGATGCAAACAATCCGCCCGCCCGTTGTGTGCGGATATGCACGGGAGCCAGCATGATATTCTGAAGCACCGTTTTATTATTGAAGAGATTGAATTGCTGAAAAACCATTCCGATATGCTCACGGTGCTTGTTTATATTCACCCTCATGTCGGCAAGGTCCTCTCCCTCAAAGAAGATAGAGCCTCCTGTGGGGTCCTCCATACAGTTAAGGCAGCGCAGGAAGGTACTCTTTCCGCTTCCCGAAGGACCGATGACAACGACCTTTTCATTCTTGCGAATAACGTTGCTGACGTTGTTGAGCGCCATGACCGTTTTATTGCCGTTCTTATAGGACTTGCACAGATTTTTTACAACAATCAGCTCGTCACTCTGTCCGGCTTCCGCGTTGATTTTTTCGTTTTCCATGCGTCCTCCTTATGTACGGTCACTGCGGCGCATATACTTTTCAATTATCTTGAACAGCAATGTTATCAGCAGCACCAGAATAATGTATATCAGAGCCATTGCAAGGTACGGAACAAGGTATTCGTAGTTGCTCGTACCGATTTCGGTAAAGACCTTGTAAAGATCCACCGCCGCCACAAAGCTGGCGACCGAGGTGTCCTTTATCAGCGCAATGAATTCGTTGCCAAGCGTAGGCAGTATGTTCTTTACAGCCTGCGGCACAATTATCTTCATCATTGTTGCAAAATAGCTCATACCGAGCGCACGCCCCGCCTCCATCTGACCGTAATCGACGGACTGGATACCTGCGCGCATCATTTCGGAAACGTATGCGCCGCTGTTGAGTCCGAAAACTATAACGCAGGTGTTAAGAGAGCCGAGCTTTACTCCGATAAGAGGACAAATAACGTAGTACGCCAGCAACAGCTGAACGACAATAGGCGTTCCACGGAAAAATCCCACATAAACCGAACAAATGCCGTCAAGAACGCGCGGCATCAGCTTGTATTTGGGCATTACCTTTACCGCCGCAATAACGGTTCCGATCACGATTCCGATAAGCAGACCCGAAACGGCAATGATAAGCGTGTTGGTAAGTCCCTCGTACAAAACTCTCTTGTACCCTTCGTTTACCCAGAAGGACTGCCAGAACTTTGCCCACTTTATTGACATATCACTCATTCACTGATCTCCGATCCGTAAAATTCCGGAGCCGCCCGTCACGCAAATGACGCGCAAGCTCCGGAATTGATTTTATGGATTATTTGCCGTTTACCGACTTTGCAATAGCGTTGGCGGGCGCGTTGTCAAGAATTACATAGTTGATCTCACCGTTGAGCATTGCAGTGATCGCAAGCGCGGCATAATCGTATGCTTTCTTGGTTGCGGGCACGCCCTTGAAGCCGTAGCCTTCATCGCCCTTGTCAAGGTCGCCGTCGATATAGGTTTCGCCGGTAGTACCGGACTGGCAGCCGATCTTGCTGGAGGAGGTCAGCTTGTCAAGCACCGCGACAACGTCGTCTGCGGTCTTGCAGGAATCAAAATCGGTGCATTCCTCGGGAACTATGAGTACCTGAGCTGCGTTGTAGTAGGAATCGCTGAAGGTAACGACTTCCTGTCTGCCGGGGGTGATGGTAAGGCCAGCCATTGCAATGTCGCATATACCGGTCTGAACGGAGGTAACGACAGCTTCAAACTTCATATCCTGAATCACAAGCTCCTTGCCGAGGTATTTGGCAAGACCGGAGGCGATCTCAAGGTCGATACCGTAGAATTTACCGTCGGCGTCAACCATCTCAAAGGGTTCAAATCCGGTGCTGGTAGCAACAACAAGCTGATCCTTGGAGCTGTCAAGCGCGGCGGAGGTGATCTTCTCGGGTGTGCCGCTTCCGAAATATTTGTCGCAGATGGCGTCAAAGGTTCCGTCTGCCTTGATCTTTGCAAGATACTCGTTGACCTTGCCGAGCAGCTCGGCGTCTTCCTTGCTGACTGCAAATGCATAGGATTCTTCGGAAAGTGCAATATCAACGACCTTTACCTTGCCGCTTGACTTTCCGCATGAACCGAGAGTAAGTACTGCCGCCAAAAGCATGACCGCGGCAAGAATAACTGACAATGTTTTTTTCATAATAACGTTTTCTCCTTAAATGCTGTATCCGTTACGGATATTTATTTTCGATGAACATATTATACTGCATAAATATGCACATGTCAAGGTATTTTCTGAATATTCTTTATTTTTGTTGCATATTTACGAATGTATATTCACCGCACGGCACTGTTTTGTGTGAAATACCTCTTTTTAAGCTCTTACCGTTCCCCGGAGCGGAGTGCGCGAATGAATATTTAATGTATATTTAATGCATGCAGTGAATTTTTGCCGTGTAAAAATTCACTGTATCAAAGCGCGACGCTCAAATTTCGTCAGTCGGTTCAGTACCTGCCGCGATGTTAAGATGTTCAATAAGATATTTTCCGGTGTAGGAAACCGGACAAGCCGCGACCTCTTCCGGAGTGCCGCAGGCAACCAGGGTGCCTCCGCCGTCTCCTCCTTCGGGACCGAGGTCTATCAGGTAGTCGGCGGTCTTTATGACCTCCATATTGTGTTCAATGACAAGCACCGTGTTGCCAGCGTCAACAAAACGCTGAAGCACCCTCAGCAGACGCGCGACATCCTCGGTGTGCAGTCCGGTGGTCGGCTCGTCGAGAATATACATGGTGCGCCCTGTGCCGCGGCGGGAAAGCTCTGTCGCCAGCTTGACTCTTTGCGCCTCGCCGCCGGAGATCGTCGTTGAGGACTGACCTATCTTGATATACCCAAGCCCAACGTCGCACAGCGTCTGGAGCTTGCGGCGTATCTTGGGCAGACCGTCGAAAAACGCCACGCCCTCCTCTGCCGTCATCTCCAGCACCTCGTAGATATTCTTTCCCTTATACCTGACCTCAAGCGTGTCGCGGTTATAGCGCTGACCGTGGCAAACATCGCAAGTAACGTACACGTCGGGCAGGAAGTGCATTTCTATGCGACGCACACCGTCGCCCTGACACGCCTCGCATCTGCCGCCCTTGACATTAAAGGAAAAGCGTCCTGCTTTGTATCCGCGCACCGCCGCGTCGCGCGTTTGTGCAAACAGGTCGCGTATATCGTTGAAAAGCCCGGTATAAGTCGCCGGATTTGACCTTGGCGTTCTTCCTATGGGGCTTTGGTCAATATCTATCACCTTGTCAAGGAACTCGACACCGTCGATGCCGTCGCAATTTCCGGGGCGGCGGTGCGCACGGTTAAGCTCAGCGCTGAGTACAGGGTTGATTATCCCGTTTACAAGCGACGATTTGCCGGAGCCTGACACTCCGGTAACGCATACAAAGCATCCGAGCGGAATTTTAACATCAATATTCTTCAGATTATGCTCCCGCGCACCGCGCACAGTCAGAAAGCTTCCGTTCCCCTTGCGCCGTGTTTCCGGAAGCGGTATGACGCGTCTCCCGGAAAGGTACGCGCCGGTAAGCGAGTCGGGATTTGCCGCAACCTCGGCGGGAGTACCTGCCGCTACCACTTTTCCGCCGTGGACTCCCGCGCCCGGACCGATATCGACGATATAATCCGACTTGCGCATCATGTCCTCGTCATGCTCCACTACAATAACCGTGTTGCCAAGGTCGCGCAGCTGCTTGAGCGTGGCAATAAGCAGATCGTTGTCACGTTGGTGAAGTCCGATGCTCGGCTCATCAAGCACGTAAAGCACGCCGACAAGCGACGAGCCTATCTGGGTTGCAAGACGTATACGCTGAGCCTCGCCTCCCGAAAGCGTTCCGGCGCGCCGGGAGAGCGTAAGATATCCAAGTCCGACGCTGGCAAGGAAGCCGAGCCGTGAGCGTATCTCCTTGAGGACCTCCTTTACTATCTTCTTTTCCGTCTCGGTAAGCTCAAGCGCGGTGTTTGAAATATATTCAAGCGCCTTGTCAACCGACAGATTGCAGAATTCGTCTATTGCAAGACCCCCAACGGTAACTGCAAGCGACATGGGATTCAGGCGTCTGCCGTGGCAGGTGGCGCAGGGTACCTCCTCGATGAACTGCTCGTAATAGTCAGCACTTCCGCCGTACTCCATACGCTGCTCTATGATCGGAATTATCCCGTCAAAGGTTGAAAGTCTGCGGTGTCCCTCGTGACCGAAATACCGCGTAACGTCGTATTTTTCAGCTCCCGAACCGTACAGAAGCACCTGAAGCTGTTTATCGGTATAGTCCTTTATCGGCGTATCGAGTGTAAACCCGTAACGCTCGGCAACAGCGGCAAACAGCGGTCCGTTCCAGCTTTCCTCCTCCAGCGACTTGAAGCCGTTGACGGAGATCGCACCTTCGGCAAGCGACAGCGAACGATCCGGAATCACCCTTTCAACCGAAATGCGGCGGGTGACTCCAAGCCCGGCGCAGTCCGGGCAGGCTCCGGCGGGATTGTTAAAGGAAAACATCCTCGGCTCAAGGTCACCAAAGGAAATTCCGTGCTCCTCGCAGGCGTAAGTCTGAGAAAACTCCATCTCGCGCGGCTTTTCGCCGTCATCTCGCGGCACGGTGACCACCAGTAGCCTTTTGTCGGCAAGCGCCAGTGCCGTTTCCACCGAATCGGCAAGACGTGATCGTATATCGGCGCGCATGACCAGACGGTCAACGATCACTTCAATGCTGTGCCGCAGGTTCTTGTCAAGTGATATTTCCTCGTCAAGATCATACATACTGCCGTCAATGCGCACCCGCGTATACCCGGATTTTCTGGCGTCCGCCAGAACCTTCTCGTGCATACCCTTTTTTGCGCGCACGACCGGAGCCAACACCATAAAGCGCTCCCCATCCGGCAGCGTCATTATTTTATCTATTATCTGATCCACCGTCTGGCGGGATATTTCCTTTCCGCATACGGGACAGTGAGTTATACCTATGCGGGCATAAAGCAGACGGAGATAGTCGTATATCTCGGTAACGGTTCCGACGGTGGAACGCGGATTCTTTGAGGTAGTCTTCTGGTCTATTGAAATTGCCGGGGAAAGTCCCTCTATTGAATCCACATCCGGCTTGTCAAGCTGACCGAGGAACTGCCGCGCATATGAGGACAGCGACTCAACAAATCTCCTGTGTCCCTCGGCGTAAATGGTATCAAAGGCAAGAGAGGACTTCCCCGAACCGGACAGCCCGGTAAAAACCACCAGCTTGTCCCTCGGGACAGTCAGATCAATATTTTTCAGATTATGGACGCGCGCGCCCTTGATTTTAATGAAGTCGGGCATTTTTTATTCCTGATGCTTTCAATAAAAATATATATGGATCTTTGAAATTATTTTGTCTCGCGCAGCTCGCGTATCCGGTCGCGCAGGAATGCGGCAAGCTCAAAGTCAAGGCTGCGCGCCGCTTCCTTCATCTGCCGCGTCATCCGCTCGATCGTGGCTTCGCGTTCGGACTTAGTCATCTTCTTGGCTTCAGCGCGGCTGCGTTTTGCTCCGCGTATCGCATCCGCACCGTCGTCAGAGCGGGCGGAAATGTCAATTACGTCGCGTATTCCCTTCACCACCGTATGCGGAGTTATGCCGTGCTTTTCGTTGTATTCATGCTGGATACGCCGGCGGCGGTTCGTCTCGGATATCGCCCTCTCCATCGAGCCGGTTATTTCATCAGCGTACATTATGACCTTGCCGTTTTCATTACGCGCGGCACGGCCTATCGTCTGTATGAGCGACCTCTCTGCGCGCAAAAATCCCTCCTTGTCGGCGTCAAGTATGACTACCAATGACACCTCGGGCAGGTCAAGCCCCTCGCGCAGCAGGTTTATACCCACCAGCACGTCAAAAACGCCGAGACGGAGATCGCGTATTATCTCCATACGCTCTATCGTTTCAACATTGTAATGAATATACCGCACCTTAACGCCGTTGTCCGATAAATATCCGGTAAGATCCTCCGCCATTTTGCGCGTCAGCGTGGTGACAAGCACCCTCTCTCCGCGCGCGGTGCGGGTGCGTATCTCTCCCAGCATATCGTCAACCTGACCTTCAATGGGACGCACCTCGACCTCCGGGTCAAGCAGTCCGGTCGGTCGGATTATCTGCTCGGCGGTGTATTCGGAGTGTTCAAGCTCGTATTCGCCGGGTGTGGCGCTGACAAAAACGGTCTGATTCAGCTTTGATTCAAATTCCTCAAAATACAGCGGGCGGTTGTCGTATGCCGACGGGAGCCGGAAGCCGTATTCCACCAGATTTTTCTTGCGCGCCGTGTCGCCGCCGCTCATGCCGCGAACCTGCGGGACAGTCCAGTGCGACTCGTCGATGAACATGATATAATCCTTTGGAAAATAATCAAGCAAAGTGTACGGCGTCGAACCCGGTTCGCGCCCCGAAAGCACTCTTGAATAGTTCTCCACACCGGAGCAGAATCCGACCTCTCGCAGCATTTCAAGATCGTATTTTGTGCGCTCCGTTATCCGCTGAGCCTCGATGAGCTTGCCCTCGGCGGCAAAAAACGCCGCGCGCTCCCTCATTTCCGCCTCAATTTCCGCAAGCGCCGCCTCGCGTTTGTCATCCGAAACAGCATAGTGCGTCGCGGGATACACCGCCGCATACGAAAGACGCCGCAAAAGCTCCCCTGTAACGATATTTATCTCGCTGACGCGCTCGATCTCGTCTCCGAAAAACTCTATCCTCAGCGCCTTGTCGCCGGAGGACGCCGGGATTATCTCCACCGTATCCCCGCGCACACGGAAGCTGTCACGCACGAGCGACATATCATTGCGCGTATAGCTTACGGCGGTAAGGCGGGAAAGCAGCTCCCCACGGCTCATCTCCATTCCCGGGCGCAAAGCAATGACAAGACTCCGGTACTCGCCGGGGTCACCGAGAGAATATATACACGAAACACTGGCGACGATTATCACATCCCTGCGTTCAAACAGCGCCGACGTTGCGCTGTGTCGCAGACGGTCTATCTCGTCGTTTACCAGCGCGTCCTTTTCAATATACATATCCTTGCCCGGAATGTACGCCTCGGGCTGATAGTAATCGTAATATGAAACAAAATACTCCACAGCGCTGTCCGGAAAAAACTCCCGCATCTCAGAGCAGACCTGCGCCGCAAGCGTTTTGTTGGGTTCAAGTATCAAAGCAGGTCTGCCGCAGCGTGCAATGACGTTTGCCATAGTAAAGGTCTTTCCCGAGCCGGTCACACCAAGCAGCGTCTGCATTTTTCTTCCGCTCTTTATTCCCGCGGTAAGCGCCTCAATAGCCTCGGGCTGATCTCCGGTCGGAGTGTATTCGCTTTTAAGCACAAACCCGCCCATGTTTTATCTTTCCCTTTCTGCGCTTTTTCACTTTAAATTCCTTTTACGGAATTCAATCCTGATCATTATACCATAATATCATATCTGTGTCAATACTATATTTTCTTATTTGGAAATTATCAAGGTAAGCGGACCGCAACGGCACAGCCGCATACAGTCCGCTTCCGAAAGCAAATATAGATCCATTACGAGCCGAGTGTCACAGAAACGGTAAGCTCGCTTCCGTTTCTGTAAACCCTGATCTGCACCGTATCTCCTGCCTTGTGTTGGCTCACTATCTCTCTTACGCTCCCGATATCCGAGATGATGTATCCTTCCATTCCCACTATGATATCCCCCGGAATCAGCTTTGATGCAACATCATAGCTGTTATCCGGAATCGACGTGACGGCAACTCCGTCAGCTCCCGCCTCGGCAGTGACATACTTGCCGCTCTGATCCTGATACGTGAAAGAATCGCCCTTCTTCACCGCTCCGCCGGTTATTCCCAGGCGCGCCGCAGGTGCGGAGATCTCGCCGACGTTTCCGCTTCCGCCGGACATGATATCGTCAAATATTGCAAGAGCGCCGTTGATGGGTATTGCAAAGCCAATTCCTTCGTAGCCCGTACCCATTATCTTATAGGTATTGATACCGATCACCTGACCGTCGCCATTGACAAGCGGCCCGCCGGAGTTCCCCGGACTTATCACGGTGCTGGTCTGTATCAGACACATGGTCTTCTGAAGCAGACCGGTGGAATCGTAAAATTTCACGTTCCGCTCGGTAGCCGAAATGATACCGGACGTAACCGTTCCGGCGTACTCAAGTCCGCCGGGAGTTCCTATCGCCACCGCAGTCTCGCCGACCACAAGTGAATCCGAATTTCCGAATTCTACGGCGACAAGCCCCGTGGCGTTTATCTTCAGCACGGCAACGTCGGAAAGCTCATTTCCGCCGATATACTCTCCGGTGTATTTCGCGCCGTCCGGCATAATAACGGTAATGGCAGTTCCGTTGTCAACAACGTGATAATTGGTCAGGATATACCCGTCGGAGGTTTTGATGATACCTGTGCCGACGCCCTCTCCGGCTGCCTTTTTGACCTCAATGCTTACCACCGACGGCTTTACTTTGTCGGCGATCTCGGCGATAGTCAGTTTTCCGGTTCCCTGTCCGTCCTCACGGATGTAAATATGCTTTTCAATTACCTGGGTCTGTACCTCAGGAGTCTGTGCGCCCGAATTATCTGTCCAGGACGGCGCGGTAAACGCAACGGCAATAAGCAGTCCGAAGCAGACCAAAAACGCCGCCGTCATTATCGCGGAATAGATCAGCGCACCGCGCCGTGATACGGCGCGCCGCTTTTTTTCTGTTTTATTTGCCTCGTCGGCAAAGCTCCACACATATTTTTCACCTACCTCGGGCACATCCGCCGGGATCGCATCAGACGGCGCGCAATCGGGTTCTGCGGGAGCGGAAGCGGTTTCAGACTCCGCAGGGGAGTCCTGCCACTCCTCGGTTGCTTCAGTAGCCGCCTCCGATTCTGAAGGAGCATCCGCCGCCTCGGGCTGCTGTTCCTCATCCGGGGCTGCGTTCAGCTCGCCCGTGACCTGTTCTTCGGTTACTTCGGAATTATCATTGCCGGAGCATACACCGGCTGTTTCTTTTTCGCTATCAGGCATCATCTTCACCATTTCTGTTTTGTAGTGCGCCGTGTCTTGCTGGTGTCTGGGCACGCGGAAGCGTGAAAACAAATTCGCAGTTTTCACCGGGCACGCTGTTGAGTTTGATATCCTCTCCGTGGGCATTGATTATTGTTTTGGCAATAAACATTCCAAGTCCCACGCCGGTTTTGTCAATGCCCCTGCTGCGGTCGCTCTTGTAAAAGCGTTCAAAAATATACGGCTGATCCTCCAGCGGTATCCCCTCGCCTTCGTTGAATACGCTTACACTTACCTTTTTGTTTTCGGCGTATTTCACCGAGATACGCAAAAGCCCGCCGTCACGCGAAAATTTGATCGCATTGTCGCAGATATTGTACATTATCTGATATATTGCGTCGTGGTCACCGTTTACATACATATTATCGTCGTCGATATCAAATTCCACATCAAGGTGCTTTGCGTCTATACGCTGTTCGCATGAGATAAGCACCTGACGTCCCATTTCGCAGATATCAAACGGAGCCATGACAAACTTTCTGTCCCCCGCCTGTATGCGTGAGATATCAAGCAGCGTAGACACCAGCCTTGAAAGCCGCTGGACTTCATCGCGGATGATCTTCAGGTAATGTTCATGCTTTTCCGGGGGTATCGCCCCCGACAGAATACAGTCTATGAATCCCGAAATGGTCGTCATAGGCGTGCGCATATCGTGAGACACACTTGACATGAAGTTGTTTCGCATATCGTCAAGCGCTTCAAGCGACTTCGCCATATTGTTGAAGGCACGGGCAAGCTCGGCAACCTCGTCGTCTCCCACAACGGGAACACGGACGTCAAAATTCCCTGCCGCAAAGCTCTTTGCGGCGCGGCTCATTTCTTTAAGCGGACTTATGACCCGTTCGGTGATAAAGTAAACGGCAATCAGCGCCGCAAGCATTACCCAGAGGCTTGCAAGCAAAAGCGTTCGGGTCATAACCGCGCCAAGTCCCTCATCGGAACCGGCATTTACACAGGAAAACACAGTGCCGCAGACATAACTGTCATTAAGGTAGATGGGAGTTGCGCTGATAAGACTCTTTTCGTAAATTACCCCTTCTATGCTGTCTGCGCTCTCAAGCTCGACCCCGCTGTTCAGGTTATCCATTATATCCTTGGGGAGCTGCTTTCCTTTGAGCGACCTGCCGCCCTCTCCTGAATTGGAAAGAATTATTTTTCCGCCGTTGTCGGCAACAAACACGGTCAGATCGTCCGCGCTCGCCGCCACGACCGCATCAAGCACCGTATTTATGTCATCCGAATATATATCGCAAAAAGCGGAAAAATCACTGATATCCTCAAAAGACTGCTTTTTTTCAATACAATTGACAACGGCTTCGGACGCCGACCGCACCGACTCGGATTTTGCCGAAACGGAGTAGCTGTTTACCACAGACCCGACAATTGACGCAAGCATGGCAAAGCTTATGGCGATTATCAGCATAAAAGCAAAAATGTATTTGGCAAATACGCTTTTGAACAAGTCGGTTTCTCCTCTCCGATGATGTGTACGTCCGTTTTGTGTTCCCGGCTTAAAGCCACGGAAACCGGCAGAGACAGCCGCCTCGCCGGTTCCCGTGGGAGCAGCCTCAGGACTGCCTTCTGTTGTGATATCAGTTTCCTATAAGCTCAAACTTGTATCCGACGCCCCAGACCGTCTTGAGCGTCCATTTGTCGGACACGCCGTCCAGCTTTTCGCGCAGTCTCTTTACGTGAACGTCAACGGTGCGCGAGTCGCCGAGATAGTCAAATCCCCATACCTTGTCAAGAAGCTGGTCACGTGTGAAAACGCGGTTATAGTTTGAAGCGAGGAAATAAAGCAGTTCAAGCTCCTTGGGCGGGATATCCACCGAACGCCCCTTGAGCTTAAGCTCATATTTCTGCTTGCTTATTTCAATATTTTCAAATTTAATGACCTCGCTGTCGCCCGGCTCATCGTGCGAATTGCAGCGACGAAGCACCGCCTTGATACGCGCAAAAAGCTCGTTCATGTCAAAGGGCTTGACAACGAAATCGTCCGCCCCCAGCTCAAGGCACACGACCTTGTGAACAACATCCCCTTTGGCTGTGATCATGATTATAGGCTTGCTTGAAAACTTGCGGATCTCGGTACATACGTCTCTGCCGCTTTTGCCGGGAAGCATAATATCAAGAAGCATAAGATCCGGCTCGTATTTTTTGAAGGTATCTATGGCTTCGTAGCCGTCGGCGGCGGTCTTGACTTCGTATCCTTCGTTTTCGAGATACTGCTTCAGCATATCCCGGATGTTACTGTCGTCATCAACGACAAGAATCTTGGTGTAATTCATTTTTGTGACCTCCTCATTGATTATCTTCTGAAAGATTAATTGCATGCCTTGAATATTGACGTACACTGCCGCCCTGCGCGTCAGTGTGGATGTTATCAGTTTGATTATACCTGTTCAATAAGTGCTTTATGTGACAGCTGTATGAATTTTTACCACATAATTTAACCGACTGTTAATTGCCGAAACATCCGGGCAAAAAACGGCGGTGGTTCTTCCGTAAAAAGGAAGGTATTCCTGACACGTGCTATCGGTAAAAATCAATATCTGATTTATTATATCACAAAAAATACTGTTTGCAAATAGATTTTTGCTGATTTTGTTCATAATTTTTCCGTTTTTTTCGGATTTGGCTGTCAAACGGCTTGAAAAAACGGGCAGGATGGTATATAATTAATGTGAATCACCGCGCCGCACAGCGACGCGGCGGTCGAATAATAATTTCAGCACCGCTTTTTCATGCACGGAGGCTTATAAAAATATGAAACTCGGTATCGTCGGACTGCCGAATGTCGGCAAAAGCACACTTTTCAACGCGCTTACAAGCGCGGGAGCCGATTCGGCAAACTACCCTTTCTGCACCATTGAACCCAACGTCGGCGTAGTTCCGGTGCCTGACCCGCGCCTTGATGCGCTGGCAAAAATGTATTCCCCGGAAAAATACACGCCTGCAACGGTTGAGTTTTTTGATATTGCGGGACTTGTACGCGGAGCGGCTCAGGGTGAAGGACTCGGCAATAAATTTCTCTCACACATACGCGAATGCGACGCGATTCTTCATGTGGTACGGTGTTTTGAAGACCCGAATATAATTCACGTTGACGGCAGTGTCGACCCGGTGCGCGATGTAGAAACAATAAACTATGAGCTTATCCTTTCCGACCTTGAGATCGTCGAACGCAAGCTGGAAAGACTTCGCAAAAACGCCCGCAATGACAAATCCCTTGCGGCAGAGCTTGATCTGTTCGAGCGGCTGTATGCACATCTCAGCGAGGGAAAAGCCGCCCGCGGCATGGAGCTTTCAGCCGACGAGCTTGCGATGCTCTCAGATGCTCCGCTGCTTTCGCAAAAGCCGGTAATATACGTTGCAAATGTCGGCGAGGACGATGCCGGCGGCGAACCGGAAAGCAATCCCCACTATACGGCGCTTAAAGAATATGCCACAGCAGAAAACGCCGGCTGCTGTGCGGTATGCGCCGGAATCGAAGCAGAGATCGCCGAGCTGGAACCGGATGAGAAAGCCGCCTTCCTTGAAGAGCTGGGCATCTCCGAATCAGGACTTGACCGTCTCATACGCGCGAGCTACGAGCTGCTCGGTCTTATCTCCTTCCTCACCGCCGGACCAAAAGAGGTCCGCGCGTGGACGATAAGAAAAGGAACAAAAGCACCGCAGGCAGCCGGAAAAATTCACAGCGA
>ULVD01043472.1_pt1 | contig 44255 bp, 47 predicted proteins | sample 1959101 | NCBI WGS metagenome assembly ULVD01 (sample SAMEA4835777, study PRJEB28245) | human gut metagenome | biome: gut microbiome; material: fecal sample | place: Denmark | collected 2008
ACATTCTTTTTATGTGTCTACTTTTACTTTATCACTTCAAAGAATTTTCTCTTAAGTCTTTTTGTATTGGAAACTATTTAGTTTTAAATTTACTTAATACTTTTGCGGCTACGAATATTATTGAGTCGCTATTTTTAATTGCTTGTTTTTTTCCTATAGCTTTACCACCTACTGTAATAGATGAAATAATTGAACTTACTAGTAGTGTAACAATAACTGTTGATACATTTAATTTAGTAGATATATTTATAGCAAGCATTGCACCTATAGAACCACTTACTATACCACATATATCACCAATAACATCATTACATATACTTGCGATTGTACTTGAGTTTTTAACTAGATAAACTCCTTCTTTTGAACCTTTTATTTTCTTAGCACTTTTTGCATGAAATGATGCTTCGTTTGCTGTTAATACAGCTGTACCTATAATATCAAATAAAATACCTATTCCAATAAATATTACACATAATACTATTAAAAGTATTGTATTATTGAATTTTGATATTAGATAGTTAGAAGCACTACTGAAAATTAAAGCTATAAAAAAAGTCATTAAAAATGCCTTTAGAATCCAATTATCTTTTTTCATTTTCAATAAACTCCCTTAATATAAATAGTATGGAATATTATAAATTAATTTTACGGCTTTGGTCGAGTTGAATTTCTCTAATTCCTACCATTAGTTACCTGCAGGCGATTTCTCTTTAAAAGAATTAATCACTTGTTACCATTAATGATCACTCGATTACCACTTAGTCCGCACTTCAATCTTTATAATATAGGCATACTAGAGGTTTTCCCAAGCAAACATGTATCACTTTTATTCGCTTTTGCAACTTATTTTTCAATTGCTATCCCAATAAGTCACTCACGACATGTGTTTTCATATTTTCCGATGTGAATTAAGGAGTTCAGATATATGCCATTACATCTTATCCTTAAAACTAAAATTATATATCCGCCCCAAACTGGGCGTAAGAAGCGTAATATATAAAGTATCATTTTACACAATTGATGGATTTTTAGCCCCATCTTCTAGTGGTATGTTTGACTAGTATAATGCTCCATACATCTAGAATTATAGCATATTTTAGTGAAAATGTCAAAAGACACACTATATTATATGAAGTGTGTCTTAAAATTATTTGTGTTTTTTAGTTATTTTTTTCTTTCTATTTTTTCTTTTTATTTCTCTTATAAGAGCTATTGCAGTTGAAGTAATTTCCATTATATTACCAGTTACACATACGTATGCTTGGAATTTAAGATTATAAAATAACCATCCAATAGCACAAGTACCAAATACGAATTTATATACTTTTGGATCTTTAAATGATGCACCAATTGTATAAATAATTGCAGCAAATACTGGTAAGAGTGATAAAGGATTAGTATATGTTAGAATTCCTATGAATATAGTTACTAATATAACTATTGTTGGTAATATAAGTGGTATTTTCTTTTTTGATTTATCATATTTGTAAAATAGAAGAATTCTTAGTACTGAAATTATATCCATGAATGCTGCTGAAAAACCTCCCAGTAGTGCATACTGGAATGAATAGAACATGTGAGCAATTGATTGAACTATCATCATGTGTTTTTTCTTTCTACATTGAACAGAAAGAGTCATAGTAAGCATTGCTGCTGCACCAATTAATTGAGCATATAATACATTCATATAATCTCCTAGTATATCTATTATAATATTTTTTGTTATAAAAATAAATATGTTATTCTCAAATAGATGTTAATATGCTATAATCTAAGTCAAGAAGGAGAGGATATTATGAGTTTTATTAAAGAAACTGAAAATTATATTACAGATGTAATAAAAAAATGTGGCTATGAAGTCGATAACGTTATTTTGGAGTCCTCTTCAAGACGCGATTTAGGAGAATTTCAAATTAATGTATGTATGGGCCTTGCTAAAAAGTATGGTAAAAATCCAAGAGAGATTGCAGAAGCTATAATTGGTAGTTTCGATGATAGGTTTTATAATGTTAATATAGCAGGACCTGGTTTTATAAATGTTAGTATTAGTGATAAATATTTACTTGATTACATTAATAATAATATTAAAGATACTAAAGGTTTTGTTGATAAAGGTAAAGGTAAAACTATTATAGTAGATTATGGTGGAGCTAATGCAGCTAAAACACTTCATGTAGGACATATGAGACCAGCTAACATTGGAGAATCATTAAAGAGACTTGCTACATTACTTGGAGATAAAACTATTGGGGATGTTCATTTAGGAGATATAGGTAGACAATCAGGAATGTTAATAACTGAGATAAAAAAGAGAAAACCAGAATTATGTTATTTTGATCCAAATTATAAGGGTGAATATCCAAAACTTGAAATAACTACAGAGGAGTTAGGCGAATATTATCCTGCCGCTAGTATAGATGCTAAAGAAAATCCTGAGAGAATGGAAGAAGTAAGAAAGATAACTGCTTTAGTTGACGAAGGAAAAGAACCATACTTCAGCATGTGGAAAGATATAGTAGAAGTATCTAAAGAATCTATTAAAAAGAGTTATGATTATTTAAATTGTAATTTCGATTTATGGGAAGGTGAACTTAGTTCATTAGAATATGTGCCTGATACTTTAAAAATATTAGAACCATATATGTATGTTTCTGAAGGAGCAAAAGTTATAGATGTTAAGAAGGATGATGATAAAATAGAAATTCCACCACTAATTGTTATTAAGAATGATGGAGCTACTATTTATGCAACACGTGATTTAGCAACTATTTATTCAAGAGTTAAAAAATATAATCCTGATGAAATATGGTACATAGTAGATGCTAGACAATCTATGTATTTTGAACAAGTATTTAGAGCATCTTATAAATCACACTTAGTTCGTGATAATGTTAAACTTGCACACTATTGGTTTGGTACTATGAATGGTGCAGACGGAAAACCATTTAAAACTCGTGATGGTGGAGTAATGTCTTTAGATATGTTAATAGAACAAGTTAAAGAAAAATTACTTACTAAATTAGATAAATATACTGAAGAAGAAAAGAAAAATATAGCAGATGTTCTTACAGTAGCAACAATTAAATATGCAGATTTATCTCCATATCGTACTACTGACTTTATATTTGATATAGATAAAATAACTTCTTTTGAAGGAAAAACTGGTCCATATGTTTTATATACAATGGTAAGAATTAAATCTATATTAGATAAAGTTGATATTAAAGACGCTAAAATTAAATCAATATATAGTGATACTGAAAGAAATATATATATTAAATTATTAGAACTTTCTAAGATACTTACTAAAGCATATAATGAAAAAACGTTAAGTTATATATGTGAATATCTATTTGATTTATGTAGTTTATTTAATAAATTCTATGGTGAATGTAATATCGTTAATGAAAAAGATATGGATAAAAAAGAGTCTTACGTAGCATTGTTAAATGTTTTATATAATACTGGTAAAATGTTACTTGATATATTAGCAATAGAAGTGCCAGATAAGATGTAAGAAGAAAGGATTATTATGGTAGACAGAGTAGAATTAAAAAGAAGAGCTAAAGAATTTGCTTATTCTCATAAGATGGATATTTGGAGACCTGTATTAGTAATATTTTGTATTAATTTTGTAATATCATTTGTTACTTCAATGATGGGTGTAAATGAAGAAACTCAATTATATTCTATAATTACTTCATTAACTACTTTAGTAATGGTTCCATTACAAATAGGTGGTATATCATATGTTATGGGTGTTATTGATGGTAAAAAAGTTGATCTTAAGGAATGCTTATTATCTAAGTTCAAAGATGGTTCTTGGTGGAAAATATTATTAGCTACTTTATGTGTAGGACTTGTAGTTGGATTTGGAATGGTATTATTAATAGTTCCTGGAATATATTTTGCTTTAAAGTATGGTATGGTTCAAATGATATTAGCTGATGAAAAATTTAATGATAAGAAAATTCTTTATGCTTTAGATAAAAGTTCTGAAATGATGAGTGGACATAAATGGGAATATTTTGTATTTATTCTTAGTTTCTTTGGTTGGTTTATTCTTGGAGCATTTACATTTGGTATTTTATATATTTGGATTTATCCATATTATATGGTAGCTAACTATTATTATTTTAAAGAATTGAAAAAATAGCACATAAGTGCTTTTTTTCTTGCATAAAACTTAGTAAAACTAGTAAATTTATGTTGTAAGTTAAAAATAAGTATGCTATAATACATTAGAACGAAAAGTTCCTTGCTTCATTTAGTGAAGCCGTTAAGACCAAAAGGAGGTGTAAGTAATGAATAAATATGAAATAATGTTTATTGTTAAAACTGACATTGATGAAAAAGCTCAAAAAGACACAGTAAAGACTTTCGAAAAAGTGTTAACAGATATGAAATCTAAAATCGTTAATACTAAAGATATGGGTCAAAAGAAGCTTGCTTATCCTATTAAGAATCAAGTTAGAGGAAACTATTATGTATTCAATGTAGAAGCTACTGCTGCTGCTGTTAAAGAATTCGATAGAAAAGCTAAGATTGATGAAAATATCTTAAGACATATTGTCATAAGAGAAGAGGAGTAGTTAATGAACAAAATAATGTTAGTCGGAAGACTAGTTAGAGATCCTGAAGTTAGAAGTACTAGTACTGGTAGTTCAACTGCTAACTTTACTGTAGCTGTAAGTAGAAATTTTAAGAATAAAGATGGAAACTATGATGCTGACTTTTTACCTTGTGTAGCATTTAGAAATTCTGCTGATTTTGTTTCAAAATACTTTAAAAAAGGTAGCTTAATTGGAATAGAAGGTAGAGTTCAAACAAGAAATTATGATGCTCAAGATGGTACTAAGAGATATGTAACAGAAGTTGTAGTTGAAAATATAGAGTTTGTTGGTGGAAGAAATGAAGGTGGCTCAAATCAAATGAGTAATAATGCTTATATGGATGCACCTAGTGAAGCACCAATGGATGTAATGCCAGAATATGATATTCCTAAATCAGATCCATATGAAAATTATGATAAAGAAGTATCGCTAAGTGATAATGATTTACCATTCTAAGGAGGAAAGAAATGGCAGAATTTTATAGAAGAAAAAAAATATGTCAAATGTGTGCTGGTAAGAGTGTAGATTATAAAGATGTTATGATCGTTTCTAAATACATTAATGAAAAAGGTAAGATTTTACCTAGAAGAATGACTGGAGCTTGTGCTAAGCATCAAAGACATATTGCTAATCAAATTAAGATTGCTAGATATATGGCATTATTACCATATACTAAGTAATTAGTTATAAATATTAAGTAGTAGAAATACTACTTTTTTATTGCAATAAAAAAGAGACTTTAGTCTCTATTTCTACTTATAAGTATTAATCTAAGTATTTGTAGTGCTTCTGCTAAGAAACCTGCTATGTATGTGAAGGCTGCTGCATTTAGTACACTATTAGTACCATTTATATTCTTTTTACTATAAAGTTCTATATCTTTTAGCTGATCTTTTGCTCTAGAAGATGCATTAAATTCAACTGGAAGAGTTATTAATTGGAAGAATAAACCAACTAGTAGAAGTATAATACCTATATCAATTAAGTTTAGTGCTTCGGCTGCAAAACCAATAATTATGAATAAGCTTGATATATGAGATGTGAAGTTAACAATTGGTACTAAGAAACTTCTAAATCTTAAGAAGAAATATCCTTCTTTATCTTGAATAGCATGACCAACTTCATGAGCTGCGACTGATGCAGAACTAATACTTGTGCCTTTATAAATACTACTAGATAAGACAACTCTCTTTTTTCTTGGGTCATAATAGTCAGTAAGTTCTCCGTTTGTTTCAAATATTTCTACGTTATTAAGACCGTTTTTATCAAGTATCATTCTAGCTACTTCTTTTCCAGTTAAGTTTTTATCATTTTCAACTTTTGAATATTTTAAATATGAACCTTTAACACTTACTTGAGCAATTAAAGGTATTAAAATTATTAATAATATCAATATTAAATCCATTTCATTCACCAATATAATATTATCATACTTATGTGAAATATTTAAGAAATTATACCTTAAAACCTATAAAATGTGTGTATGAATTAATATTAAAAGATTCTTTTATATTAGTTTTGTCTAATTTTAGTTTATTTAATTTTAAATTATTTATTTTTTTATCTATAAATTTTGCTTCTTTGAACTTTTTATTTTTTAATAAATCTATTTTGATTGTTAATAACTTGTTAGTTTCTTCTTTTATAGAAGTATTATTTATTTTAGTTTTAGTACATAGTAAATCTAGTAATTCTAGACTCTTATCAGGATTCATTTTTGTTTTATCTTTACTAGTTGTATCTATTATAAATTTTAAATCTTTGTTAGTTATTTTTACATTATGGAATTTTTCATAGTATTTTTTTGTATTTTTTAGAATATTTAGTGTTTCTTCATTTGTTGGTTCATTTACTTTTATTATTTGAAATCTTCTATTTAGAGCTTTGTCTTTTGAAATTGTTCTGTTATATTCATTTATAGTGGTAGCACCTATACATTTTATTTTATTTCTAGCTAGGTATGGTTTTAGTATGTTTGAGGCATCTATTGCACCTTCTGCACCACCTGCGCCTACCATTGTGTGTATTTCATCAATAAATAGAATTAATTCTTCGTTGTTCTCAAATTCATTTATAATCTTTTCTATTTTTTCTTCAAATTCTCCTCTATATCTAGTACCACTTACGATTGATGACATGGTTAGTTCAATAATTTGTTTATTCTTTAGGATGTCTGGTACATCATCATTATTTATTTTTATAGCTAAAGCTTCTACGATTGCTGTTTTACCAACACCGGCTTCTCCGATAAGAATAGCATTACTTTTATCTTTTTTACATAGTGCTTCAATTAATTCATTTAATTCTTTATCTCTACCAGTAATGTTATAATCTCTTGTTTTTACTTTTTCATTTAGGTTAACTCCATATTTTAGTTTTGTCTCATTTAATAGTTTTTTATAAATTTTATTTATATTTACATTTTGATTATTTAATATAGTTATAGCTATACCATCGTTGTTTTTTATGATGTTAAGTAGTACATTTTTTAGTGTTATAGTATTATCTTCTACTGAATCTAATATTATCTTTTTAAGTAGGGGTGTGTATGATGGTATAGTTATTTTTGTATCTTTTTTGATATATTTATTTATATCTTTTATAAAATCTTTTTTATTTATTTCTTTTTTTAGTATGTTTGATATATCGTTATTAAGTGAGAGTACTCCGATTATTAGGTGTTCTGTACCTATGAAATTATGTTTTAGTTTTATTGCTTCTCTTTCGCTTTGTTTTAATGCTTTTATTAAATTTTCATCATATTCTATCATATTAATATTATGTTTTAAATGTAAAAAAAAATACAGATTTTACTCTGCATTTTTTTATATTAGCATTGCGGCTACTGTAGTTAAGATTACAATTCCGAATAGTACTAATGATAGTTTCCAAGTTTTTTTAATCCATTCAGTATAAGGAATATTTAAGTATGTAAGTCCTAATACTAAGACTGCACTTGTTGGTACTACAAACATTGTAACACCGTAAAGTCCTTGAATTAATGTACCTGTAACTATTGTACTTGCGCCCTCAGCAGCTATTTGTGGAATAACATAGTTAGCTACATATAGCATATCTACGTGTAACGCTGAACCAAGGATTGTAGTTATAGTAGTAAAGAAAATATTGAACTTACTAGTTGCTCCTAAAATCCATCCTGCTATTGTTGGGAAGAACATTGTATTTCCAGCAAAGTAGATTACACAGTATGTTAATACTACCATTAGAGCTGGTGCTAACATTTTTTTAGCTCCGTCTGCCATATATGAAAGCATATCTCTATGTTTCATTCTATAGAATCTTCCAAGTATTAAAGCAGCAAGTATGCACATTACAGACATTTCTGCATAGTACCAATTACCAAATTCTTCTACTGTACCAAAGATGTTTTTGAAGATTTCGAAATCTTTAATTTTAACACCCATGACTGTTTCATTTAATTTAGTAAATATACTTACATTAAATGTTGATGTCCAGTTAGTACAAGCTACGATTAGTAATACAAATAATAATGCAAAAATTACTATGATTGGTACTACTGAATACTTATTTGCATTTTTTTCACCAATGAATAAATCATTGTCAACGGCATTTTCAATCTTATTTTCTACTTTTTTAACAGTAGTATGTTTTGCTTTAACTAAATAGAATATTAATGCTGCTAGTGATAATACTAGTAGTGCTACTCTATACCAAATACCAACGCTTAATTTTTCTACTGATAATTGTTCGTTGATAACACCAGTAATATTATAACTAATTGTACTACCGATTGTACCTACTAACATAGCACCGAATGTTGCTACTGCAGCAGTTATTTTATCATATCCCATTGCTAGTATGATACTAATAATTAATGGGATGAAGATAAATAGTAGTAATCCATAGTTAAATACTGAAGTTAAGGCTACAATAATAATTGAAGCAATAAGTAAGAATACTATTTCCTTTCCTCTAAATTTACTTGCTATTTTTTCGATCCATGCTCTATATTTACCAGTTTTAGCAAGTACACCATAAAGTGCTCCAACTGAAACAAGTAAGATAAAGATTTGGATAAAATATTTAAACTCAAATGCTCCGAAGATTAATTGGAAAAAGTCAAAGAAACCAATTCTATATTTTCCAAGTTCTGCAAGTTCTCCAGCGTTAAAGTAACTAGCTGGAATAATCCAAGTTAAAATAGCTATAGCAAGTAGTGTGAACACGATTATTTTAAATAATCCAGTCTTTTTCATCTTCTAATCCTCCTCAATTGTTATTATATAACAAAAAAACTAGTAAGTTCAAGAAAATACTAGCTTTTTTCCTATTTTTCACAAGTTAAACAAGATATATGATTATAAATTTTGTCTAAGCATTTATTAAATTCTTCTTCTGTTTTACATGTAACTATTTCTTGCTTTAATTCTTTTGATTTTGGTATGTATTTTAAATAAGCAAGTGCATGTGTTTTAATATCAAGTAATGCTTTTCTTTCATTTGTATTCTTTTTTAAAAGTTGATAGTGATATTTTAGCATATTGATTCTTTCTATATATGTAGGTTCTTCTATTTCTTTGTTATTTTCTATGTACTCTACACATTCTTTAATAATCCATGGATTACCTATAGATGCTCTTCCGATCATTACTGCATCACACCCTGTTTCTTCTAGCATTCTTTTTGCATCTTCTTTAGTATGTATATCTCCGTTTCCAATTACTGGTATATTAACTGCATCTTTTACTTCCTTTATAAGTGACCAATCTGCTGAACCAGTGTATCCTTGTTCTCTAGTTCTAGGGTGTATTGCGATTGCTGATGCTCCTGCTTTTTCAATAAGTTTAGCAACTTCTACACAATTAATAGAGTCTTTATTCCATCCTGATCTTATTTTAACAGTAACAGGTGTATTAACATTTTTGACAACAGAGGCAACTATTTCATAAATCTTTTCAGGATTTTTCAAAAGACCAGATCCTGCCTGTGATTTAAGTGCAACTTTTGGAACGGGGCACCCCATATTAATATCAATAATATCTGGATGAGAATTTTCTTCTACATACTTAGCGGCTTTTATAAAAGAATCTACGTCGCTTCCAAATATTTGTAGTGATATAGGTCTTTCTTCATCATTGATTTTTAGCATATCAATAGTATTTTTACTATTATAAATTATACCCATATTACTTACCATTTCTGAATAAATAAGACCTGGATTCATACTTTTTAAAATCATTCTATAAGATTCATTAGATATTCCTGCCATAGGAGCACAAACAATTCTATTATTAATTTTTACTTTTCCAATATTCCACATAAAATTTCCTCATACATAATTTACCATTTAAAAAGTTTTTTTTCAATAAAAAAAGCGATTACTCGCTTTTTGTTGCAGTTGCTTTACAACTTATGTTTGATTTAATACCTAAGAATGAATATTTTATTGTTGTTGAATCTATTGGTGTTTCACTTGATGGTTTGATATCTCCACAATCTAATGACATTTTATATCCTTCTTGAATTTTGAATGTAATTTCTGCTTCTTTTCCTTCTTCGATTTCTGCTGAAGTAGAACCATTCGTGATAGTTATTTCTTCAGGTAATTCTATTTGAAGTGTATATTTTTTAGGAGCTGTTTTATTAAATACTATTGTACATGTGTTATTATCAATTACTTTATCAATATTGAATGTATTTTCTTTGAATACTCCTTGTTGCAGTTTACTTGTACATTTTATTGTTGGAGTTCCATATCCTTCTTTAGGAATTACTACTTCTTTAATATTGTCTCCGTAGTTAACTGTTTTAGTTGTTGATCCTTCTCCATTTGTAACATTAATATTAACTGTTAATTCTTTTAATTTAAATACTACTTTGCATGATACATCTTTTGTGATTGAGTTTATTAATAAAGCGCTTTGTGTTGAATCCCATGTTGTTTGTTTATTATCAGAACATTCTGCACTTGAGAATTCATAACCTTCTGATGGATTTATTTTGAATACTCCGTCTTGTTCTCTATCTATATATTTTGGATTGTTAATATCTAGTGTTGCATTACTTCCGGCTATTGTAAGAGTAACTTCGTATTTGGCTTTTACAAAGTGTAGTTCACAAACACTGTCTACTTCTTTATCTACTGTAAATTTCCATTCATTTTCATCGAATGTACCAGTTACTCCGTTAGTACAATGTTGTTCAGATAATTTATATAATACATTTACTGTTTCTACTCCATTTTCATCAACTGTTTTTTCGTTTACTGGCATTTCTTCTACTTCTTGATCTTCTAAAAAGTATTTGTATGTTATTTGACCTTTTTCTTCTGGTTTAGGTGTCTCTGGTTTTTCTTTTTTACTTTCTAAATAACCAACTATTCCACCTGATAAAGCTATTATAAACATTATAATTAATACTATTAACATTCCTTTATTTTTCATTTTTTCCTCCACTATTATATAGTAATTTTATAATATATAGCAGTTGCTTGTCAAGAATTCATATGGTAAATATAATGAATATATTGTAAAAATAATAAAAAACATTTGACATTTTTATGTACATTTTATATAATATTCCCGGTACATTTTAATGGAGATGCAGTTTCTGTGGGAAAGAAATAGCTATAGTTGCAAATATAGTGTGCATCAAAATTGAAGGAAGGAAATAATATATTATGAAAACATTTATGTTAAAAAAGGAAGACGTTAAACGTAATTGGTATGTTATTGATGCTGAAGGTAAGAACTTAGGTAAAGTTGCTGCTTTAGCTGCTTCTGTTCTAAGAGGTAAACATAAACCAACTTATACTCCACATATTGCTTGTGGTGATAACGTTATTATTATCAATGCTGAAAAGGTAAATTTAACTGGAAACAAATTAAATGATAAAATGTACTATAATCATAGTGGTTATCCAGGTGGCCTTAGAGAAAGAAATGCTAAGACTATGATTGAAAAATATCCAGTAGAAATGGTAGAAAGAGCTGTTAAAGGTATGCTTCCTAAGAATAGACTTGGAAGACAAATCTATAGACAATTATTTGTTTATGCTGGTAATGAACATAAACATGAAGCTCAAAAACCAGAAAGATTAGAGGTAAAGTAAGATGGCAGAAAAGAATAAGTATACTGCAATAGGCAGAAGAAAAAGAAGTGTTGCTAAAGTAACTTTAGTTCCAGGAAAAGGTAATATTACTGTTAATGGTAAAGATGTAAAAGATTACATGCCTTATGAAACATTAGTTATGGATTTAGTACAACCATTAGAACTTGCTGATTCTAAAGAAAAATATGATATCAATATCGTAGTTAAAGGTGGAGGTTTTTCTGGACAAACTGGAGCTATTAGATTAGGTATTGCAAGAGCTTTAATGCTTGCTAATGCTGAACATAGACCAGTACTTAAATCAAATGGTATGATTACTCGTGATGCTAGAATTAAGGAAAGAAAGAAATATGGACTTAAGAAAGCACGTAGAGCACCTCAATTCAGTAAGAGATAATATAAGATTAAACTCAAATTTATATTTGAGTTTTTCTTTTACATAAAAATAATCAAACAAATTAAAAAATAATTTTAAATTCATATTATTAATGTTATAATTATCATAATAGGAGAGTGAAGTAAGTGGCAGCTAAAGTATTTAAAACTATAGAAGAACAAATACAAATATTAATAAGTAAAGGTCTTACTATAGAAGATTATGATAAAACTAGTGAAATACTTCTAAGAGAAAATTATTTCTTTTTAAATGGATATAGATCTCCATTCTTAATAACAGGTACTAAAAGATTTGTAGAAGGTTCTACTTTTGAAGAGTTATATTCATTATTCACATTTGATAGATATTTTAGAAATATAATATTTAAGAATGTCTTAATAGTTGAAAATAACTATAAATCAATATTTAGTTATGTTCTTAGTAAGAAATATGGTTATAAAGAAAAAGATTATTTAAATGTAAATAATTTTAATAAAAATAAAGATACTAATAGACAGATAAATGATTTACTTAGGAAACTTAAAAGACAAATTAGAATAAATGGATATCAACATCAGGCAACAAGTCATTATATAAATAATTATGGTTATATACCTATGTGGGTTAGTGTTAAAGTATTAAGCTTTGGTCTTATGAGTGAATTATTTTCAATACTTAAAGATGTTGATAGAGAAGAGATAGCATCATATTATAATATAAGTGCTGATGAGTTAGAGGATTATTTATCAATACTATCTAATTATAGAAATTTATGTGCTCATGAAGATATATTATATAATCATGAAACTCAAAAAGAGATAGATGATACTACATATCATGAATTATTAGAAATACCTCAAGTAGAAGGTGAATATATTTATGGTAAACATGATATATTTGCATTAATAATTATACTTAAGCAAATGCTTACTCATACAGACTTTAAAATGATGATGAATGAAATAGATTATGAAGTAGATTGGTTAAGTTCTAAATTGCATTCTATAGATGTACAAAAAGTATTATATAGAATGGGCTTTCCAGATAATTATAAACAAATATCATATATGGACTAGGAGGGTTATATGAAAGATAATAACACTTATGTAATTAGTATTATAGCATCACTATTTGTAGGAGCGTTTCTTATGTATACATATATAGCGAAGAATCCTATTGTTCAAGTGTCTACTGAATCAGGTGTAGTTAAAAACGTTAATGTTACTGAAAACGGAATATCATCAGGAATAGAAAATGTATATGACGCAGTAGTGGTAGTAGAAAACTATCAAAATGGTAAACTTGTGGGTATTGGTTCTGGATTTATATATGATATTAAGGGTTATATAATGACTAATCATCATGTTATAGATGAAGCAACTGAAATTAAAGTTAAATTAACAAGTGGGGATAATGTAGTTGCTAGTGTAGTTGGTAGTGATGAATATGCTGATATTGCAGTTATTAAAGTAGATCAAAGCTATGTTAAAAGAGTAGCTAAATTAGGTGATAATAATAAGATGAAAGTTGGAGATACAGTATTTACCATAGGTTCTCCAATAAGTATAGATTATGCGGGAACTGTTACTCGTGGAATATTGAGTGGTAAAAATAGAATGGTTGCTGTATCAGTAAGTAACTCAAGTTCAAGTGATTGGATTATGAATGTAATGCAAACTGATGCTGCTATTAATCCTGGTAATAGTGGTGGACCTTTATGTAATGTTAATGGAGAAGTGATTGGCGTTAATTCTATGAAAATTGTAAAATCTGAAATAGAGGGTATTGGATTTGCAATTCCAATAGAAGATGCTATTGAGTATGCTAAATTAATTATAAGTGGAGAAAAAATACAAAGAGCATACTTAGGAATTAGTATGATTGATTTAACAGTATCAAATCAATATTTAAGACAACAAGGAATCACTATTGATGAAAGTATTACTAGTGGAGTAGTTGTAGTTAGTACTGAAAAAGATGGTCCTAGTGCTAAAGCTGGTATTGAAAAAGGAGATGTTATTGTTAAAATAGGAGAATATGATGTAACTAGTGTTGCCGAATTAAGATACTATTTATATAAATATAAACCTAAAGATACAATTGAAATAAAAGTAATAAGAGGAAAATCAAACAAAATATTTAAAGTAACTCTTGGAGCAAATTAATTGCTCCTTTTTCTTGATAAAATATATATAATCTTATATAATTATTATATATAATAAAGGGTTAGTAATATGAAAAAAGATTATGAATATTTAGATAGTAAGAAAGTTTTAAAAGAACTTAAAACTTCTCTTAATGGGCTTAGTGAAAGAGAAGCAAAATATAGACTAAAAGATTATGGGTTAAATGAACTTCCTAAAGAAAAACAAAAAAGTATTTTTGAAGTTTTTTTGGGTTCAATAAACGATCCTATAATATATGTGTTGGTTGTAGCTGCTATACTTTCTTTTATTGTTAGTGAAGTGCTAGATGGTTTTGCGATTATATTTATTATTATGGTAGATGCTGTTGTTTCAACTATTCAAGAAATTAAAGCCGAAAAAAATAGTGAAGCACTTAAGAATTTAATTAAGGTTAAAGTTAAAGTTGTTCGTGAAAATAAACATTATGAAATTGATTCATCATATTTAGTTCCTGGTGATATTATAATTGTTGAACCTGGAACAAAAGTATCTAGTGATGCAAGAATAATAAATAGTAACAATCTTACTGTTGATGAGTCTGTTCTTACTGGTGAAAGTATTGGCGTAGCCAAGAGTAATGAAGCTTCTTCATTAAGTGATGATAATAAAAAGTGTATGATATATGCTGGTACTTCTGTATTAACTGGTAGAGCAATAGCTGTTGTTACTGCGACTGGTATAGATACTGAAGTAGGAAAGATTGCTGAAAAAGTTACTACTACTGAAGAGAGTAAATCACCTCTTACAATAAGAATGGAAAAGTTTTCTAAACAAATTACATTATTAATAGTTGGAATAGCAATAATAATTGGTTGTGTTCTTATATATAAAGAGTATCATTTTATGGATATATTCTTAGCAGTAGTTGCTCTTGCGGTATCAGCTATGCCTGAGGGATTACCACTTTCTTTAACTCTTGCACTTACCATTGGATCAAATAAGATGGGTAAGAGAAATGTAATAGTTAAAAAACTTAATTCAGTGGAGAGTCTTGGTAGTTGCACTGTGATTGCTAGTGATAAAACTGGAACTCTTACAGTAAATGAACAAACTGCTAAAAAAATATTACTTCCTAATGGTGAAACATTTTTAATAGATGGTAATGGTTATAATGATAGTGGTAAAGTTGTGCCTGTAGGAGATGCTAATATGGCTAATGCTAAATATATTGCAACTCTTGGTGTAATAAACAATGAATCTATGCTTGAAAAAGTAAAAGGTAAATGGGATAAATTTGGAGATTCAATAGATATAGCATTCTTAGCATTAGGTAGAAAACTTGGAATACATAATTCTGAATTTAAAAAAATATATGATATACCATATGAATCAGAAAAGAAATATAGCGCAGTATTTTATAGAATAGATGGTGATGTGTTATGTACAGCTAAAGGTTCAGTTGAAACGATACTTGAATTTTGTAAATATAGTTATGAAGATGGGGAAAAAGTAAAATTAAATAAAGAAAAAATATTAAAACAAAATGAAGAATTAGCATCTAATGGATACAGAGTAATTGCTTTGTGTGATGGAGATGTTGCATTAAAAGAAAAATATGGTGAAAGTGATGTTAAGAATCTTAACTTCATAGGATTAGTTGGTTTTATAGATCCAGTTAGAAAAGAAGCAGTAGGTGCAATAAAGAAGTGTAAAACTGCTGGAATAAAGGTTCTTATGATTACTGGAGATCACGCATTAACTGCTTATGCGATAGCTAAAGATTTAAATATAGTTAGTAGTCGTGATGAAGTAGTTACTGGAAGTGATTTGGATTTTTATTCAGATAATGATGAAAAGTTTGATAGATTTGTAGAAGGTAAAAAAGTATTTGCTAGAGTTACACCTTTACAAAAATTAAAAATAGTTGAATCATTACAACGTCAAGGTGAATTTGTAGCTGTAACAGGAGATGGTGTAAATGATGCTCCTGCAATTAAGGTTGCTAATATTGGTGTTGCTATGGGAAGTGGAACTGACGTAGCTAAAGAAACTGCAAACATGATTATAATTGATGATAATTTTTCATCAATAGTTGCTGGAATTGAAGAAGGTAGAAATGCATACTCAAATATTAGAAAAATATGTTTGATGTTACTTTCTTGTGGACTTGCTGAAGTATTATTCTTTGTGTTATCAATTGCTTTTGATTTACCAATGCCTTTAGTAGCAATTCAATTATTATGGTTAAATTTAGTAACAGATGGTCTTCAAGATATGGCTCTTTCATTTGAAAGAGAAACTGATACGATAATGAAAGAAAAACCAAGAAGTACTAAAGAAAGTTTATTTGAAAAAGAACTAGTAAAACAAATATTCTTAAGTGGTATATTTATTGGTGTACTTGTATTTGCAGTGTGGTATGTACTTATTAATAAATTACATATGGAAGTAGCTCATGCTCGTGGTTATGTTTTAGCACTTATGGTATTTATTCAAAATATGCATGTATTAAATTGTAGAAGTGAAAGTAAGAGTGTATTTGAAAATGGATTCAAGCAAAATAAATTTGTATTATTTACAATAGTTGGAACAATAATACTACAAATGATAGTTATGGAAGTACCTATTTTATCTAAATTCTTACAAACATACGACGTACCAAACTTACATTTAGTAATCTTATTCTTACTATCACTTCCAATTATATTTGTAATGGAAATGTATAAGTATGTAAAAAAGAATAAAAATAAATAGTCTTTATGATATAATGAAATATAGGAGAAGAAAATATGAAGAAGAATATATTGATGCTTATAAATGGTTTTGGTGTAGAACAAAGAGATTCATATGATATATATTCAGCTGAATTGATGCCAAATATGGATAAACTTACTAAAGAGGGATTGTTTTCTTCTTTAAGTAGTAAAGATTTAGATTATAAAAGTGGATATAGAAGTTTTAGTATAGGAATCAAAGAATCTTTATCATATAGTATTGTTGAGAATAGTTTATCTAATGATTCTTATAAAAATTCACAAGTTCTTAAATATTTATATTCACAACTAGGAACAGAGAGTGAAACTAAATTACATATATTTTGTTTTTGGGATAATGATAGAACTGTAGAACAATTGTTAACATATTTGAAAGATATGAAATTAAATATTAAAACTAAAATCTTTATACATTTAATTATGACTCAGAGATCATTAAATGATTATAAAGATATTGATAGATGTTTTACTACTTTGAATTATGAGTTAGGTGATCAAGTAAAACTTGGTGTGGTTGCTGGGGAACAACATTTAGAAAATTTATTGGCTTTTAAGGATTTTATTAAAACATTGGTTGCTGAAGCTGGAGAAAAGTGGAAGGATTTAAGTAAGAAGACTGATGTTTTATTACAAACTAAGACTATTCCTGCTAAAGCTAGAACTTTTGCTGTTAACCCTGGTTATGGTGTTAATGATGGGGATTTCTTCTTATTCTTTAATTATTCTAATATTGATGTTACAAGATATATAAAGGAAATAGATGTTCAAAAATATAGAAAGTTAGATTCATCTACTATTAAGGCATATTCGTTATTTCCAGTTAAATGTGATGTAAGACAAATACCATTTATGTTTAATTTTGCAGTTTCATCTACGTATGCATTAAAGTCTTTAGAATCAATAGGTGCTAAAGCTATAGTGCTTGCTGAAAAAGATAAATGTCCATATATAAACTATTATATGACTGGGCTTAGAAATACAGTAAGTGAAAACTTAAAATATTTATCTGTTGATGATGGATTTATATATGATCCTGATAAAGTGATTGCTACTATAAAAGCTTATCCACAAGAGTTAATAATTATAAATTATGAAATAGAAACTTGTAAAAATGTAGGTGAGATTGAAGATAGGTTAAAATCAATTGATGCTGTTATTGGTAAAGTATCTGAATATACTTTGGCAAATAATTATGGATTTTTCTTGTCATCATTGTATGGTATAGAAAAAGAAATGTATAATAATAAAAATGAATTATGCAAAGTTAATTTTTCAGTAAGAGTTCCGGTTGTTGTTTATGATAAAGGATTACCTGGTGGTAGTTATTCATTAAATGAAGGAACTACATATGATTTATTTAATGCTATAATACACAATATCAATCCTGTTTTTGAAAATAGTGGTATAATAAAAAAGAAATCTGGAATAATGTCAATATTTTTTAAAAAATCTAAGGGGGATAAGAAATGAAAAAAACAACGTTAAGACGATTAGGTGATTATTTAATGGATACTTTTATTATTCTACTTATAAGCAGTATGTTTGTTAAAATAGAATTTATTAATCCAAAGTATGAAGAATACCAAAAAGTTTATCAAGAATACATTGACTATACTTCTGAAATTAAAAATATAGATGATATACAAAATGATACGAAACTAACTGACTTTTCTTATGATTTAGCCAAAACTGGTGTTGGAACTAGTATAATATCATTAATAGTTACTACTTTATATTTTGTTGGTTTTCAATATTTAAATAAAGGTCAAACTCTTGGTAAAAAGGTATTTAAAATTAAAGTAGTAGATGGAGATAATAAACCTGTTAAGTTTTATCAATTATTAGTTAGAAGTTTACTTATAAACAGTATATTAACGTCATTTATTTCTATTATTGCTGTTTCTTTCTTAAGTAAAGCAGTATATTTTAGAACAATACAATTTACTCAATTATTTGATGTGACTATAGTATGTACTTCATTTATTCTTATGATGTTTAGAGAAGATGGAAAAGGACTTCATGATATTCTTATGGGTACTAGAGTAGTATTTGATAATGTTGAATAGGATATAAAAGAAGCAAAGATAGTAGAAAAAGATGAAAAAAAGGTTACTAAGAAAAAAACTACTAGAAAGGAGAAATAATGAAAATAGGTATAGCTAATGATCATCATGGAGTAGAAGTAAAAGATAAAATAATGAATTATCTACATGAAAAGGGTATTGAATGTGTAAATTTTGGCACTAATGATAAAACAAGTGTTGATTATGTTGAATATGCTGTAAAGTTATGTACAGCGGTAAATGAAAAAAAAGTTGATTTAGGTATATTAATATGTGGTACTGGAATAGGTATGAGTATTGCGGCTAATAAAATAAAAGGAATTAGATGTGGTAAGGTTACTACACCTCGTGAAGCAATGCTTACTAAAGAACATAATATGGCTAATGTGATATCTCTTTCTGAATATACTGAAAATATTGAAGAGATAATAGATGCATTCATTAATACTAAAAATTCAACTGAAGCAAGACATATTCAAAGAGTTAAAGAAATTAGTGAATTAGAGGGATAATATGAATAAAAGTTTATTAAAAATATCAGGTATTATATCAATAGTTTTAGGTATAATATGTTGTCTTACAATTTTTGGAGCTATAGTTGGTGTTCCACTTATAATTGGTGGTAATAAAATAAAAGATATGGCTAATTTAAGTGATAAAGAGTTAATGACTCAGAAAGATACAATACTTATATGGATGGTTGTATTCTTAGTATTCAATCAAATAAGTGGTATTTTATTATTAATATTCTATATTGATATGGATGGAAGTTTTAGTAATACATTCAACAATACTAAAAGTAATAATAAGTATGATGAATTAGAGAAACTAAAAAAATTATATGATGATAAAGTATTGACTAAAGAAGAGTTTGAAACTGAAAAAGAAAAAATACTTAATAAATAACATTATAGAAATATAATGTTTTTTTATGAATAATTTTTATAAAAAGGTTCACTCTATTATTAGGAGAGTGAAAAATGAGTAAATATTCTAAAGTATTATTACCAACATTTTATATTGGTATAGTTGCAGTAATGGTTTTATGTGTTATGCTGGTTGTATCTGGTGTTAAATCATTTATAGTTGAGAGAGAAGATATGAAATATACTCTTGATAATGTTTTTGATGAAAATACTAAGACAGTTGTTAAAACTGAAAATAATAGTATAGTAAAACCATTTATAGCTGAAACTGTTAAAGTAGGAAAATATTTTTATGATTTTGAGTCTGATGAAAAGAAACAACAAAGTTCACTAATATTATTTGAAGATACATATATGCAGAATAATGGTGTTGATTATATTGATACTAAAGATTTTGATGTTGTTTCTATATTAGATGGTGAAGTTGTTTCAATTGAAGACAGTGATGTTTATGGTAAAGTTGTAACTATTAAGCATAATGATAACTTAAAATCAGTATATTCTAATGTAACAGGTGTACTTGTAAATGTTGGTTATAAAATAAGTCAAGGTGAAGTATTTGCGATGAGTAGTAAATCTAAAATATCAGCTGATGAAAATTCAATGTTACATTTTGAAGTGTATTATAAAGGAAATGCTATTGATCCTGAAAATATGTATACGATGGCAGTTAGTGATTTTGAATAAAGGATATAAAATGTCCTTTTTTCTTGGCTTTTCATTGAAAATGTAGAGCTAGAGTGGTATTATTAAGGTGTACATATTAAAAGGAGACTATAATGATTAATTATGTGGTTGTGGATGATAATAACACCCATAGAAAAAGAGTAGTTAATGCTATTATTAGTAAAATGATGAGTAATCAAATTGAATTTAATATTAAAGAATTTGATGACTATTCTCCTGGACTCTTAAATTATATTAAAGACGAAAGAAGAAACACTGTGTATATTCTAGATTTAGAATTACCTAGTGGAGATGGTATCGACATAGCAAGATACATAAGAAATGACTGTAATAATTGGATAAGTCCTATAATTATTGTTACTGCTCATACTTCGCTTTATTATGAAGTTTATAAACAAAGATTACAATTATTAGATTTTATTGGTAAATGTAATTCTGTAGAAGATGGAATATTTGAAAATATAGATATTTGTCTTAGAATGTTAAGTGTAGAAAGAGTATATAGATATACATATAAAAGTGTTGAACATGCTATTCCTATAAATGATATTGATTATATAATTAGAGAAGGTAGACAAACTAAAATTATTACTTCGAATGATGAATATTATCAAAATATTTCCATTAGAGAAATTAAAGATTTTTTACCTAAATATTTTATATGTTCAAATAAAGGAGTATTAATAAATTATAAGAATATTGATAGAATAGATTGGAATAATAACAAAGTTTATTTTAAAGATGGCAATTCTGAGTACTTAGTATCTCGTAGTCATAAAAAGGAGATAAGTGAGTATGAATTGGTATGATTATGGTATTTATTGTTTTTTCGCGTTTTTAATGATGATTATATCAGGTATATGTTATGATAGTTTAACCATTTATAAGAAAATTAATATAAATATAAAAGATATTCTTATATCAATTATGGCAAGTATATTGATAACGGTTAATACATATTCTAATAATGGATATTCTAGAGCTTTAATTTCATATGTAATTATAATGATATCGTTTTATTTGATGAAGGATGATAAATTTAACAATTTTATAATTAAAGGCACTATTTATTATATTTTGATATTATTATCTGAAACATTTTTATCAATAATATTTGTTGGATTAAAAATAATTGATATAGATTATTTAGATGGAAGTGTTCTTTTTAAATCGTTGTTTTCAATTGCTGTAGTAGCCACTATTTATGGTTTTTTATCTATAAATAAAGTAAAGATGATTGTACAAAAAATAATTAATATATTAGATCGTCCTTTTATAACAGCATTTGTGTTGATTTTAAGTATATTGTCTATTGCTGGTGTATCTTATAGATTTGTGAATAGTTTATCTACAAAAATATATTTAGAAAGTATATTATTATTTTTATTTTTTGCATTATTAATATATTTAATACTTTATAATAGATATATGGTTACTAAAGAAGTTAAGAAAACTGTAGAATTATTAAATGCTATAACTGTGTATGAAAAAAGAATAGATGAAGATAGAATAATTAGGCATGAAATGTTAAATAACTTATTAGCATTAAAGAGTTTTAGTGATAAAAATAGTGATGATTTTGATAAAACTTTAGATGAGTTTATTATGTCTTGTAGTAATAAATCCGTTGGTATTAAAAATATTTATAAATTACCTACTGGTTTGAAGGGTATGATTTATTATAAAATAAATTCTTTAGATAATAAAAAATATAATTATAATGTAAATATATCAAAACAAGTTAATATTAAGTTAGAGAAAGAGAATTATAAAGAATATATTTCATTATGTAAAATTTTAGGAATAGTATTAGATAATGCTATTGAAGCGTGTGAAAAGACTAAAGAAAGATTTCTTACAATAGATATTTATAATGAAAAAGGTAATGTTGTTATCGATATTGAAAATTCATACAAAGATAAAATTAAAGATATTAATAAGCTTTATAGTAAGAATTATTCTAGTAAAGGGAATAATAGAGTTCTTGGATTACATGTGGCTAAAATGTTACTTAAAAATAGTAAGTATTTAGAGATGCATCAAGAAATAATGAATAATATATTTGTTACTAGAATTTTTATCAAACAAAAAATCTAGTTTTCCTAGATTTTTTACTTTTTATTGAATTATAGATATAAGTTATAAAAGTGATTCTGGCATTTCTGGTTCATCGATGTATGCTAGAATACATCCTGAAGTTGCAACAGTAGCTAAGAATGCTCCGATTGTAGCAGTAATAGTAGCAAATAATTTCATATTGTACCTCCTTTCTTTTTATAATTCTTATAGTTATTATATTTAACTCCAAAGAGTTTATAAGTACATGGTAGTGTTAGTAGAACTTCTAGTAGTGTTGAATAATAAAGAGTGTTTACTATAATAGTTTTTTCTTGAAATAATAGTGAAATTATAAGATAAGAAACAGCTATTAGAATTGTTAATATTTTGTATATTAGTCTTTTCTTATTATTTATTAAAGGTCTTTTTTCAGTGTCTGCTGGTGCATGTTTTAATAACGATATAATAAATATTACGTAACTAATTAATAATATATTATTGGCTATTATTGTGTATTTTATTAATATTGGTAATAATACAAATGTTGTTAAGGATGAAACCCAACAATGCCATGATTTTTTAGCATGTACTCCAAATCCTGTTAACCGTATCAAACCATACATTAATAACAGTAGTAATAATTCATTTGTTGTATTAAGTATAAATGATATAATAAATATTATTATTGTTTTAGTTATTGTTAAATATAAGGATTCAATACCATATTTAATTTCACTTATTTTAGTATTATCATAATCATAATATTTTGTTATGTTATTTATAATACTATTTACTACTAATTCTTTCATCTCTCTCCTTTTGTGATTTCATTATATCTCTATATACATAATAAAATATTTATTTGTCATTAAATGTTATTTTTGTTGTTTGAAATGAATTTTTTAATAAAAATATTTATACTTTTTGAACATTATGACAGAAAACATTACTTTAATGACAAAAATAATAATTATTTGATAAAACTGGTATTATTGTAAATGTGAATACAAACTTAGGTTAAATAGTTCATAGTTAGGAGGGTAAGAGTTAAATGAGTAGAGGTCGTGTTAAATGGTTTAACAATGACAAAGGATATGGATTTATCGAATATGAAGGTTTGATAAATGAAGATATCTTCGTTCATTATTCAGCTATTGAGCAAGAAGGTTATAAATCACTTAAAGAAGGCGAAATAGTTGAATTCACATTAATAGAGACTGCTAAGGGTAGTCAAGCAATTAATGTTAGAGAAGTAAAGTTAACTCCTGCAGTTTAAATACACTCATGTGTGTATTTTTTATTGTTTTATTTATGAATTATGTTACAATAACTCTATAAGGTGGGTTTATGGAAATTAGAGTTAAAGATTCAATATTTGATATTAAATTTTATTATAGTCATATATGGGAATCATCTGAAGAAGCAAAGATGCATTTAATGAATCTTATTGGGGATGTTGATAAATTGTTAACTAATTATGATACTATTAGTTCTCCTGAATTTTTAAGAATAATAAATGAAATATATACTATATATACTGATGAAGAATTATTAGGTGTTAATTTTAGTTTAGATGGATTTAGTGAAGATACAATAGATTATGAAGATATAATAGATAGAGATGTTATTACTAATCATGAGATGATTAGACTGTATAATAAAATAAATAAAACATCATATAAGAAATTAACTTCTATTAAAACTAATATGGTAAGAGAATATGTTATATGTGAAGGACATGGAAGAGATTATTCTGAAGAGTCTATTTTTTATCAAGTTTATTTAATTATACTAACTGATGAAGAGATAGATAGAAATAAAGTTTATACTCCTGAAGAAATAGATAAGTTAGTTAGAGATGGTAAAATAATGGTTATAACTAATACTGAAGTAATTACAGATAAGAAGTTATTGCCAAAGGAAGCTAGTGGAGTTCATGATTATGGTGTATCTAAAGAAAGTCCTGAATATCAAGATGCTTTAGTTGAACTAATTAAAGAAGAAAAACCTAAACAAGAATTATTTAAAGATACAAGAGTATGGTTAAAACATTTAACTTCTGACTTTAGAGATTTTTGTCATACTAGTGAAGTAGAAAAATCTTTAGGAGTAGATAAATTAGATGACTTTTATCAAAGAAAATTTAAAAATAAAAAGAAATGGAATGGATGTTAATAACCTGTTAACATCTTTTTTACACATAAAGAATCTATTTAACTTTTAACTGATTTATCTTTGTTATAAAATATAAGTATAAAAGTGTTTATATTAGAGGTGTTTTATGAAAGATTGGAGTTCTAAACTAGTTTGGTTTTTAGTTATTGTGTTTTTAGCTTTATTTGGGTATATTGGTTATAAATTATATAATACTAATAATATAGAAATAAGGAGTACTGATTCATATATACAATATAAAAAGAAGGATTCGTCTGATTGGGTTAATTTGGTATCATTAGAGACTCTAACAGGTAAAGATGGAAAAGAAGTTGAGATTAAGAAAATTGGTAAGCTTGTTAGATGGAAATATAAAGACAGTAATGAATGGACTGACTTAATTAATTTAGATGACATAACTGGTCTTAGAGGTAAAAGTGGTAAAGATGGAAGAGAAATAGAATTAACTAGTGAGAATGGTTATATTAAATATAGATATAAAGGATCTAAAAATTGGACTAATCTTGTTAAATTATCTAGTCTTAGTAATTCTAAAGAAATAGAACTTAATAATGATGGAACTAATATAAAATGGAAATATAAAGATAGTGAAGAATGGATTAATTTAATAAGTATAGATGCTTTAAAGGGACAAGATAATAGTACTTTCATAAATTTAGGTGTTATAGATACTAATAAATATTGTGATAAAGATAATAATTGTGGTAATGAATGGTATTTAAGACAAAACTTTGTTAATGCTTTAGATGGAAGTTATGTATATACTGATAAAGTGGATAATTCTTTATGGCGAGTTAACGTTGAAAGACTAGAAAATGATAGTGACAAGTTTGTATTAATTAAATATTGGTCTAGTGATGAAGTGTATCCTCATTATATAAAATGTATATATAATAAAGAAACAGATAGTTTTGAAACTTCTAATATAACTTTCGTAGATTTTAATAGTTTTACACTTTCAATAAATGAAATTAAAGATAAAGTTAGTACAGGTGGATGGAATAATCTTGGTAATGTAAATGTAAAAGAGGGATGTTCAGAGGATGATTGTGTTCTTTCATATATTAAGAACAACTTAACTAAAGAAGGTAAATACATATTTAATGATGGAAATAATATATTTCATGTTAACTCTGAAGTGGCTACTGATAATGATGGAAACAAGCAAGCATTAATTTCTTATTGGAGTAGTGAAGACATAAAGATGAATTTTATACCCGGTTGGTATTATAAAGATACTGATAAATGGATTTTTGGAGAAGAAGAAGGTTATGCTTCAAATAAAGTTTATACTAGTATAGAAGATATAAGAAATGAAATAAATAAAATTAAAGATGATATGAAAACTCAATATAATGAGTTAAAAAGTGAATTTAGTAAGAATGATAGTGTTAAAAATTTAGGTAAAATAGATGTTAATGAGTACTGTGAAATAGATAATCCTGATGATTGTGGAGCTACTTCATATATTAAAAATGAATTAATTAATACTGGAAAATACATATTTGAAGATAAAAATGAAGGATTTAAATATTATGTAGATACTGCTTTTGTAGATGAAAGTGGAGACAATAAAAATATAATTATTAAATACTTATCAACTGAAGAAAATGTTATATACATATTAAGAGGAACTTATGATCAAGATAAATGGATATTTAATGAAAACTATTTAATAGAATCAAAAGAATTTAATGAAACTAAAAATAATATAGATAAGAGATTTAATGCTTTAGAGATAAAACTAATTAATTATAAAGAAGGTACAGCTGAAGAAGCTATAAATGATTATTTCTCTAAAATAGGTTCTAATGAGTATCAAGCAATATCTCAAAGATATAAAATATCTAAGTTAGTAAGCACTAGTAAATATGATCTAAATAATATATATCTTGCGAATGTATATAAGTATTCAACTTCTGTATATACAACTGATAGAATGGTATATATAGAATATTTTAATGTGAATAATCCAAGTGAAGTTAAATATACTACTGGTAAGTTTGATACAAATAATAAGATAGCACTTGGTGAGTGGAAAACAAAGTAAAGCTGACGTAAAAGTCAGTTTTCAAATGTAAAACTTTTGTGTAATTTTTAGAGTTTTATAGATAAAATATTGTAATTATGCTATGCTTTATGTAGGAGGAATAATATGAAATATAATATCCGTGGTAATAAAATAGATGTTACCGAAGCAATTGATAAGTACATAAAGGAGAAATTATCTAGGTTAGATAAATATCTAGATGATAATGATGAAGTTGAAGCAAAAGCTGTGATTTCTGCGAGAGGAAAAGATCAAAAAGTAGAAGTTACAATATGGAGTGGCAAATATAATATAAGAGCAGAAGAAACAAATAATGACTTATATGCTGCGATAGATTTAGTAATAGATAAACTTGAAAGACAATTCAAGAAATATAAAGGTAAAATAGCTAGTAAGAAAGCTAAAATAGAGGTAATGCCTGAAATAGAAGAATTATTTGAAGAAAATGAACAACAAATAGTTAGAAGAAAAGAAGTATTCTTAAAACCAATAGATGAAGAAGAAGCAATAACTCAAATGGAATTATTAGGACATACATTCTTTGTATTTAAAAATGTAGATACTGATAAAATAAATGTTGTTTATAAAAGAAATGATGGAGATTACGGAATAATCGAAGCTAATTAGGAAAGTAATATTCACTTTTCTTTTTTTCTTTGCTATAATAATTTTTAATGGAGATGATGACATGAGTTTATTTAAGAATTTGTTTGATTATGAAACCAAAGAACTTAAAAAGATAAATAAATTAGCTGATCAAGTTGATGCTTTAGATGAAGAAATGAAGAATATTAAAGAGATTGAATTTAAAGCTAAAACTGAAGAATTTAAGAAGAGACTTAAGAATGGGGAAACACTTGATGATATATTACCAGAAGCTATAGCACTTGCTTGTGAAGCATGTTTTAGAGCTATTGGAGAAAAACCATTTAGAGTACAGGTAATAGGTGGTATTGCTATTCATAGAGGTAATATTGCTGAAATGAAAACTGGTGAAGGAAAGACTTTGACTACAGTACTTCCTGCATATTTAAATGCATTAGAGGAAAAGGGTGTTCATGTAATTACAACTAATGAATACTTATCAACTCGTAATGCTGAATGGATGAAGCCAATATATGATTTACTTGGTGTAACAGTTGGAATTAATACTAGAGATAAGAGTCCTAAAGAGAAAAGAGAAGCATATAATGCTGATATAACATATACAACTAATAATGAACTTGGTTTTGATTACTTAAGAGATAATATGGTTGTACATAAGGAAAATAGAACTCAAAGAGGACTTAACTTTGCAATTATAGATGAAGTTGACTCAATATTAATAGATGAAGCACGTACTCCATTAATTATTAGTGGTGGTGTAGCAAAGAGTGCTAATGTGTATAAAGAAGCAGATAGAGTTGCTAAGAATTTAACTATAGACGATTATGTAGTTGATGAAAAGACTAAGAAGGTTACTCTTACTGAAGAAGGTGTGCATCATGCTGAAGAAATGCTTCATTTAGATAACTTATATGATATTAAGAATAGTGTAATGGTACATAATTTAGATAAGGCGTTAAGTGCTAATTATGCATTTAAGAGAGATGTGGATTACGTTGTTGAGAATGATCAAGTAATTATAGTTGATACATTTACTGGAAGGCTTATGCATGGTCGTCAATTCAGTGAAGGGTTACATCAAGCATTAGAGGCTAAAGAAGGAGTTAAGATTAATGAAGAGACTAAGACTTTAGCTACTATAACATTCCAAAATCTATTTAGAATGTATAATAAACTTGCTGGTATGACAGGTACTGCTAAAACTGAAGAAGAAGAATTTCAAAATATTTACAATACTTATGTTGTATGTATTCCAACTAACAAACCAGTTATTCGTGATGATCAAGTAGATTTAATTTATCCATCTTTAAAGGGTAAATATACTGCGATAGTTAGAACTGTTAAAGAAATACATAAGAGTGGAAGACCAGTACTTGTTGGTGTTGCTTCAGTAGAAACAAGTGAAGTAATTAGTCAATTATTAACTAAAGCAGGTATCAAACATGAACTATTAAATGCTAAGAATCATGAACGTGAAGCTCATATTATAGAAAATGCTGGTAAAAAAGGTGCTGTAACAATAGCTACAAATATGGCTGGACGTGGTACTGATATTAAACTAGGTGAAGGTGTTCGTGAACTTGGTGGTTTATATGTTATAGGTACTGAAAGACATGATTCAAGACGTATTGATAACCAATTACGTGGTAGAAGTGGACGTCAAGGAGACCCAGGTACAACTAGATTCTTTGTATCAATGGAAGATGACTTAATGCTTAAGTTTGGTTCTGAAAAAATGAAAAGTGTTATGCAGAGTTTAGGTATTCAAGATAATCAAGCTATTTCAAATAAAATGATTTCTAAGAATATAGAGAGTGCTCAAAAGAAGGTAGAAGGATTTAACTTTGATAGACGTAAAGGACTTCTTGATTATGATAATGTTATTTCTAAACAAAGAGAAATTATTTATAATAGACGTAATGAAATATTAGATCAAGAAAGTATTCGTGATAGAGTACTTGAAACGTTTAAAGAGTTTGTATCTAATCAAGTAAATTCTCATATTGAACCAGAAGGTTATTTAACAGATAATGATATAGATAATATAATGGAACAATTTAATGCTCATTTACTTAAGAGAAAGAAATTAACTAAAAAGGATTTTGAAGGAAAGAGTACAGAAGAGGTTATAAATCATATTTATGATATAGTTGTAACTGATTATAATAAGAAACTTGAAGATGTACCTGAAGATATTCAAAATGACTTTGAAAAATCTATTTCACTTAGAATTATTGATAAGTATTGGATGGATCAATTAGATGCAATGGAAGAATTAAAAGAAGGAGTAGGACTTCGTGGTTATGCTCAAAGTAATCCACTTCAAGTTTATGCTTTAGAAGGATTCCAAATGTTTGATAATATGATGGCTAGTATTAATGCTGAAATATCAACATTCTTGCTTAATGCTGAAGTTAGACAAAACCTTGAAAGAGAAGAAGTAAAGAATATTCAAACTAATGATGGAGATAAGGCATCTAAAAAACAACCTAAGAAATCAGAAAAGAAAGTTGGAAGAAATGATCCATGTCCATGTGGAAGTGGAAAAAAATATAAGAATTGTTGTGGAAAGTAGATAAATAAAGGGTGTGAACAAAAAAATGTTGACACCTTTTAAATTTAAAAAAGGATCAAATGAAGATGTTAGTAAGAAATTGCTAATATCTTTTATTTTGAAGTTTTAATTAAAGTAATAATTATTGACAAACGTTAGTTTGTATAATATTATATAAATATAAGTGTGAATAATCTTTTAAATATGTATATTCATCTTAGAAATTTAACTAAATATTTTGTAATGTAAGGGGGTATATAATGGCAAAAAATATGTTAGTTTCAAAAATAATTGTTAAGGAAAATAAGATTGGTATATTAAGAGTTGGAAATGTTGATTATATATCTTTAACCGATTTAGCACGTTATAAAGAAAAGGAAAGAACGGATTATATTATTCAAAACTGGATGAGATCAACTAATAGTTTGTTGTTTCTTGGCACTTGGGAATATTTAAATAATAAAAATTTTAATTCCATCGAATTCGATGGGTTTAAAAATGAGTCTGGAACTAATGCTTTTGTTATGACTCCTAGAAAATGGATTAAGGGTACTAATGCTATTGGTATAGTTTCAAAGCAAGGTAGGTATAATAGTGGAACTTTTGCACATCCTGATATAGCGTTTGAATTTGCCAGTTGGTTATCTCCTGAATTTAAATTATATTTAATAAAGGAGTTTGAACGATTAAAGACAAATGAATCACATCAATACAATATTGAGTGGAATGTATCGAGACTTTTATCTAAAGCTAGTTATGTGATTCATACGAATGCAATAAAAGAATACATAATACCAACACTTACTGAAGAACAAAAAAGATTTATTTATTCTGATGAAGCTGATGTTTTAAATGTTGCGTTATTTGGTATGACTGCAAAAGAATGGAGAGAAAGGAATTCTGAACTTGCTGAAAATGGAAATATTCGGGAATATGCTGATTTACTTCATTTAATAATACTAAATAATCTTCAAAACATAAATGCTGAGTTAATTGAAGAAAAAATTCCACAATATGAAAGATTAGTAAGACTTAATAATTCTGCAAGAAGGCAAATGAAGGTTTTGAAAGATAATAAAAATATAAAAGAATTAGAGTTATTACAAAAGCAAGTTAATGAATAAGATAATATGATTAATAATTAGGAAAGTATCGATAAATCTGTTGATACTTTTTTAATATTCTATTACAATTTTCACTTATAGTAAAAAATACCATAAATATATTGACTTAATAATACTTATGGTGTAATATACTATATGTAAGGAGACGATATATATGATATTTGAAATAGGAGCAACAGTATATGGATTGATTCAGGGAGTATTAGTATTACTTAATAAAAGAAGTAACTGGATATTTTATATTTTACAAATGATATTCTTAATAGTATTTTCTTTGATGAGTCATCTATATGGTGATGTAGCTAATAATAGTGTTTACTTAGTAATGGGTGTAGTTGGTTTTATTCTTTGGAATAGTAAAAAAGAATCAAGTAAAATAACTAAATTATCTATAAAGGAAAAAATTATAGCAGTATTAATAATAACTTTTGGAACAATTATATTAAGTTTTATTTTTAAACATACTAATGATCCTTTACCTCTTCTTGATTCATTTACAACAGTATCTAGTTTTATTGCTACATATTATATGATGAAGAAGAAATTAGATACTTGGGTGATATGGTTTATAAATGATATATTTTATGCTATAGAATATTTTATTCTTCCAAATCAAGCATTATATTTATTTGCTTTAAATATCATATGGACTTTTATGGCAGTAGGTTCATATATAAATTGGAATAAGATTATGAAAGGACAAAAATAATATGATTAAAATATTTTATTCAGGTACATATAAAGTACGTCATGAATTAATTAATGAAGATAATGTATTAGAGATGTTAAAAGATGATATAAGAAGTAAAATAGTAGGTAATGTTAAAGATACAATTTATGCTTCTGATGGTGTTATTATTAAAAATAATAATAATGTTATGTATATTGGTGGATTCTATTATGAAAAACAAGATAATAATAAAACTGTATGTGAGAATGTTGTAAGTGAAGAGTTAAAACAAATAGATAAGTGTGATTTGGTAATTGCAAATCTAACTAAATATTCAGCTATAGCAACAGTTACTGAGATACTTTATGCATCTTTTAAAAAGAAGAAAATTGTTATATTTTGTGATCCGGAAGTTACTAGTTATGAAGTAGAAGGAGAGTATTGGTTTCCAATATTAGCTAGTAAACAACTAAATAATAATATTGAAATAAAATTTATAGATAGTGAAGAAGAAATAATTGATTACATAAATAATCTAAAATAATTTTAAAAGAATGGGGTAAATGAAATGCCAAGTGTATGTGCTCATATGGTTGTAGCAAAAATAATAAGTAAAAAATTAAATATAAATAGTGATGAATTTATAAAAGGCAATTTACTTCCTGATATTATTGATGATAATGATAGTCATCATAAGATAGTAAGTGGTAATTATATGGTACCTGATATATATTATTTTGCTTGTAAAATAGATTATAGTGATAGTTTACAAATTGGTTATTTAACACATTTACTTCTTGATAAACATTATCTAAACAATTATATAAAAACCTTGTATCCAAATGCTAATATATTCATAGATAGAATAATATATGAAGATTATAATATTATAAATGGTTTTCTTATTGATAGATTTAACTTAGATATAGGTGAGCTAGAACAAGTACTATCTAAGTATGATTGCAAAATTATAGAAGAAAAGTTAAAATATAATATAGAATGTTTAAAGCAAAAGAAGAATGGTTCTTTAAAATATTTAGAGCCAGAAAGTTTTTCACAATTTCTTTTAGACATTTCAAGTGTTATAATCAAGGAGTTGAATTTATATGCATATAAATATAGTAAGTTGTGTATTTGTACTTGATAGTGAAAAAAACAACAATATTAGGAAGAATGATATTAAGAAATTAAAAGTATTAGTAAATAATGATAATGAATTACCTGTTATTGATATAAATAAAGAAGGTCTTAAAAATCAAGTTAAAAATTATATATCTAGTATTATAGGAAGTAATATTTTTCATTTAGAGCAAGTGTATACAATGGACTATGAAAGTGATATAGATATTATTTATTTAGGTGTAACAAATATAGTTAATGTTAATTTAAGAGATAGATATAAACTTGTTGATTTTAGTATTAAAGATAATGCAATTCTATTTGATAATAAAGAATATAAATATCAAACTAAGGAAATTGAAGAAAATAATAATATAGAATATCTTCATGAAATAAATGTAGATGATAATAAAGTTTATAGAACACTTATGAATTTATTAATTAGTTATAAAAAAATTAGAAGTAATATTGATAGTACAGATATAATATTTAAATTCTTTGGTGATACTTTTACTTTAGAAGATATTAGAATTGTTTATGAACTTATTAAAAACTCTACAGTAGATAAATCAAACTTTAGAAAGAAAATAATTAAATATTGTGAGAAGGCTAGTGAAACTATAGATACTAAGAATGGATTTAGACCAAGTCAAAGATATAAATTTAAACCTTTAAAAGGTGATATTTGGCTATAATACGTGAAGTTATTTGCAAAAAATAATAAAATATAGTATAATTTCATCAAGTTAATTAAAAAGCGATTCATTCGAAGTAATTATTTTAATATAATTTTATAGAGAATTTGTGGTTGGTGGAAACAAATATATACAAAATAATGAATTACAAATGATGATTTTAAGTCGGATAGCATCCGTTATCAACAAGAGGTAATAAACTATTTATTATAAATTAAGGTGGTAACACGGGTAATTCGTCCTTTATGGAGAATTACTTTTTTTATTTTCAAGGAGGTGGTTTGTATGGATAGTGAATATTACTATTATTACTTTGATGATTGTAATTTAATTAACTATACAAATTATTTAGGAGGAAATAAAAGATGGAAAAGAAATTATTTGATATTTTAAAAGAAAGAGGATATGTTAAAGATCTTACTCATGAACAAGAGATTATTGATTTAGTTAATGGAGAACCTATGTGTTTTTACTTAGGAATTGATCCTACTGCGGATAGTTTACATATAGGACATTTCTTTGCATTAACTATGTTTAGATGGTTACAGGATTTTGGTCATCATGGAATTATATTAATTGGTGGAGCTACTGCTTTAGTTGGGGATCCGACTGGTAAAAGCGATATGAGAAAAATGCTATCAAAAGAAGAAGTTGCTCATAATAAAGCTGAAGTAAAAGAATTAGTTAAGAGATTTATTAAAACTGATGGGGATAATCCTGCGATTATAGTTGATAATGCTGATTGGATTTGTGATAAATCATATGTTGATTTTATGAGAGATATTGGGGTACATTTCAATGTTAATAATATGTTGGCAACTGATTGTTACAAGAAAAGATTAGAGAATGGTGGGTTAACATTCTTAGAGATGGGTTATATGTTAATGCAAGCATTTGATTTCGTACATTTAAATAAAGAATATGGATGTAGGCTTCAAATAGGTGGGTCAGACCAATGGGGTAATATTTTAGCAGGAGCTGATCTTTCACGTAAAATTGGATTTAGTGAAGGCAAAAAAATAGATCCTTTATTTGGGTGGACTTGTCCTTTATTAATAAAAGCAGATGGAGAAAAGATGGGTAAGACTGCTAGTGGTACATTATGGGTATCAAGAGATAAAACTACACCATTTGATTTCTTTCAAGCATGGATGAATTCATTTGATGAAGATGTTGAAAGAAGTTTATCATTCTTTACAAGAATGGAAATAACTGATATTAAAGAGTTATGTCAAAAAGATATTAGGGAAGCTAAGAAAATATTAGCATTTGAAGTTACTAAATTAGTCCATGGTGAAGATGAAGCAATTAAGGCTCAAAAAACTGCAGAAGAATTATTTAGTAATAAAGGTATATCAGATAATATGCCAAATATAGAATTGTCAAAAAAAATATTAGATATTAACATCGTAGATTTGCTTGTTAAGTCAGAAATGGTAAAATCAAAATCAGAAGCAAAAAGATTGATAGAACAAAATGGTATATTTTTAAATCAGGAGAAAATTAAATCTATTGAACAAATAATAACTGATAAAGATTTAAATGATAACTCATTAATTATACAAAAAGGTAAAAAGATATTCTTAAAAATAAAATTCATATAAAAAGTATTGACTCTTCCCTTAAGGGTAGGTATATGATTAAGTCACAAAGGAGATAAAAGTATGATTAAAATAGGTGATTTTGCTAATATGTTTGGAGTTTCAATAAAAACAATTAGATTTTATGAAGAGAAGAATTTATTAAAACCAGCATATGTTGATATATATACTGGTTATAGATATTTTGATGAAAAGAATATTGATGAAATGAGTAGAATTCTTGTTTATAAAAGTTTAGGTTTTGAACTAAGTGAAATTAAAGTTCTAGATGATGAATCAATAGAAAATAAAATATCTGAATATAAGAAAAAAATTAATATTATGAAATCACATATATCTACTTTAAGTTCTTTTTTGGATTCAAGGGAGGATAAGATTAAAAATATGAAAACATTTGTTAATGATGAGAATGTTATTGGGAAGTGGTCTTTAATAGGAGTAGCTAAAGATAAGAAGGAGTATGAAAGTAATAAATTGTTAGATGAAGATATTGCTATAAAAGAATTATATTTGATGGATGAAGGAAAAGAATATTGGGTTATATCTTGGACTAAAGATATGATTTATATCAACCATAAACCTTATACATATATAGTAGATGGTAACAAGATGTTTATTAATTTAAAAGGACTATATGATGAAGATGAAAAGATAGCTATATATGAAAGAATTGATAACAAACATTATAAAGTAGAAGATATTATGAAGTTTGATATTACAGATGTTCCATTCGTTGAAGATAAGAGTATTAATGGTCTTTGGAGTGCAATTGGAACAATAAAAAATAAAGATTTATTAATAATATCAGATGTTATTAAAAATAGTATAATAAATAATGTTGTGTTCTTTCCGGATGGCAAAGGAAATATAACATATAATAATGATACTTCTAAAGTTATAGGTTATACTAAAGGTTATATTAAAGACTTATGTGTTAAAAATACTATGTGTTCATATGAAATTAAAAATATTGATAATAAAGACTATCTAATAGTAGAATGGAAAAGTGGAGACTATGTATTTGGTGGTTTTGTTAGTTGTTATTATGTTTTTGAAAAATTAGATATATAGTAGTTATGTCCATATGATTAAATTATATGGACTTTTTAATTGTGAGATGTTACTCTATAGTTAGATATGAAAGGTATGAAAATATGGAAAGATTTTATTTAGAAAGACCTTCAATGGATAGAAGGAATGAGATAATAGATTATATTAAAGAATATGAAAAGTATGGTTCTTTAGTTAATGGAACTGGCTCTTTAGATAGAATACTTGAAGGAGATACTTTTGAGGAAGCATTAGATAGATGCTTAAATATGGAGAATCCAGGGTATGCTAAAAAAGTAGATAGATGCCCAGATAAAACATTTTTATTAATTAGAGAAAATGATAATAAAATAGTTGGTTCTATAAATGTTAGATGGGATTTAAATGAGGCAATGTTAAAGTTTGGTGGACATATTGGATATGGAGTTAGACCTACTGAAAGAAGAAAAGGCTATAATAAAATTAATTTCTATTTAGGTTTGATTGAAGCTAAAAAAATTGGACTTGATAAAGTTATGTTAGATTGTGATGTTAATAATTTTGGGTCTGATAGAACTTTAAAAGCATTTGATGGTAAACTTGAAAGATCGGAAATAGATCCATCTGATGGAACACTAACTAATGTATATTGGTTTGATGTATATGAGACTTTAGATAAATTTAAAGATGTTTATGAGCCTAGTATTGTTAGAAAAGAAAGTGAAAAAGTAAAACAATTAAAATAATTAGGGAGAAAATTAATGAAGAATTTTGATAATACAATTCAATATTATGAATTATTAATGTATTATGGTGATACATCAAAGTATAAGAAATATGAGTTACCTAGTGGATTTCATTTTGAGTTTTATAAACCAGGTGATGAAGACGAATGGGTTTCAATTCATATATCTTCAGGAGAATTTACATCAATAGAGAAAGGGTTAAAACATTTTCGTACTTTTTATGCTCATTTTATAGATGAATTAAATAAAAGATGTGTTTTTCTAGTAGAAGATGAAACTAATAAGAAAGTTGGAACTGTTACTGTATCATTACTTAAAGAACATGAGTATGGATGTGATGCGACGGTTGATTGGTTAGCTATAAGAAGTGATTATCAAGGAAAAGGACTTTGTAAGCCATTATTAAGTAAAACTATAGAGTTAGCTCATGATTTAGGACATAAAAGTATACTACTTCATACTCAAACTACTAGTTGGTTAGCTGCGAAGATATATTTAGATTATGGTTTTGAAATATTAAATAAAGAAGAAACTAAAGGATGGAATATTCTTAAAACTATAGTTAATCATCCTAAGTTAGAAGAGTTTAGTATTTTACCAAAAGAAGATATATATGATAAAAGAAATGTTGAAATAAAAAGACAATTAGATCAAAAGTATGGTGTTGATAATTATAATTATGGTGTTTGGTATAAAGAAGGTAATCATAAAGTATATGTTTATTATAATAATACTCCATATGAATTTGATTATTTTATATATGAAAATGGTTTAAGATTAGAAGAAGTAAAGGATAAAAAATATAAAAGATGATATTAAATATACATGATTGTAATAAATTTTGTATATTTTATTTTATAAATTGGTTTTAGTTTACATTGTACAATAAAAATTATATACTTAATCTAATAATAGTGGGTGAAGTAAATGAAGAATTCTAAGAATATTGTTTTAGTATTAATAGTGGTAGCTATAGTGGTACTTGTATTACTTAAATACGTTATAAAGTTACCATGTTATAGTAGAGAGTTTGTTGAAAATTATGTATCTAAATATACAGATAATTTTACATATTTAGATAGTCAAAGTTATTCAATTGGAATAAATGGTTTTACTGAGTCTAGTGATACTGATTGGTATTTTCATGATAATGACTTAGACTTTGATTTTCATGTTAAGACATTAAGAAGTAATTATCCACCTAAAGGCAAACATATAGCTTCTAATTATTATGTTGATTATTTTGAAAAACTATTTGATGTTAAAGGAGAAGAGATAAAAGAAATGGTTACTAATACACTTTCACTTCTTTTTGATGTTACTGAGTATAGTATTTATTATTCAACTGAAACATATCAAATTAGAATAAATGTAGATGGTAAAAAGAAGAAAAATTATACTAGAGTAGGGTATATAGCGTTGGAAGAAGAAGTATCTAGAAATTTATGTAAGATTATTGAAGACTTTGATCCAAAATTTAAAAGTAGAAGTAAGTTGGTAGGATGGGATGTTGGTTTAGATACTGAATGGACACAAGGTGAACTTCGTATTTCTATGTATGATTTATTCTTTAGTATTAATGATTATTATAATAACAATTGAATTACTATGTTACTCTTTTATTATGGAATGTATGATGTTAAAATAGAAATATAGTTGGTGATTTATATGAGCAATGAAGAATTATTTATGAAGATAGAGAATGAATTATTTAATGGAAGAGATAGTGAGATAGATTATAGTATTAATGGAATAAAATATAGAATTAAGTTTATTTCTTATGATCATGAAAATGGTATTAATATTCCTAGTATTGTGGCTATTCCTTTAGTTGAAAAAGTTTCTAAAAATATAATTTTTGAAGCTAATAATATGGAAAGTGAAAAAAGTAGTGATATATTAGAACAAGGTATAAATACTTTAGGAAGACTTTCAATTTTAACTTATGAAGAACCTGGAGTTATTATGGTTCCTTTGATTCCAAGTTATAAGAATTATCCTTATTTACAACAATTATCAAGAGAATGCTTTGATTTGCCTAAGAATGATTTGTTATATAGAGTTGATGAACAAATAGTTAGAATGATTAATAAAACTAAAAATATGGTTTTGAGTGAGTTTGGTGTTAGCCTTAGTGATAAGATATTTTTAAATGGTTACTCTAGTTCTGGAGTGTTTGCTCAAAGATTTTCATTATTACATCCTGAAGTAATTGATGCTGTTTGTATTGGTGGAGCTAGTGGAAGTATACCAGTTCCAAGTGATGATTTAAATTATCCACTTGGAGTAAAAGATTATGAAGAGTTGACGGGTAAGAAGTTTAATTTTGAACAATATAAAGATATTAAATTTAGATATTATGTTGGTGAATATGAAACAGTTAAAAAGTCTAATAGTAGATGTGATGAAGATGGACGTAATGCTCCTATGCATGACATGAGTTATTTCGCTAGAAGTGTTCCAGTCGAAGTTGGTAAAAAACAAAGAGAGTTATTTGGAAAAGATATGTTTGAGAGAGCTAATAGAGCAATTCAAGTATTAAAAAGTTTAGGATTAAATATAGAACATCATATAATTAAAGGTAGAGGTCATAATAATTATAGTGATGTAGTTGGTGTTAATGAACTAGGAGATAGATTTATAACTGACTCATATAGAGAATATATTGAAGAAAATAAAAATAAGGAAATGTAAAAGTATTATGATAGATAGAGATTATATTATTGATTATATAAAGAAGTATGTTATAGATAAAGATTATGTTTATGCGATGTGGTTAGAAGGAGCAGATGGTTTAAGAGAAGTAGATGAATACTCTGATTTAGATTTTTGGTTTGATGTAGAAGATGATAAAAGAGATAATTTTATAGATGATCTAGTTAATCATTTATCATTAATAAGTAAGATTGACTCTAGGGTAAATAGTGTTACTCCTGATATATATCAAAGTAATATTCATCTTGAAAATACAAGTGAATACTTGACTATTGATTTAGCTGCTCAAAATGATTCTCGTGATAGAAAGGATACTTGTTTTATTAATGGAAGTATTACTGAAGTACCAAAAATAATATTTGATAGAAAGAATATTATTACATTTAAAGATCAGGATGATATTAATATAGATGAATTATATGAAGTTTTTAAAGAAAAGAAAAATAGAATATTACAGTATTCAAGAGTTACTAAATATATTAAAAGAAAACAATATTTAGAATGTTTTATGGAATATGAAAAGCAAATATTAAGACCTATAACTATGATATGTAGAATTCTATATACACCATATATTTATGATTATGAATTATGTCATATAACAAGGCATATTCCTGAAGATGAAGTAAAAGATTTAGAAAAGTTATATAAAATTAGTTCTTTTGATGATATAGAAAACAATATTAATTTTGCATTAGATAAATTAAAAGAATATGAAGAAAAGTTAATGAATGGAATTTTTAATAAAGAGAATGAATTATAAAACAAAAGACTTACATTTTTGATGTAAGTCTTTTTACTAACTACCTGCGCTAGTGTATTTATTTATACCAACTTTAAATGATATAAAGGCAGGTATTAGATAAAGTAAAACTATTAATGGTGAGAAAGCATATATTACTTTAGTACTTTTGCCTAGTAAATATAAAAGTGGATAATAGTTTACAAAGGCATAAGGTATGATAAAAGTAAAAAATAATAATATTCCTTTCTTATAGATTCCCATTGGATACTTAGCTATATTTTTTCCACCGTCAGTGAATAGATTTCTTATTTCTAGAGCTTGAACTGTTATGAAACAGTAAGATGCCATAAGTAGAAATATTGAGAAAAATATAACTATTGAACTTATAAACATTAATATAATACATATAATTCTTGATAAATTCCAGTTGATATTTAAATTATTTATTGCGATTATAAATACTACTAGAGATTGGATAACTCTTGATAATTTAACGAAGTCTATACTAGAACATAATACTTGAAGTAATATGTTTCTTGGCCTTAGAAGTAGTCTATCAAAACTACCATCTATTATTAGATTGTCAAATGTATCTACGCCTCTTGCTAAAAATTCATTTATTGAATAACCAAATTGTATTATTGAAAAAGTTAATAATACTTCATATACTGTAAATCCTTTTATATTACTGAATTTATTAAATAAAGCTATTATTATAAAATAATATGTAAAGAAAACTAAGAATTGAGATATGAATGCTAGTATAAATGATGTTTTATATTCTAAGGTACTTTTTAAATGCATTTTTATTGATTCTATATAGTATTTCATATTAACCTCCTTGTATACTAGCTTTCTTTAATGCTTTGTTTGATAGTATTAGTCCTAGTATTAGGATTATTATTAGCCATATTAATCCATATGAAGTGTTAATTAGTGAATCTTTTATACTTAAAGTACCTGAATAAATATTAAATGGTAAATCACATATATATCTAAATGGAAGTATGTAAGCAATTGTTTTTAAAAAATTAGGAAAGAATGCTAATGGTATTTCTCCTCCTGCGAATATTTCACCAACTACCATTAGAATAGTCATAATACCTTTTTCATCTAGAGTAAAGAATACTATTAAATGAAATATCATTGCAATAGCTGTTACTAATAAACTAGATATTAATAAAGATATTATGAATAAAATAAATGTTTCTATATTTGGGGGTAGAGTCATATTATATGGTTCTGGTAAAATAGATGCTATTAATAATACAGGTAAAAATCTTAATGTTACGTTAGCTATTCTTTGACCATAAGTAGTAAAATACCATTTAAAATAGAAGTTAACTGGTCTACATAATTCGTATGCTACATTACCATTTTTAATCATAGATAATAAATCTTTATCTTTTATCCAAATGTAAGTTAATGAGAAAAATGCTTGATTTAACCATATATAATTAACTAATGCTTTTAAATTCATAGGGTAAGTATTCATAGTATTTGATTCATAGAATGCAACATATACTAGAATATAAACAAATCCAAAGAATAATTGGGTTGCTATGCCTGATAGGGCAGCTGCTTTATATTGAATAGCACTAATTAATTTAATTTTAAAAAGAGAATAATATAATTTCAAATTTGAAATTCCTTATATAACTTTATAATTATATTATCAATATTCTCATTATTAACTTCTATATCATTTATAGTTATTTTTGATGTTAAATAGTTAATAAATTCTGATACAGTTATTTCATTCATATTTAGTTCAAATGAATAATGATTCTTATCTACTTTTTTATATGATGTTATACCTTTTTTATGAATTTGTTTTATCTTATCTTTGGTATTAACTATTATAGTTTTAGTATTGGCATATTTCTCTTTTATATAGTTAAGAGAACCATCATATAGAATTTGTCCTTTTCCGATTAGGATTATTCTTTTAGCTAATGCTTCAATATCATTCATATCGTGCGTTGTTAAAATTATAGTTGTTTTCTTTTCTTTATTTAATTTCTTTATAAAATCTCTTACTATTTCTTTTGATATTGCATCTAGTCCTATAGTAGGTTCATCTAGAAATAATATGGATGGATTGTGAATTAATGAAGCAGCTATTTCACAGCGCATCCTTTGACCTAAACTAAGATTCCTTACAGGTATATGAATTACTTCTTCAATATTTAGTAGTTTTACAAGTTCATCTTTTGTTTTTTGATACTCTTTATCATCTATTTTATAAATTTCTTTTAATAGATCAAAAGTATCTTCAGCAGGGATATCCCACCATAATTGGCTTCTTTGTCCGAATACTACACCTATGTTTTTGACGTATTTTTCTCTATCAATCCATGGAGTTAGTCCGCTTATTTTACATTCTCCACTATCAGGTTTAAGTATTCCACTAAGTACCTTTATGGTTGTGCTTTTGCCAGCACCATTAGGTCCAATGTAACCAACAATTTCACCTTTTTCAATTTGAAATGATATATCTTTTATGGCATCAATATAGATATAATTTCTTTTGAAAAATGATTTTAAAGCTGCTTTAAGACCACTTTTTCTTTTAGCAACTTTAAATGTTTTACTTATGTGTTTAACATTGATGAATGACATTATTCTTTTCACTCCTTTCTTACGCAAAAAAATACACATTTTTTGTATTTAATGTGTGTAATATAATGAGTTATCTAAATTTTTGTACATAAAAACGCGTAAATTTTTTGCAAATGTCAAATTCATATTAACATAATTAATTTTTAAATGCAATAATAATTTTAAATTTTTTCACAATTGACGTAAAGAATAATGTTAATATTTGTCGAGTTTCGTTTTATAATTTATATAGTAAAATATGGGGATATAGGAATATGGTATTCCTCTATATTTTCAATAAAAGATGTATGGAGGTGAAAAAAGTGAAAAAAATCAATGTTTGGTTTTGGATTACTTTTATTAGTTTTAGTGTTAGGTGTAGGTTATGCTGTAGTAACTAGTGTTGATTTAAATATCAATGGTACTGCTGCTGTTAAAGGTGCTGACTTAAAAGTATCATTTAATGGTGATACTGAAGTATCTTCTGCTGAGAAAGTAACAGCTACTGCAACTAAAGGTGGTTTAAATGCAACTATTGCTGTTAAAGATTTATAATTAAATGAAAATGTATTAAATAATTATTATAATGGTAGTGATGAGGATGGTAGACTTATTAAGGATAAAAAACATAGTATTGAGTTTATTGTTACTAAAAATTATATTGATAAATATTTAAAGAGTGGAGATAAGGTTTTAGAAATAGGTGCGGGTACTGGTAGATATAGTTTGGAGTATGCTAAAAAAGGTTATGATGTAACTGCGATAGAATATGTTAACCATAACTTAGATATATTAAAAAGTAAAATAACTAGTGATATGAAGATAGTAGCTCTACAAGGAGATGCTGTTGATTTGCCTAGATTCGAAGATAATACTTTTGATGTTACTCTTTCATTTGGGCCACTATATCATTTATTTAGTGATGATGATATAAATAAGGCTATAAAGGAAGCGATAAGAGTTACTAAAAAAGGTGGAATAATAATGCTTGCTTATATATCAGGAGATAGTATATTTGCTGATTGGGGACTTAAGCATTTATTAGATGGAAAACCTGAGTTCTTCGATGATAACTTTAAAATAAAAAGAACACAAAAAGGAATATTTGA